>OHIM01000004.1_pt1 | contig 158037 bp, 163 predicted proteins | sample 1568271 | NCBI WGS metagenome assembly OHIM01 (sample SAMEA3879580, study PRJEB24766) | human gut metagenome | biome: human-associated habitat; feature: feces | place: USA | collected 1985/1987
CTGCAGCAGCTATTCCTGGTCCATCTCCATCCATTATGAATACAGGAGTCTTATTCCAATTCTTGATTACTTTTACATGTTCATCTGTAAAAGCTGTTCCTAATGTTGCAACTATATTTAATGCATTATACTTATCTGCCATTATTACATCCATTGGTCCTTCAGTTATTCTTATTTCCTCGAAGCTCTCTATTATATTATGCGAACCATAAAAATAACTAGACTTGTTGAATATCTTACTTGTAGGACTGTTTTTATATTTATCATTTCTTCCTTCAGGAACTTCAAGCCATCTCTTAGTAAATCCTATTGGATACTTATATCTATTAAGTAATGGGAATACTATCTTTTCTCCTTCAAAACCAATCATCCATTTTTTAATATCCTTATCACTTAAACCTCTATTATATAAATAGTTTAATGGTACAGAATATAAATTTTTTATATAACTTTCAGTTTGTATTCTTCTAAGTTTATATAATTTATCAAATTCTGAACTGGGAATAGGTATCTCATACTTTTCACAAAGATCATAAACTGCTTGTTTCCAATTAACTCCTTCTATCCATTGATAAAAAGCTATACAATCAGAACCATAATTTTTATGTTCTTTGCTAGATGTATTTTTATCTCCAGAATGACAGACCATACAAGCCCAACTATCAAACTGACTGTTTCTATATCCTCTCTTCCAAATTCGGAAAGATGGGTTTTTATCATCATGATTAGGGTGAGGACACTTACCTTGATATATATTGGTGCCTGCTTTATGGAGAGCTGTGTATTCTGAAACAAGTTCTACTAAATCTACCTTTTCTTTTATTTCATTAATAAACTCTTGCGGAAACATGTTAGAATTTACTCACCTCTTTCGATTTTGTGTATGTAAAAAGACTCCCTTTAGGGAGTCCTTGGCTTAGTTTTTAGAACTATCTACTATTCTTACTGATCCATTTGCTTGTACAGTTTTAGTAGCAATTTCTTGTACCTTAGCATAAGCATCATCTAGTTTAGTTTTTGTTACTTCATGAGCAGCTCTTTCACTTGATAAAGCTTCTTCTAATGAAGCAATTTTTTCTTCAAGTCTTTCTTTTGCCCATTTAGCTTCTTTTTCAATATAGCTCTTTTGAATATTGAACTCTTTAGAAGCCTTATCTCTACCTTCTTTGAATGAAGATTCTTTAATTTCTTCAATCTTATCATTTAAATTAGCAATATGTTCATTTAATTCTGCATTTTTAGCCTCAATTTCTTCAACCTTAGATTCTCTTTCAGCTACAGCTAATTCCTTTTCTGCTAATACGGATTCTCTAGAAGCTTTTTCATCTTCCCAAGCATCATTATCCTTTTGTCTTTCTCTCTTTAGGTTATATTCAAATTCTTCTTTTTCTCTAGCTCTTTCTTTTTGAAGTTTAACCTTTTCTTCTTGGAATTCAGCTCTTAAATCAGTTTTTAATTTATCATATTCTTCATTTAATTCCTTAACTGATTTAGCAACTTCTGCTCTCTTTTCAGCTAGATTTGCATTCATTTCCGCTACTTTAGCTTCATAATTAGCATCAAGCTCTCTATCCTTATCCTTAGCAGCATTTATTAATGCTTCTAAAGAATCAGCTTCCTTCTTTATGCTATATAATTCTTCTATTTCTTCTTCTAATAAGTCTACAGTCTTTAATAGAGCAGTATACTTATCCTTCATATCATCATTTAATATTTCTAAATCAATTATTTCTTTTGCTTTAGCCTTTACTTCCTTTATTTCCTTAGCCTTTACAACTTCTGCAGTAGTAGTTCTTCCTTCTTTTAATCTCTTGATTTCTTCTTGCGCTGCATTGTATGCCTCTAATATTTGATCCTTTGTGTTTTTTGATGTTACTTTTGCCATTTAAAATTCCTCCATCTCTCTTGTTAAAAATCATTTTAAATCTACATACTTTATATTATGTGAATAATAAAAAAAAGAGCATTAAAATGAAAAAGCTTCCACTCTAATATCTCTATTTTGATTCTATATCCCAAATTGTTATATTTTTATAATTTTTAGCATACCAATATCCAAAATCTTCGTAATTATCAAAGTATCTGTATTGGTATCCATCTTGGCTAAATCGTTGATTATACTTCACTCTTATCATTAGTTCACCTTTAAATATATTGAATATCATAGAGGCTATTAAATAGCCCCTACATAATTAAAAAATTACTTAATTTCAAATTTATCTTCCTGAGTTTGAATTGTTACAGAAGGGATAACAGTATCTCCTAAATAGAATTTACCATCTTCAATTCTTCCATTTTTCTTAAGCATACTCTTATCAAGCTTCTCAACTGTTTCTACTTTTATTAAGTCAGGATTCACTTCTTTAACTAATGATTTAAGTTCATCCTCATCTCCATAAATATATTTAGGTTGCTGCTTTTTAAACGATAAGTTTCCATATGGAAGTTTTATAGTCCTAGTTTTTTTGCCTTCTAATTCTTGCATAGCAAAATCTTTTAATATACTAGAGAAATATGATTTCTTTCTATCTATTTCATCTTGTCTTTGCTTTCTAAATGCATTAACTGCCTTTGAAGTTCTTTCAATTTCTGAATCACATAACTCATTCATTTCTGTTTCTTCAAGTATTAATTGATTATAAAGCTTAATATAGAAATTAGCTTGAGCCTTAGTCATTGAACCTGGTTCTTCTATAGAATCCACATTTAAATCAGTCTCTGCAAATTCATTCATAAAATCTCTTAGTTCTCCTAAGAAATCTTTTGCAAATGCATTTTGAGGCTCTGTAACAGGAGTCTCTACTTTTTCTTCTTTTGGAAGTAAAGTATCAACCATATCTCCAAAAGGCATAATATTATTAGGCTTTTGTGAGAACGGGTTATTTTTAATTGCTCCTGGTGGTGGAGCAGGAATTGGCATAGGTGGTACAAGTCTTGCATTTTCCATTAACATATCCTCCTTAAATAAGATTTTTGTTTATATAATCCATTATTGTATTTAACCTTTGATTATAATTACCGCCAACTTCAACAATTTTATCTTCAAATCCTCTTTCGATATACATATGTTTAAGTCTTTGGTGTAATTTTTCTCTTTTTTCTTGGTCGCCGTTAAGTCTTTGGCCATCTGATACCCACTCAACGTCTGGCTTAAGTAAAAATACTACATCATATTTATCAGGATCTACACAAGCTTCTACTTGTGCATTTCTCTCACCCATATATAAAATGCTATAATATTGGGTAATAGTTGCATCTGTATCAAAGAAACATAATTTATTAGCACATCTTAAAGCTTCGTAATCTTGCTCAACTTGTTGATGAGCAATTCTAGAAAAGTCTTGAGTAGTAAATATCTCCTCATTTCCTCCAAGGAATCTTTGAGCATAATATCTACCTACTTCTTCACTCCAAGAGGTGTGATATAATTTAGCCAATGATTTAGTTAAAGTAGTTTTCCCACAACTTTCACTTCCAGCTATTAATACTTTCTTAGTAAAGAAAGGTCTTGCAGGTCCTAATATATGATCCCAATGTTTGATAGGATTGCTTCTAATTTCAGTAGCACTAATGTTATAAGTAGTTCTCATTGGATCAAATAGATCTACCTTAGCATTAGGGAAATACTCTTCTAGCTTTTCTACATATTCATGCTCTCCACAAAAGAAAACATCTATATTGTCTCCTACTGCTCCTTTCATTAGTTCAGCCCACATTGGCCATCCATTAGGATACTCAGGTATATTAGATTCATCTAATTTAACTACTTTGATGTGAGGCATATCTATAAGCTCTTGAGATAACCATTGTATTCTAAGGTTAACATTAATTTCAGGAATGCCTGATTCTTTACAGATTCTTCTGCTTCTTTCTATATTGTCACTTACTACTACATAAAGTTTTTGAACCTTTGTGGCAGCATTTAATATAGCTGTTAAATGTCCTCTATGTGGAGGAAGGAATTTACCAAAGTAAACTCCAACCTTAGGCATATCATTTAAATTGAAAATTGAACCACTCATTTATTTCACCTCTTTTATTTGAGCCTTTTTCCATGAATATAATCCAAATATAGAATTGCATAGGTAAACTATCCACATAATTAATGTAGCCATCTCTCCTACACCATTTATTAAAGAGAATGCCCACATGATTATTGATACTACATTGATAATAACCCATATCACCCATTGCTCCATAAATTGTTTAACCATTAATATCATTGCAATGATAGATAGAATTGTTGAAGTTGAATCTAAGAATGGTAGATAATTACCTAAAGACTTTAAGAAGAATCCATAGAAAATAACTAAGGAAACTGATATTCCGACTAATCTAATTCTTCCTTCTGTGCTAAGACTTTTTGATTCTATTTCTCCATCATTCTCTTCCTTAGCTTTCTTCCACATATAAAGACCTATAAATTGCATAGGCAAGTAATATAACGCATTTAACATTACTTCTCCATAGAAGCTAGCTTGGTAAGATAAAATAGCATAAGTAGAAACATTAATAGCACCAAATAAATAATTTAATGACATTCTCTTAGCTACTAGGATTACAGATAAGATACCTGTTAATGAAGATACAATCGCTAAGGGACTATCTCCCCAATAAAGGCTTAAACCTAGTGTAGATAATGTCGCAACTGTTACCCATAAAATTTCATAAAGCTTCCAGTTTTTAAATATTGTTTTGTTCATATACTTTTCTCCTTCGATTTTTGTTTCAAAATTATGTTATGTCTTAAAAAATAAAAAGACTACTTTTACGAAAAGCTTCGCAAAAATAGTCATATTTTATTTATAAAAATAGAGACTGCTATGCAGTCCCTTTAGCTAAACTCTTAATTAGCTCTAAATCATAATTTTCTTTTTTAGCAACAACTTTTAGTTGAATTTCATCCCAACTCTCTTGTGCTATTAGTTGATATACAAATACGTTATCATGAACGCTATCAGCTCTTTCTAGTCTACCATGTCTCTGTGTCTGAATAGCATAACTACCAGCTATATCATATTCAATTAGATATTTGCATTTAGATAAATTTAAACCTTCAGCTCCAGCATCAGATAACAATAATACCTTATAATCTGGATTATCTCTAAATTTATCATATACTTCAACACTTCTTTCTTGTGATGATAATGTTCCATTAACATATGCTATTTTAATGTTTTTATTGTATTTATGGATCCTCTCAGTTATAACGTGTTGCATTCTTTCAAATTTTGAAAATACAGCAACCTTTTCTCCTGATTCAACAATTTCTTCTATTAAATCCATAAATAAATCCATCTTAGGATTCTTCTTTGTTTTCACTACATACTTTTTAGCAAATTCAGAATCACTATCCTCTAAAAGCTTTGGTTCGTTTGCAATTTCTTGAGCAAATGTTTGTAGTGCTAATATTTGAGCTCCTATTTTTTGAAGCTCAGGATTTAATTTAGCTTCTAGCTCTGTTCTACATTTAGATCTTATTGCGAAATCTTGTTCCTTCAATTCATCTAATTGTTGCATGATTGTATTATTCATATCATACTGTTCTTCTGTAAGTGTAACATACCTTTGAATGACCTGTAATTTAGGTAATTGATCACTTATTTCTTCTTTTGATTTAATCATAATATATGGTCCAATAGTTTTAGTAAGTTTATTGCCGTTACGCACTCCTGCAATCCTGCCTCTCCCTGCCCATTTAATAAATTCAGATGAGAATTTACTCCATGAAGGAAATAAGTCTGGTTTAATAAATTTAAAAATTGAATAAACGTTTTCAGGATTTTTTGTAATAGGAGTAGCTGTTGCTCCAACCTTTATTTTTGCTTGGAACTCTTGTAACGCTTTTGATCTTTTACTATCTTTTGAACCTATCATGTGAATTTCATCAGCAAAGATAAAATCTAATTTCATTGAATGAAGTTGTTGACGAATAGTATCATCAAGTAAGGCTTCATAATTAACTACAAACAAATCATGTCCTTCAAACTGTTCTTTAAACTTAGAGGATATCTTTTCTTCTAATCTTAAATTCTCAAGTTTAATATCACTGATTTTATCTTTGTCTTTTATCTTGTCTAGTGTTTTAATTAACTTTTTATTCTTGTTAATTTTAGACTTTGTGTATGCTGAAATACTTGATGGCGATTCAACTGCTACAGCTTTTAAGTCACTAAACTTGCTAACTTCATTAACCCATTGAGTTTTTAATGAAGCTTTTACAACAATTAAGCCTTTTCCTGAAATCATTCCTCTTTCAGTGGCCTCGATAAACATTCCTATTCCTGATGGAGTTTTACCAGCTCCACAAGGCAATACTAGTAAAGCATTATTATTATCAAGTACGAATTTAATAGCCTCTCTCTGATATATATATGGCTTTAATTTCATGGATAAGCCTATTTCATCAAGTGATTTATCGTATCTTCGTATTTTAGGTAAACTGTGTTCTACACTTATGTTTAAATAACTATAAGCATTGATAAAAGATTGAAGATCTTCTTCATACAGTTCCCATTGTTTAGTGATAAAATTGAAGTGTACAAATGGATTGTACACAACAATATTTAAAAATTCACTAAGTTCAGTTTTTTTGCCCAAGAATTTCAACCTATATTTTCTAGAAATAACTCTTTCTATTTTTAATAGTTCCATAGGTTGCATTCCTCCATTTAGTCATGAACTCCAATTATATCTAGCATTTCTTTACAGATATTAACTGTTTCTAGCTCAAGATCGTATTTTTCGCAGATATAAATAGCTGATTTTCTGCTCAACAGGTCTTTAGCCAACGAATCTCTTTCTTCTTTATCTATATAGCATTGTTCATCTAAAGAATCATATAGTAATTTAAATTTCTTACCAAGTCTTTTGTATACCTTAGGAATATACGATTTTGATACCTCTGCTTCCTCGGCTATTTCCGCTTGGCTTTTCCCTTTTATTTTAAGAAGATAAACTCTTCTTTCTTTATCTGTGCAGGCATCTATTAGTTCTAATAAAAGGTAAATAAAGTCAAGCAAGAACTCTTGAAATACTACTACATCATCTATATCACAATTATCTCCCACTAAATTCAAGAGTTCTATACTTTTCTTATCCGAAGAAGGATTAGGAATTATAGAATCTAGCGAATAATTCATCTCATTTCTTAATATGTTATTTTTTTGAGCCTCTAAAGAACGTTTAATCATTCCAAGCTTGGACTCACATACTATAAATATCCATGATGACAATCCAGATCTATCTAGATCACATTTATTTACATTTTTAAATATGTGCGCCCATAGCTCATTATGCATATCTTCTAGATCGTATTGACCTTTACTCAAAGTATTAATGGCTGGATACCACTTTTTAGATATATCCCACACTAATCTATCATACTCTTCATAAAATATAGTTGTTTCCGGTTCTTTACCATCAATAACACACTTCAGAAATTCTTTATTGCTATTAATATTTTTTAAATTCATAATTCTCCTCCCCATTTTACAGACACTATTCTGCATATCTATACATATATTGCTTGTCTATTTCTGTAACAAATCTCGACTCTTGAGTCCTGATATAGCTTCCTTGCTTAAGCGTATAAATAGGCCTTGTAATAAAAAGGAGTTTTTTTGCTCGTGTAACGGCAACATACATTAACCTTCGTTCTTCTTCGTAATCTGCCTCTGTAGTTGCTCTATATGAAGGTATTACTCCCTCATTTGATCCTGCAATAATAACAATATTCCATTCCAATCCTTTACTGCTATGCATAGTTAATAACTGTACGCAGTTCTCTTCATCCTGATTTTGTTCTGCAATAGTGCTATCTAAATTTATATTGTCGGATAATTCTTCCATACTTTCAAAGTGAGTGGCTAATTCTATTAGCTCTTGAATATTTTCTATTCTATCGTCAGCAATGTTTTTCTTTTCACTCTCTCTGATATAAGGAATATAACCTGTTATTCTTAGCATAGTCTCTATTGCAATGTCTGGAGTGTTAGTCTCCATTTCTACAGATAGTTCCCCTACTATATCAAGAAAATCTTTAGCACTTGACTTTGCTTTTCCTGTTAAATTTATTTGCTCTAATGCTTCAATTAAATTACATGAATTTGTTTTTGCAAAGTCAATTATTTTCTCGACTGTTTTGTCTCCTAGTCCTCTTTTTGGTGTGTTTATTGCTCTTGAGAAAGCAATTGTATCATTAGGGTTTATTATTAACCTAAAATAAGAAATTATATCTTTAATTTCTTTTCTACTATAAAAGTTGGTTCCTCCTACAATTTTATAAGGAATTCTATATTTAAGAAGAGCATCTTCTATTTGTCTAGATAGATAGTTCATTCTATATAAAATAGCTATATCACTGTACTTGTAACCATATTTTTTAACTGATAATTCAATTAATTTAACTATTCTTGCTGATTCTGCCATAGGATCTTTTTCAGGAAAAAATATAATTGGATTACCTTTTTCATTATTAGATCTTAAGCTTTTTTCTACTAGCTGTTTATTATTACTTATTAAACTTTTAGAAGCGTCAACTATCATTGAAGTACTTCTATAATTAGTATTTAATAGATGTACTCTCATGCCAGTAAATATGTTTCTCATATTCATTACAGCTTCTATCTTAGCACCTCTAAAAGCATAAATGCTCTGGTCATTATCAGCAATCATACAAATATTTTGGTTTTCTCCTGTAAGAAGATATATTAATCTTAAATCCATTACAGAAGAATCATGACTCTCATCCTTTTTTGTAAATCTAATTAATAATATAATGTTTCATCTTTTTAGAATAATCTCCTTTCAACACGAACTTACGTTCTTATCATATTTTAGCATATTTCCAATATATACTCAATAATAAATACATTTAACAAAAGTATTTATTATTCACAAAAAAAGCGTAACATTAACAATAATATTAGATTTTTCTTACTTTCGCAAGTGTGGACTATATCATCATCTCATAATTACTAATTTTAGCCCTATTGCTAGTTCTAGTTTTATGAGAATGCCTCTTGTTTCACGCAGAGTTACCTTTCGGCACTTTGCTAGTCTCTGAACCTTCTTCCACCCTGGCATATAATTATATGTTACATTGGAAGCTTGGCTGCTGATTCCCCATTATTAAGGTCCTTAGCACCATCATATTTAATGATAGCTTTTATTTCAGCTTAGACTATCCTTAGTTATTTTTTCTGCCTTTCGGCGACATTCACGCTTGTCCTTACGGACTACGTTGTAGTTAACTTAGGCTTTAGGGATTGTTCCAGCAATTAAAGAGGTACGCACACTACGTCACCGTAATATGGGCCGATGAGTTCAGCAACGATATATTGGTATTGTCTATTGATTTCAGATTTGACTTCAGGGAATTGTTCTAACAATCTAACCGTCTTATAAATTAAATCATCAAAATCTACACAGTTATCTTGCATCATTCTGGAATGATAGAGTTGATAGAGTTCTGCGAATTGTCTTTCTATTGTATTGGTTGATTCTCTCAACGCTTGACTTGGACTTATTAGCTGACATTTATAATCTGATATTTTCCATAATACCTTATCAGCTTCAAAATTGTAACCAGATGTTTTAATGATTTCTTTCATTAATTTCTTGCAATCTTCAGTATCGCATATACTAAAAGATTTAGTAAGTCCAATATAATTTGCATATTTTCTTAAAAATCTACTGCATACACTATGGTATGTACCGACCATTATACTATTTGCTTCAGGTCCTATAGTAGCAGTTACTCTTTCTTTGATTTCCATAGCTGCTTTCTTAGTAAATGTAAATAATATAATTTTATCAGCCGGTATTCCGCTTTTAATCATGTTAGCTGTTCGAACTACTAAGGTAAAAGTCTTACCAGCTCCTGGACCAGCTATAACCATTGAAGGTCCATGAATATCTATTGCGGCTTCCTTTTGTTCATCATTAAGTCTATTAAATAATTCTGATAGTTCCATTTTAAGCCTCCAAATAAAAAAGGGGAGTTGTTTAATACTCCCTCAATACTTAATTCAATTTTATAGTAACTGGTGATGAGGGATCTGCTTCATAAAATTCTTTTGTTTTTTCTTTTGATACAATTGTTCCACCTAATGCAAGCTCTAAATCTTTAGTTCTTTCTATACATGAAGTACCTGCAAATCCTTCCTTAGCTTGAAATGTATATCCACCTTTTTCATTTATTCTTATTTCAACTGTTTCTTTTCTCATGATTGCCTCCTAGTTTTCAATATCTTTTAATATTGCCTCAACAGTTTCTTTTGCTATTGACGCAAGATTGATATCATAAGAAATAGTATTAAAATAATCATCATCATTTAATACATTTCTATTTGGATATCTTTTTAAAACAAGTTTATTCTCTCCAATATTGTTTTCTATTTCTTCTAGTAAAATTATTGGAGCATTATCTAGCTTCACTACTACTCCATTTGGAAAATTATCATCATTTCTTTTGAAAGTTAATTCTCCTACTATAGTATTAATTACTAATTCTTTTACCTCTGCCATATTTTCAATATAATTTTCAAGATCTGTTTTAAATTTTTGCAACTGTTTTGTTCTATCTTCTGTATTTAGTTGCAAAAACATTAATAGGCTATCAAAATCATATTTATCAATATAACTCATAGTATTGCTCATAATATTGTATGGCAATATTATCATTTTCACATTATCATAACCATCTTCTTTGTTTTTCGATTTAATTGCATCCTCTATATTATTTGTATATAAGAATTTAGATAAATCACTATATTTATCATAATATATTAGTGCAGTTGCTTTTGGTAACTCATCTGATTTATTAACTAATTGTTTAACTATAAATTCAATACTATCGTTTAAATATACTGACAGAGTATGAACGTTATTAATTTTTTGTTTAAGTATAGTAACTGTTCCTATATCTGTATATAATTTCATCTCGATTTTATCTATCATGTATTCGCTCCCCCAATATCTTTAAGGTTATCACTTCAGTCTTTTAAATTATATTATACTACATAACGACTTGCTTGTATAACAATTTCCTTTGTCTTACTATCTATGGATATATCTTCCTTGTTTATTGTCCATCCTTGTTTTTCACATTGAAAAATTACATCATGCTTTTTATAAGCTTGTGATAATCTATCTATAAAAGTCTTTTCATCTATTCCTGTACAGAAGAAATCACCAGCTACTTCTAGGTTAGTGTTTTTTCCTTCTTTTATGAATTTTATTCCTATTGATAATGGCTTCCCATCTCTAACGAATCCAGCGTCAACTTTTTCTGTTATCCAAGTATTTTGAATTAACTTAATATCATGGTCTATAGTTAATCCTAAATCTTTTGCTGCTCTTGATAATAATGTTTTTTTACAGTTTACTAATACTTTTGAATTATAAGTTGTTAAATGTGACATTGAGATCTCTCCTTTTGTTTTAAAAAATATTTATATTTCTTCCCATTTAGGGATACATACATATTATTATGACTTGTTTTACTTAAGTGAAGTTTTAAAGCTGGTATATAATGTTTAGCAGCAAATACTTCTCTTAAACCATTTTTCGAATTATAGAATATTGGCATATATTCTATTTGATTACTTTCTAAATAATCTAAAATTATTACTTTTGTTAATGTGCTATGAGGTTTCCCATTCATACTATATAATCCAAATGCTTCAGCTATTTCTTTTGGATATAACATATGCTCTTCAGTTTTTATTTCTAAATAAAACTTATACATTAGAATGGATCATCTTTTTGATTAGATATATATTTATTGATTAAATCTTTATACATATCTTCTCTCATAGCTAAATAATCTTGTTCAGAAATAAATGGTGGTCTATTTCCTTCAAAAATAGGTTTTACTAATGATTCTAATATTTCTTTTACAAGAAAAAATCTTACTTGTTCTCCCATAACATCATTAAATATTTTTTTAAATGCAGCTAAACTCGATACCTTTTTCACAAATTCATTTGCAAGATTTTCATATTCTTTGATTTCTTTATATCCATTTGCTTGTACTATTTTTAACTTATTTAATGCTTCTGGATTATCAGCATTAGCTACTGGCTCTGTTTTTTTTAAGCTTATGTTAATAACATTTGATGACATACATTACCTCCTAACCTCTTTTTAAATCATCTATTGAAAGAATTCTTGATATTTCTTTATTATTGTTAATATTACAACCATATTCATTGATTAATTGATTACTAAATCTAGCTCTACTTTTTGCATATTCATTTAGTGCTGCAATTTTTTCTCTAGATGATTTGGCTACAGGAATAACTTCAACACAAGCTTTTTGAATATCTTCTTGTGTAATTTCTTTATTGCCATCTTTTCTGTATCTAGAAAAAGCTTTCTTTAATGTATTCTTAACAGCTTCTTTGATTTCTGCTCCAGTAAAATCATTTGTTATGTCAGCAGCATAAGTTAATAAAGAATCGTCTAAACTTTTTCCTAACTTATTAAAATGTATATTAAATATATCTTTTCTTTCATCCTTTTCAGGTAATCCAAAATACCATATAGCATCTAATCTACCAGCTCTAGTAAGTTCAGGTGGTAATTGTGACACATCATTTGATGTCATAACCACAAATACTCCATGATCTTCTGCTAAGAATTCTAATATAGCTCCTATTGATCTTGCCATAGTACCTGCATCACTTGAACCACTTGATTGCATACCTGATAAAGTTTTTTCTACTTCGTCAATCAATAATACACATGGAGCTGTAGCCTTTATCATTCTAATAGCTTGAGCCATATTTTTTTCTGAACTACCCACTTTTGAATCTAAAATTTTTGACATATCTAATTTTAAAAATGGAAGGCTCATTGATGTAGCTAAAGCTTCAGCTAATAAAGTTTTTGCAGATCCTGGTACACCTAATGCTAAATATCCTTTTGGTTTTACACACCCAAATTCCATTGCCTCTGGTGTCATAGCATCCATTACTTCATCAATCCAAGATTTAAAACCAGCATTTCCTCCAATTTCATCAAGACTTGAATTTGGGATTTTATAATCTAGCACATTTGATTTTTTTACCAGCTCTATCTTATAATTGCTAATTTCATCTACAGAGATTGTTTTATTTTTAACCAATGATATTCTAAAACTACACGCTATTTCTTCCAATGTCAATCCTTTACAGGAATTTATTATCAATTCTTTATCCTCTTCACTGACTGGAATGAAGCCTGGTGTTCGTTGACCTGCCATTAAAGCTGCATTAAGAATGTTCCTAATTAAATTTTCGTCAGGTGTATTATAATCAACTACTGAGAAGATTTTTTCATGTTCTATTGGTATCTCTGTTACTGGAGAAATTATAATAATTGTATTATAGTTTAGGTACTTTCCTTCAACTATATCTCTAAGCATTCTTTTTATATTTGGATTATCTATCATAAGATGAAAGTCTTTTAATATGAAGATATTATTTTTATCTTCAATTACAGTTTGTCCATCCTCTTTCATCATTTCAATAGTTTCATCATCCATTTCTATACCTCTAGTAATGTCGTATATAGTTTTTAATAATTTATCGACACCAATAGAAGGATCTAGTTTATTTTCTCTATTTGAAGTTAATTCTACCTTCTTTATACCAGTAGCAAATGAATGAACATATATTGGCATAGGTATTCTTAAAGCTGTAGAAACTTCTTTTATGTCATTAATAACTGCTTCTTCTTCATATGTATTTATCCAAATACATTTTGCCTTAGCGTTTATTAAATTTAAAACTTCGTTCATACACTCTCTCATATGTTTGTCTCCTTTCCTGTGTGTTAACTAAAAATCAAAATCAGCAAATAAATTATTTACAATATCTTGATCTGCGTTATTGGTATTAAACATAGATTCTCTACTAGCAAGCAATTCTGCTCTTTCATCAAAATAGAAATCATAATCTAATATATTATTGTTTGTTTCTGCTATTATTGGTTCATCACAAGGAACAGAATAGCAATTAGTTACTTTAAGTTTATACTGTCTTATTATTCCTTCTGTATTACTTATGATATCAAAATCATTAATTACGAAATTATAATGACCAGTAAAAAATTCTATTTTTGATACATTTATATCTTTTAATGAGATATAAGATACTACATCATTTAAGTTAATTAGAAATTCATTATCATCACTTAATGAAGTTTCAAAGCTATTAATAATTGCTACAACTTCATTATTTGTATTTATGATTCTTCCAACAAAATCATATTTTTTATCTGCAAGAATCTCTCCAGTGAATGCGAAGAAATCTCTCATTAATTCGTCTATTGCCTTTCTTTTAACTTCTAATATTAATTCATGTTCTTCAAAAGAACGATTTTGGTATATAGTTTCACATAATGCATCTGTAAAATCCTGAATTTCTATCTTTGCTGCAGTAGCTTTATGATCATTAATTATTGCAGATACATTAACATTAATAGGATCTATATCTTTATTGAATTCACATACAAACGATATTTCTGTTTTACCATTTTTGCATGTAGCTTTATTAATAGTATCTACTTTTATAGGAACTATAACTGCTTTAGACACTTCTTCTAGTAGCAAATAATCATATGTTCCATCATCTTCACATACAAAACTAGCATAAACACCTTCTTTACCAGTCAAATCTACTTGTTGTATACTATTTCTTTCATATAAAGCCATACTGTACCTCCTATCCTATAAAATAAGTCTTACATTCTAAATCTTTTAAGATATATTGCAAGTCATTGCTATTAGTTAAGAACATGCTATCTATATCTCTCATGGCAAATCCATACTTCTTTTTTGTATTCCATATAATTTGATTTCCTGAGCCTACTGAACTTAATAATCCATCTTCTTTTTCTCCATCCCATAGTCTTTCATCTTGCTTATACTCCCCATCAACTATAATATCTACGATTTTAGCTAATCTTCCTAGCTTATCTCTGAATATACTTTCTGGAGTTAAAGCTGAATTAACTATAAGACCTTTACCTATATACTTCTTTAGTTCTAAATGAGTATAAATCATAATGTGAAATCCATATTTTTTAAGTTCTTCACACAAAATTAGTAGATTATCTATTTGATCAGTTGGTTCACCTCCACCAATAGTTATATATTTATTAGGAGCAAATTCATTTATATGTTTAGCCATATCTATTGGATTGTGACTAATTTCTGCTTTTGAAACATCCCATGTACTGCTGTTAAAACAACCTTTACATGGATTACCTAGCATAGCCTTTTTACATCCTAATAAAAATATCTCTGTTCTATTATTATCATCTGGACTAGGGCCTGCAGTTTTTACACTCCATCTTACATCCCTCAATAATAATCCATTTAAATCATTGTTAGCCTTGTACATAGTTTGTTCCTCCTTATATTATTGAATATTTCACTATTTGATTTGTTACATCCGTTTCACATGCTGAACAAACATAGATAGTTTTTTTATTACCCTTAGTTAATTTAATTCCTGATGGTGTATTAGTTCTTCTTAAAGTAAACACATCATTCTCTTTGAATACTACACCTTTACATTTAGGGCATTGTATATATTCATTTTCATTAAGCATATTGATTGCCATTGAAACTACCTCTTTTCTCTAAATCTTGATAGCAAAAATAGGGAGGAGCTATTAAGCTCCTTGTGCTTGCTCTTGAGCAGAAACTAACCCTTTTAAGTAATTTACAAACTCTGAAATGTTTTCAGGCATTAAATAGTTTGTTGTTGGTAAAGCACCATTTGAGAAAGTATTTATATAATTATCCATATCTGCTTCAACTAATCCATATTTCTTTTTGAACTCATCTAAATAAGCAAAATCTTCTTTATGTTCATCTAATGCTTCTTCAGTCCATGGATCTTCATAATTCATTAAATTAAAGAAATAAGCTTCATTTTCATCTCTGTATAATTCTAAGCCTATACCAAACATAGTAGCAGCTTTTTTAAGAGCATCAGTATTGGCACCTTTAAAGATATTTTCTTGCTCAGATTGTCCTCCAACTAAACATTGTGCTCCAGGAGCTGTTTTTGAAATTTGATAAAAGCGTCCAGAATCATCTTGTAGATGAACTGTTAATCTACCTATTACATGAGCAACTGGTTGTTGTGGTTCATATTCAGGTGAATCAAGATTTACTTTCTTTCCATTTACGTACTTTACTTTTATCATCTTAGGCTCACTTTGTTGGATAAATCTTTCGATTATATCCCATGACCATCCTGTATACCCAAAAGTAGCGTTTAATTTATCAATAACTGCTTGTCCACTTACATATGTTAAGCTAGTTTTTCCCGCAGGCTTTTGTTTGTGGATATACTCTGGTAATGGAGTTGCAAGAGCTACTTTTAATTCTTTAGGTGTGTTTATTACTTGTAATTCTGACATAAATTTGCCTCCTTAAGTTTCAATAATTAAATTTGGATTATACTCAGTCAATGTCAAGCTGTCTATATCATCGTTTTCGATGTTGATTTTAAACATTTTTATATCATTTTCTATCATGAATTTAGTCATAGTTGGCTCAAACTTATCTGATATAACACATACAAATGCTAAATTACCTGCTACATCAACATAGAAATTTCTGAATTCTAGCTGCTTTTTTAATTCATAAACAAGATCTCTCATTTCTGAATTATATTTAACTTCGAAGAATACAGGGGCCACATGTTTAAATGGACTTGGTTTAAGTCCGTAGGCCTCCCTGTCTACTTCTAAGTTAGCAGCTATATCAACTCTAAAATTTCTAAAACTATATTCAGTTCGCCAAAAACGTAGTTGAGGGAAGTAATCTTCCCATGAATCAACTATTTTTTTTACTATGTCTTTTTCCTTTAATTTGGTTTTAGACATTAATTATTAGAATGACTTTTCTCCATTTTTATTGCTGAAGACATTGTAATAAGTACATCTGATTTATATTTAATAGTGTCCATAACACTCTTTAAGAAATAGAATCTATTTTTAGTTTCATCATAAACTTCATATAGATTTACATTTTCTCCTTCTGGAGTAACATAATTCATTACTGCAAGAACTCCAGCTTTCTTTCTAATAGTTTCATTAGCACCTTCTAGGCTAGCAAATTTAACTCTTTCAATTAAACCTTCAGTATCCTTATTTGATAAGCTTTCGAATAAAGACTTAGTATCTACAAAGTTAACCCATATTTTTTCTCTTAAAGCATTTAATTTGGCTATAGTTTTTTTCATAGCTCCTTCTTGCATGTCTGATTCAATAACTATCTTATCTGATTCTTCAATAACTTCTTTTCTGAAGTTTTCCCATTCTTCATCTACAAACTTACTTTTAATAGCTTGTATAGCTTCAGAATACTTTATACTAGTAGTTGGCATCTTAAATAAAGTTTCTATTGTTTCAGTAACTTCTGGAGTATCAACTACTTCTTTTGTAGTAGCTTCTTCTGCTTTCTTTCTAGTTGAAGTTTTTCTACTCTTTGTTTTAGTCTCTTTTTTAGTTTCAGCTTTAGCTTTAGTAGCCTTCTTTTCTTCAACTGCTTCTTTTTTAGTTTCAGCTTGAGCTGCAGTTGGTTCTTCAACTTTAGTTTCTTTTATATCCTTAATCATTTCTTCAGTAGAAACTTCTTTAGCCTTTTCCTTAACTTCTTCCTTAGTGTCAGCTTTAGCTTCAACTGGTGCTGGAGTTGGAGAAGTCGCTGGCTTTACTGGTGCTGGTACTGCCCCTGGTTTTGGTACGGCCATTCCTGGTGCTTTAGGTACTCCTGGGAAACTTGGTTTACCTATAGGTGCAGCTGGTTTACTTGGTACTGCTCCTGGTGCTACAGCTATATTGAATGGTGCTGCTGGTGCAGGTGTTCCCTTAGGTGCAAATGGATTATTCGTGCTATTAGTCATCTTAGTTCCTCCTGATGTTGCGAATGGATTAACTCCTCCGCCGATTCCTGGTTTATTTGCTTTAACGTTATCTAAAAAACTCATAATTCTTGTCTCCTTTATCTTAATTTTTATATAATATTTCTTGTCTTAAATTTACTGTTTATATAATTATGTCAAGCATCTTACTAGCTGCTTCCTCGGCTGTTATGTTTGTAGTATCAATTATTTCTACCTTAGCCTTTCTAGGCTTATAAATATGAATCATATTTAAATAGTTTAGATTGGCTCCTAATAGATCAACTTTTTCAGAATCTTTGTCCAATCTATTCACTTCATTTCGAAGTTGCATTCTTCTCTTCTTTTCTTCTTCTGATACCGTAAAGAAGAAAATAATATTTGGCTCAACTCCATTTAAAGCCTCTTTATTTAAATTGAAGACTTTTTTATGGCCAATACCTTTCATTACACCTTGGTAATATAGTGAAGAATATATAAATCTATCACATATAACTGTTTTACCTTGGTCTAATAAATCTTTAATTTTTTTAGTATGCTCTGCTCTACTTGAAGCAAAAAGATAAGCTTCAGTTAGTGGATCCATATTGTTTTTAAATATTAGCTCTCTAATATCTTCTGCCACAACATTATCTAGTCCACCTGGTTCTCTTGTGAAAACTACATTATCATCTGAACCATATAATTCTTTAAGCTTACTAAGTGCTAAAGTCTTACCAGCAAAGTCCATACCTTCGGCTATAATGAATTTCCCAGCCATGCTATCTCACCTCTTCATATTTAAATTATGTTTAAAAATAAAAAAAAGCGAATTACTTCGCTAAAAATTTGAATATTTTAAATGTAAACCTTTTCTTGTACTTTGTACCAAAGCAACTATTAGTGCATTTCGGTACATTTTTACATGTATTACAATCTTGAATCATATCTATCACCTTACTGAAATATTGAAACCCCTTCATTAAATTCTTCTGCAATATCTCTGAAGAAGTCTTTAAATTCAATTTTTTCATTTGTTATTATTGTACAATCAGCTCCAAGGTAATTTAACTTTTCATGTCCTACTGATGATACAAAAGCTTTTTCTCCATCTTTGATATGCTTTTTAATTAAATTATAGTAATCATTTTCCGAAAATTCTTCGTCACCATCTTCGTCTATTGTGCTAAATAATGGTCCATAAATAGCTACTGTCACTTTATTATTAGAAATGTTAAAGAATTCAGTGCCATTAACTCTTTCTAATTCATCCTTAAATGAATCTATATCCTTAACTTCAAACCAATTTGATGTTGTATAACTATTATAATCTGCCATGTTAAATCTCTCCCTTAATCTAGATTTTCATTATTCTCTATTCTTAATCTCAACTCTTCTTTTAATAATCTATAAATCCTAAATTCTTCAGGCCATATGTAAGCTTCATATGCTTCCCTTTCAATTTTCTTTATAGTATTAATTAGATGAGTATAGTCAAATTCATTTGGAAAAAGCTTTCTTCCATTTTGTGAAACCCAATAACCTTTATTTTGGCGTATACTATACTCTATATCTCTTCCGTCTTTCATCCTTATTCTAGATCTCATATCAAAGCTATTTCTTAATGATTCATAGTAGCTATTCTCTCTACTCATAGTTATCTCCTAAAAAGGTAACTGTATATTGCCTATCCCACAATTAGGATTTTTAGCTAAAGCAATATTAAAAGCATTATATAAATCAGTTAAGAAATTATCTTTATACATATTTAAGATTTCTTCATCAAATTTCTCAGCCATTTGTCTAAAAAATCCTGGATGGAAAGTTGGGATTACAGGATATCCTCTATATTCAAATCCTTGTCCCCTACTTTCTAATATAGATATCTTTGTTGTACTTAACGCATTTGATGAAACACTACCAAGAGTTATGATAACCGCTGGATTAAGTGCGTCAATAACTTTATCTATATGAGCTTTACAAGTAGTACGTTCTTTTACACTAGGAATTCTTTTATTTATAGATCCTTTAACTTCTCTAGCTGGATAACAATTAACACTATTCATCATATAAATAGCATTTCTATTTGCATTGATTACTCCAAGGGCCCTATTTAGAGTATCACCATCTGTATCCATTAGAGGTAATGTTACTGCATTTCTTTGAAGGTATTGTTCTTCAGAAACATCATCACTAATCATAAGAATAGATGAATTTATATCTCCATAAGTTATTGTTTTTACTCCGAAGTTACAAAGTTCACAATTATTACAAGATTTAATGTCGTTATTAATTTTTTCTAATGCATAGCCTTTAACTATGTTTTGTGTATACTTTATAGGATCTTCAGGGTTAGTCATTTTAACTAAAGCCAAAATTTTATCTTCTACTGTAATATTCATCTATAGGCCTCCTTCAGCTAATTTAAATTCTAATTCTTTTATTTTTGCTTTTAATAATTCATTCTCCGCAAACAACTTAGCTGATTCTGCTTCTTTTAGCATTGCCTTTTTCTCTGCAATGTTTATCTTGTACTCTGCACCTTTTGCTACTCTTCTATCTTCAACCATTGTTTTAACCATTGACATTATAGTGTCAGATTCTACTACAATATAGTGGTCACGATCTTCATCCTTAAATGCAAACTTTAAGTACCAAAATTCTTTATCAGCTTCTTTAGCTTCTTTGTTCAGTTTAATTAACCAACTTTTTTGAATAGTGAATGATTCCTTACCTGGTTGTCTACCTTCATTTTTCTTTTGGTGAGTTTTTAATTCTTCCATTATGTTAATAATTCCTCGAATTTCTTCATCACCTTTGATATTACCAGCTCCACTGTTAGGAGTCATTCTTGAGGATACATCACTAAGTAGGTCATGGTTATTTACATGATTCCTTGCTTCAAATAATGATCCTTGTCTTTTAGTAACCTTAGCCTTGGCCATAGTCTGTTTTTTCTTAAACTTCGGTTCATAATGATAGTCTGGTGCTGTACATAAATGGCACTTACTATCTTCATTCTTACAATCTGTTCTACCCCAATCGCAACTCATTTCTTGCACCTCCTATTAAATTTGGTTGTAGCTTATGTGACAATAATTTAAAATCATTTTTTCCATAAAACCCTACTCTTACTGTACAATACATTTGAAACATATTATTCCATCTTGGTACTGTTTCCTCATTTTTATATATTAAGTGATTAACAGCTATTAAAGTTGCTTCTTCACCATACATAATTGTATTTAGATTTCTTAATAACTTTGGAACATTTTGATTTACTTTCATATCAAAACCATTCTTCTCATTCTCAGTTAATATTTCTGGAATAGAATCTATAATAAAAAGATCTACTACATTAATAGTACTTTTTACAAAATTGATAATCTCAGTTTCGTCATTAGTAACACAAAGTATTAGTTTTTCATCTTTTGTTAAGCCTCTTGCTTCTAAAAAACCTAATGATTTAGTAGAAGTAGCTATATAAGCTACAACTACTTCTTCATTTTTTAAATTTTCTATAATATCAAATAAGAAGCTAGTTTTACCTATGTCTGGCTCACCAGTTATTTCTGTTATCTTTCCTATAGGTAATCCTCCTCCTATTAAATTGTCAAATGCATTTATATTTGTTTTTAAGCATTTAAAAGGTCTTTTATTAAGAGGCAATGGAAATCTTGTTAACATTTAATTCACCCACTTGTCTTATAAAATTGTATATAATTTTTTGCTCTGACTTAAATTGATTTGGTTTTAATGTATTTAAGTTTATTGATATAGCTTTAGTGTTTTCATTTATAACGTCTTGAAGATCAATTGAACTCAATACGTTATTCTTTAATTTAGTTTCTGCAGATTTGAATACAAAGAAGTATATTTCTTGGCCTATGGCAAAATCAATTAATACAATATCATTTAGGAATAAGTCTTTAGATGTGAAAGGTCTATCAAGCATAGCTATATTTTTAATATTATTTCTTTTAAGAATTAACGCTCTATCAAAAATATTCATTAAGAGAAAAGGGAGATATTACTCCCTAAACCTCCTATTTTTTCTTTTTCTTAGCTTTGCTAGCTATTGCTATAACATCTTCTGGATCTAATACTTCTTCCATCTCTTTTTCTATATCTGCTTCCTCGATCTTAGCTTCTTCTACTTCTTCATCAGACATAGCTACTATGTCTCCTTTAATCATTGACTGTAAATTAGCAAAGAATTGAGGATTATTCATACAATATTGTCTGAACTTTGCAGCACCTTGCCATTGCATTTTTTCTCCATTAATAATTCTTGCTTCGCCATTTTCATCAGGTAATCTTATAAATGCCCCAGCCTTAGCCAGTATTCCTTGGCTTACTGCTAAGTCCAATGCTTCAAGATAAATTTCGGTACCTTGTCCATAGATTGCATAATATTGAGTCTTAACGTAAGGGAATCTATCAGTAACAACGTGGTTCTTTCTAACAGTAACTCCTATTTTTACTCCATCTTCTCTTTTGATAGGATCAGCTTCTTGTATTGATAACCTTCTTAAGTCAACAATTAGCATAGCTCCATATTTAATAGCTACTCCACCAGAAAGAGTAAGTGGATCACCCATAACCATTCCTCCAATTTGAGTTGTTAGATGTTGAACGATTACCATGGCAACTTCATTTTCTTCTACTATAGAAGTTATTTTTCTCATCATCTTAGCATTCATTCTTGATTGAGCACCTACTTGTAAAGAATTCATATCTTTCTTGAATTCTTCTGATGGTACTAAGCATTTTAATGAATTGATTACTACCATATCTGCAACACCTGCAGCAAGATATGCTTCAATTCTATTTATTGCTTCTTCACCAGCACCATCTCTATCATGCTCAATTAAAATGAATCTTTCTCTATCTATGCCAAACATATCAAGAGTTTTTTCTTTTAATGATGCTTCTGATTCTAGCCATATTGCAACGAAGTCTGGATTCTCTCTATGATGTTTACCAATAGTTTCAAGTAAGATTGCAGTCTTACCACTATCTTCTTTTCCTGTAACTATTGATATATTACCTACAGGCCATCCTCCACCTATAGCTTCATTAACATTCATAGAAGGAGTTGCTATGAATTTAGCTTTTAACTTTTCTTGCATAGCTTCACTCTTACTAACTCTACCTACTATGTCCTTACCTGCCTTGTCATTGATCTTCTTTGAAATATTGTCAACCATTTTTAATCTTTCTGCTAAGCTCTTTTTTGCCATACTACACGCTCCTATAACTTTGTATTCTTTAGGATTTTTTCTAAACTCTCAGAAATAAACTTATAAGATTCTATTTGTCCTATTACATCTGGAGTCTTAGGTAATTCTGATAGTAGATTAATCCTTTGTTTTGCTATACCTGAAACTAATCTTAAGATCGGTTTACAAGTATACATATCAAATAGCCCATCTTGATCTTTGCATAATGTAGCAGCTTCCTCTAAAAGGATTGCTACTACACTATGCTTTACTGCTTTTTCATTATCAAATTTGGAAGATGATAACATTGCCCCAATATAATTAACTAATCCAGCTCTAATTTGAGTTTGGTCATTTGAATAAGCCATCTTATTCTTCAACCTCCTCTGAATTATAAGAACTTACCGAGATTCCTACTATTGCATCTCCTTCATTTAAAGTTAATAGCTTAACTCCTGAAGCAGATCTTCCAGTAATAGAAATATCTTCAGCCTTAACTCTAATCATTAAGCCTTGTTCAGTAACTATAAATATGTCATCTTCATTATTGACTGTATCGGCTGCTATGATATAACCTGTTCTTTCATTAATCTTATGAGAAACTATACCTTTTCCTCCACGACCTTGAATTGTATACTCATCTATAGCAGTTCTCTTACCTAATCCTGATGAAGTTAAAGTAAATAAGTAAGCCTTATTACATAAACTCATGCCTACAACATAATCATTTTCATTTTTGAACTTCATACCAGTAACTCCAGTAGCAGTTCTACCCATTGGTCTTATGCTCTTTTCATCAACTGTAGTTCTTAATGATAAACCTGTTGCAGTATTTAAAATAACAGTATCTCCTTCTGATACAAGAAGTACTGCTGTTAAGCTATCTCCTTCTCTAAACTCAATTATCTTAGTAACAGATAATCTTGTTGATAGCTTATCAAGTGGTAATCTTTTAATAACACCTTTTTGTGTAGCTATTAATAAACTCTTAGAGGTATCATTTGTGTTTGCTGCTATTACATTTACAATATGTTCTCCATTTTCAGTATCTAAAGATAAGAAATTAAATATAGACTTACCTCTAGCGCCCTTATTGCTCTTTGGTATCTTATAAGCTTTTAATAGATGAACTTTACCTAAATTAGTAAAGAACATTATGTTATCCTTACTATTAGTAGTAAACATATACTTAATGATTTCATCTTCCTTAGTATTAGCCGCCTTAGTTCCCTTACCGCCTCTTCTTTGAGTGTTATATTCATCTTCACTTACACTCTTAATTAAACCAGTATCAGTAATTGTTATAACTAAAGCTTCATCTTTTATAAGATCCTCTTCATTTATTGATGAAGAATCATTTGTAATGCTAGTTCTTCTTTCATCTGAGAACTTATTTCTTAAAGCATTAAATTCTATCTTCATGGTTTGAAGTAAAGCATTATTATCAGTAAGTATTTGGTACCAAGCTGACATATTAGCTTCAATAGAAGCTTTTTCTGCATTTAACTTCTCCTCAGAAGCTTTGCTTAAAGTCTTAATCTTCATTTCAGCAATATATTCTGCTTGTTCTTGATTAAAACCTAATTCTACTAATGCTTGTACAGCATTATCTGAATGTCTAATAGCGTAAATAACTCTATCAAGCATATCTCCCTCAAAACACATTAAGATACCATTGACAATGTTATATCTCTTTTCTGCTTTTGCATAATCATATTGTGTTCTTCTAATGATTACATTAGCAGCATGAGCTAAAAAGCTATTTAATATTTCATATATGTTTAAAACCTTAGGTTCACCATTTATAATTACAGTATTATTAATAGAGAAATTGCATTGTAGATCTGTATGTTTTAATAGCTTATTGATTGCTAATTGAGGATTAGCATCTTTTTTAAGTTCAACAACTATTCTTATACCTGTTTTATCAGATTCATCTCTAACTTCTTTAATTTCTCCTATAATAGCAGGTTTATCTGGCTTACCTTTTTCTTTAGTTACTCTAGATAAGGCATCCATTCTTTCTACTAATTTAGCTTTATTAACCTTATAAGGAATTTCTGTGATGATAATATTATTTTTTTCATCAGCTTCAAAAACACCTCTTACAGTAACTCTGCCGTTACCTGTCTTATATGCTTCTTTAACTGTATCAATATTTACAATAGTTCCTCCTGTTGGAAAATCAGGAGCTTGTAATAATTCAATTATTCTATCTATTGATATTGATTCTTCAGTCATAGTGCAATCAATCATATAATCTAATGCATTATAAACATCATTTACATTATGAGGTGCCATATTAGTAGCCATGCCGACTGCTATACCCATATTTCCGTTAAGTAACAAATTAGGTACAAGTGAAGGCAGTACAGCTGGTTCAACTTCTTCTCCATCAAAGTTTGGAACTAAATCTATGGTGTTTTTATTTATATCTTCCATCATAGTTTGACCATATACAGATAACTTAGCTTCTGTATATCTCATTGCAGCTGCTCCATCACCATCAATAGATCCAAAGTTTCCATGTCCAGCTATCATTGGATATCTCATAGTAAAATCTTGAGCCATTTTTACCATCGCTTCATATACTGATGAATCACCGTGAGGATGATATTTACCTAATACATCCCCTACGATTCTTGCACTCTTTTTATATGGCTTATCAAATGTTAATCCTAGTCCATTTGTTCCATATAATATTCTTCTTTGAACTGGCTTTAAACCATCATATACATCAGGTAAAGCTCTTTCGGTAATTACACTCATAGCATAATCTACAAAATGTTTTTTCATAGAATCTGCTATACTTACCTTATCAATTCTTTCAATTACATCTGACATGTTTATACCACCTTTTTCTTATAGTATTTATTTGTTTACAGCTATCACTTGAGATGAACTTATTTCATAAGCTAACCTTTCTTGCTTATTGCCATCTGCATCTCTTTTGAAATATTTTCTTGATTGAAATCTTCCTGTAATTTCAAACTCTGTAGAGATATCTTTACCAAATACATACTTAGAATCCTTACCCCAAGCTAGTATTGCTAGATAGTCTGACTTATTGAAAGGTCTATTAACAGCTAATATAAAATCAATTACTTTTCTTCCTGAATAGGTAGTTCTATGCTTACCTTTCTTACATAAGTAACCTCTTAGCTTAACTTCATTCACAAACGTGCCTTCTTTTGACACTTCTGCGTCTTTTGCAAATAAATAAGTTTCTACGCTTCCGTCAGCTTTATTAAAAGTTCTTATTTGACCTTCAAAACTAACGTAAGCCGCTGATTTTATTTCAGCGTCTAGTAATTTTTCTGAGACTACAACTGGAAGTATGTCTATTTCTCCACTTTTTCTCTCAACATCAACATCAACTATTAAGAAATCTTCTCCTAGTGTACTGTGATACTTTCTATAATCGCTTGATATTTTTCCAGATAATCTTGCTATATTATTGTTCATTAATTCCATTTCTTCTTCCTCCGTTAACAATCAATATTTGCTTCTAATGCATGTTGCATAATAAATTCTCTTCTTGGAATTACTTCTTCACCCATGCATAAACTTAGCATATATTCATCTTTTTCTATGTCATCTATAGTTATTTGCTCTAATGTTCTAGTAGCAGGATTCATAGTTGTTTCCCATAATTCTTCAGGATTCATTTCTCCTAATCCCTTAAATCTTTGAACGTTAGTTACTTTATTTCCATATTGAGCTATAAGAGCGTCTCTTTCTTGTTCATCTTTAGCAAAATAATTTTGCTTATTAATAACAAGCTTATATAATGGTGGGCAACTAAAATACATATAGCCATTTTCTATAAGTGGCTTCATATATCTGTAAATATAAGTTAACCATAATGTTTTGATGTGAGATCCATCAACATCGGCATCACTCATAATTATGATTTTGTGATATTTTAATTTAGATATATCAAATTCTTCACCTAATCCACATCCACAAGCTCTTACTAAATCCATAAGTCTTTCATTTTTAACTACATCATGCAATCTTTTCTTCTCAACATTTAGAGGTTTACCGAAGATTGGTAATATAGCTTGAAAGTATCTATCTCTTGCTTGTTTTGCAGATCCACCCGCTGAATCACCTTCAACTATATAGATTTCACATTCTTCAGCTTTTCTGCTTGTACAGTTACTTAACTTTCCAGCTAAACCTGTAGGATTATCAGAATTCTCTTTTATCTTTCTTACAGCCTCTCTTGCTTTTTGAGCAGCTAGTCTAGCTTTAGATGCGTTTGCAACTTTATCAACTAGAGCTTTTGCTATAGCTGGATTATGGTCAAATAGCTCGGCCAAGTTTTCTTCAACAATCTTTTTAACAGCTTGTCTTACAGATGTCATTTTTATCTTTGCCTTACCTTGCCCATCAAAGAATGGATCTTGAACTCTAATGCTAACAATCGCTGTTAACCCTTCTAATGCATCTGATGAATCAAATTTTATATTTAATTTTCTTTCATTAATGCAATCTGTAACTACTTTTGTAATTGCTGTTTTTAATCCTGTTACATGGTCCCCATGTTCTGTTGTAGCAGCATTATTACAGAAACTTAATATATGTTCAGTATCATAAGTATCTGTATATGTCATTCCTACATATACCTCTACGCCATTGTGTTCACCTTGAATAGTAAAGGTATCAACTATCTTTGTCTTACCATTAACCTTACTTTCAACCAGTTCTCTTATACCTTCATCAAATTGATATGTTTCTTCTAATTTAACTTCATCACCTTCTGATACATATAGGTAATTCATTAATCCTGGATTTAAGTAAGCAAGAGTTTTTAATCTACTTGCAACATCATTAACATTAATAATGTCATCTTCTTTCCATATAGTTCTGTCTGGTTTAAAGATAACCTCTGTTCCTGTATCAGCTGGATCTAATCCTTCTTCTATTATTGTTAAATCTTGAGCTTTAATACCTTGTTGGAAAGCTATTTCATATTTCTTTCCTCCAGTTTTTACTCTTATAACTAACCATTCTGATAAAGCATTAACAACTGATAAACCAACTCCATGTAATCCTGTAGTTTTAATTCCATTTTCTTTAGATTTAAAACCACCCTTTCCATCATCTTCTACATTGAACTTACCACCACCATGTAGAGTAGCTGCAGCAATTTCAACTTGTGATATATTTGGATTCTTTTTAGAAGGTGCGACAGGTATTCCTCTACCATTATCTAAAACAGTGATAATTTCATCTTGGATGTAAACTGCTATTCCAGTAGCATACCCTGATGTATATTCATCTAATGAGTTATCTGCTATTTCAGTTATCATATGAGTTATATGAGGTAAATACATTCCAGGTCTAATTCTGACGCAATGCGGGAATTCTAGTTCAATTACTTCTGCTTGTTGTATTTCTGACATTCTTATCTTTCCTTTCAATACTATTTTTTATCTTAAATGTATCTCCTATTGCTCTTTGGCAATGTTTTTTTGAATTTTGTCTGCTATATTAATTAAATTATTAGGTAAATTAATAACAGTTATTAAAACTGTTCCCCTGAATAAATAAATTTTTCTATTGTACACCCTTAAATTATTAGCATTCTTATGTGTGAGATACAATTTATCAAGATAGTGTCTAAGATTACCTTTTGCTTGTGCATGAGTAATACCATGTTCTAATGCTTTATTTGCAATCTTATCTGCTATCTTTTTACTTACACCAAGTCTATCTTTTGTTCTTTGCTTGGCGTGATTAGTAACTATAGCTTCCAAAGTTACTCTAATACCTCTGGTTTAATACAACCTGTAATATGACCAAGAATAGCCTTTATCCCTGCGATCAAATTCTCTTCTTTGGTAAAGTTTGTATCTATAGTTAAATCTGCTTTAATAATTTTTGCTTCAGGTGTTACTATAGCTAGTTTCTCTCTAGCAACTAATTGAATCTTTGGTTCTCCTTTAGGCCCTTTATGAGTAGCAGCTACTATTATAAAATCACGATTTTGTATAGTGAATGGAGCCATAGGATTGTTAGCTAATGATTTAGCTGTATATAAAGCAACTTCTTGAATTTCTTCTTCTAAAGCAACTTCATCATCTATTTGCTTTGTTAAAGCTTTCTCTGCTTCATCAAATTTCTTTAATTCTTCATTAATATTCATTTGCTATACCTCCAGTTGACATAAATAAGGCTAACAGCCCTAGATTAAAATCTAGGGTTGCTAGCACCTGTTGGTACTCCTGGCATTGCTGGAGCTCCTGGTCTACCTGCTGGCATTCCTCCTGGTACTCCTGGCATTGCTGGAGCTCCAGGTCTACCTGTTGGAGAACCTGGTACCCCTGGTCTACCCATTGGACTTGCTGGTGTTGCTGGTGCAAATGCTTGATCTCCTGCATTGTTTTGAGGTAATCTCTTAGTAAATGTAAATTCTGATACATCTAAGCTAACATTGTTTTGTATGTTACCATCTTTATCTTTATATCCAGCATTGAATCTTGCTGTAACTTCAATACTTGAGAATTCTTTTCTCATAGGATCATTCTTATCTAATTGACTAATTTGTTGTAATTGATCTGCATAGTATCCCCATGCTGTGAAGTTAATTAAAGCTTCATCATAATATCCTTGGTCATTCTTTGTATTTAATTGAACATTCATTGCCCAGTTCATTCTTGATTTTTTATCTCCATTTGCTGGAGTATATTTCCCTTCAAACATTGGTAATCTTCCTGCTAAAATTACTAAATTCTTCATAATTAATTTCTCCTTCGATTTATATATTTTTTGTTATTCATTTTCTTAATAATAAAAAAATGATTCGCATGCCTTTATATTATGCGAACCATTTAAAAAAACCTATTTGTATCGTAAATTTTTTATGCTGTTTGAGCCATTGATTGTTGTATGAAGTAAATTAATCCTACAACATTAGTGTCATCAATATTGTCTATAGTTAATGTAGCATTATCAAAGTATTGTCTTACATATCCATTTAATTGATCAGCTGACATTTCTGCTTTATAAGAATTTAACCAAGCATTAGCATTGTATAACTCAACGCAATCTAAGAACCAGAATATGTTTCCATCACTAACATACGTATCAATAGTTGCTCCTGGAGTTTGATATGCTTCAGCTATTAAATTATTTAAACCTTCTTTTGTTAACCAGCTATTTTCCCATTCTTGTAATCTCACTCTAGCTTTAGCCAATTCATCTTGAATAAAGTATAAGAATGCTTCTATTGTAGATGGATTAATTTCAGCTAATGTTGCAGAAGTTCCATCTGTAAAGTTATGATATAAAGTATCTAATTGGGCTGGATTGTTTGCGTAATCAAATGAAACCTTATAAGCCTCTAATTGATCTAAATGTTCTTGCTTGTATTCTGCAACTGGAGCAGTAGCTTGTGGAGCTGGAGCAGGTGCAGTAGCTTGTGGAGCTTCAGCTACAGGTGCAACTGGTGCTTCGTTCATTATAGCTTGTCCTTGTGCATTAGCAATTTCTTGCTTCTTAGCTTCTAATTCTGGAGTCATTGCATTATTATATGCCAAAACTCTTTCTGGAATAGCGAAATCCTCATCATTTAAATATGGTATACCATGTTGATCATACGGTAATGTCCATTGATCTCCTGCAATAGCATTATCTATAGCAGCAGCTACCTTTTGATTATTAGCTTGTAATTGTTCAATTCCTTCATTTAATGTAGATTCTCCTACTTTTTCTGGAGTACCTAAATCAATTCCTGTAGCATTAACAGCTTCATGTTCTTGAGGTAGATTAATTACTGAAGTATTTCCTTGTAAATATACAGCTAATGCATGTGCAATAGAAGCATATGCCATTGGTTTTGCATTAATATCACTCATTACATCTGCTGCTGTAATTGCCTTGTTTATATTATTCACAAATAATTCATTTAATTTACTCATGTTTTTTATCTCCTTTATAATCCTTTTATTTTAATTCAGATTCTATTTTTATAAATTTATCGTTTATTTCATCGAACAATTTTTGCTCGAATTGTTTGTCTGTAAATTCAAATTCAGAACTCTCCATGTAATCCATATTATTTAAATATAATTTAGGTCTACCTGGGTTTTCATCATCATTTGGTAGTACATATGGTTTTATGCCAATTTTAATCTTGTTTAAAAGATTGCTGATATGCAAATTAGTCAACCAATTACTATCTTCATAGTTAAGTGGATATACTTTTTGATCATCTAAATATTCTATGGCCATATGTTTGCTATCTAAATTCTCTAGTTCTAAAATATTTGAATCTTCTATGCCCTTTTCTGAAACTGTTAAGTCTGCTTCTTGAGATAAGTCTTTATGTTGTATCACAAAAACTACCTCTCCTTTTTCATTAACTGTTAATTTTCTTACATAATCATATGTGTCAATGTATAGGTTATTTAACTTCACAACGTCATATTTTCTTTGTCCCGCAAGAATATTATTTCTTTTTAGAACAGTAACTGTTAGCTTAACATCTGGAGTTATTATATTGCACTGATAAAACCTATCAGGCTCAACAGGAGGTATGACTCCAAAGTTTTGAAGCCACATTTCCTTTGCCTTATTTTCTTCTATTCCTTGAGCTTTCATATTGTTTAAGAAATCATCAAGTATTTCTCTTGTTTCCACATGCTCATTTCTCCATTCAACCAAGCTTGGATTATTAATTGGTCTTGTAATAGGCTGAATGTAATTCACTGTCATCTCCTCCTTTAACTAGCTTCATCTACATATTCTAATTGAGGATCTCCTTCTTTAGTTAAACACTCTTTAGTCAATGTAATCTTAGATACTTTTGTATCAGGTAAATCAAACATGTAATCTGTCATGAATTCTTCCATAACTGATCTTAATGCTCTAGCCCCTGTACCTGATTCTATTGCCTTATCAGCTATAGCTTCTAAGCATTCTTTTTCAAATTCTAACTCTATACCATCAACTTCAAATAGAGTTTTGTATTGTCTTACTATAGAATCTACAGGTTCAGTAAGAATACTTACTAATGCATCTCTATCAAGTTCTTCTAAAGTACATATAACTGGTAATCTACCAAGTATTTCAGGCATCATACCAAACTGTCTTAAATCTTTTGGAGTTATTTTGTGAATTAACTCATTATAAGAATGTTCTTTAGAAGCTACTTCTTTATTTTGAGTAAGACCTATTTTAGATTTCTTATAAATTCTTCTTTGAATGATTTTTTCTATATTCTCAAATGCGCCCCCACAAATGAATAATATATTAGAAGTATCTATTTGATAACATTCTTGATTTGGATGTTTTCTATTCCCTGACATAGGTACAGATACAACATTTCCTTCAAGCATTTTTAATAGTGCTTGTTGCACACCTTCACCAGAAACGTCTCTAGTAATAGATACATTTTCTCCTTTACGACCAATCTTATCTATTTCATCTAAAAAGACGATTCCATTTTCAGCTGCTTTGATATCACCATTAGCATTATCTATTAACTTCTTTAGAACTGTTTCTACATCATCACCTACATAGCCTGATTGAGTTAAACTAGTTGCATCTTGTATTGCATAAGGTACGCCCATTTTCTTTGCCATAGTTTCAACAAATAGTGTCTTACCACTACCAGATGGTCCTACCATAAGTACATTAGACTTTTTCAACTTCATATCTGTAGCTACATTATTATTGTAGAAAGTTCTCTTATAGTGATTATAAACTGCTACTGCTATAACTTTCTTAGCTCTTTCTTGATTAATAATATAATCATCAAAGTGCTTTTTCATATCTGATGGTTTTAATCCAACTTCTAATTCTCTGCTATTAACTTTATAGTTAGCCATAGCAGTTTCTATTGCATCGTTACATATTTTCACGCAATGTTCACATATAAGTAATTCAGAATTTATATCTGATCTTAGTAATAATGTACTTCCATCAATGTCGTATGAACTCCCGCAATATCCGCATGTTAATTTATCCATAAGTCATTCCTCCATTTTTGTCTATCTGTATTCAATATTGAGTTTATCTAGCACATGTGCCATTCCTAGTCCCTTTTCAGGAACCCATATTCCTTCATCATTATATGTTCCGCCTCTCATACAGTAATCGTACATTTCAGGATGTGATTCTTTCATTCTCTGAAATCTATTTTTACCTTTTTCCATATGACAGCCGAAAATACACCCAACACAGCCTGTACGCTTTTCTCCTGTTGTTTTGAATTTCTTTTCATTATTATCATAAACAACTTCACCATACACTTCTGCTATGTCAAGTTTATATTCATAAATGTATTGAAGAATGTCTTGTTCTGTCCAAAAACCTAATGGATTGGACTTAGGCTCACTGCAATTAAATGCATTACAGCCACCATTATTTAAATATCTTATTTGCCTGTTTTGACTTTCATCGGCCATAACTCCAGTTATAGGAATTCGGCCAGTTTTTTTATTATATTTTTTGAAAGGTCTTTTTTTCATAACATCGCAACACTTCTCACTTATTTTGAAGTCAGCTGAATTTAATAAGTAATGCCACTTATCACTCAGTTTACCTGCTCTGCCTTTTTCATCTCCATGCAATAACTTATTTCTATAAGCTGAGCTTAAATTTTGGGTAGTAAGTTTTCTAAATGCCATAGCTTGAGATTTAGAAATGCAAGGATACCCATAATGAGTTATTGTTTGAGCATAATTCATATCAGGTCTTATAACTTCATCAGCAATTTCTTTCGCTTTGTCAATTACTTCTCTATATTCCAAAGTAGTATTACAAAATACACTAGGTATATCTGGATATCTATTTTTTACTATATGATGTAAAACTGAACTATCTTTACCTCCACTTATAGATGTATATAATCCATTAGTAGTAAATTGATATACAGCTTCATCAAGTCGCCTTTCAGTTTTTGCAATCTTAAGCTCTAATGGCAATGCTTGTGCCATCTTTAGTTCTCCTATATTCATTCCCGCTTCACCTATTAATTACGTATTGCCGTATGTTAATAGGAAAATCGTGATTTCAGTTATATAACTATAACCTTCAGCTCATTAGCTTAGGAGGGGATTTTTTAACGTCTTTACCTCATCGCTTTTTTCGCAACTATTCAAATGGCTAATCGGAATAATTACTATGACAACCTTGGTTAGCCAAGGACTTGAAGCGTTTTGGGAATGTATATTTTAAGCAACTATTTTAAGATCTGCATATCCCTCATGCTTTGAACTTAGAATTTCAACATTAAGCAAAGCTCTATGAGGGTATTGTTCATTATATTCATTGATAGCTAAAAGCATTTTTCTTTCTGCTTCCTCTTTACTAGATGCAACAATGTATCTATAATCTTTCTTTTCATTATTTCTTCTAGTAAAATACTTAAGTTTAACCTTATAAACTGGTTCACTTAAGTTCGAGGACATTAATCTTCTGTTAACTTCATCTAAATAATTAATATCTATAACAGCTTTCATAAAGTACCTCCTATATTCTTTTATTTTCTTTTGATGTATCTATATTAGAACTATTGCATTTTGGACACTTTGAGCCTTTGCTACCACCATAAACGCAATATATACATCCACAATTTAAACATCTCGCCATAGTTATTACCTCTCATCATTTAAGCAATCTTGGCATATTCCATTTGGAGTAGAATGATGAAAGTCCCCATAGCTATCCTTATAACAAAAATCAAAAGACTTACATTCAATGCAAGTTTCTAAAGCTATTAAAACTTTACCTGTAGGTGAATCAATATAAAAATTTTGCTTCATATATATTCTCCTTACTTTCTACTTGGTTTTGGATAAGTAGCTGGTTTACACCTAACTACTCCACCTCCACCATTGTATGTTTTTTATTTGAGCTAGATAATCTCATCAATCAATCCCATTTCTAATGCCCTTTCAGGTGAAAGAAAGTTATCTCTCTCACATTCATTCCACATTGTAGCAGGATCTGTCTTTCCATTAGTCGAATTGGCCATCATCTCAGTAAGCTTTTTCTTCATTTCCATAATTCTAGCAGCATGAATTTGAATATCTGTAGCTTGTCCTTGATAGCCACCTAATGGTTGATGAATCATAACTTCTGAATTAGAAGTACAATATCTATGTCCTGGTTCTCCTTGAGATAATAAAAATGCACCCATAGATGCTGCCATTCCCATACACACTGTATGAACTGGTGATTTAACTTTATTCATTGCATCAAGTATTGCCATTCCATCTGTAATAGATCCTCCTGGACTATTAATATACATAGTTATTGGATCATTACTTTCTGAATCTAGGAATAAAAGCTGTGCTTGAATTAACACAGCCATTCTAGATTCTACTTGTCCAGTAAGCATAATTACCCTATCCTTTAATAGCCTAGAGAATATGTCCATTGATCTTTCTACTCTTCCATCTTGTTCTATAACCATTGGAACTGTTAATGATCCTATTGGTTGTAATGTTGTACCATAAAAATTATTCATAATCTTGTCTCCTTTGTATATAAAATTGTTTATTATTCTGCTGAGTTTCCTCTCATATCTATGATTGCATCAGAACCTGAAACAGTAGGTAACTTTCCGTCCCACTTTTCAATCTTCTTGTATTCAACCATTTCACTTGTTATAGATTTTTGTAATTCTTCATTTGCTCTAGCTTCACCTTGAGCTTTAATTAATTGAGCATCAGCTTCACCTTGAGCTTCTACTTTTTTTCTTTCAGCTTCAACGATTGCTTTTTCCTTTTTTTGTTTCTCAGCTTCTAACTCTTGAGCTGCCTTACTTCTTTCTGTTATAGCAGCTTCAATAGTTGAATCAACTCTAGTTTGAGTTAAGTTAGCACTTTCAACTACAACTCCAAATTCAGCTAATGATTTCTTTAAATGTTCAGTAATGGCTCTATTAAGCTCACCCTTCTTTTCCATATGAGCTTCAAGAACACTATATTGAGAAGTCACTTCATTAACTAATGTCTTTATTTTTCCTATAACAATGTTATTGATTATATCTTCTCCACTCATTCCTCTGTATCTGCTATATAAATCTGGAACTTTATCAGCATCAAATGAATATGACATTTCAAAATCAACATTCATTTTTCCATCTCTAGCGATTACATCAAATGAGTTATCTTTTTTTTCATCTCTTTGCATATATAGTTGTTCTGTAGCTACACTGTATTCAGTTACTTTTTTTGTTGGAGATATCAAATGCCACCCTTGAGGCAAGATTTCATCTTGGACTCCACCATTCATAGAATACTGTACTCCAACATATCCAGCAGGTATTCTTTCTATACATATAAATGTACCTGCTGCTCCACCCAATACTAATACTCCTGCAATAATTGCACCTATCATACTTTTTTTCATTTTGTTACTCCTATCTATTCATATTATTTTTGAATTTATTTGATATTTTTATTGCCAGCAATCCTATCCAATAAAATAAATTTGATAACAAGAAGAATAAAATTGCTAGTACACATAAAACTAGCACATAAAATACTATATTCATTTAGTCCTCCTACCTTAGTTATCTATACTGCTATATTTAAAACCCTGTATTAAATTTTGCTGTTATTTTAGCTTTCTTAAATCCATATTTGTCAGTTAAATGTTTAATTATTAACTCATCAGTTGTATAAAAGTATTCCGAATCCTCTTGTAATGATGGAGCTTCATCACACATGTTTTTGAATTCTTCTTTTGTATATTCTTTTTCATTGGATAAAATGCAATGACACTCATATCCATATACATCATATAAAAACATATTTTATGTCTCCTTTTTTAGTAGTTCCTCTTTACAGTCCTAAAGATAGTTTTATAATTTCAATAGCTTCAGCTGTAATAGTAACTATCATCCAATCATTTTTACGTTCACAGTAAATCTCATTAGGATTTTTTAATATTGCTCCACCTTTTAAAAGAATGTAGTAATCATCTTTATACATAAAATGTACTCCATCCCATTCTGGTCTTGTTATAAAACTTTTAGCATCTCCATCTAATAAATGTGATTCCTTTACTGCTTTGTCGTATGTTAATTCTCCTAATAAAATTTCCTCCCAGTATTTCATTAGTTTATCCTCCTAATATATTAATTTTGTAAATCCCAATCTATATAGTTAAAGCATGTATAGCCAATCCATATAGATATATCTAAACACTTGTCTCCGTTTTTTTTCTTAGCTCCATTGGAGTGAATAGTAAACATAGGTTTACCTCCCCATTCTTTATGAGCTTTTTTGTAGTTATTTATTTGAAATACTTTTGTTTCATTATCCCACCATTTTTCAAAAATACGTTTCATATATGTCTCCTTATCTTAATAGCCCATACTAAGATGGGCAAAGTATAACTATTCTAAAGTCCAAGTACCTTTAAATAATGCCATAATAACAATGATTTCTGGTCTTATTCCTGGTGACGCTTCAGTTATAGCGAATCCTGGTACACCATCTTTAGAAGTAATGTAACCTGTTGCTTCTGTACCAAACATATCTACTGTAAAGAAAACCTTATTACCTGCGATCGCCATTTCTAATGCTTTTGGACCATTTATTGTTTCAGATTTCTTTTTCTTAAACTCTAAATTTACAAAATGAGAATCTATTGAAGCTGGGAATACAGCATTTTCTGTTACTATAAGTAAAGTCTTACTGTCGATGTCATATCTAATTACATCTCCTTCTTCACTGATAAAAGTTCCTCTATAACCATTATCAAATTCATCTACCATTTCAATAAAATTATAAGTTAACTCTGATTCATCTACTTTTTCTTTTATATCCTTTAAAATCATTTTCATGAACTCTGGGAATGAAGATTCTCTGTTTGATTCAACTTCTTCTTTCATTGATTCACTTATTCCATCACAGAATTCTTTCTTATCACAGTTATCACAATCACATTCATGTTCTTCTCTATTTGTTTCCTCAGCTGTAATAGCTCCTAGTATCATTTTTATTGCATCTTCCCCTGATATCTCTCTCATTCTTACTTCACTCATTTTATATTTCCTCACTTTCGCTTTTTCTCTTTATATCCTTGTCTATCATCAAACATCCAAATAAATGATCTAATTCATGTTGAAATACTACTGCTTCTAGGTCTTTAAGTAGTTTCTTTACTTTTTGTCCATTTTCATTAATGTACGCTACTTTTAACATCTTGTATCTTCTTGTAAGACTTTTAGTCTCTGGTATGGATAAACAAGATTCACTAAAGAAACCTATTTTATTTGGATACATCTTAATGATTTCTGGATTTATGCAAACAGTAATCTCTTCTATATTTCTTGGATTAACCATTGCAAAAGCCATCTTATTTACTCCAATTTGTGGAGCTGCTATTCCAAGACTTGTATTTCCTTCACCGAAATGAGCTTTTAATGAAGTAATCAATTCTTGTTCTTTTTCTACAGATTCAATAGGTTCAGAAATTTTTCTTAACACCTTTAAATCTTCTTCTGATTCAATAGTTAGTATTCTATTATTCATCCTTCCTCCTTATACTGACCAAAACTTTTTTCGTTTCGGTTCGATATTTTATATTATGTTTTTATAAAAAAAGAGCCTACTAATGTAGACTCAAAATTATAAACTTTTTTATGCAGCTCTTTTTACAACTAATAAATCCCTTGCTCCTCCTAGAGGATCGTTGCCTTGGTACTCTATACCAAAAGCTAAGTATTTAGTATTTGAGCTTTCTTTTAATTTATTAAGATTATGAACTATTCTTTCTAGTCCTTCACTATTTATAGGCTCTTTTATTGTAGATGACTTCTTACCACAGATAGGTTTATCATAAGAAGCATATATGTATAAACTTTCTATTTTAGTATGAGGACACTTTAATTCTTTTTTAATTTCATTTATTTCTTTTTCTAAATTTCCTAATGTTAAATCACTAATATTTTTTATCATAGCGAAACCTCCAATACGAAACATAAAAAAGCACAAAAGGACACCAACCATACGAAGATATCCTGTTATGCTTTAATTTGCTTATAGTTTAAAATTAATTATTCTTTATTTCTCTTTGAGTAATTCTTTTAATTCTTGACCTAGATATCTTATGTAACATTCTTTTATCTTTTGATCTGAGCTTTGTATTTTGAACTACTATCTTTTCATAAAAATCTAAAGCAGTTGCTTCTTTCGAATTATTCTGTTTAAATAAATCCATAATGCTATCAATCCTTTCTTTATTCAGAAATTAATTTTGCATTTACATATTTATTATCTAACTTTTTCGTCATTTACCTCATAAATATAGTTAAACTTCTTTTACAAATATTTTTCCATTGGGAGCAGTATAAAATATATCTCTTTTAAATGACATAAGATAAGAAACTCCTGGAATAACTAATACATTCATATCTGTAATAATAGTATTTAATTCAAAAGTTGCAATCACTTCTCTTGTATCTTTTTTAAAAATAACTAAAATTTGCATTATTCAACCTCAATTTATAATTATTCTCTTTTATATAAAAAACCCAGGGCCTTTCGGACACCTGGGTATGATCTGGCGGAACTAGTAGGATTCGAACCTACAACCTATCGGTTAACAGCCGAGTGCTCCACCTTTGAGCTGTAGTTCCATAATTCCAGCGTCCGTATGGACCTGGAGATCTCCTTCTATCTTAGATAGATGAGCTAATGTAAGCACCACATTTTATAATCCCTTGCATGGATTGGGCAGGCACCATTATTTTTACATGCATGGTTGCATTGACCTAGCTTACTTTTTGTTCTTTCGGTCTTATTGATTATTACTATCCCACTCGTGAATAGCATATTTGTTTGAAACAATCGCCTGCACAATGCAAGCCCCAGAAAGAGTTTATCTTTCAAAATTAATGCAAGGTGGGGTGGCGTATCCCACATCTCTAACCATAACAATATATGTAGTATAGACTGCCTGTTTCTACTTCTTGCATTTTTATATCTAATTGCTTACTTGAAAAACACGAGCTAATTACATTAGCTACTAAAACTCATAAGCATAAATATACCTTCTTATAAGAGTTCCTAATCTATGTCTAAATAAGAAGTATATTAGTTTCATAAGGATATAGATTAGGTTTCACCTTACTTTTTATTATTGCTTGAAAAAACCCTAAAAATTACTAAGCAATATATATATTCTTCTCACTTCCGAAACCAGCACTCCATGTCCTTCGAATATATAGTTTTTTTGTTTCGCTGATCTGGTCCTCTATGCAAAACTTTAAAGGGAAATTTGCTTACCGCCACAGTTCCTTCCTGCTCGTCCATAAGCTATTAAGTAGATAAATTACTCCTACTTAACTAGTGCGTCTCCAGTGAGCATAGTAAATCAGGCCAATCAAATCAGCTAAATACCAGAGGCTTGAGAGGTTCTATTTGGAGCTCCTACTCAGAATCGAACTGAGAACAGAAGATTACAAGTCTACCGTTTTACCTTTAAACTATAGGAGCATATAATACTTTCGGTGTGCTACAGAAATCTAAGTTTCTGTTAATAGGCAAGGCTGTCTATATCAGGTATTCAGTAATTATGTACACTTTTAACTGAACCATACTATATATCCCTACACGCTACTCTTAACTATAAGAACACCGAAAATATTATAATGGTACTCCATGGGGGACTCGAACCCCCGATACACGATAGAAAGTCGTGTGGCTTAACCACTTGCCGAATGGAGCATAATTTGTGCTATCTCTTTTAGCTTGTACTTCGCCAAGGATGATAGCTATCCTTATCTGTACAAATTACAGATTTCTCTGGTGCAGATTGCTGGAATCGAACCAACCCTTATAATCTTATAGAAAACGCTCTACCTTGAGCTAATCTGCATATTATATTTCCAGAGCTTTCAGATCCTATCTCTGGTACTCAACTTTTGCAGCATTATTGATTCTCTGCTTATCCACATTCTCTTGAATGTATTGAGTTATGCCTGCCTTGTTTAATGAGTGGCTTATCTCATCTAATAGTACACTACTCTACACCATTGATTATATCAACCTTGCGGGCTGTTCAGGCTGCTACCCCTTATACGCTCTCCGATATAGAACAATCAAGCTTTTGCGAAGCTATCATGCGCTTCATTCACTTTTCAGTGTGAAGCATTAAGACACTTTCATGCACTACGAGGATGAACTTTCGCTTTTATATAGAATTAATATCTGTAAATTCTTAAATATTGTTTTATTTCCCAAAACATATAGCTTAAATTCATCATTCATTAAATTTTCAAACTGTAGATGTGTCATCCTATCAGCTCGCTTCCCTTTTGAGGAAGTAAATACTGGACACCTACATAGCTTTCACTCAACTAAGTTACTAACTGGTAATAAATCATACTCTAGGATACCTCCGTCTCTCAACTTCTAAGGTCCTATTTCATTTTTATTACTGGCCAATGCTCTTGCCTGTTAAACTCGAACTACTAACCTTCTGCTATAAATAGTTTATTTCATTAGTTTTGGTGTGTGCTATCTGATTACCAGTCAGAAACTCCTTCAGAGAGTATATCCCCTACTTTCTTACCAGCGTTGCCCATAAGCGAGCTTTCGCACCTAACTTATAAAACCTTATCCAATAATCGTCTTTATCTCTTCCGCCTACTGAATAACATTTAAATTTATGCAGATTGCTTGAATTAACCTAATATTTCAAGGCGAGAATTTGTTAAATTCCCTTTACGCACATCACTGTACGCTATTCATGTCAAGCCATGTTTACTTATTTTTTTTATAGAACCTAGTACAGATTCTTGTATGTAATTCCTACCTCTATTACATACTAGGCTCTTGCCTACCGATGTTTTCCTTATTTAAAACTAAGTACTGAAAAGAAAACTCATAACCAAAAATCGTACTTGGTGAAGGTAGAAGGGTTTGAACCTTCGGCCCCAGCATTAAAAGTGCTATGCTCTACCAACTGAGCTATACCTTCATATTATTGGTAGTGGATATAAGAGTCGAACTTATCACCTTCTGCGTATCAGGCAGATGCTCTAACCAAATGAGCTAATCCACTATATTATGGTGGGAACTGATGGAGTCGAACCACCCGAGCTAAAGCAACAGATTTACAGTCTGCCCCGCTACCATCTACGGTATAAATTCCCGTATTGACATTGTTAATTGGCTAAATTATTATAATTGTAAATGTACTATACTTACAAAGAACTAGATCAATCTTCGGATTGGTCTTTTTCTTATTGGCAGGGGCTGTAGGATTCGAACCTACGTGGTGTTGTGCACAATGGTTTTGGAGACCACCGCCCTCGACCTCTAGGCAAAACCCCTGTAAATCTCCCGATTAGTTTAAAGACATTTATGGGACTGGTCATTAGAGAGGTCTTATGTATAAATTAAAACGTTATGCATAAATATATTATGTTAACATCTATAAAAAGACTACTGATTTGAAAAACTTTTTTATGGCGGAGAGTCTGGGACTCGAACCCAGAAGCCATTACTGACCAACAGTTTTCAAGACTGTCTGACTACCAATTATCACAACTCTCCATGTTTATAGGAGAAAACGAAATAGGTGATAGGAATTGAACCTACACTTACTGCCATCCCTATCTCTAGCTGGCCTTGCTTCATTCTCCTGTTGCAACTGGCGGAGGTGGAAGGGATTGAACCTTCGAATGATGGAATCAAAATCCATTGCCTTACCACTTGGCGACACCTCTATATAAAATGGCAATTTTACCGTTTGCCAAACGTTCTATGGTTTATACAAAAACTCATATCGTAAAATTTAAACGGGCTTAAGTGCCCTAAATTCTGGCATTTCACCACGGGTATTTAGCAACCCAGGATTTTTATTATTGAATCTAATAAATTAAGATCCGTTCTAAGCACTGCAAAAAAATCTTAAAAAAATTTCGCTTTGGTCGGAGTTACAGGACTCGAACCTGTGATCTCATGGTCCCAAACCATGCACCTTACCATCTAGGCCAAACTCCGATATATAAATGGCGGAGGACACAGGATTCGAACCTGCGGAGGAACTTTCGTCCCTCGAATGCTTAGCAAGCACCTGCCTTAAACCTCTCGGCCAATCCTCCATATTAATAGCTCATTTTGGTCAGTTGAGCTAAACTGTAGTCTATAAGACTAAAAAATGAACATTGGAATTTAATATTGAATTGAATTAGTGGCGACTCACAAGGGGATCGAACCCTCGACCTCTGGCGTGACAGGCCAGCACTCTAACCATCTGAGCTAGTGAGCCATATTATGGTGTCGTGAGAAGGATTCGAACCTCCAACCACCTGAGTCTTGTTAATGGAGCTCCCTCAGTGCGTATACCAATTCCGCCACCACGACATATCTATGTTTCTATATTATGTGCCTTCTAAAAAAAAGACTACTCCTGAAAAATGTTTTTTAGATTTTTCGTCGTACTTCATTATTACAAGCTATATTTTTCTTATACACATTTGAAAATAAAAAAGCTGGGAATTTTTTATCCCAGCCTTATATTACAGCTTTGCTAATAAATCATTAGCTATTGCATTAATGTTTCTTGACCATGTGGTACCTTCGCAATATTTTGTATTTACATTCCATATGCTAGGTCCATTATAATGAGCTCCTCCTTCAGTAAGGTAAGCAGTATTAATAAGATTAGCTATATAATTTAAGCTCTCTCCCCAATTATCAAATCTTCTCCATGAGTTACCTTTTTTAACTCCACCAATATTATTATATGTTCTAGCTAAATAAGATCTTCCATGTCCTGATTCTTCCGAGTTAAGTGCTATTAAGAATATTGCATTTACATTGTATTTCTTTTCTGCATAATAATATGCTTTTGATAATGATTGTAATGCACTGCCCTCTAACATTTTATGAATTTGAGACTCTGATAAATTACTTAATTCTCTCAAGTTATAAGGATTATAATGAGGAATTCCATCTACTTGTTTTTGTACTTTTGGTTCCTTATATACTTCATATGGTGGGTTTTCTTGATATTGTTCAACTAATGACATATCAATAAAACCTTCTTTGCCATTATAATTAATTTTTAACCAGTTCCATTGTCTTTCAATTATCTCAAAAGTCATACCTTTTCTAAATAAAAGAATTACTTCTGAATCATAATTAGGTTCTGTTCTAAAACGAGAATAGTCAGCGATAACTTGTCCATATTTTTGATGTTCAGTTTTTAATCTTTGCTCTTCTTCTAACCTTTCTTGCTCTAGTCTTTTTTGTTCAACCATTTCTAAATGTTTCTCATAAATGTTTTTGGGACTCATAAAAATAGGATTTGTAAGAGATTGGTCTTCTATTGATAGCTCTATTGCTGCAGGTTCTAATTTATTATTAATACGCATGTTATTACTTGCAGTATCAAAACAATGTACTGGCAAAAATGTAGATGTATATGCATATAAACCAGCTAAGCATTTAGCTAAATGTGTCATAAAAACACTCCTTTCTGATTTCTCCCTCATATCCTGTATTACTATTTAGGATAATTTATTTAATATTCTTTCTTCTTTTGTAATCTGCTAGGCTAATTACATTATTTTTATTCTGTTTAAATCCAGACACTATAAAGGCTAGTGTATATAAAATTGCATCTGTTTCGTCATCTGAATAAGTGTTATCCATGATTATATCTTCGTACAAATCCAATATCAGAATTCTTTCTTGATCTTGAATAATGATAAGAGACAATTCATTGTCGAATAGCACTTCGTATTCAAATGTTTTATTTTTTATATCAAAATTGACTTCCCCATATACTCTTATAATGTTGAAATCAGGTAAGTAAATGTTAGGCATATAATCAGTTCTTAAATAAGAGCAATTTTCTGTTTCAATTACTTCTGCACTTAAACAAGTAAGAAGTTTATTAAATTCTTTTGCTTTGTTTAATGAAATGATTGCTTTGCCTTTTTCTAATAATCCTGTATATGTATCATGAAAATAATTAGATATTTCTTTTAATACTTTAGCTACAGCATTATCTTTTGCTAGCATAATTTCATAGTCATATTCATCGAATACATCATCAAATATGCTTTCATTTGCATTTACTTTAAATACACAGTTATTTTTCATTTGCATCCCTCCTATATATACATAAAGCGGCAATTAAGCCGCTATTTTTTAACTCAACAATATATTTTATGTTGAGCTATGTAGAAATGAATACTATTTAAGGTATTCAAGTATATCTTTATGGGATTGGATAGTATTTTTTGATTTAAAGTATTTGATATAATTCTCTCCATATGATTTGAATATGGACTGTAATCTTATGTGTCTTGAACTTATATATTTTTCTTTTCCTGTTCCTTTACATCTAGGACAATCTTCTTGAACATAGTAATCAGTTCCTCCAATAAATGGATTGAATTCATTGCCTTTTTTAAATACTAAAAAACTCTTCCTCCCCTTACATAATGAACATTTCATGTTAGGTCCTTTCTTTTATAGAGATTAGGAGTTGCTAGATGATAAAACTGTTTAAAGCTAATACATAAAACAATGACGAAACAGTTTATGCTATTTTATTACATAAAAAAAAGATTATAAAAAATATAATCTTAGTAATTCTGTGCTTTTCCCTTGTATTTCGAAAGAATCTTTTATTTTTTTTTATTCACAAGTAGTCTATTATTTTTTAGCAACATAATATAAAAACGTTAAGCGATTAACAGTACATATTATGGAGCATACACCAAAGATGAATGCAGTTGCCCTATTACTTAAACATGGGAACCTTGCAAAAGGAGTCTTGCGAAGACTATAAAGATTTCCTACCGAAAGGTAAGGATACAGAAAGCACAGCTGATGCAAAATAGTGCCTCTGGACAGTAAATGGCCATTCCCCTAGCACATGGTCGTTCAGGTTGAGACGTGATGACGACGTAATGGTCAGGAGGGAGTTCTGGGTGCATAGATGCACGGGAACTATAAGCAATTACATGGACAGAACCAATGTAGCAAAAGCTTATAGGTGTTTAACACATAACTGCTAGGGTGTAAGATAGTGATACGATTGACATATACGAAGCACAGATTATAGTTATTCTTTATTGATTGTAAAATTATATAGTATTTTGTATTTTTTTACAATTGGTAAGGAAATAACTATATCCGTTCCACTCCGAGCATGCCGAAGTACAGGTGCTTTTCGCTTCTCTATACAAAACGTTCATAATTTTAAACGCTCCTACTCATCGACTGTATCATACGCCTTGGTTCTCTCCCAACCGTACTCTTTCCCACTAACGACTTCTAGTTTTTCTGTTTCAGCTATCTCAAGTATAGAGTTGCTGATCCTTCTCATAATATCTTCTCTCTGAGATTCTGTCTTATCAGCAAAATCAATCTCAACAAGAAGCTGGTATATTGGTTGTTTTGCCATTTAAAAGCCTCCTACTTTTTTATTTTTAAAGTAGTCTTCTTCTTTAGCTTCTTAAATAACTTATCTAATTCTTTATCCTTATTATTCATTATTGCTTGTACCTCTCTTTTTAAAATATTTATTTAGATTGTTGACATAATAATAAATTCTTATACATATAATTTTACATAACACTATTGAAAGGGGTACGCTTATGTTAAATACAGTTAAAAAGCCATCATTATTATGTAGAGTAGCAATCGGAATTGATAATTTCATAGAGAGACTATTTGCAGTAGAAAGTGATCCTGAATTCGAATTATGCATACCAGATAGTATTCTTCATAGAACTGAACTTATATGTGAATACATTAAAACTGAAAAAGGATATGATTTCGAAGTTGAAGGATTTCTTATGCTTTTATATTTAGACTTCATAAAGAATTGTATTAAAAGCTACAATCCACGCAAAGTATTTAAGCAATTAACTAAGGAACACTATCAAGATCAATATTTGACTGCTGTTAACTGTGGTGTCCCTGAGATAATACCTATTATTAAATACAGCAAAACTAATCTAGTTATCAGTATGGCCGAAGAAGACGTTAGGAAGGGCCAACTAATACTAGATGAATTATATGACTTATATGGATATAGAATTCCTTTCTCCAAACTTCTTGAAAACCTATGGATAGGATTCATTGAAGATTACAAAACTGGAGAAAATAAAAGAGCTTATTACTCAATAGTAAAAATTCTTAAAGAATGCATTGATTAAGCTCCCTTGAATATGCGTTGTATTTTTCGATTCTTTTCGAAAAAACATTGCTTTTATAATAATTTATAGGTACAATGTAGATACAACGTATATGCAAAAAAGCTTAGGGAGGTAATGTTAATGTCAAAGAATTCTAAGAAGTATGTTTTAGTACTTGACTTGGGTAAAGGTGTAGCGAAAGGTTTAGGCTGTGAAATCACAGATAGTATACCTAATCCAGAATCATTAAAAAAATCTATGTTTGAAACAAAGAGTTATGATTTAAATAAAGGTTATACTGAATTACAAGGAAATTCTCATAAAGTAGATTTCAATGGTAGCTCAGTAATTTTAGGTGAACAAGGCGTAGATCGTAGCTTTGAAACTAGTAAAACTACTCCACTTCATCAAATGTGTGCTTACACATTAATTAGCCAATATCTTGAACCTGATACTAAGGATAATGAAATATATCTTGTTCTTGCTTGTCCTATAACAGTATTAAAGAGTGATAAAGCTAAGCAAGAATATAAAAACCTTATTAAGGGTGATGGACCTATATCAATAACTGTTAATGATAAATATTATGAATTTGAAATTAAAGATATCTTAATTAAGGCTGAAAGTTCAGGAGTATTATATTTAATGCCTGAAGAATTTAAAGATAAAAAAATTCTAGTGGTAGACTTTGGTGGTCTTAATATGACTAATACTATCTTTACTAATGGAGTATGTGTTAATCCTGAAAATGATAGATTTGCTGAAGAATGGGGATCTGTTGAATTAATCAATAAAGTAAGTAAACACTTAACAGATTATTCTAAAGGTAATATTGTAGATTTCCAAACTTCTGAAGAAGCTTTAAATAGAGGTCACTTATTAGAATATGGAAAACCTGATTTAGCTTCTACTGAATATATAGAAAGAGCTAAACAAGAGTTTATAGATGACTCTCTTAAAAAATTAGCTAGACATAATGTAAGAACAAAGAACTTAGATAAAATAATCTATATTGGAGGAACTAGTTCTTACTTAAAAGACCAAATAAAAGCGTTACCTAATGGTCAAATCACAGATAATCCTCAATGGTCTTCCGTAGAAGGCTTATTAAAAATCGCTATTAAAAAATATATTAAATAACCATGTCTAAAAGACCAGGCTCATTTGTTTTCACATTTAGTAAAAAGAACGAAGATGTGAAAAATATCATTGACAATAAAAAGAAATCCGATAAAAATTTTGTAAAAACTGACTACATGTGTGCTGCAGTTAGATTTTATGAAAAATATAAGGATAACTTTAATGATAACTCTTCTCTTAGCGAGAATGATGTAATAAGAATAGTCAATGAAATATTAAAAAACAATCAAATTAGTGTTGATAGTGATGTGAATGTAATTAATACTTCACTTAATTTAAACACAGATCACATATCAGATAGCGATTTAGAGGAAGATTAAAGCACTGTATAATTCAGTGCTTTTTTGATATAATTATGAATAATAGAGAGGTGATAAATGTGGACGAATACTTATTTAGTTTTATTATAGAAAATATAAATAAAGATAAGGAACTTAAAGAATTTTATGATAAATATTATTATGAATATTCTGAGATACCTTATGAGGATTACATAAAAGAATTATGCATTGATAATCCTGAATTCTTTAAATCTGAATTTGATGAGCATAGAAAAAAGATTTTAAAAGCCTATATAAACACTCGCTCAAGATTAAATAAAAAAGCGGTAGTTATAGGTAGACTTATAAACTTTCCTTTAGCATCTGAATCTAAAAAAACTACCTTGAAATCAATTGTTGACAACGAATTGAAGTTATTACTAATTGAAAATATAAAAGAATTTTTTGAAGTAAATTCTAAAATCACTGAAAGACCTTTATCTTTAGATGGAATGTACACTACTAAAGAAAAAATGACTTTATATGATGCTGATTCTACATTAGATATTAACGATAGAAAAGCCTATATGAGTGAAGAGAAATATAAACGTCAGATAGGCATTGTTCAACCTCTATTCTTTGCAAACCCTACTACTGAAGTAATATTTGTAAAAAAAGGTGAAAAGTCATATCTTAAGTCAAAATCAATGGATACTAAAGACCAAAAGATAATGGACTTTTTAATAGAAGAATATAAACAAGTAATGTACTATCCAGATCAAGTTTTAATTTATCCTATTCATCAAATATCAAAGCTGATATATAACAGAAAGGGTAAACAATATTTAGACTTAACTAGGGATAGATTAGCTAAAATAGGTAACTTAGGTCAGATAGTTTTTAATGATTCTATAATTAATAAAAAAGATGCACAAGGTAAGTTAATAGATCCTAAAGATAATTACGAAATAGTAAGTTTTTTCGATATTCAATTCTTCACTAATGAATTAGGTGTACGTTTTTGTAAAATACTTATGTCTAGATCTATTGAATATGATTTAAAAACTAGCAATACAATAAAGCTATACAAACATAAGATTGAGCAAATAAAAAATGACTTTACAGCTATCTTTGTAAACTTTATTCAGTCTCAGCGTATTAACTCTTTAATTTCTGATGAAGATGAGGCTATAGTACCATATAAAGTAATTAAAACTGGAATAAGACTTCCTAATGCAAGAAGTAAAGTTAAGAATTTAAAAGTAATTGAAGAATCTTTAGAAGAACTAGTTAATATGAACTTCTTAATTGATTCTTATGAAGTTAAAAATACTTATATTAAATTGCATTTCATACCATTTGGATATATAGAGCTAAAAGAACTTAAACTTGATTCTAAGGCTAAAGAGTTAGAAATCTAATTTTCTAGCTCTTTTATTTTTTAAATTACAGATGCATTTTTTAGGTACTATATAAAAAAGAGATGCACTTTTTTGGTGCTATATCGACACAGAAGTGCATTTTTTAAGTGCTATATTGATACTTTTTTTATAAGTGCATTTTTATCAATTATTTAACCTTTAAAAAGTTTTTTAAAATTTATGATTTTAAAACTAGAGATGCATTTTTTAGGTACTATATTAATATAGAAGTGCATTTTTTTGGTGCTATATTAATACTTTTCACAAATTAGACATAATAATTTTTTTAATATAAACTATGTTTATAATTAGAATATTATGTGAAAGGAGTGAAAACTATGGTAACAAAACAGATGATTAAATTAAGTAAGCAACTACTTTTAGACTTATCTTCTCTTAAATATACTCAAGATGACAGTGTAAACCTTCAACCAGAGTATAGAGATTATAAGAAATGTAGTGCTAATTGTCCGTTTTATAAAAATAAGGATGTTTCATTGTTTTGTCAAAAAGAGTGTGTATTTGTTTTATCTACTAGCTCATTAATAAAGCCTAGAGAAAACATACTTACTTATACTCAAATAAAACAGTTATTATATTATAACTCAACTGTATTTGAAAACAATGGAATAACCATAGAGCTTTCACATAAGGATGTAGCTAAAGCTATTAACTGTTCGGAAAGAACAGCTAGAGATAATATTAATGCTTTAGTTAAAGCTGGTTACATTGTAATATCTTCATATAATGATAATAAATACAAGGTGTTTATCAGGGATTATCATAAGTATCATGAAAATGGTAATCGTGGACATCTTTATTTGAGCAATAAATGTTTTAAAGCTTTAATAAAAATAGATAACATAAATACATTAAGATTAGCTTTAGTTGGATTAGTGCGTCTTGATGATATGCGTGCATCTAAAGATAAAAATCCTTCTAAAGAATTATCTTATAAAGCTCTAATTAACTTATTGCCTTCAAATATAACTTGCCCTAAGCAAATAGTTAAAATATTTACTAAGGCTAAAGAATTATTTAAAATGACATTCAAAGACGAATCTATATCTATATCTTTTAATAAGGACATAGATTCATTGGCATACGCAAAAAGCCTTAATAAAAATAATAAGAAGGCATTATCTAAATTCCTTAAAAGATTTGAATTAACTGTAACTAATAAGGATAAAGAAGATCTTCTTCAAATGTCTATCCAATATAATATTCATATTGTAACAAAGGCGTTTAATTATATAAAGGATAAAAATCCTGATGAGTTAGGATCATATTTAAGAACAGTTATAAGAAATAACTTCAATTCTTTAATTTCTTGTTAAATTAGGGCTTTTTTGTTGTGCCCTTTTTTATTATTTTTACCTATTTGGGATATAAAACTAATGATAGCTATTACATTTTATATTATTTTTGTTGATAACCTGTTGATAATATGTGAGTAATAGCTTTTTTATTCACAAGTCAAGGAAAAAAAGATTGTTAGTAATTAAAAATAAACTGTTTATAAGTAAAAAAAATTTGTTACTAAAATTTTTTAATATCTTAATAACAAAAAAATATATGTATATAGTTTTAAAAAGATGTGTTGATAAGAATTTATTAAATCGAAGTTAATTCCATGAGTCAAGTATTTATCCTATCTAACACATCCTTGAAGCATAAATTTATTAACACTAACTTCTCTCCTATAACTTCTGTTTTATAACCTCTGCTCTATTAACGACTGGAGAGATAACTACTAATATATATATGTCATAATTTTTTAAGTATGCTTCTATTTATTTTATTTAAAGTATTCCCTACTGTTTTTCTTTTAGCTCTTTTGATAATCTTTTTGGGATTACCAGTAAGTACAGTTTCTATATCATTAATTGTAGAAGCTATTTTATTAATAGTTCTAGATGTATCGTAAAAAACTTTAGATATTTTTTTCACTTAATACTCTCCTTTCATATTAAGGTTTTAATATTCAAAATTCAAGATATTTTATAATATATTTTCAATTTTAAATATTATTAAATTTCCTATTAGTAAATCTAATATACTCTATATTATAGAATAAAATAGATTTTCGTTGTATATCGAAAAAAATGTGCTATAATTTTCTTATAACTATAAAAAAGGGAGATGAATGTTTATGCCTAAAACTATAGCTATAGGTACCTTTAAAGGTGGAGTTGGAAAAACAATGACTACTTTTAATTTAGCAGGTATATTAGCTGAGAGAAATTACAAAGTATTGTGTATAGATGTAGATCCTCAAGGAAATCTAACAAGTAATCTTGGAATTAATAGAGCTAATAATGGCTTAGTTGGTGTTGAAGCTATATTTAGTGAAAACTCTACAGTTAATCTTAACGATATAATAATAAAAAGTCCAATAGAGCAACTACCAACATTAGATCTTTTACCTAGCACAGTTTTGCTTCATAAATCTGAATTATTTATGGCATTAGCTCCTGCTAGAGAACTAAAGTTAAAGTATTTCATGATGGATAATAAAGAGGTTCTTGATAACTACGATTATATTTTAATAGATACTAATCCTAGTATGGGATATCTTAATCAAAATGCATTTGTAGTTGCAGATAAAATTATTATGCCAGCAACTGCAGATTTATCAGATTTAGATGGAATACATCTATTCTGTGCATTATGGGATGATTTAAGAGAAAAATTACGTATAGACGATAATATAGCTGCTGTAGTTACTACTAAGAATGACAAAAGAGTTTCTCTTGATAGAAGTTTTATTGAACATATTAAAACTACAGAAGATAATGAAGATATAGCAGAATTATTAGTAGATACAATAATTCCTGTCAATGTTACTCTTAAGGAAGCAGCAATGAGCTGTCAACCTATTAATCTTTATAATAAGAATTGTATTGGTTATCAAGCTTATAAAAAATTGGTAGATGAGCTATTCGAAAGAGGTGTATTCTAATGGCCAGAAAGTCTACAGGTAATAAATTCAGTTCCATTGCTAATTCAACTCCTCGTAATTTACCATTTAGAGAAACTCTTACCATAGAAGATAGAATTGCATATGATAAGCTTAGTCCTGAGGAACAAAGTGGATATGAGCAGTTTTGTATTGATAATGTAAATAATAATAGTATTGAAGATTATCTTCACTATAGTAAATCAAAGTCTACTCCTAAAATAGTAACTAAAGCTACTAAAAATACAACTAAACCTATTGAACAGCCAGTAGAAATAAATATATCAGAAACTAATATAAAAACTGATATAACTGATTATAATCCAGTTCAAAGTGTTCAAAGTATGATAAATAAAAACTTATCTATTGAAGAAGAAGCTGGTAAAAATATATCTGTTTATTTAAGTGCTGAAGCATTAAACGTAGTTTCTGTATATATGAAAAAGCATAAAATTAAAAACAGATCTAAATTAATAGAAACAGTATTATTAAGCGTACTTAAAGAATAAGCTCCCCAATACTAGGGAGCTTTTTGCTTTATACAGCTTGTTTCATATTTTTTATTATTTTCATTTGAATAACTCTTAAAGTACGTTTGTAGCTATATAATATTTCACATGATGGAGCTTTTTCAAAAATTGCCGAAACCTCTTCTGCTAATTTATTAACTACAGATTCTAATCCTATAGCTATAGGTATTTGATGAATTTTATTTCCATCTATAAAAGTATTAAATAAGGCTAAACTACCATTCATCTCAGATAAATCTAAACCTACTATGTCAGCTATTTCATTCATAATCATAGCTTCTTCTAACGTTAAAATATTTAATATAAAGTTATTAAACATATATGGATCCTCCTAAAATTAATATCTTAAATCTATTTCTTCGCCTTCTGCTATTCTTATGACTCTATCTTCTTCAAATTTTCCATAAAGAATTGCATATACTCTTACTACTTCAGGAATAGTAAGACCATGGATTTTTAGAGATTCTAAATTTTCTCCAATTATTACATCATGTCTTTCATGTTCTTCTATTATTGCTTCAACTACGTCATCTACTGTAGGTTTACAATCAAAAGTGACTCCATCTAAAGTTTCTAAATAAACATTAGGCTTACTGTAAGTTATAGGTTCTAATGTGTTAAAATCAATAAGCTGAATGTTTTGAGAACCGCTATAATCAATATGTCCTTTAACTTTATAGAACTTATTGTATTGTGTTAATATGTATAATTCTTCATTCCCAATTAATAAATCTATATCAGAACACTTCAAAGCAGTTTCTAAGTCTTCTTCGATTACAATGTAATGGCCATCAGTACATAGTCTTATTTCATCTTTCTCGTCCCTATACATTTTTAAAATTGTTTCGTTTCTAGATAAATAAGTTACCTTTAATAATTCTTCTAAATTGATTTTATTCATGATTCCTCCTAAAGATTAAGGGGGCTATACACCCTCTTTTATTTGATTATACTATCTAATATTTGTTTTCTTAATTCATAAGAAATTTGAGATCCTGCTGATTGAGGATGTCCTCCCCCACCATAATAAATAGCTACTTCATTACCAAGGTCTATGTCTTTTTTTACTGTTCTATAACTTACTGTACTTAATCCAGCAATCATAGCAATAAAATCTAAGTCAGGATTTCTCTCTGATAATTCATTGCCTAATTCACTTAGGTAATTATCTGCTACTACTATTCCGGCTCTAAACTTCTTACCATTAATAATTAATGTTTTTTTATAAATGAATTTATTTTTCTTATCAATATATTTTTGAATCTTTTCATTCTCTAATTCCAATAAGAATTTATCTGTATCATTAATCATACAGAATACATCACTAGTAAGTCTTTTATAGTACTCTGTCTCGAATCTTTCTTGGCCATATATTTTAAATAAATCATTAAGATGTTTGGCTCTTAAGTCATTGTACTTTTCTTTCCATAGCCATGTATCATATCTTTTAACTGTATCAACAAATATTTTTATAGATACTTTTTTCTCTAACATATTGTTGTCAACAAGATAATTATAAAGTAAGCTTGTACCACATATTTTTTCAATTTCATCTTCTATTTGAACGGTACACCATTCATACTTATTTAATCCTATTGCTGTAGGATGATGGTCAAGTAAAATAGTCATATTTTTAAGTATGCTATTATTTTCAATAATTTGAGCTACTTCTTCAGTAATTGATATATCTGTTATAAAGATATAGTCATAAATTTCATATGATCTATTATCAATAAACTCCTTTATCTTCTCATTAATATTGTAATATCCGCAGTAATCTGCGTGTACATTTTCTCTACCTGCTGCTAATTGTGTAAGTATAGAACATGCATATCCATCTAAATCATTATGTGAAAAAATTTTTATTTTCATAATAAGTCCTCCATTAAATTTCATTTGTAATTTTATGATAAAGCATTCTTTCATACTTTCTTATCTTATGTTCTTTTTCATTTAAGGAGTGTTTTAAGCTGTTGCTATATCCTATAAAAATTAAGTTGCTAATTAGTAAAATTAATATTATTAATATCGTAAACAATGTTAAATCCCCTTTATCTTTTGATTAGTATTTGTAAAATAATATAAGTTATATTAGGCAAATGATAAATTGCCTACAGGAATGTTATCTAATTTATCTAATAAGCTAGAAATACCTATTTTCATTTTTCTTCTTTTTCTGTTTGTGTCATATAAATTAGTGAAATATGAAGGATAATCTGTACCTTTTTTAGAAGACGTATCTTTTTGTACAGGTGAATTTACACTTCTTTCTGTAGTTTGTTGTGCAATTATATTATGAGCTCCAGTAGCATTAGCTGGGGCTGAACACCCGCTAAGCATTACAGAAACTCCTATTAGACTTGTTATTATTATTATTTTTTTTATAATTCCTCTATTCATTATATATACCTCCTTGAATAGCTCAATATTGTTTTACAATACAATTGATATTCATTCTTTTTGCGATTTCAATCATACTTTTAGTCCCCCTACTTATACCATCCCAAAATATTAAACAGCCACTTTTAAGTGCCTGTGATGCAAAAACGGCCATTTCATTATTTCTTTTATATCCTGCACTTTTATCATAACTACCATCAGGTTGTCTATTCCATTTAGCAGGAAAACGGTATATTTTATAGCCTCTTTCTTTTGCATATCTTTCTCCTAATTTGTCTGCTCCATTAGCGGTACCAGAAATGATAGCAATTTTATGTGTCTTTACAACATTGCTTAAAACATAATCACATACTTCTTTTAAGTATTCATAATCATTAAAAGTTCTTGTGCCAGCTATTATTAATCGAAATTCATCCTTTTCTTTAGATTCATTTAAAGGAGAATATGTGTTACAAAAATCTGCACACATATTATTTCACCTTCTTAAAAGCTTCACCTGCAAGTTGATCCGCAAGCTCATTATATGTATTTCCTGTATGGCCAAAAACATGAATAAATTCAGTAACTATACCAGGATTGCTATCTATAAACTCACAATAGGCCTTAGTGTATTGATTTTTACACTTCCATTCTTTAGTTGCCCATTTACCTATTCCTTCGTAGTCATGAAATATTCTACATGTTAGACCATGATCTCTTATCCAGCATATAGCATTCATTGCAGCTGATAATTCACCAGCGACATTTCTCATTGATGCAGCACCAGAGTCTTTGCCAATATCTGAATCAGTATGTATAACCTTATTGTCTTGAACTACTACATAAGCATAACTATACATTCCATTTTTGAATGATCCATCTACATATACATCAACTGTTTTATTTGAATTTGCAATTTCATTTTGAACAAAACCTTTGAATTTATCTGATTTTTTTAACATAGTCGATGCTAATACATCAGTTGTATATGCTAATGCATGAGCAGGACTAAAACCAGGATCTATTCCATCAAACATTTTTAAAGTACGCTTATCTAATGATTTTGGTTTAACGAATCTTTCAAAACTTGCATTTGAGCTTATTTGAAGATTTTCAACTCCAACATAGTTCACAGCTTCAGATAGTTGAGTTGATTTAAAACTTTTATATTCAGCACCAGAATAACCATCTACTTGTGCTTTGCATTCGTCCCAAGAGCTATATAGTCCTGGTACTAATCCTTTTTTTACTGCATATATTTTACTTGCCATTAAAAGTTCCTCCTAACAATTCTTCTATTGGAGATATAACAGGTTTGCATTTCTCCTTGTGTTTTCTAGTATTTTTTTTAAGTTCAGCCTGCATAACTAAAGATGCTTGCATTTCTTGAATATATTCATGTTGACTTATTTTAGGAATAGCAGTTCTGTCATTTTCATTGCTGCTATTCTTTGTACGATTAAATGGCTTATAGTCATTAATATAAAGATTGTCAACAACTCTATTGACAGTTAACATACTTTCACCTCTAAAAAATAAAACTTAAAATTTTATACATTATAAATAAAAAAGTAAATGCACCTATAAATGCGATTACAGTAGTTTTAGAATCTTCTTGTTTTAATTGCTCCTGTTCTTTTATTTGCTGAGCTCTTATTTCTTCACCATGACCTTTTATGTTTTCAATATACTTTATTACATCTGGATCAGTAACTTTAGGAATTCTTCCTTTTACAGTTTGTTCATAGGATCTATTCCAATGAATACCTGTACGTTCTTCAAGTATATCTTTCATATGATCCTTAAACTCTATTACTTTAGGTTCATCATTGATGGATTCACTAATTCCATTTGCATCATCTATAAATTGAATAACATCAAAAGTTGATTTTATTATTTGTTTAGTTATCATACTTTTACTAGTACTCATTGAAATTCCCTCCTATTTATATCTAACTTCGTATCCTAAATTAGCGTAATAATCTCCTAGTATTTTTCTATGGCAGTGTTCTAAACTACCGCAGAAACATACTAATAGAACATCTACACCTTGATTTAATAGCTCTATTATCCTAGCAAGATTAACTTGCATATAATTTTCATACATTTGTGCTATGAATTGCTCATAATATAATGACCACCAGGTAGCCCCTGGTCCTAGTTCTTTTAATCTAGTTTCTTCTTCTAAAGTGAACTCATTATATTTCCATCTAGTTATATATTTCTTATATAATTCAGGAGATGGAGCCAATTCAGGAACGTGTACCATTCCATATAACTCACAATTTACTTTCATAGGATTTCTAACTATAAACAATTTCTTTGTATAGTTATCTTTATAATCCTTATATTTAGATAAAGAGCATAATTGAATATGCCCTTTACTCATTTCTTTCCTCCAATAAAAAATCATTTTGTAGATATTCTTGAATACATACTGGATACCAGCTATGTCCAAACTCTGGATTATTCTCGGCGTTTTCTTGAATGTAATTATCATAAGATTTAATTAACTTTATTAGAGTTTGTATATTTAAATCATCTATAGTCCTGTAATTCATCTTATAAGAATCACAGTCTTTACATAAAATGTCTTGTGGATTGCCATTCTTATCAAAATTACAGCAATCAGGTGAACATGGAATTCTTTCGTCAAGCTCACACTTTTTAGTACACGATGAACATTCTTTTCCACACCATTCTGGATGAGTCATAATTATCCCTCCTATGCAGCTTTCTTCATCACATAGTCAATTAATTCTTGTTGGATTTCTTCAGTAAATAAAGCTTCAGCTCTAGCTTCAGCAACTTTAGATTTTCTCTTAACTGGATGTATTAATTTATATATACCAGTAAATGCTGTATAAGTTTCTGTAGTATAACCATCATGTTTAGTTAATGTTACAGGTTGAACGCTGGCATAGTATCCTCTTTCCATCATTCGACCAGTTCCATAGTTGTAACCACCTAAATTATAATAAAGTTCTATCTTTAAAGTTTGTCCATTAATTTCCTTGTATTCCGTTGATACGTTATTTTTACTCATGTATATCCCTCCGTTTATCTGTTTTCTAATAAATCGTGTATTCTGCTAGAAATCTCTTCCTGAATATAATTAGATAATTGGTCATCTGAGCACATATCGTCAGCTATAGTATCAATATCATCTTCAGATATTTCATCAGCATCTCCTTCATTAAGGTTATTTTCTATATATTGTTCTATTGAATAAACATAACCATCATATAGATTAGCTCTTTCAGGTTCATATGGAATAACTGTAATATTTTCGCCTCCACAATAAACACATTTCTTTGGAGGTGTATCACTTCCACCATCAGCTATAATAAAAGTGCCTTCGCACCCTTGTTCATTACAAGCTACATCATAGTTCATTTATATATCCTCCTTAGGTATAGACTTTCTCAATTCTTCTATATGTTCATCAGACATAAGCATAATTTTATATTTAGGTTGTTGAAATTTAAGTAAGTCATATACAGATAGCATGATTGCGTATAATGCACCTATATTTGAAATTAAATCGCATATCCATTCAGTTATGCTCATAGGTTTCAAATTAAAACCAATTTCCGTACCAGCTCCTACTATTAGGCTTGAAACTAAATTGAATATTCCAAATCCAGCGAATACTAAAACTCCTCTGTAAGCTCTACACCATTTTAAAATTGCCTTTTTTAGCATGCTTCCTCCTTATATATGTACTTATTCTTTACTATTACACATGCATTAGAATCTCCATCTATCATGTCAATATTTACTAAAGATGCATCTATTCCTACATGATTTATAGTTCCATGACTTGCTACTCTGATCCATTTATCACCGTAATAAACTTCTCCCGATATACGTACTCTATCTCCAATATTCATAGTGAGCCTCCTTTTATAATGTATTTAGATTGAGAATTAATCATATAAATCGTCTAAACTTTCAATACCATCATCTAAATTTGGTATAACATCTTCTATATCATCCTCTGTTCCTATATATCTACCTTGTAAATAGTAATGGTTCGCTGGGCCTTCTTGTACTCCAAGCTCTTCTAATAAGCATGCACAGCAAAAATACTTTTCTTTGAAAAGATAATCTGAACCGTGCCCATTACATCCGCAACACTTGAAAGAATGTAAATGACATATATTTTTTTCTGGTTTTTTAGTTTTAAAGACGCATTCCCATTCATTTCTATTATTATTATGAGAACAATTTTCACAACTTTTTAACATTCTAATTCCTCCGAATTAATCTAATATATTTGTTTTAAAAATATTGCAAATTACACTTCTTTATTTAAATTATGTAAATTAAGAAATAAAGAATACTGAAGTACAAGGGAAATATTAAGCAACTTCTCTTGTATCAATATTCTTCCACTTATTCTTATTACTAAAGCCACCACGTAGATGACGAATACTTTTATTGTAATCTAAGATTATTCTGGCTCCTTTAGCCATTGTTGGATTAATTGATTTAATCCTTTGAGTTAAATCTCTATGTACTGTACTTGTGCTCACTCCAAAGTACTTAGCAACAGTTCTAAGAGTTGACTCTGAACTAATCATAAATTCAGCCTCAGCTCTAACTCTTTTTTCTATTCTTTCTTGTAATTTACTCATATATAAAACATCACCTTTCTTATAAAAAATAAAAACCTCTAGATTAGTCTTCTAGAGGCACGTATATGTTATATTTAAAATCTTTTGGTATAGTTCTGTTTACTAATTTACTTTCAAATTTAGAAGAACAATAAATTTTACATGAAAGGACTTTGTTCATTTCTGTGTCATAACTGCTATAAGTTTTTATCGCAATGTTAAGCTCTCGTATTTTATCTGCAAATTCCTTTCCTTCATTAAAACTATTTGCTGTAACATCAAATATCCATAGCTTATCTCTTTCAGATTTTTTGATAAGTATTCCTGGTAAATAAGTACCTATAAATGTTGCTACACACATAGCTATAATACTTTCTAAACTATTATTTTTAGTAAGTTGTACTATAGCAACTAGATAGAAAAATGTAGAGAATGCACTAAGCAATGCTCCTAAGAAATATCTTTCCTTATTGATATAAATAGTCTTAGCTGTACTAAGTCCATTATCAAGGATCTTCAATATAAATGCTATTAATGGTGCCATAAATTAAAACTCCCTTTGTGCAAATTGTAATTTATGTTTATAATAAAGACTTCTCATGATTAGAGCAGTCTTAATTGAAACCATGTTTTCATCAATAAATTTTAATGCATCATTCATTTTAATTACTATAGGCTCTATATCTTCATGGCCTTCATTATGTTCTGTAGAGATCTCTCCAGTTACATTTGCAATATAAACCGCGCATGATTCATCACTCATACCTACAGATGTATAGCTTGGCTTAAGTATTTGTTCTATACAATAACAAGATAAACCAACTTCTTCATAAAGTTCTCTTTTAACTGCAGCATTAGTTGATTCACCTACATCTACTAATCCAGCAGGAAATTCATAAATATAGTCATCTATCGCTGGTCTATACTGCTTTATCAACACAAGGTCTGAATTATCGAATATAGGCACTATAAGTACTGCATCAGCCTTATTATGGTCTTTAGATATACATGATAGTCTTCCTTTATTTTTCCTTCTTGAAGCGACATAATAAGGGTATATATCTCCTGTTTGATCATTAGTAACTTCTATGTTATATAAATTAAGAAAGTTATTATCTGTTATTTTTTTTACTCTATTTACTGACATGTTAATTGCTCCTTTAGAGCCAGCGGCCCTATAGCTGAATACTATTTTTGGCCGCAATAGCTTCTTCTTTTGAATTATATAGATTGTCCCAATCAATATTGTAGTAATTAGACCATGGCCCAATCTCTACATGCATTCCAGGACATTCTCCCATTTCTGTTGTAGCTAAAACGTCTTTAGCTTTTTCAACAGTTAAATCTGTAAAATCAAATGTAGTAACTTCTCCACATTTTTTACATTTACCTAATACGTACATAACTAATCTCCTTGTCTACAAGTATTTTTACAATCTTTTAGTTGCTCTAACTAAATTACTATATGTCCAAGGCTGTTTTTCTTCTTGATAGCTTATACTTAATTCTTGGCTACATTTAATACATAAACAGCCTTCTCTATTCCAAGGTTTTTGAGAGATGTTCGCTCCGCATCTCTCACAACCTAATTCTGCAGATGCATATTTTCGGCCCATTTTTATATATTTTCTATTTTGTTTATTGCCAACTAAAACTAATGAATCAGTTGTGATGGTAGAGAATGTTCCTTTATCCATATCCCAAGGATAGTTCTTTTTAATTAATAAATTTCTAAGACTGAATATATTTATTCTAGCTCTAGGATTACTAAATATCATATCTTGGGTTAGATCCACATTGCTTTTCATTACTTTTTACATTTTAAAAAGCTCTTAACTTTTTTAAAAAAGCTCTTATTTTCCTGAGTATTTATATTAATAGTTCCTCCTCTAAGAGTAAAGTTATTATTTGATTCATCAAGATTAGCAAGTTGAGCCTTCAATTCTTCTATTGTTTCAGGAGTTGATATATGTACATCTATAGCCTTCTTTCTCTTGACTTTCATTTCATTAACAAGTTTATCAAGAGTTAAATCGCAATATTCATCTTCCCAATCTCCTAATACATAGAACCTATCTACAATACTTCCAGTCTTTTTATCTTGGAATGTTCCAAATAGTATTGGATCCTTTTCTCTTCTTTCCTTCTCTATTTGCTTTTCTATCTTTCCTGTGTAGTCAGTAAAGATAATATATAGTTGATCGAACTTATCTTTAGTGGCTTCAATAACATCAACTATTTCATCTGGAATTTCTCTTTCATAGTTCTCTAATTCGATTATCTTCACAACGTCATTTGCTACATTATCAATATAATCTTCTATATCATCCTTATAGATGAATGTATTAATACCTAATGAAACAATTTCTCTTTCCTTTTCGATTGTTTCTAAGTGAAACATTAATTTCTTAGCACCTTTAACTTGTCCAGTTGTTACATACTTTTTCATTAATGTAAGACAATTAGAATATATTTTCTTTAACTCATCATCTGTTATTTCAGATTTTTTAGTTTTTAATAATTCAAAATACTCTTTTGGTGTTATTTCTTTTGTACCATTATTTTTGCTACTCATCGTATTTTCTCTCCTTTTGTATTGTCCATAAATATATTATGCTCATTACACAAAAAAGCATAATGAGCACAACATTTTTTAATATTCATTTGGGAGTAGGATTTTAGTATGACGATCTGCGAATTCTGTTATGATATAAAATTTAACACCTTCTCTATCTATATATACACTGAATACATTATCAGTTTTGTTAGAGATAGCTTCGTTATTCATATTAATGGACTCTTGATCTATCAAACCAAAATCTCCTTTTCTATGATTTTCTAATGATGTCATAACATCATCTTTGTTTAAGGTGGTATTAGCACCTGGAGTAATTAGTATAGAGCCTAATTTAAACATAATGATTCCTCCTAGATTGTTTTCTCCATAGTCTTTACTATGGCTATTAAAAACATCATAACTATAACGAATATTATTACAGTTATTTTTTCTTGAGGACTTTTATTTCTTATATGCTCCATAGATCCTCCTAAGCCTTAAGATTATCTCTTACTCTCATAAGAATTTTACCTAACTTATTTTGACCTATACCAGCACATACGCCCCAGTATCTATCATTCCATGTGTTGCCTTCAATAAGTTCAGCGTCACCTGTATCTAATAGCCGTTTGGCCAGCACAGGATTTTGTTCGAACTTAGCCTGTACTATTTCGTACATAATGCCATCTTTTACTTCTTCCCAGTCTTTTCTTAAAAGAACTCTTCTACCTAATCTCTTAGCATCGCTAGGATTTAAGTCTGCAAATTCTTTTCTACCTTCCCCAAATATTTTTTGAGCATGAAAAGCAGCTTCTGCATTTTTGTACGTTATATTTTTAAAAGTAATATCTGAATTATAGAAATTACTTAAAAAACGATATTTACCATTAAATGATGCTATTATCATCTAATTGCCTCCTTCGTATTTATATAATGTTATGTGCACTGGCCAGAGAGGATTGTCAAAATATTCTTCAATCAATCTGTATACTTCTGACCAGTTAGCTCCGCCTCGTCCACATCCTATTCCATAAGGCATAGCAATCGAATAATTATGTCGAATTGCATAATCTCTTAACTTCATAAAACATGTTTCTAAGGCTTCTATGTTTGTATATTGTTTGTCCCATCCATAAGAGTCTTGTCCAAATATATTACATATAACTTTGCCATTAGTCATAGTTAACATTTGTATTTTGCCAAGCAATTCTGATCCCATAGTTTTGCAATACTTTTCGTAATTAGGGAATATTGATGGATAAGTTTCTCTAAGTTCTTTTGCTACACCTGAACCCATTACACCTTTACAGTTAACTTGATGGGCGATAATATTCTCTGTAGCTTTAACTACATTTCCTTCAATAATATTAATCATCTTCTTTTTCCTTTTCTGTTTCCTGTTTATCAGTTTCTGGTTGGCAAGCTCTACACCTACCCATATCATCTAAATTTTTGTTATTACAAAATCTAGAACAACATTTACATCGTGTAAGCATAATTCCTCCTATAATATATATTATGTTATATATTCAATTAGAAACTATAATAGAAAAATATTATTTATCATTTTCGTCTGCTCTTTCTAATTGAAGTAATAAATCATCAATAGTAACACTTTCTCTATTGCACATAGCTACTGCTACTTTCAATGCTTTGTTCCATTCTTCTTTAGTTTCTATACAATCTATCTTACTCTTTTGCTTTCTTTCATATACGCTTAAAGAGTATCTTCTACCAGATAAATCTATATCATAATCATTTCTTAATATTGTATATAATTGTTTATAACATAAGTAAGGTGTATTAAAGTTCTTTTTTTCAGCTATTCTAATCATCATTGATATGATTACTCTTCTATATGTTTCAACAGTAGCAACAGTAGATATTTCTTCTGATAATGCTTTATTAGTTAATCTTAAACTATCAACTAAGTCGCCCATCTCTGCAATAGATTCTTTAAGTTCAAAGTTCTCTTTTTCAAGAGCTTTAAATGCTTCTTCACTATATCTATTGTTGTATGATTTAAGGTCTTGCATAGCTTTTACGAATCCATCTATATCATTATTCATAAACGCTGCGCCTACTACTCTTTGTAATAGTTCCATTTCCTTATCTACTTCAGCTACTTTAACTTCTGGAGCAACTTTTTCTTCTATGTTAAGTAATTGAGTTCTTACCTCCATAGCAATATCACTATCTCTAAGTAACATTCCTACTCTAAGAATAGCTCTTCTAGTAAATAATAAGTTTTTACCATTACCTACATTAATTGATGATCCATTGCCTAAAGGTATTTCTATATGAGATTTATGTTTAACAACGCCGTTGTCATTTTGACAATATCGTTCAAGTACTTCTTTTCTAGATAGTACAATCATTCCATCGCTTTCTAATTCTGCTCTATGTCTCTTAACTACATTAGTCTTTATATTAGTAACATCTACTTCATAGAAGTCTGCTACTCCTTGAGCTGTAGTGAACTGCATTCCAGGTATAAGTAATAATTGTTTAACTTTATCCAATACTTCTACTCTGTTTATAAGTTCCTCTCTAACTCTTACATTCATTAATATTTCTTCAGGATCTTTTTTGTTTTTCATATATAATGCCTCCATTCATAAATAAAAGCAGTGACCTTTCGGCCACCGCTTAAAATTATTGTAATGATTCTAATTCTTGTTCTAATTTATTTATTTCATTAGCTAATTGAGTTTTTCTAAATTCTGTTTCTTGATCTATATTACTAAGAGCATTTTTCTTAAATTCAAGACTCTTTTTAAGTTGAGCAATATTCTTTTCCTTTTCAGAAGTATTTAATTCAGTTAATAGCTCTTCTAACGCTTCTGTCATCTCTTTCTTTATATCTTTATACATATCTTTACAGCTATGACTATAACTATATTCATCCGCAACATCGGACCAAGGCTTTTCGCACATTCCATAAAATCCGTCCCAAATGATATCTATGTACATTTTCTTGATTTCATCAATGTTCTTATCTTTAATAGCTTTTAATTCTATCTTAGCAATAAATGACTTTGCTCTATCATTAAGCTTAATTATATATTTTTGCTCTAATCCTTCTGAGCGTGAATCTAAGTAGTTAAAATAGTTATCTATGCAATTCTCCATAGGTAAGTTTGCTACTTTCTCCTTTAAGATGTTACTGTCGTTTATAAACATTTTATCTATTTCCATATCAATCGTCTCCTTACGCACTCATTTTAAAATCATATATTTCATTAACTTCTTTATTGAATTCTTCAAAAGTATTATAGTATTCTGATTCTATGATTGTGGTCTTACTTAGATAGCAATCTTCTTCCATAGGTTCTTTAACTATTATACAATCTGGATATAAATAAAGAGCATACTTTTTTCTATAAGCATGCTCTATTGCCTTTGATAATCCTTCTTTGTCTTTTTTATATTGTTTATATATCGCCTTTGTCATAAGGTACCTCCATATTTTCTATTTTATCTTTTACTAAAGCCGATGCATCATCAATCATCTTATCTAATGATTCTATTTGCTTAATTGCTTTAAAAACCTTGTATGCAGTGAAACTTAGTGATGATAGAATAAGAACCATCTTTATTACATCAGGTAACATTATAGCTACAGCAGTAACCAATAAATTAAATGTAGTAACTATTTGAGTCTTAGTAGCAAGTCTCCTTCTTTTTTCGGTCAATGAATCTATTTTAATTTCCAATAGCTTTATTTCATTGATAGTAGATATAGTTTTTTTAAAGTTTTTAAGATTAAGTTCTACTCTATCATATATGTTCATGTCTTGTCCTCCTATAAAAATGGCATATTTACCGCACCCTCTATATTATATATAATAGAGCGTGCGCTATTTCCGCCATTTTCTATATATCTTTAATGTTAAATTCTTGGTCATAGAAAGTATAGTTTCTTTCACTGTTTAATATCAATGGTAAGAATACATCTAACTCATCTTCACTTAGCATAGCATTTAATGTATCTTCTACTACACTAGGTTTAATTAATGCCAATACATCTTCCATGTCTTGTACATCACCTATGTATGATGATAGTCCATCACAGTGTATGTATAATGATATACGTTCTTCTCCGGCGGGAGTAAAGTCCTTCTTTAAATTCTGTTCTTTTCTTAAACTAAATCTAACACGATTAGCCATTATATGTTCCTCCTCTATCTATAACTAGTAGTGACTTATTATATATTATGTTAATTGCTCTTTCGCAATCTACTTCTGTATCAAAGCATAAGCCTATACCCTTATAGTATTTGGCTTTTAATATATGCTTCATAAGATAAGTGAAATCTTTGCTGGTCATATTTAATGCCTTTGCTATATGACTATCATGAATGTAGATCCATCCATCAGTCCTTCTCTTTTTAGCTAATTGCTTGTCTCTTTTTTCATAATCATACATCTTCAATCTATATACTCTCTCAAATGTATGTAAGTCTTTATATATAGGCAATACTACTAAAGCCTTTTTCTTTTTAAAGTTATCTATATATGTATACTGTCTATCTGCTATATTCATTATCGTAAGCCCATCATTAAATCAGATTCATCTCTATAACATTCTGTGCCTAAAATCTTTTGACATTTGACACAAACATATGTGTTAGATGATTTATGTTTAAAATCTATATGCATAGTTCTTCTAAAATCCTTAGAACCGCATTTACATATTACAGAATCATTGATTAATTTAAAGTCATCCTTACATTTTGAATATATGAAATTTCTACTACCACATTCACATGTAGTAACTGAATCATCTTCTATTTCCTTAGCACAATTTAAGCAAACTGTATAATTACATTCTTGAATCATGTTATATTCCTCCTTAGTTAACATTGCGGGCCATGAGAATATATGTTCGTATCCTAATCTAATATATACTATATCATATAATAGACTATATAATAGAAACTATAATACATTACCTAGTATATTATCTATCTCATCCATAGTAAGAGTATACTCACTAGAACAAGCTGGCGCATGAAACTCAAATGTATATGTACCATCATCATTCTTTATTGCATTATATATACATATACCTTCTGTACTGTAATAGTGCGTGACTATCTTATCAAACTCTTCATGAGTTAATACTCTAGACATATACTCTCCTCCTCTTATTGAATACAATGTTTCTTTACTATATTAAGAGCTACTTCTAATCCAGTAACATATTGCATTCTTGCAGCAGTAATCTCTCCTCTTAATATACAAGCCTTCTCATTATTGATTTCAGCCTCTATTTCATTAATTGCATTTTTAATTTTATTATCCATTAATTCGTCCTTCCTTTCTGCTTTAAAATATTCTACTTGTAGTTCTCCTACTATAAGCATTTCGTGTTCTATTTCATATCCTTTTCTACGCATACGCTCTGAGTCGTACTTATATTTCTTCTTAGTCTTATAACTTTTAATGACTGTACTTTTACTCATATGATATCTCCTACTCTCTATATATTAGTTCCAACTCTTATATGTAATCTTAAGCATTCCATTCTTAGTTATTGAACTACAATCTGATGCATAGCCATAACAACTCCAATATGCTTCAAACTCTTCTGCTTGTTTTGTATGTTCATATACTCTATCAAAGTACTTTCCTTTAGTTGGACCATTATGTAAGTAGATCTCCATAAGTTCTTCTTCATATATTTCGCCCTGAGATTTAATTGTTTCTATGCATATATCTTTATGCTCACGAATATAATCTTCTATAGTAGGACATTCATCATATATGCCATAGAAGCCATCTAGTGGATCAATTATCATATATACTTCACCTTTATATAGTAAAGCATATACTCTTTCTTCTACCATGGCTAATAACTTACCCGGTAAATGTCTTCGTCTTAAGTCAGTAATTAAACTGTATAATATATCAGTTACCATATTACATACTCCCTTCTATATTATATTATTTATTGTACTATATAACATAACTTATATTATCATATATACTAAACCTCATATTGCATTACATACTATGCCATATAATAAAACCTATATTATATTACCTTATGCAATAGCTAATCTATTAACAATTGTAATTCCAAACATACTTAATAATGTAAGTATTAATGCAATATATAACACCTTATCACCTCGCTTATTAATCACACTACATACTCTATCATATAGTGCAATAGCAATCTATTATCTTATGTATTATCTAACAGAAGTTATAATATAATATACTATCTATTATAAAATCTATTAGATTTAGTATTAACATTAGTAATGCCAACACTTAAGAGGGTAAGTTTTCTTATATATGCATGTGTAAATAACGAGAAAACCCTAAGTAATTAAACGTGGAAACACATTCAAAATACTTAGGGCTTAACGTATATTAATATAAGGAGGTTATATATGATTGTATCTAGCCTTAAGCCAGTTTACATAATACTTTACGTTAACTGAAACTAGATTTCTGTGAAACGACAGTTACTTTAAAAACTACTGAAAAACCGTCCGCGGGTGAGCGTGGGGTAGGTAGTCTGGGAAACGTTTAGTGCTTTTTGTGCTAGTACGCCAAAACGTTATTGGTTAATTGCACGTTTTTTCCGATGAATTAACCTAGTAAAGTAATGCCATTTTAAGCTTACTCCTAACGATCGCTTCACTTAAAGCATTACTTTAAAAAATATAGTTTTTACACATAGACTATTATAATTTATGTTAGCCTATGTACTATATTTTAGAATGCATTATAGATTAGCCTATATAATAGACTGCATAATGCATAAGCAACGCTATTAGTAATAGCTTATATATTATAATACAGTATACAAGAGTGATCCTGTAATAATATATATGCTAATCCCTGATAGGGAAGGGGAGTGGTCCTAAGATAGAACCAACTCCTATATAAGCCTGCTTTTATATCATGATTGTAAGGTCGCTCGCATACGCTCGCTCCCACATGATAGAGCAGGTACATTATATAGTACAGGTTATATTACGATATAGGTCATAACATAAGCTCTACTATATAATAGATTAGACATTATAATAGAAAGCCTATTATACTTGTCCTTATATAAGCTAGCTTTCTTTTCACATACGTTCATCGAATAGCATACGCTTTATTGCTCGCTGTCGCTCGCACGTTAATATGACACTCGCACGCTAGTAGTCCTATATTATTTATTATTGGCACTCGTACCTGTTATAGAATATATAGGTATCTATTGGCACTCGTACGCAATCTTCAGTACTTTATGTATCACACCCTATTTCACCTGTACTTACTTATATAAAAAGAAGTTTGAAGTCATATAAGTACAGGTTGATAAAATGTGATACATTTAACCTAGATAAGCTATTAACAAAACTGTCATATAGCAACTATATGGAACTGGAACATATTACGAATGTGAAGAAGAGGGTAGAGTATCTGAATCGTGTTAATGCCTAAACTCGTAATCAGGTGTTCCTTCCTGTACGTGGCAAAGCTCATCTCTTGACTCTTCGTAATAGAATAGTAGTCGCTTATTACAATTTCATTAATAGCAAATCTAGGATGTACCAAAGTAAAAAATGTTTACCTCTATATGATGCCTAGAATACATATAGTATGTAAGCACTACTTATTTGTAATCATATTTCTCTAACTGTTCCACAGTGCATGTCTAGAATAGCCAGTACTAAGAAAGATAGTATAATTAAAAATAAGATTCCTGTTTCGACCTCCTATAAGGTCATCATCAGCTGGGCTGTTACTCCCAGGACAGGGGAGGAGAGTAGAGTTACTCCATAATAACTCCGCCATTTCCTCCGAATGAAGTATTTCCGAATGCTCTTCTCATACTGTGCACGCCATCAATAACTTCACCTTTAGCTTCAGCAATGTAGCCATCATTTTTGATTTCATCTACACACTGTTTAGTAGCCTTAGTCACTTCACCTACTGCAATACCAGCAAGTTTAGCACCAAAGCCAAATAATGATTTAGCAACTTTAGTAGTAGTACCTATAGCTGTCTTAGCAACAGGAACTGCCACATTATTTAAAGTCATATCAGTAACATTGATAGCAGTCTTAGCTGTTTTATCAACTGCACCTGATATAGCCTCAGTAGCTCTCTTAAAGCCGAAAGCTCTTTCAATAGATGCATAAGTCTTAACAGGACAGTTAGTTATAGTTACAAGAATACTAGCTCCTTGCATTTCAACTCCTAATTGTTCTTGTTTAAGATTAAAGTTTCTTATTAACTGTTGCACCATTTCTTGAGCGTCTAGTAAAGTCTTAGCAGGGAAGCCTACTTTACCATAATAGCCATGAGCACCAGATTTATAATTTGCTCTATCTTCTCTATCCTGTTCTATAGTCTTAGCTTTTTTAACAGCCATGAGTTCTTGAGCAATCATGTCTGCCATTTCTTCTTCTTTAGATTTACGACTATCAACTATTTTAGCTCTACCTGTTTGTATCCATGCCCAAATAAAAGCAAAGAAGTCTTCTTGAGAACCATGTAAGTCCTCTTTATAGATTTCTGCTAAAACCTTTCTTTCAGTTGAACCCTTAAATTTAAAGTCTATTACTGTTTGCATAGTTAAGTCTTCCATTATGTATACCTCCAAAAATTATAATTATAGAGGAAATGAAAGACTAAACACTACAAAGTGATAGTCCTTCACCTCCAAAGACTTGAATTGATTTTCTAGCCAATTTATCGACTAGACCATTGATAAAGTGAACAATACTGTTCTGAGTTTTATGGGCCTGAACCTTTTCAACCGATACTCTAGGACTACATACATTTAATAAGTAATCTATATTCCTGTATAAGTCTAAGTTAGTTTTAGGTCGAGCCTTTCCATTACAATATAAGTATAATGCCTCAAAATCAACGTGTATAATAAACTCCTCATTTCTTTCATTACGAACATATTGTAATGCTTTAATGAATGCTGTCAATTCTGCACGATTGTTATTTTGTAGGCCTTTTACTCTACCTGTTGATGCCTCTATTACGTTATTATCTTCATTTGTAACTACATAGCTCCAACTAGCAATTGCGTCAGGTAAACCATTATTTATGCAACTGCCGTCGGAGAAAATATGGTACATTATGTGCAACGACTCCTTTCTTTAGGCAGAGGTAACAGCTAAACCTTTTTCACAAGATTTCATAGCCTGTTCGACTGTCATAGTATACTGTTCAATAAGATTCAATCTCTTCTCACCTTGTTGAACTATTTTTACAGGACCAAACCCTTGATTGGCCATAATTGAATGTGTTGACTTCTTACCTCTTACTACTCTCATTATTAACATGCCTCACTTTCATTTACTGTTTCATTAGATGATATAGACTCTGAATATCTGTTAAAGAATTCAGCATATCTATAACCGTATTTTTCAAATGTAGGAGCTAAAGCCTGTCCTAAACTAAAGCATGCCTTTAATATAGGTGAACTTTCTCCTAATAAAGAGTTAGTTATAGCTAAGAACTCTAGAACCATTTCCTCTCTAAGGTCAATAGTCATTTGTCCTGTAATCATAGATACAACATAAGCCTTAGTAGTAATTGTTTGGTCTACTAGCTCTTTAACTCTGTCTACAGGAATACCATTGATGTCGTCCATAGTATTAGCTAAATTTCTAAGAGATTTGATTTCTTCTCTGTTTAATATAATTTTCATAATACATTTCTCCTTGTCTTTACGTATATTTTTTATAATAGAATTACAAAAGGACACCAGCCATAACTGATGCCCTGTTAGATTAAAATGCTGGGCCACCTGAAGCTACTTGTTGTTGTACTCCAGCTTTCATAGCTTTCATTTCTCTAAATGCTGTTAATAACTTAGTGTACATACTAGCATTAATAGATACTCTATCAGCTTGAATAGGTGTATTACTGTTATTCTTCTTACATGCATTAATATTCTTAAATACTAATCTGCAATATAAGTTTTGGATAAGTGGTAATGCCTCTCTCCATAATGACAGTTCATAGTCTGAGTAATAAGTTGTCTCAGTACTGTCATCAGCAAGATAGAACTTGATTCTACCACTTTCTAATTCCTGTAATAACTCTCCAGGAACATAAGCAATAAGCATGTCATTTCTGCCCTCTAGCATAGATATAAGAGTAAGCTCCCTTATAAGCATTGCTAGTGCATTAACTCTAACATTCTCAACTTCTACGGCTCTACCTAAGTTAGATACCTTTTGAGTTTGTCCTGCTGTTATAAGAGAAGCAACCTTATTAGCGTCAATAGTCTTCTCATATACTGGTGGACATACTTCACAATTTTCTAAAGTTGTGATTCTTTTATCAGCTAAAGTACCTTGTACACTCATATCAAATGTAGCTCCCATAGCTTGACCAAAAGTTGTTGAATTAATAAAAACGTTTAACATATGTATTCTCCTTTTCTGTACCGACTCTTTTCCGTCCGACGTACTGTTGCACTTTCAGGTGGGCAACTCACCAAAATTTTGAGCATGTAGCCCTATTCAAAAAGACACTAACCATACTAGATATCCTGTCTTCTTGAATAGATATACATATAGTGGCACTCGCACGCACTAGATAAGTACTGGCTTGCCACAGATAATGGGGGTGGGGGAGCCAACAATCAAGAGAGGTAGAACATTTCAGTTACTATTTCTCAAGACTGTTGTTTAGCTTTTTGAACATGAAACAACTCCGATGGGAGTCTGAATCATCAAAAAAACACCAACCATACAGATATCCTGTATAGTGGTAGATACATTGTAGATACATTTGCACCTACATAAACATGCTGTATGCACCTACATTATAGATACAAATGCAGATACAAAAAATGAGTCCTATTGCCGAAGTGCAACAACCTCGATGGAAGTCTGAATACACAAATGAGCAAAAGAACTCAAAAAGACACCAACCATACAGCCCTCCGCAGGAGAGATATACTGTTAAGTGTAAGTAAAACTATCATCCCCGAAGGGGGAGACAGAATACAAGAAGACACCAGCCATATAAGATATCCTGTTGTATCTTGCACTCGTATGTATACTTTCATATCCTCGCACGCAAAAAAACTTTACTCTCCATCTGTTGAAAGAAGCAGGTCTCGACAACAAACGGTACCCCGAAGGGGGGTGGAGAGAGTAGGGGAGGGGACTTTTGTAGAACTAATGTAGTGGTCATGTCATATATTCTCCTTTCTATTAGGCTATTAATCTTTGTAAAGATACTAATTCAATTGCTTTTGTTATAGTTACATATTCTTTACTAGAATGTATTTCATTATCATTACTTGATTCTAAAAGGCACATCTTACAGTTATTAAGAATGTTATATAGGTCTTCAGGAGTGCCTGTACTTTCATCAACCAAATGCATAACATCATCTAGATCATTACATTGTTTTAAAACATTGCCCACTCTATCTATTAGTGGAGCAGTAGTCTTAGCATCTATTGCAGCAAGTAAAACTTTTAATGAAGTATAACCAGCTTCTCTTAATCTTGCTTTGATTCTATTAGTATCTATCTTTTGAGTAATAGAACCTTTAAAGCCAGCAACATTTACAGCAGCGGCTTGTTGGTATTTAGTAGGATCCCAAGTAAAAGCAATACCATCTATAGATCCTCTAATGTATCCATTTTGGAAGCAGTTCATCCATACACCATTGCTTTCTGGTATGGAAATATAATTTACTGTTCTTTGCTTAGTCTTGATAGGCAAGTTAATATTGTCCATCTCAAGTCTTTTTAAGATATAAAGTCTTCCATATTTAGCAGCCTTAATTCCATCTGCACCATTTTTAACTTCAACCTTAGGTAGTTCATGATCAGTAAAGTCCCATATGAATCTAGTCTTATTTAATACTCCATACATTTTATTGCCTTCAATTTTAATAGCTACTTCTCTTTCAAATCCATTTAATTTAACAACCTTTTTATTTAATAACATATTCATTTTCATCTTCTCCTTTATATTTAAATATTTACAAAAAAATAAAGCCTAATTATCTAACTAGACTTTTGTAGAACCTTCTCTTGTTTGTGTACATATTTTTATCAGCCATAGTGATAGCACTAGACATACTAACGCCGTAGCCAACACCATATGATATATTAGGTATATCTTTCATTTTCTCTTTGATACTAAATATAGTTTCATTTTCAAATACTATAACAAATTCATCTCCACCGTATCTTACGATGATATCTTCATCTGAAACAGCTCGTTTTAAATCATTAACTACAGATAGTATTAGTTTGTCACCCATATTGTGACCACGCATATCATTAGTTTTCTTAAGACCGTTTATATCAACTAAGACAACCATATAGGTTAACTTATTTATCTCTGATAGAATTTCTCTTCTGTATACACCAGTGAGGCTATCTTTCTTGAGACTTATTACAAGCTCAACTAATTGATCTTTCGACATTTTCATTAAATATTCTTTAGTGAACATAGCAAAACCTCCTAATATTATTTATAATATGATAAAAAAAGAGCACAGAATAATGCCCTGTGCTATGGCTTTTAATATTATGCAAATTGAGAGAAATCAAATGAAGAGAAATCAGAAGAACTATATTCATCTGAGAATGCTTCATCTAATCCATCAAAAGCAATATGATTTATTTCACCTGAACTAAATGCTTCATCTTCGATCTTATGAGAAGTAGTAGCAACATCAGATTGAGCGAATGGATCATCTGAATTAGTAAATTCTTTATTAGATACTTTTACAGAAGATTTGAATGGATCATTATTTATATCTTCAAATACATCGCATTCAACTCTTGAATGATTAAGTGCAACTTCTTCTTTAGTTCCAAAGTCAAGTAGTAATCTCATGCTCTTACCATCAATGCTAGTATTTCTGATTTTATTTACAGTTAATCCAGCTATTACTGATTCAAAAGTAGAACTATTACATAAGTATTGACATACAGGAATTTCAAACTTAACTGATGGATCGTTTAAGCTTGGGATAGTACAAACTATTGCATTATAAACATGCTTAGTTTTACCTTCATTATTCTTATAACTGTAGAATGGAACTAATTGAATCTTTTCTGCTTTATCAAATACACCTTGAGTAGTTAGTGTGTTGAAGCTAGCAGTTCTAACATAGTCCTTAGTAACAGCAAAATGTAATGAATCTATAACAGAAGTTTCATATACACTTATAGCTATTGTCTTTGGTTCAACAGCTTCTATTCTTGGAATTTCTATTGGCTTAACAACAGAAAGAACATCGTCAACCATTTGTACAGTTAATTCACCAGTGTAGTTTGAATCAACATATACATTATCAACTTCTTGAGCATTACCATTAACAAATGTTAACACTTGTCCTTCTTCTAATTCTGCTATATCTCCTAAAACTCTATAACCACATACATTTATTTCTGCATGTTCTGCTACAATATAAGCAGCAAATAATTCAGGAGCAACAGTTAAGAATAATTGATTAGTTGATTCATCATCAATAACCCATGCTTGTTTTTCTCTCTTGATGTTAGATATCATGAACATTAATCTACCAGCAACAGCCATATCTAAATCTTTAGTGTAGTATCTAGCTAAGTTGCTTAATTCGTTTATCTTTTCATCATACATTGCATTAACTTCATCTATTCTCTTAGAGCAAGCATATGGAGAGATAGCATTAATATTAAGAGCTTTATTAGCTTTATCAATTTCTTCACTCTTCCAAGCAGTTAATTTGCTATATGGTTTTCTTATAGCTTCGTACATGTCAGCAGCAAATGAATTGAATTCACTTCCCATAGCGAAAGAAGATCTAACTTTATCGCTAAGCTTTACGTTGTTATAACTGTTCAATACATCATTGCTAACGAATTCAACGAATTGATCTGCAACAGTATCTTGAACAACAGACATTTTATCTTTGAAAGCAACCTTAACAACTTCATCATTCTTATTTCTAAATTCAACAGCTTCACCAACTGCAGCTTCCTTAGGAGCAACATACTTACTAGTTCTATCAATAGAGAAACCTTGGAAGTCTTTGAATGATCTGAAGTTATGATCTAATCCAACAGTAGAGTTAGCCTTCATTATTTCATTATGGAATTTAGCTTCAATTTCATATAACTTCTTAGCAGCATCAATAGTTAACTCTTGATACATTCTAAATAAGTCATTAATATCAGTAAATATCTTTCTAAGATTCTTAATATCAGTTAAGTCACAAGATATCATTTCTTGAATGATTACATCTTCTTGCTTAGCAGATACAGTAACATAATCCATGTCAGTATTATCAGCTAATATTTCTTGAACAAATAAACCATAGTACTCACCAGCACCAGTATTGAATCCTTGCTTCTTTCCTAATACCTCTTTAAGAGTTCTGAATGCTAATGGTTTAAATTGTTCATCATCTAATAACATGATTGCTGAGTAAATATTTGAGCATATAGTTATTTGTCCAACTCCTAAGTTTTCATCTCCTTGAATAGAGTGACCATAATCTTTACCCATTCTATTCATGAAGTTCACCTTAGTATTTTCCATTTCAACCTTCTTGTTTAATCCTGCTAATGTATTGTTAAATCCTGTAGTTTTTATCATTTTAATTCACCTTTCACACTATTCCTTTAGTGTGCCTTTCATATAATTTAATTAATTTATTTATTTTTTTGCATAAAAAAAGAACCCAGTAATTACTAGGCTCTAACTAAACTTCATAACATTCAATAAAGTTGATACAATCTAAAGCTCTTATTGAATGAAAGCTTATTTGATGTGTAGGATATTTGAATTTCATTAATTCAAAGAACTTTTGCTTATTCATTTGTCCATGAATATATGCTTCAATATAATCATATATAGTATCATCAGCCATAGGACCGATAACTACATCATATCCATGTGTTCCTCCATTACGACAGCTGACTACAAAGTCTAGCCATTCATCAGAATAATCTTCAAATGTTTTTACATTTAAAGTATCAATATTCTTAAGTTCATAAACATTGACTACGGAAGTATTTAATCTTCCAGCCCATTTTTCTGCTTGTTCTTGTATCTTAGTACAATAGAAGCCCCATGAGAAATCTTTGGTAAATCTATGCTTACGTATCTCTGGAAATTCTATTTTCATATAACTGCCATGATATATTATCTCAGATTTGTTCATATCTTACCTCCATACATTATCTTTAATTATAACATAGAGTGCATAGAATTATAAGCTCTATGCACTGTATATAACTAGTTTTGAATAACAACAGCTTTCATTCTAGTTCTTTCTAATAAATCTATAACTTTATTAGTTAACTCATCTTTTTGATCTCTAACTGTTTTAGTGTATTCTAAGAATAGAGCACCATCATAGTCGAAATCTAATCCAGCACAAGCGTAAGTGATTACACTCTTAGCAGGAAGTACAGCAATGAAGCTATCTAATTCAATGTAGAATTTTACTACCTTATCAGCTTCAGCTTGAGAGATAACTCCTTTATTAACATGGAATTGTAATCTCTTTCTTATAGTCTTGATAGTTACATTCTTAGCAAAGTAGAACTCTCTTAATCCCATTTTAGGATATTTAATCATTACTACTTTAGTAAGTCTTCTATCGTTAATAACAACTTCTCCAGTATTTAATATATTAGTAAGCTTACCTCCAGTTAATATGAAAGTAGGATCAGATGATAATCTTCTATTATGAGAAGTTATAGCACCATTTAATCCACTAATCATATTAGTTACTGAGTTGATTGATTGTCTCCAGCATGAATTATAGAATGGCTTAGATTCTTCAATAAATTTTGGAGCAATAGCCATAACAAAGTCATTAACATATTTTGAATTTAATGCTTTATCTATTTCTTCTGGAGTCATTAATCTAGATTTCTTATTGACAGTTAAATTAGCTGTCTTTGTATCAACTGCTAATTTTAAGATATCATATAGTAATTGAGCTCCATTTTCTCCTAACTCATTAGCAGCATACATTACTGTTTCACCAAGTTGAATTGAAGTTTTACCTTCAGAACACTTAGCAAATGCTAATATTTCAAGAGTAATTTCTCTTTCCATATCATAATCTAATTTGATACAGTTCTTATCAGCAATGTATAGAAGATTATTTACATCACCAACATATTCTATCTTTTGACCTCTCTTTTCGGCCATTTCTTTAGTTCCTTCAATAGTTGACATAAATATTTCTTCAGATACTACTAGAGCAGATGCCTTAATTGTTCCTGGTCTTAACTGAACCATTATTCCAGTCAATACCTTAGGATCTACTACTAATCCAAATCTAGCTTCAATCATTTGTGCAAATACTCTAGCATTTACATACATTTGTCCATCTTGAGTTGGAACATCTTTTAATGATGCTTTTGATTTAGCAACAGTATCTAGAGTAGCTTTAGCGACTTTAATTCTTTCTTCTGAATGGCTTCTAAGAGCATCCATGAATTCATTTCTAGCTTTGTCATATTCAGCAGTTAAGAAAGTTTCATTTGTGTCATTCTCCCATTTGCTGTAGTATCTAACGTATCCAGTTACTCTACCAAAGTTTACTGAACCAGTTAATACGTTACCAACATATCCACCAGCTTTTTGTAAAGCCATGAATATTGCTTTATCATCATCTAATCCATACTTATTACGTAAGTCAGATAAAGCACCTAATGTTGCATTGTCTAGAACTTCAAATCTTCTATCTTCATGAGTTATTTCCATGAATATCATAGTCTTTTGTCTTTTATTTGAAGCAGTCCATGCTAAACCTCTATATATGTGTACTTCTCCTTCAGGAAGTTTATTTGTAACTTTACCATTTTCAAGATCTGTAAAAGTAAGACCTTCAGAACCTAAATCAGAGAATATTTTAACCCATCCATTAGTAGCATGTACTAGATATACATTACTTCTAAAGATATCTTCAGCATTGCGAGCTGATTCATTTGTAACTGCTACAGATAGGAAGTCCCAAGTAAACTTATTTTTAATGTTTATTATTCTGCTTCCATTTCTAACAGTGATATCTTCAATTACATTATCCTTTACATATATTCTACTAATTGGTGTATTAGTAAGTTCTAGAGCAGTAGCATATCTACCTCTATCTAAGTCGATTTCTATTGATGGTATAGTGATTTGTTGTTTCTTCATCATTCCATCCAATAAAGCTCTGAATTGTCCTTTAGTTTTGATTTCTCTTTTAATTGTGTTTTTCATGATTTTTCTCTCCTTAGAATATAAATTTTTTAATTGAATTTTTAATTAAATTTTTATATAATGGAGACATAGCGGTTCAAAGCTACATCTCCGTGATGTGCAGTTTATACTCATAAACATCATTGGAGTATTAATTAAATAACTTGGATATTTGTAGTGATATATCCAGGTTGTATTACCTTGTTAATTGCTTCCTGTGGTGAGGATGCATTAACAGTAGTAACAACAGGGTAGGATTCTTCAATTGGTACTTGAAGTTTCTTGCCCTGTTGTGTTATCCATTTAGCTCTTGCCTTAAGATAACTTACTTTAAACTTCCTTTCCATTGGTGACATGGATTGAAGTTCTTTAATATCTTCTTCTGCTTCACTTTCTGTATCAGCAGAGCAGACAAATCTACCACGAGAGTCTAACACCTCGTAATATCTTCCATTGTAATTAATTGAGTACATAATATCTTTCCTTTCTAATTGTTATTTGTTATAATAAAAAAGAGATATTTTTAGTATCTCTTAAGTACTTATGCTCTTTTCTTACTGAATAGAGCAGTAGCCTCTTTGAGTTGAGCTCTGAAATAAGCGTCCTCAAGGAAACTAGGTATAGAACAACTATCAGTGTCTGTGGTAAGAGTTTGGTAGTTGTTCTTTTTATTTGTTACTTTAGAATCACTCCTTTCATTTTGATATACCATATTAGGTGTTACTCCTTGCATAAATTCGCAGATCTTTTTAAAATTTTCCATTTTAAAACCTTCTTTCTTTCTTTTGTTTTTCTGTTTCGTCCTAATCTGCCAAGACTCATCAGGTGGCATCTACACCACGACAGAAATAAAAAAAAGAAGCTCATTAATATTGAATTACTCAATACTAACAAGCTTCTGTTATATGTATTACAATGTATCCTCATAGTTCTCAAGAGGATGTATTTTATCTTTAATTTTACTAGCTATATTAACAAGTATACTTATAGGAAAGGTTACAATCCTTATTACCCTATACTTTTTTCTAAACTCATCAACGTCTTTATGTGTACATAAAATATCACTAGAATATTCTTTAGTTCTCTCATCAAACATAACAACACCTCCTAATACAATGATACTATAATTTATAATGTTTTACTATACCATTGTATCTCTTAACAGCTTCCCTCTTGTTAAGATGTAATGTATTAACTACATCAACAAATACTTCAGCTGCTTCATTAGGAGTTATTCCATACTTAGCTATTAAAGCATCACATGCATAGATATCTGCTTCTATTTCAAGACTTATAACACGACCATTTTTTTCTTCATCAAAATGACCACATTCATAGTGTCCTATTTCATGTAATAGTACAAACATTTTTTGCATACGAGTTAACTTGTTAAACTTAGAGCTTACAACAATTATTCTAGTTAGTCCTTTAAGACCAACCTTGTAACCTGTAGCTGCTACCATTCTAAAATTAGGCACAGTGTATATTTCAACACCTCTAAAAATTCCTTTCTTAGTGTATTCATATTTAGTAGGTATCAAACTACCATCCATTAAATAAACATTCTTCATAATCTTTTCTCCTCTCTATGATTCCCCTAAGTCAAGACACCTGGGGCTAATATTCCTTCATTTTCATTTATACATATATATCTAGTGCCTCCAGAAATTTTTTAAAATTTTCAATTCCTATATAGGGAATTTCCTTTTTGTTCCAGCGTGTATAGAAAGAAGTTATTACAGTAATAAAGTCATGAAGCTAACAAAAAAGGAGTGATTTTCATGGCTTTAAATAAAAATTTTGTAGATCCTAGTAAATATGACATCAAGTGTCCTTACGAAATGTCTCCAGAAGGAGTATGTATTCACAATACTTATAATGATGCTCCAGCGAAAAATGAAGTAGCCTACATGAAAGGTAATAACAATGAAGTTTCTTTCCACGTAGCAGTAGATGATGTTGAAGCTATTCAAGCTATTCCATTTAATAGAAACGCTTGGGCTGCTGGGGATGGCGGTAAAGGTAATGGTAACAGAAAGTACATTCACGTAGAAATCTGTTATTCAAAATCTGGTGGTTCAAAATTTATCGAATCAGAAAAGAGAGCTGCTAAAGAAATTGCTGCTATATTAAAGAGTTATGGTTGGGGTATTGATAGAGTTAAAAAACATCAAGACTTCTCTGGCAAGTATTGCCCACATAGAACTTTGGATATGGGATATAACAGAATGATTGACATGATTAAAGCAGAGCTTGGCTCAGCTGATCCATCTAATCCTGTTCCACCATCTAATCCTGCTCAACCAACAGGAACTTACTATAGAGTAGTAGCTGGTTCTTATTCAGTTAGAGAAAATGCCGAAGCATTGGTAGAAAAATTAAAGGCTGAAGGTGTAAATGCATTCTTATTACCTGTTGTAGCAAACGATGGTAAAAACTATTTAAGAGTTATTGCTGGTTCTTATAAGGATAGAGCTAATGCAGAAAAACAAATGAAGGAGTTAATAGATAAAGGTTATAATGCATTTATAGCTGTATATGATAATGAAGAAAATAGAGTTCCTTCTAATCCACAACCACCAAAGCCTCAACAACCATCAGGAATATTTGTTAAAAATAATGAATACCATACTTTAATTCTTAAATTACAAAAGGAATTAAATAGACAAGGTTATAGAGACAAAAATGGAAAAAAATTAGTTGAGAATGGCTATAATGGACCACTTACTGCAAGTGCTGCATCTAAGTGCATAATAACAACAGGCATTAAAGGAAACATTACACAGATTCTACAAGAAATGTTTTATGCAATAGGATTAGATCCTAAGGGTAGAGACGGACATTGCGGACCTGGTATGACAGAAGCTATTAAGTCATACAATAAGACTTTCTTAGGATTAAATAATGATCCATACTTCGGGCCTGGATGTTGGAAAAAAATCTTAGGACAATAATTATTTAAAAGCAGACATTGAAACATATGTCTGTTTTTTTCGTACTACAAGGGAATAAAAATATCGCCGTTGCCTTCGGCAACATATTATTTATACGTAGAGGATAGGAAATTAAATACTTTTTGTTATTACAATCCCACAATACAAGTAATAGAAAGTAGAAGTCAAATGACTATTTATTATGAAAACAGTGGAGGATTTGTATATGGCGAAAATAAGTGTTAATGATGAATTCGTTGTTAATGGCGTGCTTACTGTTAAAAGGTTTATAACTGATGAGGATGAAATAGTTATAGCGGGTACATTCGCATGTCATTATTATTTTGAAGAAATTACAAAGTTAGAGACTTTTAGATACTCTATAACTGGAGTTGAAGTAAAAGAAGAAATATTTGAGGCAGACAACTTTGATATTATCTATAATTTTAATGCAAAAGCCATTGATAATAAACAAGGATTATCCAATCTTTCTAATGAAGAGATAATAAAGATAGAAGAAGATATCTATGGAAATGACGGATATGTCAAAGGAACAGTACTTGAGAAAGGAGCATTGTAATGAGTGATGTATTTGAATCTGATTTACAGCAAGAGCAAAGAGATATAGCTATTGCAAATAGGGAGGCTTTAGAGCAAGGCTTAAGTAATATATGGGGCCATAGCACTTTAGGTATTGAAGCAAAAAAAGCAGCAATGTCTATGCTTTCAACTAAGAATGGAATGTATGCAAGAATACCATTAGTATGTAAGGCCAATGGTTGTCCATATGCTGATAGTTGTATGTTACTTAAATATGGACTTGCACCTATGGGAGAGCCATGCCCTAAAGAGACAGCTGAAATAGAATTAAGATACGCTGCATATGATAAAGACTTTGAATTAGATACAGCTAGTTTTACAGATAGAAACTTAATATCTGAATTAATCAATTATGACATTATGCTTGATAGATTAAGAGCTTTATTAGTTAAAGAAGAAGTTTTAATCGTAGATGTTGTTACAGGAATAACCGAACAAGGAGAAGAGTATACCCATCCTGAAGTTTCTAAAACATGGGAAGCTTATGAAAGAGTAGAAAAGAAAAGAAATAATATTTATGATTTAATGCTTGCTACTAGAAAATCTCAAAAATCTGACAAGAATCAAGATGGTCCTAAATCAATTACTGAAGTTGTTTCTGAGATAATGACTAACAATGATTTTGTAATTGATGTTAAACCAGACCATATAGAATAGAAAGGAGAAGATTGGCATGGAAGTGAATAAGTTGGCCAAAAAGGTTTTTGATGGAATAAATAGCTTTGCAGACAATGTTCAATGGAATGGCAAATCAATACTAAGAGGCAACGATGCTATTAATCCAATTAAGGGAATGGGTAAGTTTGTTTTAGGGGAAACTGACACAGGTATTAGAGGAACATTAAACGCAATGTCTGGTGGAACTGGCTGGAAGAAAGCCATAAGCGATGCATATCATGTTGGAGAAGGTGAAGCTAGAAAATTAAATTATAAAGCGATTGCAGGAACATATGTAGGTGCATCATTGGCTGGAAGAGTTGCAACAGGGGGAGGACTCTATAGAGATTCTACAGGTAATGTTAATGCACCAGGAATTCCTTTTATATAGGAGCGTGATTTAAATGAGTTTAGGTGGAGCACTTAAATCAATAGGTGGAGCTTTTGGATCTGGATTAAATGTCGGTACAGGTAAGTTTAAGTTAGCGTTAGGTGGCGCTGGTATTGGAGCCACTCTTGGCATGGGAGCTATTGGGGCAGCGGTAGGTGCTGGAACATCTGCATTTGTTCCTGATAGTGCAGTTGATCCAATGACTGGTGCAGCCGTTGGTGGAGCAGTAGGGGCCGCTGCATTACCAGCAGCTGGTCTCGCTGTTGGAGCAGTTGGAACAGCTGCAGCGGCACCTTTCATGGTACCAGGAATGGCAATGGGTGCTATGAAAGGTGCCGCTGCAGCTTCTCCATATGTTGCTGGTATGGGAGTAAAGGCAGCCGAAAATGTAGCGTCAAAAATATGGGGAGTTGGTAGTAGACTTGTCAACTGGGATGAAAATGCAGATGCATTTAGTAAGGTTAAATTTACTGGACCAATAAGCGGAGTAAAAAGTGGATGGAATAGTGGACGTGCATTTACAAAAGAGTTCTCTAGAGCAGAAGGTTTTGGAAATAAATTAAAGGCGTTTGCTAAGAATCCTATTGAAAATTCAAGGGCCGCAATAAGTAAATCAGGGAAAGCAGCTGGTGGTATAGGATTAAATGCTGGTGTGCTAATAGGTGGAACTGCACTTATAGAAGGAACAAAGAAAGCATGGAACACATTAGAAACTGCTAAAATGGGACAAATGACTGGAGTAACAACAATGACTCCTCAGATACCAAGTTATGCAGATAATGCTGGTGCCACTGGAGATCTTGTTTTCGCATTAAATGCAAATAGGAGAGGATAGATTATGGCAACTAAGAATGTAGTAGGAAAAATATTAAATAATAAAAGTATTGGGGTGATGGGAGGTATATCCCTTGCTGCCAATGCTTATTCAACAGTATCAGATTATAAGCAAAGTAGATTAGAAGGACATGGAAAAGTTGGTTCGGCTGTTACAGCTGTAGGAAATGCAGTAATGTTCGAAGCAATGGGATTCTGGCCAATGATGGCTTTTAGTGCAGCAAAGGAAGTTCCTAACATGATTGTCAATGGAGTGTTAAAAGCTAATGCAACAGCTAGATCAATGGATAGGTCAGCACGTAATGTTGCTTTTAATAATGCTACTTTTGCAGATAGTAAGCAAGCATTTACCATGAGGCAAGCTGGAATGCAAATGGCTCAAGCTAGTAAGTATAATCTACAACAAACCTTAATGGGAAATGAAGCTTCTGTAATGCACAGATTATAGGAGGTGATTTTAGATGGCAAAAATTAATACAGGTAAAGTTTTAAATAATATCACAAAGGGATTAACAGGTGTCTTAGATGATGTTGCTGAAGAAGGCTTTGAGAAAAAGCTTAGAGGCACCCTTAAAGATATTGGTTATAAAGGAACTAGTTCGAATGGCAAATCAATATTAAAATTCGCTGGCAATAGCGTTGATGATGTTTCCGAAGAAGTAATTGATAAATTATATAATATCATTGATAAAAATAAAATAAAAAATATAGATGACTTAAGAGGATATACTAAAAGCATAGTCAATAAAGAGACCGTTGGAAAGAATACCTTGAATGTACTTTCAAGAGATTTAGACATGGATCCAGCTAGTGTAAAAAGTATGCTTAGAAAGAAAGGCATCAAATCAAATGAAAATTTGACAAGTGAAGCCTTAGATCAAATTATTAAAACATCTCAAAACACACCATCAAGGATTGTAAAAGAGACAGCTCAAGAGACTGCCGAGGAAACTGTCAAGAAAGCTGCAAAAGATTTACCAGGATCTACTCCTAATACCTCACCTGCACCTAATCATAAAGAATTAAAAAATGCTAGATATGATAGTGCAGATAGTTATATGAAATATAAGCAAAGTGCACAATATGAAGAAGTTTTAGAAGCATTTGAGAAAAAAGATTTTAATAATCCATTACTTAAAGAATTGAAAATAGATAGTTCTACAACTATGGATGAAATACAAGGAATGAGAGCGGCTGGAATAAACTCTGCAAACAAAAATGATATGGGATTTGTAGATTTTATGGGATATAATAAAATCCCTCAAATAGCAACTGGTGTAGCTGGTACTGCATGGTTAGTAAATAAAATGGCTGCGTCTGGAGGTCAACAAACAAATAGTCAGCTATATGGACAAACGCCTTATTAATAACGTAAGTATGCTGGAGTAATAATGTATTGAGCTAAATGCTACATGTTTTTGAAAGGATGAAGGCTATGAAATTAGATGTTAAGAAATCTTTAACTGGTGGAGAGTTTAAGGTATCTATCGAATTCAAATCTTATGAAGTATTTGAAGAAGGATTGATGGAAGATTTCGGAACTCCAGTATTACAAATCCCAGTGTCTACTTGGGGAGCAACTGCAACTTCTAATGAAGGCAAGATTGTTATTGAAGATATTGAACAAGATAAAGCTGATGCAGTTTGTTCAATAGACTTAACTAAAGAAATAGACGTTAAGTTAGATAACTTATTTAAAACAGAATATGCAGTTAAAATTGCTGATATTGAAGAAGGAACATTAGCAGAACCATTAGATTCAGTAGTAAAAATGGCAGAAGCAAAATGTGCTTTATTTATTGAAGTAATTAAAAAAGAAGCAAAAGCTAAAATGGACAGCCTTAGAGCTATGAAGACAGATTTCGAAGCTGTTATTAAGAATCCTGAGGTAATAAAAGTCTGATCTAGAAGAGGTGACATAATGAAGCTTAGAGTTCAAAAATCAATTAATAAAAGAATTATAAATCTTGAAATTGAGACAGCAAGTTTCACTCCTGAAGAGAATAAAATGTTAGATATCTTAGGGGAGCCTATAATCAAATTCGAAAAGATATATGGAGATAATCTAGCAGTATCTTTAGAAAAGAGAATTAGAACAGGATTCAAGGTTAAGGTTAGATTTGATGGAACTGAAGATATAGTTGCAGCAGACGAAGCTTGTGATAAGTTCTTAGAAGATCTACCAGAAGAATTAGCTAAGGCTATGGAAAAATTAAAAATGCTATATGATGATATAAATGGTAAGGATGAAAATAAGCCTCCTAAATATATTGATATAGTGTACTAAGAGAATGAGAGCAGCGATGCTCTCCTTTTTTATGTAACAAAACAAAAAAGCTAGGTAATAGATGGGGTAGAAAATACACAAAGGAGGAGTATTAATGAGTGTTGAGAAAAGTACCCTATCGCCAGCACAGATAGAGCGTATGCGGGAAATTATGAGAGATCCCGTTAAATGGGCTCAAGTATTTGTTGTTACATTTGATGGGGCCAAAAAATGCGAAACTCCATGGACGGCACGTTGGTATCAAGTAGAAGCATTAAGAGATCCATCTTTAAAGAAGGTTCTTAGACAAGGAAGAAGAACTGGGAAAACTGAGGTTATGGTTCTTGATATGTTATGGAGAGCATTTACAAGGAGAAACTATAGATGTCTTACAGTTACACCATATGAGAACCAGGTAAGATTACAATTCCAAAGACTTAGAGAATTAATAGATGCTTCACCTATGTTAAAAGCTGAAGTAGTATCTATGACTAAGAATCCATATGCAATTACATTTAAAAATCATTCAGCGATCTTCGGGTTTACGACAGGGGCATCGTCGGGATCGGGCGCAGCAAGTATTCGAGGTCAGAGAGCAGATATGATATATATGGATGAGGTTGACTATATGTCAGATGCAGACTTTGACTCAGTTACTGCGATTGCTGCCGAAAGAGCTGATATCGGTATAGTAATGTCATCTACTCCTACAGGTAGACGTTCACAATTCTATAAAGCTTGTACAAATAAAGCTATGGGATATACAGAACATTACCACCCTTCAATGCACAACCCTAACTGGGGACCAGAAATGGAAGCAGAGTTAAGAGCACAGTTATCTGAGCAAGGTTATGTACATGAAGTTTTAGCCGAGTTCGGTACAGAAGATACTGGAGTATTTGATAAAGATAAAGTAGATAGAGCTATGACATTTGAGCTATATGCATATAATGAGCTTGACTTCTATCAAAAGCAAAGGTGTGAAGATAATAATCTTAGACCTAATATCTATAACTATGCTAAAGGCCAAAGAGCCCACGTTAATCCATTTAGAACTATGGGGGTTGACTGGGATAAGTACGGTGCTTCTTCATCTATATTAATTCTAGACTATGACTTAATAAGAAGAAAGTTCAAAGTAATAAAGAGAGTAGAAGTGCCAAGATCAGAGTATTCTTACGATGCTGCTGTTAATTTAATTGTTGAACTTAATGATCAATATAATCCAGCTTGGATTTATTGTGATGCAGGTTCAGGAGAATATCAAATAGAAAGACTTCACATAATAGGTCAAGAAAGACCATCAACTGGTTTAAGAAATAAAGTTAAGAGATTCCAATTCAAGCAATCACTTGACATAGTAGATCCTATTACATTTGAAACTACAAAGCAACCTATGAAACCATTTATGGTTACTCAGTTACAGATTGCATTTGAAAGAGAATTAATGATGTTATCTCCATTTGATGAAGTTCTTCATAAGCAATTAATTGACTACTCTGTTGAGAAAATTAGCATGAGTGGACAACCAGTATTTACATCTGAAAATGAACACTTTGTTGACGCACTTGGATTAGCTTACTTAGCTATGGTTCTTGAATTTAAAGAGTTAACTAACATGATGAAGGAACCTGAGACTACTACAAAAGTAGAGTTTAGTAAGAAAACAATCGGAAGTGCTGGACTTAATAAGATGTTTGCTGATGTAGAAAATACAGCATTCAATTCTTCAAATACAGTAATGCCTACTTATGATCCATCTGAGAGACGTGGAGATAGACCTTCTCAATATAAAGTACCATTAGGATATAGAAGTAGAAGTAGTTTTGGTGGTGCTTGGGGAAGTAGAACTAGTGGAACACGTAGAGGTGGAGGAGGAGTTGGTCGAAGCTCATGGTAGCAGCACTATTAAGTGTTCTATATATATTAACCTCCCTCTTATAATTTGAGCGTCAGAAATGGCGCTCCTTTTTAGCAAAGGAAGTGACAATTATGAATGAAGAAGAAATAAGACAGGAAAAAAATAATATTTTATATAGGCCTGATTTGGACTATGACAAAAAATATGACACGGAAGGTTATCAAGAAGAAGTTACAGAAACCGAAGACTATGACAAAGAATCCGTAATTGAATCATTAAAAAAAGACATTGATAATATTAAAAAAGTTTTACCACTACTACCTACAGATTTAATAGAGATGGCTAAAAAACCTTTAACTATAGTTGAAAGTGTAATAGGGGATTTAGATGTTGAAAATAAACCAGTAAAGAATGAGGAGTCAGTTGTAGTAGTTACAGGTAAAAAAGAAGATGATGAGGAGGATATATATCCAGATACATTCTTTAGAGATGACGATGATCCTTTCATTATTATTAGCAATAGGAAAGATAAAATAACAATCATTAAAGAAACATATGATTATGACTTAGCTTCAGTTATAGCTGACTATATAGATAAGTTAAATAAAGTAATGAATGATTATCTTAATAGCTTATTAAGTGTTACTAAATCTATAGATAAAGGTCAATATTCAAAAGTAGTTGCTCCTTATACTGGCAGTACTTCAAACGTAAGCAAAGATTACAAACATCTATCAGATTTAATAATCAGAAGTCAATTAACACGACAAATGAAATCAAGACTTTATAATAAGAGATTTAATTTAGATAACTCTATTGCTCACATAAGAATCTGTAAAGCTGGAGTAGAACAGAAAATAAGATATTATGAAGCAAGTTATCAAAATGGTACGACTTATGCAGACCTATTAAGTAACAGACATTTAGAAAATAGTAGGATGATGTACGACAAAAAATATAAACAAAACTTTTTTAATTTGTACAAATACTTAAATAGCTCGGTAATATTATTGGATGAATGCTTCAAAATGCATATTAACGAAGCACAAGCAAAAATAATTTTAATGATGAAAGAGGGAAATGAATTATGGTAATTATGCCAACACAAGATAATATCGTTATAAAGCTACCTAAGGTAGATAGGGAACAAAAAACTCAATCAGGAATTATTTTAACTGGAGCAAGTAAACAACAAGATATGCCAGAACAAGGTACTGTAGTTGCTGTTGGCTCAGGAAGAATATTAAATAATGGAACTCAATTAAGTCCTTTTGTAAAAGAAGAGGATGAAGTTATATTCAATAAATTCGCTGGAACAAAAATCACATCAGATGATGCTGAATATTTAATCATTAAGGAGAACGACATTCTAGCAGTTATAAAAAAATAATAAAAAAAGCAGGTGAAAATAGTGGGATTATTTAGTGCCTTAGTAAATAAGGATATAGCTAAAGCTATTGAAAGAATAGAAGCTGAAAACAAAAGAAAAAACTTTTCTCCTGTAAACACAAATAGCAAAATAAAAGATTTTGTTATTAAGACAGTAGGCTTCATCAATAGCTACAATATTGGAAGAGATATGCTAGCCCCACCAGAATATGATTTTGAAGAAATCAAACGTGCTGCTGAAACAGATTCATATATTAAAACATCATTAGATAAATATCAAAGAATGATATATAAAGCTGGATATTATCTAAAGTCAGAAAATGAAAAGAGTGTTGAATATATCAAAAAGCGTTTCAGAGTAATGTCATATGCAACTGGTAAGCCTATGGATATTTTATTTCAAGAAATAGCTGATGACCTGATTACTTACTCAAACTGTATTTTAATAAAAACCAGAGTAAAACAAGTCATGCCAGGAATAAAAGCTGTCGGATTATTCGATTCATATCCTGTTGGAGGATATGCTCGTATAGATCCTTCTACTATTAGTATTCAAAGGGATGAACACGGTAATGTTTTAGGATATACACAAAGAACAGTTAATGGTAAAGAAAAGAAATATAAAACACAAGATGTTATCCATATTTACATGAATAAAGAATCAAGTAATGCATTTGGTACTCCAAAAGTTATTGCTGCACTTGAAGATGTAAAGCTATTAAGAAAGTTAGAGGGTAACGTGCTTGCGATAGTGCATAGATTTGCAATTCCAATATTCCATTGGAAAATAGGTAAACCTCAGCAAGGATTCCAAGCAACAGACAAAGAGATAGAAGATGCAAGATATGAAATTGAAAACATGTCTTTAGATGGTGTAGTTATTACAAATGAAAAGACAGAAATAAATGTGCTTGGTGCAGAAGGTGCTGCAATTAATGCTGCTGAATACCTTAAATATTTTGAACAAAGAGTATTTACTGCTTTAGACTCATCAGCTTCTCAAATGGGAAGAGGTGGAGCTAAACAAGATGCAGATTCAATGGAAGCTCAATCTCATGATTATATCAAATCAGTTCAAAGAACCATTTCTATATTCTTAGAAAACTTCATAATTAGTGAATTATTACTTGAAGGTGGTTTTAACCCTATCCTAAATGAAAAAGACATTGTTGAATATGTGTTTAATGAAATAAGTCTTGATACAAAGATTAAAGTTGAAAACCATGAAATGCTTAAGTATCAATCTAATATGCAAACTCTTGAAGAGGCTAGAAGAAATATTGGATATAAAGATTCTACTGATGAAAAGAGATTATATAAGAACCTTATTGAAGTACCAGCTCAAATTAAAGTTGTTCAGGCAACAGCTAAAGCTCAAACAGCTTCATCAATAGAAGTAGCTGAAGTTAATGGAAGAATAGCTGAAGATGCAGCTAAATCTCAAGCTAAGAGAGATGAAAAATTAGCAGCTAAGTCTAATCAGGATTCTAATACAAATACTAATACTAATAGCAATTCTAATATAAAGTCTAATAGTAAGACTAATACAAAGTCTAATTCAAGTAGTAAAACTGGAACTTTAAGTAATGGTAAAAAAGCCAGTCAAACACCTAATAAGGATGTGGCAAATAGAAATAGACCAACTAATCAGCATGGTACTACCTCAGTTAAAGTAAAGGAGTCATTGGAAATAACAGAAAAGGTTATTAGAAATAAAAAGACTCACAAAAAGAAATATAAGGATTTCTACAGTAAGCTTGAAAGACTACGTAATAATTTAATAGAAACAGACAATGATTTAGATTATCTATTCTCAATCTCTATCGAGTCCCTAGTTCAAGATATGAAACTAGCAATAGGACAAGCTTCGCAAGAAGGAATAGAGAAAGCTAAAAATGATCTTAACTCAATGAAAATAGATACTACTAATATTGCCTCAATTAATATATCTCTTGACTCAATGTATGAGAAAGCTCATGCAAGTATAAAGGATGTATTTAAAGATATTAAAACAAGATTGAACAATAACAGGGAATTGGAGAATGTTGATGCAGTAATAAATGCATTGGAATATAGATTTAGATTTATGATCGAATACATTCTACCAAAAACAGTATGGTATTCATACTTAAAAGCTGGAGAGGCAGCAGGTATAAAGAAAGCTAAAGTTGATTTTGGAGATAGCTCTGATTCTGAAAAATATGATGATGTAATTAATATAAATGCTTTTAGCTTAGATCAAATACCAGCGTTTCATCCATTCTGTGATTGTAAATTGAAATTTTTAAAAAATGAGGCAGGTGAAAAATAATGGCTATTGTATTGAAAGAATACTTAGGAAGCCCAATGGGAACTAGTGAAAATACTTTTACTCCGTTCTCATTAAAAGAAGGGTTAGATACAGGTAATGTAATAGCAAGCGACAGTGTAATGGTTGATATAGAAGGAATTCATGTTGGACCTACACGTAACTTTACATGGTATACAGAGGAAGCTTTAAAAAGCTCTATACCAACTTGGACTAAACCTTATCAAAGGCCATTAATTCTACATCATAATGAAAAGGACGGAAAGATAATCGGTAGAGTCCTAGCAGCCAACTATACAGACATGAATACCAGATCTAAGACTGGAGCATTGGTTTTTACATGCAATGTTCCAGACGATGATGGTAAAAGAGGCGTTAGAGACGGAAGATTAAAAACTGTTTCAATCGGTGTTATTGCACATGATGTTAGATGTAGTATCTGTGGTCATGTAATAAGTGAGTATGGAGAATGTGAGCATGAAAGAGGAATGGAGTATGACGGTAATGTATGTTACTGGATGATACATAAGATGGAAGCTAAAGAACTTTCATATGTAATTGTTCCATCAGACATTTATGCACACAATATAAAAATCTATTCTCCAGGTGAAAAGAATCTTAGTGAAAATTTAAAGCAAGAAGGAGTGTTAAGTGTGACAAAAGCTAAGGAAATCAAAGAAAGTGCAGAAGGAACAGTGATTGTTGAAGATGCAGAAAAGAAGGTTGAAGCTATTGTTGAAGATGCTGATAAAAAAGTTGAAGAAACAAAGCAAGAGCCAGAAGCAAAAGAAGAACCAAAAGTTGAAGCCGAAGATGTAGAAACTTTAAAAGCTAGTGTAGCGAAACTAAAAGAAGTAATAGCTGAGCTAGAAAAAAAGGTTGAAGCTGCTGAAGCTAAGGCTCAAGAAGCAGAAGAATTAAGAACTGCGGCTGAACAAGAACTTGTAAGTGCAAACACTCAACTAAAGGAATTTGCAGTAGAACAAGTATTAATGTTAAGAGAACAATTAGGCAGACCAACTATGCTAAAAGAGAATCTATTAAAAAGATCTCAAGATTCATTAATGGATACTATTGTTGACTTAAAGGAAGAATTAACTCCAGTTCAAAAAACTGTAGAATTGACTGAATCTAATTCCAATACAGAAGAACTAGAAGTAAAGAAGTCAGTGGATGTTACAGAAAGTATTGAAGAAAAAACTACTGAGGTTGAAGATGTTGAGGATTTAACCAAAGTTGGAATGGTAGTTCAAGAATCTTTACTAGATGAAGAAAAAGATTCAAGCATAAAAAAAGATGATAAAGTTGAAAAAATTTCTGGACTAGATGTTAAAGAGAGTGACGAGTCTAGTAATAGTGATTACGAAGCAACTTTATCGACATTGAAATTTTATAATCTTTAATATTTAAAAAAAAGAAGGAGAGTGCAAAACGATGGCTTTACACCCAAGTAAATTTAACGGACAATTTAAGCTACAACCAGGTGCAAGAGGCGAAAAATTCAAAGCTAATCTGCCAGGTTATAGAAATGACGAAGAAAGAATAAACAGATCTAATATAAAATTAAATCATAATGAACATGATACTCCAAATATAAAGTATATGTTCGATGATAGACTTCCAGTATTATTCAGATATGGATATTCTTATGGATTCAATCAAATAGTAATTCCAAAAGGAAGAATAGTTGCAGTTGATCCATTCAAGGATATGGTAGACTTCGATATGCAAAAGGCTCATAACACTATGACTTTAGCAAATGGTGGTGCTCCAGTAAAAATCAGAACTGCTGCTGACAAGTACAAAGACTATTCAGGAGCTGCTGAAAAGCTAGTTTCTACAGAAGCTCAAGGTGCTGCTTTAGCTAATGCAGATATAGAATGGATGCCAATCATAGGAATGGAAGAAGCTTATTCAGAATTATCTTACAGACCATTTAAGACAGCTGGTCCAATAAAACAATTAGATGACGCTGGATTTGAAATAGATCCTGAAAGAGGATATGTAGTAGATAAGTCTTCTAAAGAAATAGTAGATGTAATCCCAGGAAATCATCCAATAGGAATGTTAATCAGAAATGAATATACAAGAGATGAAGATGCTTACAATGGAATGGCTCCAGGAGCAGTTAATACAGATTGCTTAGTTGAATTACCTTGGTTTGCTTACAAAGATAAAGCAGAAGGAAATCCATGGGGTTCAGCATACGGCGGATTATTCCCAGGTGCATTAGTTAAAGCAGATGAAAATGGTAGAGTTATTGTTTCTCCATTATCATACGAAACAGAAGTTGCTGACATGTCAATCTCAGAATATGAGTTAGAAAGACAACAAGTAATTGGACAAGTTTATGCTGTATCAACAGAAATGGTTCCAGAAGGTGCTGCTAAGTGGGCAACATGGGCATTATCAGACAGACTAAACTTTGAAGATTTCAATCCTCAAGAATGGCCAGAAAATAACAGAAGAGGCGAAGATGCTATAGCAAGAAGCCCTTACAAGTCAACTGGTAAATATCCAGGATACCCTTATGAAAAAGGATATGGTGCACATGATCTTCATATGTTAGGTGGAACTAGAACTAACTATGATCAAAGATTACAACATCAATATCAATACGAAAACTTAGGAATCCCAGGATTAACAGATGGTTACAATGCTGTTAAGAGAAGCTACGATGCAGTAGAAATAGGACAATTAAGATTCGTTAAGGACATGACAGAATCTATGGATTTATTCTTCAGATTCCCAGAAGTTAAGATTGAAGATATGGAAATTGCAATCGGTTCTAAAGCTGATGATAAGTTTGTTCCACTTGTAGAAAAAGGATTAATTTCAGCTTATAGTGGAGAAGAAAAAGCTACAGATGTTATTGAAGCTAAATACGTAGATGGATTACAAGGATTATTCGTAATCAATATTAAGGATTTAACTGAAGCAAATAGATTTGCTGAAGCTGTAATTCCTGAAGGTGAAAATGCTATCGAATTACCTGTATTCGTTAGATTCAAAAAGAGAGGATTAGCAGGAGTTCCTACATTTATGGATTGGGAAGGCTGCGTAGGTTCAGTTAAAGTATTACTTCAAAAATAATTATACTCAATTAAAGCAGAAGTGTGTGGGGGAGTCCCCCCATCCAACTCTGCGTGAAATATGAAATTAACTAATGAATAGATATAGAGGAGGACACCTAAGATGAACTTAAGTGAACAAATAGTAAATTTAAAGGCTTTAAGAAAAGCTACTGAGTTAAAAGAAAATGCTGGTGAAAAGCCAAGATTATCTTCTAAAGCTATTGCAACATATGAAATGGCTGCTAGAAACTTAATGGGAGATTATTCTCAAGGAAAAGTTAATGTAAGCGAAAGTTTAACAAGCACTGACGCAATCAAGATGATTCCTAAGATTATAGAAGGACAACTTCGTGAAGCTTCAGAACCTGAATATCTTGGAACAAGATTTATGCACCAAGTAAATGTAGAAGGTTCTAACAATTCTGCAGTATATGTAATACCTGTAGTAGGAGAATTAATTGCTAGTGAAGTAAATGAAGGTGGAAGATACAATGAAGACCAAGTTGAATTCAACACTATCGAAAACAGCCAATTAGAAGTAAGAGTTAAGAAGATTGGTCTTAAAGTATCTGTAACTGAAGAAGCTATATCAGATAGCTCATGGGATATCATGGGTATCAACATCAGAAAGATGGGTAGAGCAATGGCTAGATATAAAGAAGAATGGATATTTAATACTTTCTCAAGCCACGGACATACTATCTTTGATAATGAAATCAGAGATCAAATCCCTGAAGCAGGAACAACTGGTTTCGACCAAAATGGAGAATACAATGATACTTTATCAGTAGAAGATTTCATTGATATCGTATTAGCATTAATGAGCAATGGCTTCACTCCTACAGATGTAATTATGCACCCTCTAGTATGGTTAGTATTTGCTAGAAATAGCATGATAGGCAATGGTTTAACATTTGGAGCTCTAGGTGGACAAAACGTACATCAATGGGGACAAGTTCAAGGTACTCCAGGATTCGCTGGATTAAGTGCTAACGGAGAAGGTCAAAAGTATATCTTAAGACCAGAGCAAGTACAAAATAGATTACCAATGCCATTAACTGTTAACTTCTCACCATTTGTTAACTTTGATAAGATCAACAAGAAGTTCGATATGTATTGCTTAGACAGAACTGAAGTTGGTGTTATTGTACAAAAAGAAGGATTAAGTACAGAAAACTGGACAGATCCAGAAAGAGACTTAAGAAACCTTAAGTGTAAAGAAAGATACGGTATAGGTATATTAAATAACGGTAAGGCAATAACTGTAGCTAAGAATATAGCTGTTGCACCATCTTACCCTCAAGCACCAGTAATAAAGATTGCACAATAATCAATGAATTGAAAGGAGCGAAAGTATTATGACACATATAGCTGTTGTAACACTAGCTCCTGGTCAAGTTGGTTTTTATGATGATTTAAGCGGAATACATTTAAGTTTAACTAATACTGAAGCTAGTATAACAGAAGGAATGAATACTGCTGGATTAGTTAATGCAGTTAAAGCTGGTAAGATAACAGTTGTCTCAGGCTCTTTAGGCACTGAGACATTTGTTTATCAAGAAGCTGCTCAATGTATGCCAACTTATTATAGATTATTAGAAAAGAAGAAAATAAAAGCGCTTAAGAATCAAATGATAAAACCAGTTCAGATCAGTGAGCCAAAAGTAGAAAATCCAATCAAGGATGAAAAGGTTAAAATTACAGAACCTGCTGAGGAACCAAAAGCTGCTGAAATTGTAAAAGAAGAAGTAGTTGAGGTTAAGGAAGAGGTAGCTGAAGTAAAAAAAGAAGCTCCTGCTCCTAAGAAAAGAACTAGAAAAAAGAAAGAAGTAGTTGCTGAAGAAGTTAAGGAGGACTAAAAAATGTATCAAGACTTTAGTGTTATAGCAATAGAGCCAAACTATGCTGAAAAGAAGATAATAGTTAACACTAGTTTTGATATTGATCCTGACTCTGTAGATGAAAGAACAATACAACTTTTTAGCAAAGCAAATAGATGTGATGCTAATATTGACTTCGAAGTTAAAGATAAAACTATAACAGTTTTAATAAAAGAAGATATTGTTCCAAATACTAACTACATTATAAAAATAACTGGAATTAAAACTATTCTTGGAGATGTACTTGTTACAGGAGTTAGAAGAACAATAACTTTTAAATCCATGATTAGAGAAATTCCATATATCATTAGTCCATCAGACTATGAGGAAATAGTTGATTTAAAGGTTACATTAAAAGCTATCTTAGAAGATGAGGAGTTCGAAAGTTTAGAAGATAAATCTTACTTCATTCAGATTGCTGAAGATGTAGCCTTTATTAATGTAGTTTTAGAAACAAGAACTAGTGAATCTACAGTTAATTTAAAAGATTTAAAGGCAGGTCAATATTATATTAGAGCTAGAGTAGAAGCATTAACCGAAGGTGTTAAGGACTTTGGAAAATGGTCAGATGTCATTTCATTTATTAGTCTAAAAGATCTAGTGCATGAAGAATGCCCAGATGAGGATGAAGATGATGACGAACCTGTATTTATTGAAGATATAAATTTAATTGGAAAACCAGTAAACGGAGAAACTCCTGAATCAATTCTTTTAGAATTCTCTGGAGAAGTAGATCCTGATTTTATAGATAACATAATTGTTATAAGGAGGGATATCTAGTGGCCACTGAGAGAGTTAAATTCGATATTAAGGTATTTGATAATTTTATAGAAATAATTCCTAGAGATGGAGTTAAAGATAATTCTATCTATGAAATTAAATTAAAAGGAATAAAGCCTCTAAATGATGGCTCTTACATTGGAGATGAAAATGTAAAGATAGTTACAGCTATGGATCCTATGTATTGTTCAATTATGGATGTTTCGTCTTTATTAGATGTAGTAGATATTCCAGAGGATATTGTTCTATATAACATACGAGAAGCTTCCAGATATGCTTCATATATTTACGAAACAACATTTATAAATAAGAAAATTAATGTAAAAAATATACCTTTTGCCGTTAAAGAGTTTACAAGATATAAAGCTGCAAAAGATTGTTTACTTAAAATATATATGTCTCTAGTGACTGATAATGTAGTTGAAGGAACTTTGGGAGAAGTTAAATTCAAAACAAGAGATCAACTACCTGATATTAAAAAGATATTAGACTACTTAGATCATGAAATAAAGAAATGGCTAGATTCAATAAGGGGCTACGATTTAGAAGGAAGAGCCAAGATGAAGAGTGCTATAAGAGGATATCATCATGGCGGTAGAAATCCTATTGCTAGTCTTGAGAAGAGTAAGACTCCTAAAGGAGTTCCATTGAGCATGAATAGAGGTGTCTATTAATGAGTTTATCTACAAAATTAAATAATAAGATTTTAGATATGATAAAAAGACATTCTTATGAAATGTACTATATTACAAGAAATTTAAAACTTAGATGTACGTGTATTACACATGAAACCAAACAAGCTGATCCTATGTGCCCTAAATGTCTGGGCACAGGATATAAGATAACTATTAGAAAGATTAAAGCCGCTGCACAAGATACAAAACTTCCACCAACATTTAGAAGCGATAAATTTATAGTTGCAAGAAATTTCTTTCTTAATAGCAGTATTAATTGTAAAGAAGATGACATTATAGTTGATAAAGATAATGTGTATATGGTATTAGAAATTCAAGAATTATTATCTCTTGAAGGAACCATTCCGTATAGAAAAATTAGTGGAGTTAAAAAGAAATTTGATACAACTAAGTTTATGGACAACTTCAATAATATTATCAGGACTAGAAAGTAGGTGAGCTAATGATAACTATGCAGTCATATAGCCAGGGAAATAAAAATTCATTGATGGCTGATATAGGACAAGATAATTCCATATTAATCATTGGAAGAGGATTTGATGAAAGTAAATTAAATGAAATATTTAAACCATCAAGCATATGGGAAATGGAGAGTATTTATGGAGATTCTGAATTAACTATGGCCTATACGGAAGCAAAAAGAAATGGAGCAAACAATGTATTTGTAATGAACTGTCTTAAGACAACAGATTTTATAGATAGTATTCAATATGTTAGACATTATAATTTTTCATATATAGTGCCTATAGGAATTAAATTATCTGATAAATTTTATAGTTCAGAACAAGATAAAGAAGTTTACTTTGCAGAACATTATTTAAATGAATTCAGTAAGTTCACTAATAGCTTAATTATATTTACTGATGAACACGCAGACCTATATGAAAATATAAATAACTATCTTTATGATATGAGAACAAAAGTAGAAAATTTTAAAGAATCCACATATTACTTGTTAAGTAACTATGGAAGAAATTTTGCTTTTTGCTTAAATAATTTGCAATATGAAGATTACTCAAATGTAATTCTTGCCACAGTCCTTAGTAGGACCAAACCTGGCTCATATCCTGAAACAATTAAGAACAAAGCTATTTTTGATTTAGATAGCGAAGATATTTTTACACCTGAAATTATATATTTCAAAAATAATCTACATACAGACACATCTATAGAAAATCTAAAAAATTTCAGAACAATCTTTGATGCCAATAAATTAATCTCAGTGGATAGGGTAATAAAACATATAGAACGAACACTAGATACTTCGTTTGTACTTGGAAAATTGTACAACCAATATGTAGAAATGATGTTACATGATTATTTAGATTCTTTCTTTAGAAGATTATTAGAAACTGCAATAAGAAACTACTGCATAAAGAATATTCGATTTGTAAGAGCTGAAGCTACATCAGGTTACATCACTGTAGATATTGATATACATCCAATAAATTCACTAGAACAAATAAACACATTATTGGAGGTGAAGTAATGGCATATTCTGACTTTGAAAGCATGCTAATGAAACATTCAGAAAATATGAGTACCATGCATTATAACGAATATAAGGAAATGGAGAATGGAGTTCACGATAGTCAGATATTAACGGCTGATAAAAGTGCTTCTCTATTTGACTTCATAAAAATGATAGATAAATTAGTTTCAATAACTATGAAGGATTTAAAAGTTACCTTCATTCCTGATGAAGGAAAAGTTGTCTATCTATCAAATGACCAGAGATTAGATAATCCAATCATAACGTATAAGCTAATATCTAGAAGACCAAAAGGTGAAATAAAACCAAGATTCAGAGAAGATTTTATGGAATCTAAAGATGGTAAGACAAGCAGAGTTGGCGAAATATACGGACAAAAATTTAAGTGTCAGATACAATTCAATATTTTTGCAAGTGTATATGAGGTCGCAGAACAAGTAATGGAAAGATTCGAAGACCTAATGATAACTTATGCTGGCTACTTCAAAAAAAATGGAGTCGCTGAGTTACTGTTTGATCAACAATATACAGATCAAGCGTTTGAGACAATGAGACAAACTTTGTCAATTAGAAATATCTCTTATTATGTAGAAGTTGAAAAACTTACAGTAATAATGAGAGAGAGTATTAAAGCAATCGAAACTTATTAATGGATAAAAACAAAGGAGGAACAAAGATGAGCGTTTTCGATCAAGAATTAATTTTACCTGGTGTTGTTACAGATATTTTATCTGATTACAGTGCAGGGTATGACACAAGCCAATTTGGAACTACAGACTCAGTTGCAATATTAGGAACTGCTTTTAATGGACCTGTTGGAAAACCTGTAAAGATTTATAGCCCTGAACATGCAAAATATGTGTTTGGTTCAGCATTTGATTTCCAAACTAGAAGAGAAGCTACATTGGTAGCAGAAATTCAAGATGCATGGGATAGAGGATGTAGAACAATTTACGCTGTTAGAGTTAGTGGAAAGGAAATACATAAAGACTTCCAATTAGCTTCAGATGCAGATTGTAAATTAAGAGTAAGCGGAATTTTCCCAAACAATGATAATAAAAATGTATTCTTTGAATTCGATGCAGTTGATACTTTATCTGAAGTTGCAAATGGAGCAGAGCCTACTATTAAAATATACAAGCCTGCTACAAGAGCTACTATTGAAGAAAAGATGTTAGGAAAAGTTGTTAAAGAAAATTCAGTATTAGTAAATAGCGTTAAGTTAAGAAGCAACTGGAATGTAAGTGAAACTACTAGACTAGTTGATTTCATTGATCTATTTAATGAATACAGATATAACAATGTTTTAAGATTATCAATAGTTGATGGAGAAGGAAATGATATTACAGAAACTCCTGTAGCTCAAGGTTTAGCATTCGGAGATTTATTCCCTGGAATCTACTTCATTGGAAGAGATAAGAACTCAGCTAAAATAATCGCTAAAACAGAAATGGAAACAAGATTCGTTCCTGAAGAAGATAAGCATACTATTTATGAAAACTTCGCAGGCAACATCTTTAAGACTTTAAAAGTTAATACAGATATTACAAAGGATCTACCAATCTACCATAAAGATGTTACTGAACTTAATAGATTAATCAGCAAAGTTGAAGATGTAACAATGGTTAAATTATTTGACTTCTTAGAAGTACCAGGAAAAGTAGATTTAATCTGGGCAAAAGATAAAGTTGATTATGAAGAAGTTGCAGTAGACGACTTTGACATGTACAAGAGATTAGGTTCAGGATATGCTACATCAGCTAAAATCGTTGAAACTAAAGAAGGTACAGGGGTTTATAAAGTTGTTGAAGTGACTAGTGATAATGACGTGAATAGAGTTATTCCTATTAATGATGGTATATACTCAATGCTTGAAAACTTAAGAGCTGACTACAGAGTTCTTGCAGGTAAATATGCTGATATAGAAATCAAAGGAAAGCTTCCTAAGAAAGCAGAGTTCTTAGTATCAAATCCTAAATCATCATCAATATTCTCAGAAACAGTAAGGGTTGTTCCAAAGCTAGATGTAAAAGACCTTTCAACAGTATCTAAAAACTATAAGTTCATTCTTAAATCTTTAGAAGAAGATTCAATAATCTTATCAAGTGATGCTGTAATTGAAACTTTATATAAGAAAAATGGAAGCTATGTAGTATCTGAATATATTCATGAAGTAGACGAAATAGAAGGCTTAGATGCTAAACAATATAAAGAAGGGGACTTAGTTTTAGCTGATGCTAAAATGCACAGAGTAGTAAATGGTGCTTTTGTTTGTCTTGATGATATAGCTATTTATAAATCAGAATTCGCTGGCAAATTATTTGTAAGCAATAAGATGATTTACCAAGTTGATGAAAGTTCAAATGACAAATTAACATTCATCGAATTAGTTGATGTTAATGAATTAGGCGGAGCTACATTAATGAACGTTAATATAGATGGACAAGTTGTTGTATTTAGCATAGAAACAGAAGAAGAACTTGTTAAATCAGTTACTCCTATTGCTTCATTAAGCGATATCCTAGAAGAATCTTCAAGCATGTTCACAGTTATAACTCCAGTTTCAGTTGAAGGAAAAGTAGTTAATGAAGTGGAAATCAAGGCATTAAACTTAGAAGCTACTTCACTTGGAGAATTAATAATATCAATGAATGAAGATGCTGTATTAGGTAAAATGTTCGAGTTTGACTTAGATCCAGGTCTAGCAGAATTAGTTAGATATATTCCAGTACTAGGTGTTACAGAAGATGATGAATCTGTATTCGGAGTTGCTGTAGATGGAGTTGTAGACGTTGAGTCTAATAAAATTAACTCAGCTAAAGGAAACCCAACAATCGTTGACAGAGGTCTTCCAGTATATGATAAATCATTATATTTACCATTCAAGACTACAGATAACTTTGCTAGACACTTAGCTCAACACTGTGTTTATACAGGATTAAAAACTGCTCCTACTCATGGTGTTATAGGATGTTCTAAGTTAATGACTGCTAACTTAAAAACTGTTTCAGACAGAGTAGACAAGTTAGTAGGATTAGATCTTAACCTATATGCTAAGAGACCAAATGGAAATGATATGTTAGATAAAAATAACTTACCATATCCAATCGGAAGAGGTATATCAGTAACATTCTTCCAAAACAAAGTTGAAACAGGAGATAACTACACTTATGTAAGTGTTGGTGCTTCAGGTTATGCAGGTATGGTTTCTACTTTACCAATCGACCAATCTTCAACTTCTCAACCAATAAATATAGATACAACTACTTTCGAGTTAAATAACTATCAATTAGGAAGATTAACTCAAGCTGGTTTCGTAACTGTAAAGAATAGCTACACTCAAGGTTATGTAATAACAGATGGTGTAACAATGGCTCCAGTAACTTCTCCATTCAGAAGATTAGCTGTAACAAGAATAGTTAATGGAATTGATGAAGCAATCAGAGCAGCTGCTGAACCATTTATTGGAAAGCAAAATCACTTAGCTAATAGAAACTCTCTTCAAACAGCTATTAAGTCTTCATTAGATAAAATGGTAAATCAACTTATCGAAAAATATGACTTCAAGCTTATAGTAGATAGAGCTGCTGAAAGAATGGGTATTATCGAAATTGAATACACAATCATTCCAATCTACGAAATCAGAGAAGTTAGAAATAGGCTATCAGTAAAAGACAATCAATAATCATTTGAGGTAGGGGGAGTGTCCCCCTCCTCTTAACATAATAAAACATTAAGGAGTGAAATAAATGGGAGCAAATAGTTTTGAACAATATACTAAAACTTATAGCACATTCTCAGGATGTGATATCGTTGCTACATTCAATGGTAAGGTAATTGGTGAACTTCAAGCCATTACTTATAGCATTTCTCGTGAAAAAGCCCCTGTTTACACAATGGGATCAGCTGAACCAAGATCTTTCTCAAGAGGTAAGAGAGGTATAGCAGGTACACTTGTATTTACAGTGTTTAATAGAGATGCATTAATAGAAGAATTTAAAGGTAAGTTAAATGGAGAAACAACTGGTGTTCAAAAGTTTAAAGCTGAAAGAAATTCTGAATCAGATGTTAACTTTTTATCAGTAGAACAATGGGATGCTGAAATGTCTAACTACGCTGGAGTAGGAGATCAAACTGGAGCAGCTATTGGAAATGTTTCTGATTTAACATCTAAGTATCAACCAATATATGCAGATGAAATATTACCATTTGATATTACTATCACATTCGCCAATGAATATGGACAAAGAGCAGTATTAGTAGTATACGGAGTTGAACTTTTAAATGAAGGTTCAGGTTATTCAATAGATTCTGTTACTACAGAGAAGGCATATACATTCGTTGCTAGAAAGATTGATTACATGAAATCTTTAGATGGTGACAATGATGCAGGATTCTCTTCAACTTACTAAACTCTGCGTGAAATAATGTAATTGAATAAGTAATATAAGGGAGAAGAGTGCGAAAGCATATCTTCTCTTTTTTATTATACTAAGGAGGAAGAATAATGGCAGAACAAATGTATACCTACACTAATGAGAGTTTTAGTGGTTGTGATATGGTAGCTACTATACTTTTACCTAAACCAGGTACTAATAAGAAACAGGTTTATGCATTAGGAGAGTTACAAACCATCTCTTATTCTATTCATATGGATAGACAGCCTGTTAGAGCTATAGGAAATATAAATGTAAAAGATTATGTAATGGGCCCAAGAACTATTGCCGGATCACTTGTGTTTGCAGTATTTAATAAGCACTTTGCTAATAAGATGATGAAGGATATAGGGGATTCAACAAATCCTGGATATGCATTTTTAATAGATGAAATACCACCATTCGATATAGTAATTTCAGCAGCAAATGAATACGGACTAAGAAGTAGAATGGTTATCTATGGAGTTAGACTAGTTAATGAAGGTCAAGTAATGTCAGTTAATGATGTTTATACAGAAAATACATATCAATTTGTAGCTACAGATTTAGAATACTTAACTGACGAAAACCATTATACAAGTGGCCATAAATCAGGTAGAGGATTATATAAAATCATAGAAAAAGATATTTCTTCTTATAACAATAAAATGCAATATAGCTACAAAAAAACCAAGCCTACACCTCACTTTGATGTGGAGCTAAATTATAAAGTAACTGGAGTTGCTACAGAAACTAAAAAGGGAATGGTCGAGCTGTGGCTTACACCTACTATGAAAACAGGAATAATAACCATTGAAGGTACTAGCGAGAATAAAGCTATAAATGTTGAAGATGGATTGAACGGTAATAACAGAGCTATAATACCATTATCTGCGGGCGAATATTCTGCTATCTGGAAAGATGATAATAGAAAATCCAACAAAATAGTTTTTAGAATCTTGGAAGATAGAATCATAGAAAACACAGTATTACCTGCTCCAATAGTTGAATCAATAAGCGACAATACTATTGAAATATATTCTAATGTTAGGGAACATACAAAAGTCATTTATGAGAATGAAAATAAAGATAAATTCACAATTAAACTTAGTGGGCGAAGGGCAAAGATAAGTAATCTAGAAGCTTCTAGTAAATACAAGATAGCTACTTGTAATGAAGATTTAAATAGAGTATCTGATTACATTACTGTTAAAACACTTGATTTTGGATATGACCTTTACAAAGACTTTTTGGATTATCTGAACTACAATAAAAAGTCCTTAATGAATAGTAACTTTAATGTATATGTAACTGTTGTGAACGATGGTAAACAATACGCATTTTCAGGGAAAAAATATTCTACAATAGCTGATAGTTTTATTGATGTTAATAAGTTTTATACGGAACAATTAAACTCATTATCTCAAGAAGATTTTCCGGGATCAATAGAATACCAAGAAGAAGTAGATAGATTAACAGCTTTAATAGATGCTGCAGTTGAAGTAACTCATATATCAACAATAATCAATAATGATGTAGTCTATGGATATAACTATGACGTTATGGTAGTAAGCCCTCCAATGCCAGAATCAGAAGACTCTTGTACTAATTCATTTCTAATTGACTATAATGTCAATTCATTAGATTTCTTTAGACAATATACAAATACTCAACAATTTGAAAAAACAATAGAAAAGAGAAACTTTAAAGATATAGATGTTGGATATTTATGTTTGTTTAATGGCAGACCTGGAAGTAGATATTATACTTATGCTGTCAACAAGTATGGATTTAGATCCCCTAAAATAGATTTTTATGCAATGAATGATGAGCAAAGAATTAAGTCCCTAGAGAACAAAGAAAACGAAGATGAAAGAATAAGATACGAATTGGCCAAAACTAATGATTTACATTCATATAAATTTGATTCATCCTTAACTGAACTAGAAACAAGAAGGGTTCTTACAGAGATTATTAAGTCTACATCAATAAAGAATATATCAACGCCTACACTTTTAGAAGCAAGTAGTTCATCAATAATAATCACTATTGATGAGGCTGAAGAATTACTTGAGGAAAACGGATATATAGTAGCTATCAGCTCAGTAGAATCTGCCCTTACTAATACTACTAGATACAAGGTACCAGCAAAGAATAGAGTGGAGTTTAATGTATACAATCATGGACTTAGACCTGATACTACTTACGTAATATGGATAGAAGACAGCGATGAACAACAGGTATCTGATAGCATTACAGTGAATACAAAAGATCTAGATGAAGTATCTGAAATCAGAGAATTTGATATAAACAAATATTTTGTAAAAGAAATAATAGATGCATTAAGAGATGAATTTGAGGAACAAGGACTTCTATCAAATACATTAGAACGCATATTGTACAAAAATGAAAATGATATTCTCAGCAACAAGTCAAATGTACTAACTAAAGTGTTGAATGACATTGTTGAAGAGACGGCCACACTGAGCAATGTATTTGAAATCTTATATGCATACTTTAAGGTTTATAGTGAATTTACCTATAGTATAAATGAAACCTTCTTTGATATAGATCCTGTATATGATAGTAACAAAAAAGTTATTACGGTTAGTGAGGATGTCATAGTTACTAAAATAAATATTGACTCATTTAATATTTCAAATGAAAAGTTTGAACTTAAGAATGGAGAAGAACTAAAACTAGATGATTCTATACCTTATACAATTATGTTTTTTGCTAGCAAAGAACTAGACAAGAGAAGTGGATTTATAATTGCTAATAATTTTAGCAATATCCATATGACTTACAAGATGATAGTAAAGGTTGGTGAATAACATGAGAGCTCAAGGAAATAGCTATTTATCAAATAATATAAATATAAGCAAGGATAGATATATAACTTTAAATAGTGAGAATCCAGGCAATAAAAAAAGACTTGGTGATAGAACTTTATTTTCACATTCTGTAGACGGAAAAAGATATTACTCTAGTTTAGATGCTGAAATATATTTTGGAGAAACTTACATTGACAATGTTGTTCAAATAAGCTGGGGAATAGAACAGGCAACAATGCCATTGTTTGGATATAACTCATATACATTTGATGATATTGCAATAGGTGCAAGACAGATTAGTGGAAGCTTTGTAATTAACTTTACTAAATCAGGATTTATGTATGATGTATTAAGAAGTGTACAAGCTGTTAATAGGTCTACATTAAATGTTCCTGAAAAACTGAATGATCCATCTAATTTAAATTGGACATCACATTTTGACAAAGAACATAAGGCTTCATGGGATAGAAGTTTTAATATTAGAGTTGGATACGGAGATTACAATAAGGAAGGTAAAGACACATCAATGATTGTGCTTTATTGTGTTCAAATAACTGGATGTCAACAAGTTATTGGTGTTGATGGAGCCCCTATTGCTGAAGCATATACTTTTGTAGCTAGAGATGTAAGATATGATGTTAAAGGAATTCCAGAGAAAGATGCAGTTAGTAATGATAAAAACGATTCTGATTCTTCTAATGACTTACCTCAAAGTCAATTCAATATATTAATAGTTCCAGTAGGCATTACGGAAGTAGGAGGTTCATCTTCAAATAAAGATAGTTCTAGTAATACCAATACTGATGTTGATGCAATTACTGGAGCTGCACCTATACCGCCAAATCAAGTTACGCTTCCTAAGTACTATATAAAAGTTAAATATAGTTGCGGTGGAGGAGAAGTCAATGATATTAAGCTTACTATGAAAAGAGAAAATGGAGAAATAATAAATACATCAGCATTATCAATAGGTAATAGCAATGAAATAACTTATGAGATACCAAGAGAATTCCATGGGAAGATCAAGAGAGCATTTGATTCTCAGAAATCGCTAGGAGCAACTAATGTGTACTTGAATTGTGACTTCAGAGTTATTTATGCTATAAATGGAAAAATTCAATCACCATATAGTAGTACTAATAAAAAAGTTTACCTGACACAATAATGATATTTAGATAAGTAATAAAACAATAGATGCAACTTAAACATCATTTAAATATAAGAGGAGGAACTTAAAATGAAAGTTACAGATAAGAAAGTTAAAGAGGTTCAAGAATTAACCCTAGATGAAAAGATTGTTGCTTGGAAAGAGGAACATAAAAAACTATTTAAAAACGTTGTTGATGGAAAGGAATATATTTGGAGAAGAATTAGAAGACAAGAGTATTCAGATATAATGGCGTTAAAAGATGGAGATAGTGTTGATGAAAGAATATATAACAGACAATATGCTATCACAAAATTAGTAATATTAAATATAGACGAAGAAGAATTAGAAAATGACTTAGAAGAATTAGCAGGACTAGCTTCTTCTATAGCTGATGAAGTATTAGAAAAGTCAGGATTCGCTGCATCTCAAACAATAGAACTATAAGGCTGGTGAACTCCAATGAAAATAACCAATGAAAAAAACTATAATCAGCCTAATGGCCAAATAGATTATATGTCATTAATAAATGATTTACAAGATGAATATGGAACTATTTACTGGAACACATTAGATGGTGAAATTTTTATTTATAGACCTCTTGGTAGATTGGAGTACAGACAATTAATTAATGCAGATATTACTGATATAGAAAAAGAAGATACAGTTTGTAAGGCGTGCTTATTGCACCCTACAGACTTTGACTTTGATAACTGTCCAGCTGGCATACCAAAGCAATTACATGATTTAATACTTAAGAATTCTTTTTTAGATTCTTTAGAATCAAAGAAACTCATAGTTGCTTACCATAGGTCTGAGATGGCAGAATTTGATAATCAGATAACTTGTATAATTAATGAGGCATTTCCTAATATTGATATTGAAGAAATAGAAAGTTGGGATATGGCCAAGACTGCAAAATACCTTTCTAGAGCAGAATGGAAACTTAATGTATTAAGGCAAATACCTATAGATTATGATACATCTAATAAAATGATGGAAGATGAATGGGTAATGCAGCATTCTAAAGGTAATGAAGAAATAAATGAAGTGGATAATATAGAACCAGAAGATAAAACACGACCTCAACATGAATTCAAAGTAGAAACATTAGAAGAAAGACAAGCTAGAATGAAGAAAGAAGGACCTAGACGAAAAACTCCTGAAGAACTAGCAGAGTTAAAACGCAGGTTCCCAGAAATCAAATGGGATTATGAAGTAGATCCTAATGAAAACATTGATAATATGAAAGATTCGTTAGATGTTACATCAGTAGCATTAAGACCAGGTTTCTAAAAGTAAATAAAGAAAGGTGTTGATACAATGAGCAGATTAAATGACGAAGATCAACACTCCTTTGGTAAGGCTACGGCTGTTCTGACTGGTATGGTTGGGGCAGCCGCTTTTCATAGATTAGGGGGAGCTAAGGCCATTGCGAAGGGAGTGCCTAAATTAACTAGGTTTGCTAGTAAGCTAATGGACGATGTAGCTGAAATGAAACTTAAGGATTATGATGCTGAAGGAATCAGTAGACTTTATAAGAGTCATATAGCTGATGATAATAGTACTTGGAAGTCCTTAAAAAATCTATCAGATGAAAAGATAAAGCTTGGAGTTACTGGACAAAAACCTGTTGCAGTTATATTAAATATGTTGGAGATACAAGCCAATAGCAGAGATACTATGAGAAAGGTATTTAATGCAAATTATGCTGATGAAGTAGTAGGTAAACTTGATAAGAAATATAAAATCATAGATGATGAATTTAAGGACAAACTTGATGATCTTACAAGACATGTAATCGAAAAGGATGATTTAACATTATTCACAGATAAAGATGGTGTAGTAACAAGAAACAGTGATTTAATAAAAGATTTTATTGATCCAGATGAATTTCATTTAGGTGAACAAGAAGATGAATTCTTTAAGGATTTAATAGGAGCAATAGAAAATAAAGAAAATGCTTTTAAAGAATATGTAGAGAACCATAAAGATGAGGATGGAACTTTAGATCTTGTAAACAACATAAAAGAACAATTAACAGGTAAAAGTTTTGCAGAGGCTTTTGGAGTCTCTGGAGATGAATCTATAATAGACAATACTATTAAACAAAGTAGAGGACTTACTTTTAGAGATTATGTAGATAACCTAGATAAATTCGATGACCAAATTATGAATCTTGGTGGCGATAATTATATTAGTTTAAAAGATGAGATTAAAAAGTTTGTTGAAGAGAATGAAGAAATCAAAGATGTACTTATTGACGCTAAAAACCTTAAGATAGATAAATCAGGAAATATAATTGATTTTCAAGAAGTAGATGAATTAAGAAAAGGTTTTTTAGAAAAACTTGCTGGAACACTTCCAGGTAAACTAGCAAAGGTCACAGACTTTCTTAGTGTTGAAGAAGCTGGAGCAATTAACTTTTTCCAAAAAGGTAAAGCTAATCCTCTTGCTAACAATGATGGTACAAATAAAGGCAAGGATAATATAATTCAAATTTTAAATAAGTATTATAAGATAGATAAAAATAATAATTTATCTCATATGAGTGAATTAGATGATATGTACTCAAGATCTAACAAACACGGTACTGTTCCTCGTATGTTGGGTAAAATGTTTGGTACTGAATCAGAATATGAGGCTATTAATAAAATAGCTAAAAAACTTGATATAGGAACAACTACAGAAAGAACAATATTAGATGATTTATCTAAAGAGGGCGGAATAGTAGGTAAATATGCAAGAAGTGTAACTGGAGTAGAAAGATATAACGTTATTGATAAAATGCTAGATGCTAGTCTTGCAGAAAGTGATGCTATAGCATATAGAAAAAATCTTAAGAATGTAAATCAAATCTTCTCTCATATTGCTAAAGCTCCTAACATGAAAACACTAGCTAAGATGGAGAATGTAGTTACTAATGATATGAGTAAAGATATACTTCAAGCGTTAATGACTAATGACCAGGAAGAGATGGTTTCTACACTATCCAAGTATACTAAACAGCTTAGGAATAAGGATTTGAAATCTCTAATAAAAACTGGTGCCTCTAATAGAGAGAATGCAGCTCGAATGCTATCAATAAAGAGCGATAGAATTACGGATGCTAAAAATATTATGAAATACAAAGACATGATTAAAAGGGAAGCTTTTAAAGAAGTTTTAATATCTGAGACAATTGATGAAGTTTCAGGAAGTGTTAATCATAATAGAATGTTAATTAAGTTAAGACAAGCTGGAATATCAGGAAGTTCATATGAGAATGCCAAGAATTTAGGACACTGGGCAACTCTTCAAATGAAAGGAAAACTTTTTAATAATGATGCTAAAGAGAAAGGACTTGAAGCGATCAAGGAAGCTAACAATGATGTTCTTGAACTTTTAACATCTATTAGAAAAAAAGATACTATTCCAGTAAATGCTGAGTACGTAAAAGACTTTAGAAGTACTGTAGACAAAATAAGGGATAATTACAGCGAACTTACTACTAGAACAACAGAAAGAAATATCAAAGCTAAGAAGATTAGAGCACAAGCTACAAATGATATGATGATTATGCGTAAAGCATATACCCCTAGTAGTTATGTAAAAGACATGATTAAAGATATGAATGATATAACAAAAATGAAAGCCAATACTAAAAAGTTTGGTATGCAATTTATTGCTGGCAAAGATAATCCTGAATTTGTTACATCATACACTATGATACCATATTTCTTTAGTCAAAGACTTACAGAACCATTTGCAAATTACGGCCTATCATTCTCAAGCAAGAATATGAAGAGTACTCCTGATATGTGGAAGGCGATAATGATGAAAAGAGTTCTTCCAGCAGCAGCAGGTATCACCGCATTTAATTACTTAAATTATGAAGCTAAGAACTTAACTGGTACTAGCATAACAGGTGCAATGGCTCAGGGGATAGCAAATGTAGATCTTGGCCTAAGAAAGATAGCTGACATTACTGGAGCTGGAAAATTACTTGAAGCAGAAAGAAGATTAAATCCTATTTCTCAATACTGGCTAGGAGAAGATTATCAAAATTCTGCTGAAAGAAAAGATTATTACGAAAATGGATATGATGAAGTCCGTAAAGGAAGATGGTGGGCATTCGGTTCTGCTTCTGAATTTAGAGGTAGTAAGATTGCATATTATCAACCTAATTTCGTTAAGAGAGCTAATAGTGATTGGAAAGATATCGGAATATACGGAAGTTCAAAAGAGAAATGGAAACATTCTTGGATACCAACTCCTAGACATCCATTTGCTCCAATAAGAAGAGCATTAGATCCATACTGGCTTGAAAGAAAGAACTATAATGATAGACCTTATCTTGAAACTGCGCCTTTATTCTCTACTGGTACTCCTTGGGGAGCTGTATTGAATCCTACAGTAGGTCAAATAGTAAAACCTATTAGAAAGATGCATAGGGATGAAACTAGAAGAGGCTTAGTTGATCCTCGTACTTTAATCCGGGAAAGAAATGAAAGATTAAAAGCTAAAGCTCAGGATAAGCAACATGGCAACCTTATTCAAATATCAAAAGATGGAATAAGTAATGTATCGTATACCCCTTCTGCACTTGCGGATCCTGACAAAGCAATGATAACTTTAAGAGCTGGAAATGGAAAAATACAAAGTGTAGATTATAATGGTCTTGATTATACAGAAGGTATTGGCCACATATCAGAAGGTGGAATACCAGTAGATAACCCTGCGGGAAACAATGGGGCATTTTATGTTGGAAGAAATGCGAGTGCTGAACCTAAAACGGGGTTGATAGAGGCTTTTGAAACAACAGCATTAGGCTCATTTATAAGCAATGGTGTAAGAAAGTTTATAAGTCCTGTAGAGACTCTAAGGGTAACTAATGAAGGAATTAAGGGTAAAGCAGCAGCTACAGACGGAACTGTTATACAACAAGCTAACCTTGCTAAAATGCCATTCAGACAAGCGACTCAAAGAATGACTACAAAACAAGAAGAGGCTGATTTATTATTAACTACTTCTAAGCACGATTTTATAAATGACACACTATTCTCTGCAAAACAATTATCAGGTATATATGGATTCCTTGGAGGGCTTATATACTCAGATGATAAAAAGAAGGTAAGACCAGAAAGTGCTGAGAAAATGTCTAGCTTTAAACGTAGTTTCTGGGATGCAAATGTCGGAGGTCTTGGTGGCGGTATAATGGAAATCTCTAGAAGATTTTTCCCACATGATGACCATGCATGGACAGATATTAATCCAATTAGAAATACTATGCCTGAATGGATGCCAACTAGATTCCAAACAGGGGATCCATATACTAAAGTTCCGAAGGGAGAAATGAGACTTCCAGGAAAGGGATATGAATCTATTCATAAATTAAGATCTGATGAATACGGAAGATATGGTGCTCTTGATAGAATGAGGATATTAGGAGATATAGCTCCGTGGTCAGAAGAATACAAACTGTGGAGAGATATAGCAAGTAAATCAATTACTGACGAAAAAGGTAAGAGAGAAATACAAGACATAAAGAAGAGAGTTGAAAAACAAAGTAGATCACATGAATTTTATAATTATAAGTTCCTAGGAAATCCTACAGAGATAAATACTGAAACTATTGAATCAGTAGAAGGAACTAAAATTACCACTACATCAGGTAAACAATATAGCATGGCTGGAATTAAGCTTGGTAAAAATACAGATATAAACTCACACTTAGCCGCTGGAATGAAAGTTCAAGTAGAACACTTGAAGAAGGATAAGGGCATTGATGGTTCTATATCAGCAGCTGTATATGTTAATGGAGAAAATATAAATCAAAAGCTTGTTAATTCAGGTGAAGCAAAAAGTGATACTAGTACAGCTATGGGAGCAAAAGCTTTAACTGGTCAATTTAGTCAATTCTATGGTGCAGCAATGGAAGCTATTGCTCATGCTCCTATTCCATTTGTTCATAACAAAGTGATGAAGATAGATACACCATTAGAATCTTATAAAAACGAAAGAGTTTATGGTACTCCATATAGTACATGGGATCATCCTATTAAAGGATTTATTATGCCTTCATTCCAAAAGGACTGGGCAAGAGGCCCTGTAGGACAAGGTATTGCTCTTGGTGCTTGGGTATTAGCTGAGCAAACTTGGAAGAATTCAAGTAAAACTTCTGAAGCATTAAAAAGAATAGGAATTAATTTATCAGAAACTGGAGTTAATAGATTAGCAAGTACTATATTTAATGTAGCTAATCCTGGTGCATTTGCTGGTTCAATGATGGCGGCAATACCTACTGGACTAATGGGTAACAGTGAAGGTATTAAGGGATTATTTAGTTCCGCAATATTTGGAGCAGGAGTTAAACCAGGTGTTGGTAGAAATGGTGCTAGATTAGGTGCAACAGCTATGATAGCTGGATATGGATTAACAAGATCTGATAAGCCTATTGAATCGACAGCTATATTCACTGTAGCTGGTATGGCATTATCTAAACAGTTAAATCATAAAGCATTTAATACTAAACAAGGTGCTATAGCTGGTGCTACTACTGGATTATTAATATCTGCAATTAGGAATCCTAGATTTAATAAAGATAAAATGTTTGGAAAATACACACCTGAATCAACTAAAAAGAGATGGGATATAGATGAGTATTATGACAGACTTGAATATATAAAATATAAGGGCCTATACGAAAAAGCTGCAAGAAAAGCACGTATATGGGAAGGCACAAATATTAAAAAGATTATCAATGCAAATGAATACCAAAGAGGAATAAATAAAAAGAAAATTGAAAAATTAAACAATAGGCTAGACAAAGTAAGTAATAGTAAACTAGAGGACAACAGAAAGGCTGAGATAATCGAAAAGATTAATCAGCAAAAATATCGACTTAGCACATCTGAACAGACATTTAGGGCTGGGAAATATACTAAAGCCGCTATTGCATACAAACAAGCGGCGGAAAGTACTATCTATGGCTTGAAAGAAGATGCTACTTCACAACAAGTAATGAGAGCAATTCCAAAAGGAGATAAAGATTTCTTCATGGAATTTGCTAAAGAAAAGAATAAGAAGAAGCAAGATGAAATACTAAAATATGTATCACCTTATCAAAGAAGAGCATTACAGATAGCTTGGGGACGAAAGAAGATTGATAAAGTAGAAGATAATGATGATTACTTTAAAGGTCACTTTATGCCAGGAGTGTTCTGGGCAGGATGGAGTCCACAAGTTGATATGGAACATGTTAAGATGAAGACTATCGAAAATGAAGGAATGCTTTTAAGTGATTTTGGAATATATGAATCTCAAAGCAATGAGCCATCGGCAATAATGGCTCCAACAGTTGGAAGATTTGATAGTGCAAATACTAGCGGTCTTGGATTACAAGCTAGACTTCAAGGTGCATTAAATGGAGCAGGATTAATGGGAGTTAAAGTTAGTGTAAGTCCAACATCGGCTAACGGGATAGAAGTAATGGCGAACATAACAAACGCTGCAAAAATTACAGAATATAAAGTTAGGGAAGGCATAAATAAAGTAGTCGGAACAAGATTGTTTTATTAAAAAATGGAAGGAGCATATGAATGGATAACATAATAACAAATGCATTTGAATTTGGATTGCCAGGATTTATGCTCCTTATTGTTCTGTTAATTGTAATATTCTTTGTTGCTAAAATGTCAAATGTATTCATTAAAATGCCAGAGAAATTTGACGTTCTTACAGAGAGAATAGCAGATAGCAATAAGGAGTTAAGCAATCAGCTAATAAAAACATCAGTAATTCAAGAGAATATTCTTTCAATAATGAAAGAAACAATGGTATCAGTAAATAATAACACTACGAGAATGGCTGTTCTAGAAAATAAGATAGAAAATAACTATCAAAAAATTGATGAAGTTGCATTAAGAAGTGAGGATACTATAGATAAACTTGAAAATATAAACTTGAAACTTGAGACAGTTTTAGTAAGCTTACAAAACTAGATAGAAAAAGTTGTCCTCTATTAGTAGTTATAATGGATTTCATAACATAATATATATTAGATTATAACTTAGGAGTGATATTATGATTAGTTATGAAAACATAATGTTAGAAAAAGAACAAGAATTTGAACAACTTACTGCTCATGCAAAAGAAAAAGAAAATATTCACAATGAAGAGATGGCTCAAATTCAAGAAGAATTATTAAGAATTCAAGGCGAGTATAGAATGCTTGCTAAATTAAAGGAGCAATCTGAAGCAGCAGAAACTGAAGCAGTAGAAAATACTGATACAGAAGATGCGAAAATTATAGAAGCAGAATAATATTAAAAACTTTCAAGACTTAGCTTATGCTAGGTCTTTTTTCATATTAAATAACAGAGAATAAACAGTAATTAAGTAATGAGGTGATGGAAAGTGAGATCTCGTATTAATGTATTTGAGCACAATAAAAAAATTGAAAATAGAATAAAATCAAGAGAAGCCATAGTCAAAGAAGAGTTCGGTGGCAAAAGCGGAGAGGCTTTAGTTGAAGAAGTTAATAAGAGAATGGCTATGGCATATATAATGGACAATGATTTTAAAAAGAAATATATAGAGTTCGGAAAAGACTCTGTTATATTAGGATCAAAATATGTAGATGACGCTGTTAATAAATATGCTCCTATAAATGGCATTAAACAAACTTATGATGATATAAGACCTATGTTTAATTTTGTTAACAATATAAGCAATCATCTTAAATCAAAACAGACAGGTAATGAGCTTATACTTAATGCTATAGAATTAAACAATGGAATGAACTACAGTAAGATTTCCACTAAAGCAAATATGTCAGTAACTTCATTAAATAAGGCATATGATAATTTTAAAAAATCTGAAGAGTTCTTTGTATTTGACACTGAAACATTATCAGGTATGGGCAAAACAGGATATAACGAACTAGATAGATTACAAGAAATAGCATTCCGTAAGTTTAAAAAGGTTGATGGAAAGCTAGTAGAAGATGAAGCTTCAAGGGTGGAAACACTTATAGGAATAACTCAAAAGCAATACGATGAATATATGGATATCTTCGTAAATAACTTTAATGAAAATGGATGGCAAGGAAATCAAAAGTACGAAGTAATCGCAGGAAGATTTGCAAAGCTTGGACATAAAGATACTGTTATTAAAAATGCTGGTAAAGGATTAGCTATAACAGAAAGTTTTGCTAGTGATGCTAGTGAGAACTTAATGGATGTAAGCAATATTAAACGAGGGCTTGAAAGAGCTCTAGAAATAGGAAAAAGACAAGATGCTGAAAGACTATCTAATGGCTTAATGGTATGGGAAGATCAGTTATTAAGAAGTGTAAAAATATTTAATGAAAACTTTGTAGCTGGATTTAATAGTACAAACTTTGACTTTGAAAAGATGAATCAATCTATTGGTACTGTATGGAACAGTATGAATTCAACTCAAAAAGCAGAGTATAGCAAAATATTAAATCTTAAAAACGGAACAGTTCCTGTAATCAATCCTATTGAAGGAAATTATTTAGACTTTAGAGATGTTGTTAGAACTGCTGCTGAATCAATAGGTAAAACAGGCATCTATGGTAATGATAATGAAAAACTTAAAACAATTAAAGGTATAGGGAAGACATTATTACAACAAGAATCTCTTGGTGAAGTATTTGCTAAAGATGCAATGTTCACAGCAGCTCATACAGCAGGTGCCGACGTTACAACGTTAGCTCACCTTATGGGAGGCAAGGAATTAAACGGAGCTTCTTTATTTGATGAATTAATGACTACAATAAATAAGAATGCTTCAGCCTTAACAGGAAAAGTAGATTACAATTCTGTATTAATGGCCACTCAAGGAGAGTTTTTCAATGACTTTACTAGAAAGGGTGCTCTTAACTTTACAACAGATAGATCTAGTGGTGCGATAAGGACGTTCAATGGAATGTCACTAGATGCAAATGGAGATGTTAGAGATTTAGGTAAATTCGGTAAAGCGACAGGATTAAAGAAAAATGTAGCTTATAAGATTGGATTTATGGGCGAAATGGATATGTCTGAAGACTGGATTAAAAAGATGTCAGGTATACACCAAGACTACGCACAAGGAAAGTTGTGGGTTGCGAAATTTAATCCATTAATAGATAAAACAATAGCTGGAGATAATTCTATTTTAGAAGATCCTACTACATATTTCTTTACTTCTAAAGAAGCAATGGAGGGATTTGTATCAAGCCATTTTGCACATGTAGGTAATATAGGCACTGATGGTAAAATAGAAGATTTAGCTGATCCTGCAGCTAGAGCTGAGGTTCAAAAGCTATTTGGAGTTCATACAATCAAAGATGGAAAAGTTAGTGAAGCCGCAACACAAACAGCTAGTGAATTAGTATCCAATGGAACTATACAAGCAATGAATGATCCAGCTGCTAGAATGATAAGAGAAAATGAATACACAAAAGCTATAAAGTTTCAGAGAATGCAAGATTACCTAAAAAAGAATGGTGCTACAACTATTGATGAACAAAAGAAGATGTTATCTTTAGCAACTGCAGAGAATGTTGCTGGAGGAAAAACATTAAAGATTAAACATGATGTTTTATCAATATTAGGATTCCAAGATAAAGAGGTTAATAAGCAAGTCCTATATTCAAGTACTTTAAATAATACTATTAATAGTTATGGATATATGGCTTCAAAAAGAAATGTTATAGATTCTCTTGTTGAAGCTGTTAAGGAATATGGAAATATAGGCTCAGAACAGCAACAGTTTATATATGATTCATTAATGAGAGGGTTAAGAGAAGATGCAGCTAATGCTATAGCTTCAGGAGATTTAGAGAAAGAAGCACTAATCAATGGTTCAAGTGAACTAAAGGTATATGCAAAGGACCTAGATTATTTTGAATTTGATATGCCAGAGGGCTACTTTAAAAACACTAATGCAAAAGCTATGCCTGGAGAAATAGATAATGTACTAAGGGTTAATCTTAAGTCAGAAAAAGAATATTCTCTAGTCAATGATTTATTAAGAAGACGTAGAGGAAATGATGATAGGCTTAAATCTCCTAATGCAAGACAAGCATATGGAATGCAAGAACTTAGAAATTTTGCTAATACAGTAAACTCATTAGAAGAGTATAAAGGAATATTTGATGATATCTTATATGGCAAGCCAGTTAATGAACTTAAGAATTTAGCTAATTTAAAGAAGTATGAAAAGAGTTTATTAAAAGATGAATTGTATTCTTCATTTGATAATGTAGTTAATAATATAGTTAACAATAATGAAGAAGTTATTGAATCAAGAGCTTCTTTAGAACAACTTAGAAAAAGAAGGATAGAACTTCAAAACTTTATAAATGAAAATAACGGAAAAAGAAATTCATTAAGACCTGAACTTGAAGTTCTAAGTAATGAATTTAAAAATACTATATTACCAGATGATCAGTGGCAATCATTACTTCCAGATGATAAGAGAATAATTAAAGAAAAGCAAAAAGACATAATGCTTAAACAGAAGGAATTACTTTCAACATTTGATAATAGTGATTTATTTACTGAACTTAGTGAAATTGAAAGTAACATGGAAGAACAATACAACCATCTATTTAATGTATTGGATATCTCAAGATCAAATGCAAAAACTTCTTTAAAAGAAATGTTTTCAACAAAAATTAATAATAAAAATAAAGAGATTGATGAAGTATTCAATAAGTTAAATGAAGTTATCTCTACTGTTCCAATTGAAGCTGATATAAGTGTTGATGCTATGTCAGAAAAGCTTATTCAAGCAATGAAAAACTTTAGAGAAAATAATCCTTCTTCAGGTTTTTCAAAAGACAGAGTAATACAAAATGTCTTAGATAGTGATGAATTACTATCAACACTTGATGATGATTTTGTAAAGAAGTCTATTGAAAATACTAAGAGCAATTTGCCTAATCTAAAGCTTATTGATGTAAACAATAAAAATGAAGTTAAGTCATATGCAGAAGAGATCGTAGATAGCATATTAATGCCTACAGTAAAGGACTCGGATGGAAATTTACTTAAGAATATAGATGATATAGCAACATTCGCTCAAAAAACATATGGCTACAATGAAACTACAACTAAGCTATTTAAATATAATCTTCAAATGCAAAGAGAAGAACATGTCAAAGGTATCTCTGATCTTGTAACAGCAGTTGGAAGAAAAAATGGATTTATAACTTATGATAAGTCAACCTCTGAATTGGGAATGAGAATAGGTGGCGAAACATATAACCTATGGGGTATGCCTAAGACTAGAATTGAAAATGGTACTTTATTTATTGCGAATGGACAAGGCAATTTTGCTTCAGGATTTAAACTGGATGTTCAAGATGCAATAGATGGTAAGAGACTTAATCGAGGCAAGGTTGCAATAAAATCTGATTTAGCAGATTCATACAAGGAATTAAGATCCCTTAATTATAGGTTAGATAGAGCTGCTGCTAGAGGAGATGATTTAGGTAAAACTGTTATTGGTGCAGTTAGCAACGTAGCAAGTAAAGTAAGAGAATTATCTGCTTTAGGTTCAATGACAACTAAAGATTCATATGCATGGCAAGGAATGGATTTAAGCGAAGGTATTTTGTCAATGCCATACATGTTGGATGAGATTAAATCATATGACGGTTGGCAAGACGACGATTTTATAAAAATCTTAGAAAGAAATAAGAATAGGATACTTAATGGGAATATAACTTCAGAAGTTCAAGAAGCATATGCTAAAAATAAACAAGATGTAGTAAAAATGCTTTTAGGTATTGGTGCAGGAAATGAAAATAAGCAAAGAACTGTTCAAGAGTTTATTGCAGGTAATATAAGCAATTATACTAAGGATGGGAAACTAGCTGTAGGTAGAGCAATGGTAGGAGAATATTCTCCAATGGCTATGACAGAATGGGACAATCCATCACGTCCACCAATAAGTTCTGCTGATGAAATTTTGTTCAACAAAAAGAAATTAGATGATATAATCAATGATCCTACAAAAGGATTGAAAGGTAGAATAGAAACTGGCTCTAGAATAGTTTCTACTAGACAAGGTGCTGGAAGAAAATTTGATGGAATAGGCGAAGTGGCAACTGGAGTTACATTTAAAAATGCTAATATTTCAGAAAAGAAATTCAAGGAAATTATAAGTGATAAGTTCGAAGAAGAACTAGAAAAAGTAAATCCTAACTCTAGTAGAGCGGAATGGCTAGAATCACTTAGAAGACAAATGAGCGGACTTAACTTGACTGAACAAGGTAAGCTTATTGATGGTAGAGTTGCAGATGCTTTATTATCTGAAACAGAAACGCAAAGAATTAATACATTTAAGAATTTTAGTAGAGACATGAAAAACAATACTAAAATTATGAACGATAGAATAAAAAAGGCAATGCCTACTATAGAGATTGCTCAGTCAGGAGAAATTGTATTCAAGCTTGGTAAGAAGGATTACGTAAAACGTGGCGACGCATTATTTGCTATAGATGGATATGGAGATGTTCTTGATACTATAGGAGTAAAAGAAGACGCTGGATTATTTGGGTTTGGATATAATTCTAAGGGAAGTAATCTTGCAGTTGGAGAAGATGAAATATCTAAACTTCTTAACAAGAATAAGAATAGAATACTAAATGCAGATGGAACAATAAATCAAGATAAGGCTATGCGATTATTAAATGAATCTTTTGATAGTGGATTCTATGTAAAGAATGCGTTTGTAAAAGGATACAATAAGGGTACAATCGAGTATGCTGAAAAAGGTATGTACGATGCATTGGTATCTGGAGCAGGTACTTTAGATAACAGAGTTGATAAGTTACTTGAAGCTGTCGGTATGAAAGAAGCTAGTGGTAAGGTTTTAAGTGAAGATTTTATAGATTTAATAGCTGAAAAATATTCTGGATTGACCGCAAAACAAAGAAGTGATTTAGGCTTTGCAGGTGGTTGGAACCAAGTTAAAAATGCTATTAATAAAGAAAAGTTTGCTAAAACTGACTTCATTAGAGAGATAGATGCATTTAAAGATATAGTTGCATTTACTAATGACAATGTAATTAAACATGGTAATGCAGGTATCGCAATGAAAGGACTTATTAATAACATTACTGAAAAGTATATGATTGATGATAAGTTATCATTTGAAGAAGCTTCCAAGAAAACTGTTGATATACTAAACAAGGAAATTATTATAGATAAAAGTACTGGTGAAAAAGGCAAAATATTTAATGGAGTAGATATTTCTTTTAAAGACGGTAAGATTCATATTGGTGAAATAAAAGATACACTGAATGCAACTATAGACAAATACGCAGTACAAGCTTTAACTGATGAACTAGGGTTATACGATAAGAATAGTCCATTTGCTATTCGTGATAAAAATGGAAATGTAGTTGGATACACAACTACTTTAACTACTTCATTTAATGAAGACTTCTCTGGAACTTCTAGATCATCAATAGAAAAAGATAAAATAAAGAAAAACTTAGATAACAAAAAGGAAAAGTTAAGGGCATTAAATCCTGAAACTGATTCAGTTAGTTACAATGCTTTAAATGAGGAAATTAAAAACTTAGAGCATTCATATAGGGCTGCTAAGAACTATGATAAAACAATGACAATATCATCAAGAGAAACTGACATGATGAGCCTATATGAATATGATGAAAGTAAAATGGCGAAGGTCAGAGAAAAGCTTGGTGGCGATTATAACAAAATATATAAGAGAATGTTAGATGAAGATGGTCGTATTAATTCAGAATACACTGGCAGAGCAATACACCAAGGGTTCCTTGATGACATAGAAGACAAGGCATTTGAACAAGCTGTTGAGAATAAAAAATATTTTGACAGTGCAAAAAATGCTATAACATACAATAATAGACCAGGACTAGGTACAGACTTCATAAAAGATAATAACTTTGAAGAAGTTAAAATAGGCGATTTAGTAATTCCAAATGGACATGACACAAAGTTCCTTGAATCGGATCCAAACAGATCATTTGGAAGAAACTTATTGGTAGACACAGGGCTTTCAGGAAATGATAGATATGTAGCAATTTCTGCTAACAACTATTCAATAACTGGAGACGATGTAAATACAGATGAAGTTCAAAAATCTTTAGCCAAATTACAAAGAGCTAGTAAAACTCTTGAAGATGGAAGAAAGGGAATTAATGGTGCATTAGATAATGGCACTACTGTTAAAGATCTAGAAGCAAGAGTTAGAAATGCAGCTGATGAATTAAAAGAATCTGTAGTTGGTTCTATGAGAAAAACTCTTGGTGGACTTGATTCAGTTCAACTTGGAGGATATTCATATGAAAAAGCTACTATGGCTATGCTGGATCCAGATAGTCTAAAGAAAGCTATGGAAAATGGTAACTTCGATAAGAAAGCCTGGAATGGATATAAAATGTATGGAGTCTCTAAGATTAATGGAAAGACTCTTGGTGAATGGGCAAGCCAAGGAGTTCACTATGATGCATCATGGCATGGTAAACAATATTTTAAAGACCTAGGATACTTTGATAAAGCTGTATGGAAAGATAAGTATAAAATGAAGTCTGTAGACGAAATGATAGAATATCTTAGGGTTAATGGTACAGCAGGAATAGAACTGCGTACACCTACGATTAAAGAAGGTTCTATGTCTGTTACAAGACAATATCTTGACACAGATTTAAAGGATGGTCAGGCTAAAGCTACAGCCTCTCTTGTTTTTGGAAGAAATCAGGACCATGATGGAGATAGTGTTATACAAGCTGAATTAAGACATAAAGACTGGACATTAGCAGACTATGAAATAGGAATGAAAAATAACCCTAATAATGTTCCTGAAGATGTAAAAAAATACTATGAAGAATTAAATGCTGCCCAAACATATAGAGCTAGTACAATAAACAATAAGATATATGAAAACGTAGCAGTTCCAACATACAATGACGATGTAAAAAATGCATTAAAAAACGCAAATGTTAACAAAGTACTTGCAAGTGAAAAAGTAAACCTTAATGGACGATATATTACTCCATTCTCTCAGGCTGAAACAGATACAGCATTAAGAAATGATTATCTTAAAAAGTATGGAGAAATAGAAGAGTCATTAATCAGTAAACTAGGAAAAGAGAAATACAAATCTCTTAATGTTATAGAAAGAGCAAAAGAAATAGATACTCATATTGCTGGTTTAGCTGATGACGTTAAAGATGGATATAGAACTGCAGCTAGATTCGTCGAAATTTATGAAAAAGATATGTCAGCAGTAATGTCTAAAGTAGCTGGTAAAGCTTCTATCGGATATATTAATACACCACTAGCCTCATTAAGAAGGGCAGCAGCAGTAGAAGGATTTTCTGGAGATCAACGTAAGTATATCCAAGCAGCAGCAGATATACTAGAACAAAATATCATATCTAAGAAGCATAGTACAGATTATGCTATATCTTTAGCTCAGACTTTTAGATCTAGTCTTAATGATATGTTTGAAGGGAAAATATCTGGTGCTAATAATGTAAATAGGTTGATAAGAGAAAATTATTCTGGAGCTATGGTAGAAAAGCTTAAAATATTTAATGATATTGACTTTTCAGGAGTAGATGATGAAGAAATCCTAAATAGAATAACTTCAACTATATCAGATGTTGGTAGAGCAGCTAGTAATAATAGTAATTTTAGAAACATCATAAAAGCAGAGAACGCTAAAAATTCACTAACAGCAAGCAATATGGAAGATGTATTATCAGGAATATCTGAAAGAAGTACAGGACATAACAAATCTCTCGCAAGAGCTAAATACAATGGAGGATCTACATCATCAGTAAATGCTTCAATTGATATGGATGGCTTTGAATCTTCGGCAAAGAAAGTCATTTCATCTGCTTCTGAAGTTATAGATGATATGGCTAGAAGTGTAGGCGGTAGTGGATTAGCAAAAGCTGCCTTAGGTATAGCTGGAGCAATTATGGCTGCAGGTTATATTGGAGGTAATCCAACAATAGCACCTGGAACAGAAGCTCAAGATTTAGATAGTTATGATTCCCTACAAGACAAGGACTTATCTATACAACAACTCCCTCAGGGAACTGGACAAGGATATGTAATAAACATTAATGCTCAAAGTGCTAGAGGCCAAGATCATGCAATTAAAGCAATTCAACAAGCTATGCAATCAAGTGTGACTACTGATATTAATATAGCTATGAATGTAAATGATAAGACAAACACTATAAATAGTAGATATATAGACAAACTATTGTCTGGTGCAATATAGAATTTTTGAAGAGTAACTAATAAAAAGTTACTCTTTTTGCGTTGTAATGAATAAAAGAAAGGTAATAACTAAACATGAAGTCCAAGCAATATAGATTGGATGTTATTTCACATAATATATATTTAAGGGAGTGATAAACAAATGGCGAAATTTTACAGTTCAGTTGATGAAAAGTTTTATAAGACACCTGATATGGGCGATTATTATGATGAAGATTTAATAGAAGAAATGATGACAAGTATAGATCCTAATAATCCTAAGAATGCAACGTATTATGTAGAAACACCTTTTAGTACTGCGTTAGGATATCACCCAGATTATGAGGCTTTTGTATTAAAAGCAGATGCCATAATTAAAAAGAATGATTACAAATATGGCGGAACTACTGGGGCAGAAAAAGAATATTTAAATGATATTGATGCAGATACTATATCTTTCTATCTAGATTCAGTGGATGATGGAGGAATGCCTTTTGAATTGAACGGAGAAAAATATAAAGGCTTCAAAGATTATGTATATAACCAGACTGATTTTATAACATTCAAACAAAAAGTTTTTAAGATAAGAACTATAGGAATAAATGCTCCTGAAGTACCTCACTATAAAATAGTCCCTATGTCAGATGAAGATGCTAAAACTAAACTTAAAGAGGTTAGCATTTCTGAAATGAAAAGGGGAGGGTATATATATGAAATAAATAAACCTAGAACTCAGGAAAAATATCCTTTTATTTTTATAGACAATAAATGGAGAGAAGTAGTCAATGGCAGAAATGTAGACGGAACATATGGATCAAGACAACACCCATTTAAAGATTCTGAAGAATATGATGGTGCAAGTAAGAATGAAGATGATAAATCTAGATATTACACTTGCTTATTAAAAGATGAACAAAGTACTTTAGATATGAATGGAGATGTAAACTTAGGACTACTTGCTACAAGAGAAGCACTTGATTTACTTGAATCAGCACAAGATATGAGAATAGTAGTCGATGCAAAGCAATTACAAACATCTGCTAATTATTCAGAGATACAAAAAGTATTAATGGAAGGATGGAGCGAAGATAATTCTCTATGGGAAGTTATAAAGGCTATGTATATAAAGACTTTTGGTGAAAGTAAAACTACTGTTAAGTATGGTGGATTTGGTACTTTCGGACAAGACTCCTATAAACGTTTCCTTGGTGCAATATATGTAAAGGCTGCAATTAATGGTGCTCCTACTGCATGGATAAACTTAGCTAAGTATGTTAGGTCCAAAGTAGGGGATAGAGTCCAATTAATGAAAGGATTAGATCCAGTATCTCAAGACAATGGAAATGGAGTTTCAGATGCATTTAAAGTATGGTCTTATGATAACTCAAATATGCTTATTGCAGATGGATTCTATAATATCAGTCAAGCTGATTTTGATGATAGAAGGCAAATTCAAAGAGAAATTACAGGATTAGATTTTTCCCAATATAGAGACTATACAGTTATGATAGGTGACTGTTTATTTATGGTACCACCAACGTCAATAAGAGTTGTAAACCAAGTTGATAGTAATAGAGTACCCCTTTTAAGAAGTAAGGGCTCAATAACAAAAACTAAGCCACATAACGATAGATTGATAGAAATGACATTATACTTCAATGGAGAAGAAGGTATCAATGGAGTTCCTATTAAAAAGCAACTACCAAAACAAAAAGGAACTAATCAATATGAAACTTATTATATGAATGGTCTTAGAAGTTTAATAGCTATGTTTAGATATACTCCATTTATGCCAGTAGAAAATAAGTACTTAAATGATGTTCTTGGAATAGAAGCAGTATCTCTTGCTAATCTACAAATACAAACAATGCCAATGTATCCAAAATGTTTGGCGGTCACTTTAACTCTTCAACAATTCAATTACAGAATATATCTTAATGAATTACCATTACCTGATCCTGAAGAAGGACAAGACTTCAATTATAACATGTATGCTAGAACTATCAATTACGGAATAATGAGATATTACTATCAAAGAGCAATTCAAGCAGGGGAAGCTATTAAAGATTTAAGTACTAGCAGTCAAGAGTATATTGAATCAACTATGGGAAGTAAAACAAAATTAATCCCTATGGAATTCAAGGATCAAAACATAAGATTCCAAATTCTTGATTCTAATTGGTTAGATAAAATGAAATCAATTAAAGAACTTGCTACTAAACAACCTATACAGCAGACACAAGCATTAAATCAAAAAACACTTGATTGGGCCAATAGAGTCGGCATAAGTATGTATCACATTATAAATGCTGTAAATAACATTGAAGCTTGTGCATCACCATCATTCAATAGTCTTGAAAATCCTATATTATGGTTGCAAGAAAAACTACTAACAAACCAAACTTGTCCTCATTTGGTTGAGATTGGCAAAGGTGTGGAATCTGGTGAAGGAATATATGATTTTAGCTTTGTATTTGATACAGATTCATTGACTAAAGAAGAATTACAAAATCTAATGATAGCAATTACTAATGAATTAAATATAAAGAAAAATGATGCAGATAGACTTATATTTGAGGACGGCATTATAACTATAAGTGCTAAATTATCTAAGGACGTTCATACAGATGGAGAAACAGATTACAAATGTGACACAAGCACAGATGACTATGCAGTAGCACAATTCTTTGCATTTAGGTCAGGCATGTTTAACGAAGGGGAACTGTCTGATGATATCAATAATGATAATTGGGATGGATTTTCTACTGTAGTGAATGAAGCATTCTTTGAAAATATGAAAGATAATGCTATAGATGAAGAATCTTTATTGAGTGCAAAATTCAAGGATTATCCTTTAGATATTATTGTTCAACAATTTAGTATCTCAATGGGAAATACCTTATCGAATACTAAACTTAAGATACATGAAGGTTATGCTCCACAATATGCAGGGGGACAAGATACTGTATTAGACTTTGTATTTCACACTACAGATGAGAGCACAGTAACACTACTTAACAATATGCAACAAATGGCTGCTGAACAATTAATAAAATATAGACAAATAATTAATTGTTGGCCAATTAGAATAGATTCGGAAATGACTAGACTTTGTGGCATTCATGAAGTAGTTATAGAATCCGTAGATATTTCTACAGTACCAATGCAACCAGGACTATTTGCAATACAATGTAGAGCAATATCTGTAGATAGAACTATGAGAAATAGAGAAGCATTAAGAAGAATAGATGCCATGAATAATGCAGGTGCAATTAATCCAGAAGCAATGAGTTCTTGGGTATATAAGACTTATTTTGATTTAAATAAAACTTTATCAAAAGCAGAAGTATATCCAGATTTAGAATTACCTACAATAGATGAATTAGAAAGCACAGGTTATAAATTTATAAGATATGTAAGAAACAGAGAAATGAGAACATATCCAGATCCTGATTTCTATTTTGTGTATGGATATGCGTATTCATCTCAAATGTTAAGAAAATCAATTATAGAATATTTTGACAAGCAAATTACGAATGATAAAGGAGAGGCTAGAGCTGTAATTACTCAAGCTAAAACTTCATATGTTCAAAGCGGAACCAGTCAAGAAACACTTGCTTCCATGAATGATAATGATCCTGATAATGTAATTTATTATGACCATCAAAATAAAGAATTAGAAGGAAAATATAATGAAGCTGTAAAAAAAGATATTGAATATATAAACAGTACAAGACAGCAGTCTACAGAGGAAGATCAAAAATATGAAGAAAAAATAAGAGCAGCAGAAGAACTGTATAATCAGAGCACATATTTTGAAGATCAACTTATGGCACTAAGTCCTAAAAGCTGGGATATATGTTCATCTATTAAATGTACTTTACCTGAAACACTTCCTGATGGAGAAGAAGGAACATTAGAAGCCAATATTAAAAAGGACTTAAAAGATGTGAGCTCTAAAATAATTGAAATTATAGATGAAGCCCTTAGTAAACCTATAGACGCTACTGAGTATTCGAACTCATCAATACGTGTAGGATATGATTATCATAAAACTCTTAGAAAAGAAGTCAAGAAATTTGTTGAGAATGAAACAGAAAAAAACTCAGTATGGCAAAAAATAATATCTGAATTTGGAACTTCAATAGACTCAAAAACTAAGAAAAACATAAGAGCAATATATGAGGCAGCAGCAATGGCTCTTAGTGGAAACTCTGAATTTTCAAAAGATATGAATAAAGATAACTACTGTGCAAGAGCTTATTTCTTTAATAACAATGTAGACACTAATTACTCAACTGCAGAAGATGACTATACTTCAAATAAAATTAAATGGTTTCCAAATAGTATAATTATAGATAAAAATACAGGAGATATATTTAACGCAAATAATATAGATAATGCTATAGCAAATGGAATAACATTTGGACCTTATCAAGTAAGAAAGTATGATGCCGAGTTTTTAAAAGATTTTTATTCAGATAAATCAATTACTTTTTCTGATATGGATTTCTTAGATCCTTATTACAACAAGGCATTACACAAAGATAAATTTGGAAAAGATATAGATAATGATGAATATGTAGAATATAAATCAAAAATGATTAATTCAACTGGTTATGCTATAGAAGCATTCCATAGAGTAGTGTTGGCATGGGTAAAAAAATTAATCCAAGACAACATCTATATCAGTTTTTATGATATTAGAAGAGATGATATCTCTAAAGAGTTGAATGGATTAATTGAAGAAGTAACAGGCGAATCAGCATACAATAATGTTGGTTATTTACCTGGAGATTATACTCAATCAGCTAATTCAACAAACTATTCCGCTTACAATATTCAAGAATATCAAAAGATAGAAAAAGAAAAAAAAGTAAATAAAATAGTCCAACCTTTAACTGATAAAGGTAAGGATGTAGCAGATATAGTTAAAACATATGAAGGATCAATATTGACTGGAAAGATATTCTTACCTGTTCTATGTGCTGTAATTCATGGAGATGATATGATTTATGGAAGAATAAAACAAAAGGATATTGGAACATTAAAAGTCAAAACTCGTCAATGTAGTTTACCTTTTAATGCCTCAGATGAAGTTTCAGATGGAGAAAGAAATTTCAGAAAAATGATTAGAGGTCTATCAGCAACTGATCCTGAGGTAATGAATGGACTAGAAGCAATAGCTAGTGAAAGCTACACTAAGCTAGAATCTGCATTGATAGACAGAAATCAAAAGCTATGGCTAAAAGCTTCAGAAGATCCTTCAGCATGGGTGTTACATTCATTCTATGACATGGTTACAAAAAATAAAAGAGGAAGAATGGCTAGAGCATTCCCTACTTATTATATGATGCTAATAGATGAAGGAAGAGAAATAGGATACTGGAAACTTCATGATAACTTCTATAATATGAATTCTATTGCAGAGATAGAAGTTACTAAGTCAAGAAAAATGCCAGCAGATACAGCTAATATAGTAATGACAAATATGTTTAAAACTTTCTCTACTGAGGATGAAGATGTAAGAGTGAATTATGAACATAACGTAAGAGATGTATTTAATAGTATCTTCTCTCCTAATGTTTATTTTGAAGAAGAAGAAGCTAAGAGAATGGCTCAAATGAATATTCATAGAGCAACTATTAAACCAGGAGTAAGAATTCATTTAAGAATGGGATACTCAGGAGATGCGTCAGAGTTACCTATATTGTTTAATGGTGTTGTTACAGAAGCAAGCACTGGAGAACTTATAGAAATCACAGCTCAAAGCGACGGACATGAAATAGTTAATTCTCAAGTTTTTGCTGGCACAACTGCTGAAGATGCTGCAGACATAAAAAATGAATCTTCAATGTTTAAATGGTTTTATAACTTCTTTACTGAAGGTGCTACACCAAAGACATTAATAAGAAACATATTTACTGCTAAGAGTGGTTTCTGGGGCAAGATGGCTAATAAGTTTACTAATGGTAGATTCTTTAATGATAATATGTTTGGAATAACTCACTTTGGAGAAATAGACTATAAAGCTATTCACAAGGATGGAGAAATAATGCAAAACATATACGAGGCTGAAGGAAGAATGCCTTGGCAAAAAGAACCTACACCAGGATCAATGATGGATGAACATGTTATGGCTGAAGCTCCATCATTCACAATAGAGCTTAAAGATAAAAGTGTTTGGGATGTATTAAATATATGTGCCAGCTCATCATTAGAGTTTATAACTGGAGTAGCTCCATTTGGAATAAGAAGCACTATATTTTATGGAAGACCACATTATTACTATGCATATGATTATGCAATATCCGAAGAAGGAATGATTACTGAAAAACGTAAGCCATTCCAACAATATCATATCATTGATAGTTATTCAGATATTATAGGAAATAACATAAAGGCTTCAGGTGCGGATATAAAAACTGTAGCAGTACCGATGTATAAAGGTCCTGGAAAAGCAAATAAAATTATAGAAAAGAAATGTAATCCAATATGGGCGGATTGGGATATATATCCTGAATTCCAAAAAACTATGGTAGTCAACACAGGACTTACTTGGAAAGCAAACAAAATGGGAGCCTTACTTGTCAATAAATTTAGAGATGAAGTTACAAAGAGCGGTGGTCAAAAGATTGCTTGGAGAATGGGAGCAACAGCTCTTAAAAATTCATTTAAAGATATGTATCAAGGAGAAGTCATAATAATTGGAGATACCAGCATAAAACCTTTGGATAAAGTTTTCTTACACGATGTTTACGAAAACATGAATGGAGCTGTAGAAGTAGAGGCAGTAGTCCATAGATTGAGTCCTGAGACAGGATTTACTTCATCAGTATTCGCAGACTGTATTAGTTGTGTAGACAGTAGATATGAAGAAATAGGAAGAATGTGGACATCTCAAATTGCGCACCAAATAGTTCTGGCTAAGAGTATATTCTATTTAAGTAGTTTGGCATTTGGGAATAGCACTAGACCAATGTTGAATGTAATGGCTAGGACTGTCAACAAAGGTGCTTACAAAACAGCAGAAATGGCTAATAAAGCTATGGAGTTCATAGGAAAAGATGAATTGATTAAATACGGAAGTATGGAAAAATGGTCAGATGCATTTTATAGTACAATGAATCTTTCATCTCAGGAAGTTGCTGTATGGAATAAAGTTAGCCAGCTCGGAGGAATTAAAAAGAAAATATCAGTATTAGATATAAATAATATAGATTCAGCCTCAGATATTATTGATAACCTTGGAAACATAGTAAAAGCAACCGATGGATTTAGTCCTTCAGATGTAGCTGATACATTAGAAACTGCCTTAAAGAATGGATCTATCAAAAAGAAAGATATTAGTAATGTAGAGGCAACTATAAAAACATTAAGAGAAATAAAAATAGATACTGATGGATTAACATCAAGTATTAAGCACTTATCATCATCAGTAGTTTCACAATTAGAATCGGTATCAGGTTTAGCGGATGAAGCTAAAGATAGCCTTAGGTATTTAAAAAGTATTCAGAACATGGAAAAAATAGATATTAAAAAGGCAATGGAATCCCTAGATAGTGTTAAAGATCTAGTTGATTTAAAGGATGATATAAAGCAGTCTGCAAAGATAATAGGAGAATATGGTGACGATGTATTAAAAGCTATATCAAAAGCAGACGATATAGTCAAAGGTTCCAAGGTAGCCTCAGCTGTTACTGCTACCGTAACAACAGCTGGTGTAATATCTTCAGCATTATTAATAGCTGCTGAAATGGCTATAACATATGTCATAGAAAAAAATATATACAACTGGATTGAAAACAGAATGGCTAGTTTTAATGTACTGACTGTTTACCCTCTTAAAAAGAATGGAGTAGTTCATGTAGCTGGCATAGATGGCCATAAGGGATTAGTTCATGGAAGTCCAACTTGGGAACAAGCCGGTCCTATTGATTCATTCATTAACTGGGTGTTTAAAGAAAGAGACACTAAATTCTATAAATTCTTAGATATATTTGTGTTTTCTGACGAAATGAAAGCTATTGCTGAAACTTATAAGAAAGATAATAAGTTGGGAAGTTATGCAGATGAAAAAGAGCAAACAGTAACAGGATTATTAAAAAGCATAGCAGAAGGACAAGCAAGTTCTTATTCAAATTACAAAGCTATGGTTCATACGGAACGTATTACAGATATAAATGCTGCTAATGCAAAATACACATATAAGAAAACCAGAGTAAAGTCTGATATATTAAATGATATACCTAATCACCCAGCAGTATTAAATGAGTTAGTTCCTATTGATGGAAGTAATGAGGCATTAGCTGAATATTTCTCTCCATTAAAAAGTCCTAGATTAAAAACTATACATTTGAGTCATACAGAATATGAGGGTGATTTAGACAACAAGATTAGTTACGAAGAATTCAAAATAGATAATATTAAGAGTTACAATGGTGTAATTAGAGGAATTAGACTTTCAGATAACACAGTAGATATTCCATTCTTAAGACCTGATGCTTTTCAATTATTTAAAAGATTAATAGATCTTATAACAATAAAATCAGGTAATAAGGGATATGGAGATAACGAAAATAGTACAATCTGGTTCAAGTCAGGTACTATAGTTAATGATAACTCTTGGAGTTCAACTGGATATGTATTTAGGTTTGAAGTTACGAATATCAGTGATGATATAGTAAACCAAGCATTTGAGGATGCAGCTAAAGAACTTAGAGAAATATTTATTGATGAAAATAAACAAGACATTATAAACATATTCCAATATAGAAAAGTTAAAAATAGCAATGCATACGAAGTGTTTGTATGCCCTAGAGATGAATACTTTAAACTACAATTAGATTAAGGAGGAAGCAGTTATGTCAGATTTTAGACATAAACTGCGTAAGGAAGTAGTAGATCCTGCTCTGAAAACGAGCAGGAAAGCTACACTTATAGCAGTAATTACAGATAAAAAAAGTAATTCATATACAATCCAATTTACAGATGAAAATGGTGAGAAGCAAAAACAGTCAGGTATCTCTGCAAGAAGATATGGTAACGAAACTCCTCAAGGATATGAAATTAATGAAACTGTATTAGTAGAGTATGATGATACTGATAAAAAATATGAAATCATTTCAAGTTACGGAAGGGACTACGCCGAAGTTAAAGCAACAACTGAATTAAAGACTGACATATTTAGTAATTTAATATCTAGTACTATTCCAGGATATCAATTTTAGGAGGGATAAAAATGTCATTATATAGTAAATTACAGAAAGAAATAGACAGCGTATCTGATGTTCATCCAGATTTACTTAGTGAAGCTAAAGAAAGAGCCGAATATATGGATGACACAAACGATAAAGGTATAGTAAACCCTTCAACAGGTTCATCTGTTTTAGTGAGAGGGAATGGAGATATAACTTTAACTTCCAGTCTAATGTCACAATACAAAGTAACAGCTAGTGGACATGCAATAGAGGAAAGTATGGAAAGCCATACAAGAACAGTTAGAAAAGTTATTGAGGCTGATGAAATAGTAGTTAATAATCATAAGCTTAATCCAGCTTTATATGAATTAAGCGATATGAGAAATTTATTTGGATACCAAGATATTTCCATAGGAAATCTTACAGTCAATACAACTGTATTAGTAAAGGCATGGGAACCTACACTTAAAAAATGGGTATTAATAAGAAGGCCAGCTAGAATACCACTTTTCTCTCCAGTACTTAATCTACCTGATTGTCCTGAAAACATGAATGTAGATACTGATATAAAAGATGAAATATTAAAAGCAAGCCAAGGAGGAATTAAAGGATGATAGACTTTTTAATTACACCTTCAGGAGATTTAGCTTTTACTGAAATAGAAAAAGAAAACCAAACTCTTGAAATTTCATTTTATAAAACCAAAACCCAAGCACTTAAGATAAACTTTGAAATGGATACATATCTAACAGACACGCCTAAAAAAGATTCTCTAGTAGTTTATTTTGATCTAACTAACATAAAAAATAATAAGAGAGCAATGTTAGTTGAAGATGATGCGTATAGAATGCAGCAAATATTTATGAGAATAAAAACTAGTTTAGGAGAATTACCTGAACGCCCAGAAGTAGGCTCAAAGATTGAAACTGTAATGCACCAAAATATTCATGACAAATCAGTTCAAAGTAAAGTAGAGAACATAATAGGAGATGCAATAAAAGATATTGTTTATAACCATTCTGTAAAAGCTATCCCAACAGTTATTAAAGATAATGATTATAGGCAGATAATGAATGTAATGATTTATGAGGATGATGATCTAATTTTTACTTATGAGATGGAGGGATAACTAATGAAAACGATGCAAGAAATTTATCAAAATATAAGAAATAAATTTTTCAAAGATACATCAATAGATGTTGAGAGAGGATCCACCATAGATTACTATATCTTGGCAACTTCAAATATGATATCAGATGCTCACAAAGAAATAGAGAATAATAAAACTCCACATATATATTCTAGCTTAAAGGGAGAACAGCTAGATGACGCTGCAGTATTAGTTGGTTTAACTAGACGACCAGATGAATCCGATAAGAATTTTCTATACCGTATATTAAACTGGAATGTTTCCAATAAGGCTTCAAACCTAACAGCAATAGAAACTGCATTAATGGACATGCAATTTTGCTCTCACGTTACTTATGTTCCTCATACATTTGGATGTGGAACTTCAGCAGCTTATATTATACCTAAAAACATGAATGAAGAAGGTAAGGAGCTAGCAATAGAAGAAACTAAAGCAAGATTAAAAGATGTAGTATCTCCATCATCTTATATTGAATATATCATACCTAAAATATCTTCTGTAAAAATGAAAATTTTAATCAATGCAAAGGCAGCTGATGTAATAACAATAAAGAAGAATATTGAAGACAAAATAATAAAATATGTAAATGGAATTGCTCCAGGAGAATATTTAGAAGTCGGAGAGATAAATAGATTAGGAACAAATGAAGCTAACGTAAAATACTTCAATGTAGGTAGCCTATTTATAAATAATAAAGAAACTGGTGCAATATCAATTCTTCAAAAAGTTGATAGCAAATTTGTTATGTCAGAGGCAGATATAATTTGGCTGGAGGTTGAATAAAATGTTGATCACTAAAGAACTAGTAGAAAAATCAATTAAGCATTTTCCAAAATGGATGGACATAAGAAAAAGACATTTCTCTTCAGTCGGAGGCAAACTATTGTCTTCGGTTGCTAGAGAAGTTGCAGAGATACAAGATTCTATTGATGAATATATAAAACAGCACTTCATACCATTCTACGAAGATAAGTGTGAAAGAATACCCGACTTTATATATAAAGCAAATATAGGCAATGTAGATATTGAGAAAATCACATTAGTAGAACCTAACCTAGAAATAATAACAGATATAAAAATATTCTACGAGACAGATAATGTAGCATATTATCAAGATGGCTTTATTTTTATAAAGGATAAAATGGATAATATCTTTTATATGTTAGATGGCTACAAGAATGAAGCTCAATTAGAAAAGATGCATGTATGGAACACATATGATGAATTCGCTGCGTTTGTAGGAATTGAAAGATATCAAGATGAGAGTAATCTTGAATTATTTAATAGAATAATAAATGTATCTAAAAATGTACTAAACAGTTCCGAAGAAGGAATTAAAAATGCTATAACATCAAGTCTTATTAATATTATTCCAGAATTAAGCATTGAAGATATTAAGCTTGAAAGACCTACTGCTGAAAATCTTGTTAAGTATTATGATGAGTTTAATACTATATTAGATAAATTAGCAGATGTGAATAAAGATATCTTAAAAAACAAGAAATGGGATATAGACAAATGGAATAACGACTTTAAGCAAATAGACTATATACCGCATACCTGGGATATTATATTAAAAGAAATAACAAACGGAATAGGAGATAACGATGATTTAAGGCCAATCTTTATAGATGCTATTAACACAACTGATGTAGATATTTCTTTCTATGAAAAGTCAGAGGAACATATAGATTCATTTATAAGAGATAAGGAAATTGATGATACTTTAAATCTATCTTTGATTAAATATAATAATATGTTAAATCCTTACACAGCCAAGTATTCTATAACAGCAAGTGAAGCTGAAGAAATAGAATATGAAGTATCTGGAATGGGACAAATATCTGTAGACCTTTATGAAACCTTAAAAGGTAAACATACGAGAAGTATAGAAGATTTAATTATAGACTCATCAAGTCTAAAAGACATAGAGATTATAAGAGAAGGCCTGTTAGAAGAAGGTAAATTCTACAGAATCAAGTTTACTCCTAAGAGCAAATATGACACGATGGAAATTATTAATTGTCATGTAGCAAGTGAGTATGGAAATATCATTACGGATAACGAGGGGAATCTACTTACTTACAAAGATCCTAAGGATAATTTTATTTTAAATGGAGACATACTAGTAAATAAATTAGTTAAGAAATCTATAACAACACTAGATGAGTTCAATGTTCATAAAAATGCAGTAGATATAGGTTCAGGAATTACTATAGATAAGATTAATGAAGAAAGTGAGTTAATCCTAAATACAGTAGGATATAGTGGTGAATCTGTAAAGATATTCTATGATAGTGAATTAAGTAAAGTTCCAGATAATGATATTCAGCTTAATAACTTCTTTTATGATGAACAAAAGAAAGCTTATGTCCCTGATGCAACTGGAGATACTAAAAGCATTACTGTAAACACAAAGGCAAATCAATTTAGTACAACAGTATCTCAAGGACAATGCGTAGTTACTGCATTAATTAATGGCCAACCTGTAGAGCTTACAATGGAATATGTAAACGGAGAACTTGTTTATAGTACACCTAGATTCAATGAACCTCAACAAATGTTAATTGAGATAGCAGCAATGTTCAACAATAATGTTGAGATCTCAAAGTTAATGTATTCTAACTACACTATTAAAGTTTACACTGAAGCAGGTGAATTGATTAAAAATGAAGATGAAGATAATCTTTATTGGATGCCACAAGGATATGAAAATAAACTTTTCATTAAAATGAGAACTAGAACGCAATACAGCCCTATATTGAGAAGGGTATTTATCGGTACACCTATTGACAGTAACGAATCCTATGAAACTGATCTTATTGTAGGTATGGAGAATGCATACCTAAAGATTACTAGTAATTGTAATGTTGAGTTATATGAAAGCTCTAAACCATTTGCAAAATGTGATAAATATAGTGTGGACCAAAAAGTTACAAGAGGATACTCGACAGATAAAATATATAGGGCCACTAGTAATGAAGCTTATATAATATTAAATACAGCAGAGTACTTTAATATAGATAGCATTGACATTGAAGAAGGAACATATGAAGTTACTGGTGAAGGAATTCTACAAAGACATATATTAAAACTTCGTAGTGGCCAAGGAGTAAGTAGCGTAACAATAACAGGACACTATAACTCACTAATAGCTAGTAAATCAATTTACGACTTAATAAAGCGTGAAAATATAGCATATGAACCTTATGTTTTTGATGAAGATGGAGAATGGATATCAGGGTACAAGCTATATGCAAACAAGTTATTAAAATGCTTTGTAATTGAAAATAATAATTTTGAGCAAAGTATGGTTAAGATATCATCTGATAGTTTTGATTTAGGCAGTGATAGAGTTATTAGTGAAGCTGTAGTTAGTGGTTTGCCTGATTCATTACAAGGTGCATTCTCATCAATTGATGGAGATAATGGATATATTACTATTGGAGATACTCATGGTGGAACATTTACTAACTTTTATATATATCCTAAATATGCAAAAGAATATATAGCTAGAAATGAATACACTACCTATGCTCATCACAGAGAAGGAATAGAGATAGTTAACACATTCAATAATGGATATGAAGATGGTAAACTTATGATTTATCAAGTAAATCCAATTTCTAATGAAGAGTATGATGTAACTTTTGATAATGGAAAGAATTGGAGTATCGGTAAGATTGGATTAACAATAGATCTTCATAAAGATAAAAACTATAATATGACACAAAAGATGATAACTGAAGAAATAAAACTTGGCTCTACTATAAAGTTGAAAGATATTTACACAGCTGAAAATAAAGAGCTTGTAGAGTTAGATCAATATATAATCGACACAACAGATAAAGACTATGATGTAGTTTATAAGTATGATATAAATAATACTGCATATGACAAAGCTGAATTTGTCACAGTAAAAAATGATGGATTCAACAAATTGAGATATAGCAATGTCTATGAAATTAAATACTTAGGTAAAGAAGTATTTGATGAAACAGACGATAGTATAGAGCAAATAAAAAAAGAAGCTTATGAGCTTGATAAGGAAAAAGGAATTATAATATGGAAAGATGAAGAACTTATAAATAGTGGAGCAAAATTATATATTATATATTCAATCAAAAAAGCTATAGCAATTAAATTTAATATAGATTCATTGTATAGAAAAATACAATATCCAATAAATGCTTATAAGAAAATTAATTCTTATAGATTAGACAATATTGAAAATGGTAGGAAGATTGATTTATTAAATCCTCTTATTGGTGATATTGAGCTTTCTAATAAAATTGCTAACGATTATAAGAAGAGTAGTGCAGTGTATGTTAATTGCAGACAAGCTGGATTTGCAGCTGAAAAGACTGATAATTTATTAGTTATTAAGAAAATAGCTGAGGCTAATACTCTTGCTATTAAGTCAGGCTGGTATTATTTATTAGGTAGAGAATATTATATGTTTGCTACAGACCAATCTCAGAATATAGTTGAAGATGAATATGCAACATCTCAAGAGGTTAGTAAGATTGATAATGAGTTATTATTACACAAGAAAACATCAAACCATATAAAGAATTCAAAAATGATTCTTGGATCTTTGGCTAACTCGCATAGTATTTTTGACTTTGAAGATATAAAAACGTTAAGAGGAAGTAGTACTGTAAATTCAATAACTGCATGTGATAGTTATAATTATTGGCAAACTTTTGCAATGGACTTAAGTTTGACAGATGGATTAAACGGGTTAGGATTATTATTCAAACCACATGATAGACTCAATGTGGGATATGCATTATTGGATATCACTAAATACATTTCAGATAAAACACACATTTCTTTTTACAATCCAGATAACCTATCAGTCTATATTGGTAAGGAAAAATTAATAAAGGACTTATCTTTAACAGACGCAGTTTCAATAGGTTCAATGTCAGAAATCACAGATAAAGACATAGACAATATTTATTATTCTACATTCAATAAAGAAGAAAACCATAAATACTATTTAATAGTAATGGGGCAAGGAATACTGGACGATATCATTGTTCAAGATGGAGATACCCTTAATGTAGATCTTCATAAGAAAAATATCTCTAACCTAAACCTGGATTTATATGAAGCAACCACTTCAGGAGTTGTATCAAGAGTAATCTTAGATCAAGAAAAAGGCAATAAAAATAATGGTGCAGAAATTAATAGTACAGGGTATATAGTTAATGCCTCAAATATTGATTGGAATATTACTAAGATAAAAAGTTATACTACTGAAAAGGATTGGCTATCAGGATGGGATTTAGAAAATGTAAATGTAACTAGAATCAATGATAAAGACTGTGCTTTAGTTACAGAAGGTACTTTAGGAAAAATAGTTACAAGACCTATTTATGTAGGAGATCCTAACACGATAAATAGCATTATATTTAAAATAAATAATGTGCCTATAAAATCAATGCAAGGATTTGATGCTCAATTATTACAAGCACAAATTAGCAATGGTGCATACTTGCCTTGTAAGCAAAAACTAAATAATAGTTCAGCGTTAAACTACACTAAAGATTTAATGTATCCATATATAAAATTGTCTGTAGATATACAAAAAAATAAGGTAATAGACAATATAGAAATTTATATAGAGTACAAATCTTCTAACCAATTTGCTCCTACAGAAAGAATAGAAGCAAACGGACAATTCCTAACAAAAGTTTTTGACAGTCACTATACTTCAACTTATAAGCTAAAGGCTGTTGAGATTGAAGATAAGGATGGGGCAGTAGACTTATTCATAAGAGCTGCTAAAGAGAAGTCAGGATTATCTGTATGGACAGATTGGTATCCAATACAAATAAAGGATAAAGAAATAGTTAATAACATTGAATTTGAAGATTATAGATTCTTCCAAATGAAAGTGCTGTTAGGAGAAAAGGACTCTAAGATAAAGATTAAACATTTTGATCTAGAGGTGATGAAGTAATGCTGCTATCAAATAGTAGAATAGAAAAAAATAAGAGAGTTCAGTTTTATGAACAAGACATACTATTGGATGATCATATTTACTCTGGAAACCTGCAAGTTACTATAGATTTAGATTATATAAGCCCAGGCATAGGCATAGCCCTCGTTTCTGACGAGGGTTTATCTTTAAACGAGGATGGTGAAACATACTTATTTAGAGTTGGGCATAGTGACTATAGTATCGTTAGAAGGTATGGAGATAAAGTAGAAGTATTAGAAAATGGCCCTGCTATTAATATTAAACCTTTTAAAGAAAACATGAAGTTACAAATAAAGAAAATTAATAGCAGAGTTTATTTTTATGTTAATGATAAGCTTCTTAGCAAAAAATATTTACCTACTAACTTAGAGAGCTTTATGATTGGATATTACAGTAATGCTGGAAACATAATTAATTCAATAAGTATTGCTTCGGAAATACCTGAAGGATGGGTAGTTAATATGAGCAATACCAATGGAGGATATATCAATTTTTATCCTAATGCATTTGCTGTAACTAATTGCCTAGATAAGGCCGAAGTAGAACAAGTTAAAATTAAACTTAAAGCAAATACTCCAAGTAATCCTTATTATTATCTAAAATATAATAAAGAACCTATAAATGAGTGTAACGATTTTAATGCATTTGTATTTATGTCAGATGATGATAGATATGTAGATGAAGATAAAAATATTTTAGATAAATATAATAGGTTCATATTAAAGGATGATTCTGAAATCAACTTAAAGTTTGTTGGTACAATAGGGAAAATTAAGGACATTCAAATATCTGATAGGAAAGATGATTTCTATGTAGGTACAGATTATGAAATGACAGAAATAAAGGAAAGCTTTATAAGAATAAAGACTAATGACCTTGTAAAAATAGAATGGTCTGGAGTTATATATGGAACTCCTGAATATGACATTGATATTCCAAATCCTGAAAAGTTCGGAGTAATTAAAGATAATGATAAAATTTATTTTCCAGAGCAATGTGGAGTTGAAGTTGGAAAAGAATTCAAATATGAATACACACTGGAGTTAAATAAAAATAATCCAAAAGATAAGTTTATAATCAAGCATGATAAAGAGACTAATTATCTAGATGTAAATATAATAGATCAAGTTACTATATTTGAAAATGTAGATGCAATTATAGATAAGTTAATTCTATACAAAGAAGATGGAACAATTGTTGACATAATAATAGAAGATACTAAAAAACAATATGTGCCATCATCAATTAAAAGTCCAATAATAGTAACAACAGAAACAGAAGAACCTCTTGATCTATCATCATCTTATAGAGTTATAGAAAAAGATGGCATCACAAACTATGTATTTACAAATGTAGAAAGAGAAATCTTTGCACCAAGCAATAGATTAAAACTTACAAATAGACCATCTAATAAGTTGGACACCATTGTAATATATGGAGTATTGAAAGAATCCAACATTAATGAAGATAAAATAATGCATTCAGTAAAAGAAGATATAAGAGATATAAGTCTTTATGCTGATAGCTTTGAAATAATAAATGAAGCCTCTATGTACAGAGTAAATAAAGATACTGGAATAATAGTAATCACAGACCAAGATGATAATTATATTAAATCTAAATATAGCAAATTGGTAGTTGATTATTTAAAGAGCAATAGCTATGCGATCAACTATAAGCATGAACTTGGAAGTTATGAGGTTGATATATCTACATCAGAAAATACAAAAATGTATTATGATGGAGCTTCTCAAGGAGACAATAATGAGCTTGTAAATATACAAGAATATAAATTATTAAACACTGTATTTAAAAATAATAGTTACATCGTACTAAGGGAAGGTGATAAGTGATGAAGATATATCCAGGTAAACATAGAATATATAATGTTACAGAAATAGATACCAATAGAGATATTGCATTAGGATATCTTGATTCAGAGTTTTTAGAAGAAAAAATAATAATAAATGTGAATGATGAGCTTAGCGTAGATAGTTCTACTGAGCTCCTTCCATATACTTCTTTAAAGTCAGCTGAAATAACTTTGTTTGATAAAGATGGCAAACCATTAAATAAAGATGAACAGGAAAAGCTATTAATCAAACAAATTACAGGGAATTATATTTATACTCCTAAAGCTTCAGTTACTTTTGAACCACTTACTTTTGGATATAAAGTACTTGCAAAAAAGAATATGAAGTATCTAACATCTAGAAAATATAACGTCAAAGCTGCATGCTCAGATAAAGAACTGGCAAGCAGAATGATTCAATTCTTCTCAGATTCATATGAAAGAAACTTATGTCCTACCAATATAAAATTCAATAATGGAGATAAAAAACTAGAATCCTTATTTAACTCTTCAATTGAAGATATTGATTTTATATTTATAAATTCTGAAGATGGAAAAACATTTGATGGTGATACTGAGATACCTATAAATGAATATATAGATAAAAATACTATTCCATGGATTATATGCGACAACCTACCAGATGAGGATGAAATAGATTATAACGAACAGGAAGCTTTAAAGTTTGAAATATTAAATCCAAGTGTAACAAATGCTAGTTCCTTTGAAACCTCATATTATTTTAAAGTACCTAATAATGTTAGGCATTTGTTAAAGAATGAAGAAGTGGCATCAGTTACCTATCATAACATTTTCAAACATCATAATGATGTGACTCCTATATTAATAAAAGAAGTGGTTAATAAAGGGTTCGTTATTTATACAAACTCAGAATTTATGTCAAGAATATCTGAATTATCAGATGTCTTTTATGAAGTTTTAATGTACGTTTACTTTAGAAGTTATATAGCGACTCAAACCATTACAGAATGGATCACTGATGTAATGCCAAACTATATAGTGCAAAATGGTAGATTAACTCAAAAAGAAAAATTTACATCTCATATGGAACTCCATAAATTATTAGGATTAAGAGAGGGAGATGCAACCCCTATCAATGTTGAAATAGAAGAACCAAAGATTGCTTACTATACTGGTATGTCAAGTAACTATTTAGTATTTAAAAAGATACCTAAAGCTGAAACAGCAGATCCTATAAAAGATGAAGAGCAAATCTCTATATTCACTGAAAGAAAAAATATTATGTTTTATGACAACTTTGTATATGTAATAAAGGAAGATATTTCAGATAAAATATCATGCTCAGTGGATAATGGTGTACTTAGGGCAACAGTTAAAAGCTTTAAACATACTGATTTAGATACAGGTTCATACCAAACAGAAACTGCTTTTTATGAATTGAATAGCGAATTAATGTCGCAAGAAATTAAACTTACATGGAACAAAAACCTTAAAACTATTGAACTAGTTTCTGAGTTAAGAGATGAACTTATTTTAATGGCTGGCATTCAGGTAATAAAAGAAAAGAAAGATTCAAAACTATATGATATGCGTCAAAGAGGAGGAGGGCTTCCAGAAAGCCAGGAAGATAATTATGATTGTCTTGATATTGGACATGTACTTGGTAGGCCATACAGAAAAGGCGGATCATTAATAACAACAGTAAGTATTCCTAAGAAATATGAATATAAAAAAGATACTGTTTATGAAATCATATATAACACAATTAGAAAGCATATGATAGCAGATGATTATCTTGTTTTAAATCTTGAATTTAAATAGGAAGGTGAACTAAAGATGGATTATAAACAATTAAAAATAATTGATTTCTCTCAAGGTATAAAATCTTCAGAAGTAATGAATAACGACCTTTCACTTCAAGAGCAGATAGAGAGAGAAAGATTGGCCATAGCTGGATATGGAATAAACTATGGGCTAAAGCTTAAATTAGCTGAGTCATTCAAACTACGTATTGAAGATGGAACAATAGTTGATAAAGAAGGTAAAGAACAATTTATACAAGGAAGAACATTTGATATTGAGAAACCTAACTTAATACTTAAAAAGCAAAAGGTTTTCTCAACAGATAAAGGAGCTATTACTCTTGAGGATGTTCCTTATTCAGAAAGCAGAACTGAACCCTCTGAATTTACAGAAAGTAATATGGATTGGGGTATAGAGGCATATTATGAAGATGATCCTTCAACTGAGCTTTTTATATCTGCAATAAAAGGAAATGTAATATATACAAGTTCTAAAAACGACAAGAGAGCAATTATTGTAAATTATAATGTAGCTTACGATAGAATTGATACTGTTTATATTAACACGGATTATCAAGTTGCTATTAAAGCTGGAATAGATTCTACTACTCCTTCAGCATATATTCCTGAAGATTGTAAATATGTTTTAGGATTTTTAAAAGTTGTTAGCCATTTCTATGATGAAGATAAAAAATATCCTTTGGCTAATGTTTCTATTATAGAAGAATTTAATAATAGAAGAACAATTTATACAGATATAAATAATAATTTATATTTATGTGGGATACCATTTGAAAGTCTTTTAAGAATATATTTTGAAGAACCTAAGGATCCAAAAGAAGGAATGCTTTGGTATGACATGACTACCAATAAGCTTAAAATATGGAGAAGAACAGACTTCTTCATGTTTACTGATACAGTAACATATACAAGTATTGATCCATCTGATAAGCAGATATTTAAAACTAGTGTAGGTTACAGAGGAGAACAGCTTTCAGTATATGTAGAAACCAGAGCTGTTTCAGGTGATAAGGTATGGACTAAGCTGACTGATGAGCAATTAGAGTTATTTGTGGATTTAGATCCTTCTGAAATCGGAAAATTAGAATCTAAAGAATTTAGAATAATACCTAAGATAGTACCTAACACAAAAGTTAAGTACACAATCAATAGATATGATGATAGTTATTACTGGGTTCCTATAAATGATACATCTTATATATCAGCAAATGAATACAAAATGTGGGCCCCAAATGATACAGGCGAAAATCTGGTTGAGTATTTACCAGGATTAAATCTAGCAGAAATGCAAGAAGATAGGCCTAATCATGACCTTAGAAATTTCTTATTTAAGTCAAGTGAACTTAATTTAAGATTTACTCCATATAAGAATGAACTAAGTTTAATGATTGACCAAATACCATTGCATAGAGATCAGTTTATAGAAATAACAGTAGAGGATGTTTTAAACAGTTCCGAACTTACTGAACTTGCAATTAATCATTATGGATATACTACTGAATTCTTACAAGATTTAAAGGAAACCTACAAAGAACTTGGAATAGGATTCAAGTTAGTTAATAGCCTGGATAAACCTGCATTCATAGAAGTAAACATCCAACATAGAGTAAATGATTCTATATTAAAGAATAAGTTCCAAAGAAATGCAACATTTGCAAAAACACAAACTCTTGTATATAACCCAGACAGTGGATTAACTCCATTATCTACAAAAGATAACTTAATTCATGTCTTTACATTAATACCATATAGATATGGAGAAGAACAGCTTGAAGTATTTGTAGATGGAAAAAGAATTAAGAATGAATTAATTACAGAAGTTACTTCTGGAGAACCTGTTCTTGGAGCAATGTGTAAGCAATTCTCATTAAATCCAGATGAAGTTGGGCTTGTTAAAGGTTCAGAAATAACATATAAAATAACAACCAATGTTTATTCATATGACCATGTAGAGTCAGTTATAAGAGAATCTCAGCAAGAACTTAATAATAAGATTGCAGATCTTGAGGAGATAATAAATGAACTAAAAATAAAAGTAGACAACATAATAGATTATTAATGTGAAGAGGCCATATTATTAGGCCTCTTTGTTTAAGTAATGAATTATTAGTGACAAATAAGAATGAGGTGATTCAAAATGAAGAATGCAAATGTCAATTGGTTTGTAAAAGAGCCTGATGACGTATATGTTGCTCATACAGAATATTATGCGGGCTCTTGTAATTCTATGGAAGACTTCGTTATTGATATAGAGCTTTGGAATAATAGATGGAACAATAAAGAAGATGCAGCTCACATGAGAAATGCTAAATTAGTTATTAGTTTCGCTAATGCAGAAGACTCTGTTCTTTTATCTTTATGTGAAGTAAAAGTTAATGACGGAACCTTCAATAAACCAGATACAAGTGAATTCAATAGAGGGATAGTTGAACTCGGAACAATATCTGGCTCTAAGAACAATGGCCATGAAAGCAATACAGACAATTATAGAAAAATAACTTTAAAATTTTCTAATATACCTAACAATTTTAGAAGTGGCTTGAAATCATTATTCCTTGACACACAATTTGATGAATAGGAGGAATTAACATGGCTTTTCAAATTAATGAAAAAATGATGGCCCATGATCGTGCCATAATCACACGTAACAAAACAGAAAAGGATTTATTGAAAGATGATGTTGTAAGGTTTAAACCTGGTATGGCTCATTATATTTCAGAGAATCAAAAATTATGGTTAAGTGTTGAACCAAAAAAACTTTCTGATAACAGCATAAGAAAATTCTTGGAAGTGATAACCGATGTTAGGTTAACACAAATCCTACTAGACTATGTTAATAGAGATGGTGGTTCTAAGAACAGTATGAGAGGACCATTGCATTCAGTAGTTACTACAGGAACCTCACCTTTTGTTATAGCAAGTACAACAAAGGTAGAAAATTTAAATGTAGACAGAGTAGATGATATGCATGTAAGTGTGCCTACAGCTAATAATACTATAGTCGGTAGAGACACTTCTGGAAATATCAACGTAAACACTACTATTAATTTTAACAAAGACAAAATTGAAAATACTGCAACTGGATTAGAGTTGAAGAAAAAGGATGGCTCAGGATATACTGATTTATCTGTAGCAACTATCAATTCCTCTACTGGCATATTAAGAGCAGGTAATGCATCTACCAAAGGAGTTATTGAATGGAAGAATAATGTATGGAATGTTGGAGTCGAAGGCAATACCTCTGAAATTGTAACAAAAAGTTTATATGGACATGGCAAAGGTATCAACGCTGACATGGTTGATAATAGACATGTTGATGACAGCCAAATAAGCACTAGTCATTTATGGACATCTAAAAAAATAGATGATTCAAAAGCACCTAGAGGATTTGGACTTGGAACAGATATAAATTCTATCCCTAATAACGATTGTAATGCAATTAATGGTACTGGATTCTTTTCAGGAACTACTCCTGCTAATGGAGTTGCAAATGAATCTGGTGAAGTTTTGATTCAATCTTATATTAGTTCAGAGAAACAATTTCAAACAATAGAATATACAGTTTCAAAAAAAATATATACAAGATATAAAATAGACAACACATGGACAGCATGGAATAAAATAATGACCAAAATTGATGTTTCTGATGAAGTGGTACATATCGTACTTAGTTCTTCAGAGCCAGCTAAAACAAATAATGAAGATATTTACTGGTATGAAATACTATAAAGGAGGATAAGGATGAGTTTTGTAATTAAAAAATCAAGCAATAATAAGGTTACGAAAGCAATTTCAAAATGTGATAATCATGCTCCAGTAATAAAAATGGTAGGATTAGATGCTTCTAACATTAAGACTGGAAAGGATGGACAAACTGTACTTGATCATATAAATGATTCTAAGATCCATCTTACAGAAGAGAACATTATCAAAATAGTTAAAAGTAATAAAACATGGATTGCTTCTAAAGTTGAACCATCTACAGAAATGCTATGGATAGATACAAGCAATATTAACAATGTTTTGATCAAATGGCATAACGGAAGTGACTGGGTTGCAATTAGTGGCAACATGGATAATGCAAATAGTATAAAAAATAATTTTGAAAGTACTACTTATCCAAGACCTACAGATGATACTAGTGAAGGATATAGCGTTGGAAGCATGTGGATCAATACTAATACTAAAATTTTATATATATGTATGGATTCAGCTGTTGGATCTGCAGTATGGATACCAATAAGCGGAAAGGCTAAAGTCGGATGTATAGAAAATATAATAGCATTTATATTTGACAATACACATCCTGGAAGAGTAGAAGGACAAAAGAAGTTCATGTTACCAAGATTTGAAAGCAAAAATTTTTATATAGAGCTTTCTTTAAATGGTATAGAACTTATAAGAAACTATGATTATATAGTGACTCATGTAGACAAGGATACATTTGTTGAACTTATTAATCCTACAGAATTATCTGATTTAATCAATGGAGAAATATATCAAATGGATTCTACTAGTGCTGTTATAGATTTCATGTTTGATGAAACTATGCCAGGCAGAGTAGAGGGGCAAACTAAATTCCCTTTAACAAAGTTAAGGGATGATATATTTTATGAAGAAATATCTCTTAATGGTATAGAACTGATAAAAGATGTAGATTACGAAATAACTAAAAATTATGCTACAAACATGATGTCCTTAGATATGAAAAAGCCAACTCAATTAACAGACACTATAAACGGAGAGTTATTTGTAAGTGCAGAGTTCGAATATGAAGATGTGTTAACATATCCATCTAAATTGAATCAAATAGTTATTCAGGATATTGGGGGATTCAAAAAAGGAGATTCATTAACAGGAATGTCTCTAGGTGAAATAATCGAAAAACTATTATGTTATGAAGAATCGCAAGAGCATGGAGCTCCGACATTTATAGGACTAATAGATTTTAAGCCTATAAATGAAATAACATATAAAGACTTAGATTCAGAAAACATTGATAAAAATGCTATTACTAAAAGCTATACAGCATATGTTCATAAAGGCAACCTGGCTTTAGCTAAAACATGCGTAGTAGCTTTCCCTAAAGAGTTTGGTTCTATCTCTGGAATAGTTGATGCTGCAAAGATATCAATTACAGGAAGCTATCACTGGATAGAAACAAGCTTAGATATACCTGGAATTGGCAAAGTTGATTATATTATAAGTTCAGCAAAAAGAGCTCAAATTTATAATAATGGAACATCTGTTGTGTGGAATATTGAATAAAGAGAGGTAATAAATATGACGAAGAATTTTTTATCTAAAATAGAAAATAGTTATATTGTGCCCTCATCTATAATGATTGGAAGTGGCAATGAACCTACTGATATCAGACAAATATGCGATACTGTCGAGGATTTTCAAGAGATTGCAGATTTGGGTATGGAACTTAGATATGATGGGCTAATAACATATGAACAATTAACTGGGCGTTGGAAAGGGTGTAAGAAAGTAGGAGATTCTTTTGAATGGATTACTATAAACCCTACACCAGAAGAATTAGGATTAGATAATTATGCAAAAAAAGATCATACCCATGTAGAATATCTTCCAGAAGTATCAGAAAAACAACCTGAATTCAGTAGGCCAATAGGGCATGTATGGCTAGAATCAAATTAACAGCAGAGGAGAATAAAACATGGCAAAAAGTATTAGAAAACTAAAGGCAGAATTAAGAGCAGCCGCACTTGAAGACCAAATCATCAAATCAGCTAAGTACAGAGTCAAAAATGAAGAAGGTAAATATGAAGTAATTCATTTTGAAACATCAGCTGAACAAGTAAAAACAAGTGATGAAAAACAATTTGTAAGTGCTGCAGAAAAAGCTGAATACGCTGACAAATACACAAAAGCAGAAGTTGATGCAAAAGTTGCAACTGTAGATTCTGATTTCAAGGCAGCTGATAAAGTATTAGATGATAGAATCACAGCTGTAGAAACAGAACTTGGCGAAGCTGGAAAAATAAAAGAATTAAGCGATGCTATAGAAGCTTTAGCTGCAGAGGATCTAGAATTAGATTCAAAAATTGAAAACACGAAAACAGATTTAGGAGAATTAACAAAAACTGTTGGAACTAATAAGTCTGAGTTAGAAGGAAAAATAACTACACTTAAAGGAGAAGTAGATACTTACAAAACTGACAATGATGCTAGAGTTGGAGCTTTAGAAACTGGTAAAGCTGACAAGGTTCACAGTCATGCTATAGCTGATGTAACTGGATTAAGTGATCAATTAGCAACTTTAGAAACAAAAGCAGAAGTTGATAAAAAGGTTGCAGCAGGAGTAACTGAAGCTAAGGCTTATACTGATACTGAAGTTGAAAAAGTTTCAAATAAGGTTGACGCAGCGAAGACTGAGTTAGAAGCTAGTAAAGTAGCTAAAGCAGATGTTGTGAATGCATTAGATGTTGTAGAAGAAGGAAAAGTTTTAGATGCTAGAGCTGGTAAAACTTTAAAGGATTCTATAGATGCTAAGGCTTCATTAGCTGAAATGAATACTGCTTTAGCAGGTAAGGCTGAAAAAGAACATACACATAATGTTTCTGATGTTAAAGGATTAGGAACAGCTGCTACTATGAACGTTGGTGTTCAAGAAGGAGAATTAGTAGCTGTTGGAGCAGGCAATAAGATAGATGTTTCATTATTACCTTCATTAGCTATTAATGAAACAAAGGTAGTTGCAAGTGTTGAAGAAGCAATGTCTGTACAAGTTGAAACTGGAGACATAGTAATTATAAATGCAGAAGCTGTTGATTTATATAATGCAAGTGAAATGCTTATAAAGAGTATCGCAGCAGGAATAAAAACTTTCATAGTTGTAGATCCAACATCAGAAGACTTTGATGTTAAGTTTAGACCATTAGTATCTGGATCTGATTCAATATCAAAGGGAGAAGTTGAACAAGCTTTAGCAGGTAAGTTAGATAAGTCAACTTACGCAACTGATAAAGAACAAATAAATGCATCTATTGCTACAAAAGCTAATAGTGCTGATGTTTACACTAAGACAGAGATTGATGGAAAGACATCTGCTTTAACTCAAGCTGATGAAGAAATTAGAGGAGAATTAACTAGCTCTGTATCAGATTTAGAAGGAAAGATTGCTAAGAAAGCTGACGCAGCTGAAACAACTGCAGCAATTAATGCTAAAGCAGATAAGACTTACGTAGATGCAGAACTAGGTAAGAAAGCTTCTATAGATGACGTTACAGCAGCTGTAGAAGTAAAAGCAGATAAAACTTATGTAGATAACACAATGGCTACTAAGACTCAATTAACAGAAGGCTTAGCTTCTAAGGCAAATGTAACTGATATAGAACAAGTAAATACTAAGTTATCTGAGAAAGCTAGCAAAACAGAACTTACTGATGGATTAGCAACTAAAGCTAATGTAGAAACAACATATACAAAAGTAGAAGTTGATGCAATCGTTAAGAGCTATGCACCAACAGTAAGTAATATACAACCAACAGATAGGCCAGAAGGACATGTTTGGTTAGAAATAGTACAATAATAGTTTTTATGGAGCGTATTTCTCTACGCTCCATTTTTTATTAGAAAATAATAAGGAGGATTAATAGATGTCAAACCATAATGTGAAACTTAGAAGAAAAAACGGCTCTGAGTGGGACATTTTATATCCTGAATCTATAGCGTCCAATATTAAGATGAAGTCAGGTAAAAATGTACAAGAGTTTGTTGATGATGTTAATGATAATATAAAATCATTACAAACAAATAAGGCAAACACAGATCACAATCATGATGATAAATACTTTAGAAAAATAAGAGATGTGGGCGCTAATGTTAATTTAGATACATTGACAACTACTGGTAGGTATCATCAAAGTTCAAGTGCAAATGCAACAATAGAATTGAACTATCCAGTAGCAAAAGCTGGATTATTGAAAGTATATAATGATGGATATATTTATCAAGAATATCATTGCTTCGATAACTCGGGAGCTTATAGAAGAACTCAATATAATGGAACTTGGTACAAATGGACTAGCCTTCAAGGACCAAAGGGGGATACTGGAGCAACAGGTCCACAGGGATTAAAAGGGGATACTGGTGCACAGGGGCCACAGGGATTAAAAGGAGATATAGGACCTCAAGGAATTAAGGGAGATGTAGGAGCTGTAGGGCCACAAGGACCTAAGGGTGAAACTGGAGCAACAGGATCTAAGGGTGCAACTGGAACAAGTATAAGATTTAAAGGAGCGTGGTCATCAACAACTGCTTATGTTAGTGACGCTAGTTATGTAGATATAGTAACAAGTGGCGGAAATACTTATAGATGTAAAGCTAGTAATACAAACCAAGCTGTAACCAATACTACTTATTGGGAGTTAATTGTTCAAAAAGGATCTCAAGGTCCAACTGGAGCTACTGGACCACAAGGGCCCAAAGGAGACACTGGAGCACAAGGGCCTCAGGGAATAGCGGGGGCTAAAGGCGCAACAGGTGCTCAAGGACCTGCTGGAATTACTCCTACAATTAAAGCAGGAACAGTTACTACTGGTGCAGCTGGAACAAATGCAGCTGTAACTGCTAGTACTTCAGGTACAACTACCACATTTAACTTCACAATTCCAAGAGGAGCTACTGGAGCTCAAGGACCACAAGGAGCAGCAGGAGCCAAAGGTGCAACTGGAGCAGCTGGGCCTAATACCGTAACAACAGCGACTACTACAAGTGGTTTCACTAATGGACACTTTCTATACAATAATAATGGAAAAGTTGGCGCAAAGGCAATAACTGCTGCCTCAATAGGAGCTTTGGCTTCAAGTGGTAAAGCTGCTGATTCATCTAAACTTAATGGCGTAGCAGATGCTATAGCGGATACAGCTAATACCATAGCAAAAAGAGATGGTTCTGGAGATATATCTTGTAGATTATTAAAAAGTTCATATGCTAATCAAGCTACTATTTCAGGAGCATTAGCTTTTAGAAGTAATAATAGTTCCGATAACTACATTAGATTCTGTTCAGATACGACAGCTATTAAAAAATGGCTTGGTGCTGGAAATCTTAGGGAAATTAAACATTATGGCAATGTCAAGACAGCTACTATAATATTTGATAAAACTAAAATGGTAAACGGTGTTAGAGTAGCATTTATAACTAGTAATAAGCAAGGAACAGATTCTTGGCATTATGCCTTAAATGGTAAATGGACAGATGGCTGGACAAGTAATGGTGATGCAAAACTAAGTTTTGAGATAACTAAATTAAATGCAGCTGGAACAGTTTGGTTTGTTGAAGTATGGTTAGCTAATAGATACAGAGAATCTGCAGGTTCAAGAAGATATGATGGTTCTTCTTTAGTACACAGAGGAGAACTTAATACAATAATGGCATACCTTGATCATGCTACAAATATATTAGAAAACCTAACTACTGTTGTTGAATATTTCTAGGAGGTGCAATATGAGATATGTAATTATAAATAAACTTACTAATAATTTAGTTGAAAAAATAATTTTTCCTGAAGGTGGGTTCGAACCTGTCCCTGAAATGTTGCCAAGCTACTTGGAACTTATAGTTGACAATAATGACGTAGTAACTAATTGTCATATGAAATATGATGAATCATCTCAGTCTTTTGTAACAATATCTGATGATGATAGGGATAATCCTAAAATAGCTAGAGAACTATTGGATATTAAGACAGCTATTGCTGAGATGTCAGAAGAAAAAGATTCTGAAATAATAAAATTAAAACTAGCTTTAGTTGAGCTAGCGGAAGGAATGATTTAATATGGTAGAAATTTACGCAGATTTGGTTGAAGCTGGCAAAAGGAGTCTAGACGGTGCCAATGGTGTGCCAAAAGTTCCAGCAAAATATTTAGACGCTGTTATAGCCAAGCTAGAAAAAAGAGGCTATTTTAATTAAATATAATACACATTACAGACAGCTCTTAAGCTGTCTATTTTTTTTATAAAATACTTATCTACTTTATAGCAAAAAGTAAGGTAATAAATAAAACAGAATATAGTAATTGAAAGGAGATTTGAGATGACTGTTCATAATATTAGAATGAAAACAAAGAACGGCTCTGAGTGGATAACACTTTATCCTGAGACAATAGCAAATAATGTAATTGCTACGAGCGGGAAAACTGTTCAACATGAATTAGATAATCATACCCATAAATATGCTGGATCTTCATCAGCTGGTGGTGCTGCAAATAGTGCTATAAAGTTAGCAACTGCTAGAACCATTAACGGAATAGCTTTTGATGGAACAGCTAATATTAACATAACGGATAATAGCAAAGTATCTCCAACTGGTACCATAGCTGCCAACAGAGTTGCAATATTTAATGATACCACGGGAAAAACAATAAAAGACAGTGGGTTTACTATTAGTTCATCTGTTCCAGCCAATGCAAAATTTACTGACACTATTTATACTCATCCTACAACATCAGGAAACAAACACATACCTAGTGGAGGAGCCGCTGGACAAGCATTAAAATGGTCGGCTGATGGAACAGCAGTATGGTCTTCTGAACCAGTTCCGCATAATCATGACTCTGTTTATTTTAGAAAAGTTAAAGATATAGGCGCAAATGTTGATCTAAATACGTTAACAGCTACAGGTAGATATCATCAAGGCTCAAGTGCAAATGCAACTACTGCCTTAAATTATCCAACAACAAAGGCTGGATTACTAAAAGTTTATAATGATGGATATGTGTATCAAGAATATCACTGTTTCGATAACTCAGCAGCTTATAGAAGGACTCTATATAATGGAACCTGGTATGCATGGACTACTCTTCAAGGACCAAAAGGAGCAACAGGTCCGCAAGGTATAGCAGGTGAAAAAGGTGCACAGGGTTTACAAGGAGTTAAAGGTGAT
>OHIM01000022.1_pt1 | contig 88564 bp, 79 predicted proteins | sample 1568271 | NCBI WGS metagenome assembly OHIM01 (sample SAMEA3879580, study PRJEB24766) | human gut metagenome | biome: human-associated habitat; feature: feces | place: USA | collected 1985/1987
AATTTTAATCAGCGAGTCAGCTTGGGAAGAAATGACCTGCTTATTCGCACCTTCCCTTGAGCAGGAAGTCGCCGCCGGGCGTTTTCGTGAAGATCTCTATTATCGTCTGGCGGTTATTCCTATTACCATGCCGCCGCTGCGTGAACGTCTGAACGATATTATTCCGCTGGCAGAGTCATTTATAAAAAAATACTCCACGGTGCTGGTGAAAAATATCACCCTTTCAGAATCTACCCGCCGTGCGCTGCTGAATTACCGCTGGCCCGGCAATGTGCGCCAGCTGGAGAACGCCATTCAGCGGGGAATGATTTTAAATCGCGACGGCGTGATTTACCCGGACGCCTTAGGCCTGCCGGAAAATGACATTGCCGACCACAGCGAACTGCAATGGCCTGCTCAGCCCGCCGTACACATTGCCGAAACCAGCGATTTAGGCCAGCACGGACGAAGCGCCCAGTATCAATATATCGCTGACCTGATGCGTAAATATCAGGGCAACCGCAGCAAAATCGCCGACCTGTTAGGTATTACCCCGCGCGCACTGCGCTATCGACTGGCCTCCATGCGCAAGCACGGTATCGAAGTTTTCTCCTGACCCGGAAGTTAAAAATGAGCATTACCACAATCAACAGCACCATGCAGGCGCAGATCATGCAGGACGTGCAGCGGATGCAGGCCAACGCCCAGGCGCCGGTGCTGCCCGCCATGACCTTCAGTTCCACCGACCCGGACGTTTCGTTTCACCGCATTATGCAGGGCGCGCTCGGTCACGTTGACCAGTTCCAGCAGGTGGCGGAGCAGCAGCAAACGGCTATCGACATGGGCAAAAGCGATGATCTGGCAGGTGCGATGATCGCCAGCCAGCAGGCGTCGCTCTCTTTCTCCGCGCTGGTGCAGGTGCGCAACAAAATCGCCACCGGATTTAACGATCTGATGAGTATGTCGATCTAACCCTATGAATGCACAAATAAAGAAGTTAACCCAGGCGTTTCCGGCGTTTCGACTGCGTCTCGCAGATAACAAACGCTGGGCGCTGATGGCGGGTGTGGGGCTTGCCGTGGCGGCGACGGCGATTATCGTTAGCGTGCTGTGGACCGGCAATCGCGGCTACGTCTCGCTCTACGGACGCCAGGAAAATCTGCCCGTGTCGCAGATTGTCACCGTGCTGGACGGCGAAAAGCTCACCTACCGCATTGACCCGCAAAGCGGGCAGATACTGGTGCCGGAAGAGGCGCTGTCGAAAACGCGCATGACCCTTGCCGCCAAAGGCGTGCAGGCGATTTTGCCCAGCGGCTACGAGCTGATGGACAAAGACGAAGTGCTTGGCAGCAGCCAGTTCGTGCAGAACGTGCGCTATAAACGCAGCCTCGAAGGGGAGCTGGCGCAGAGCATTATGTCGCTGGACGCGGTGGAGAGCGCGCGGGTGCATCTGGCGCTCAACGAAGAAAGCTCGTTTGTGGTCAGCGATGAGCCGCAAAACAGCGCCTCGGTGGTGGTGCGTCTGCACTACGGCGCGAAGCTGAATATGGACCAGGTGAACGCCATTGTGCATCTGGTTTCCGGCAGCATTCCGGGGCTGCACGCCAGCAAAGTTAGCGTGGTTGATCAGGCGGGAAATCTGCTGACCGACGGCATCGGCGCGGGCGAGGCGGTCTCTGCCGCTACCCGTAAACGCGATCAGATCCTCAAAGACATTCAGGACAAAACCCACGCCAGCGTGGCGAACGTGCTGGATTCGCTGGTCGGCAGCGGGAATTACCGTGTCAGCGTGATGCCGGATCTCGACCTCAGCACCATCGACGAAACTCAGGAACACTACGGCGACGCGCCGAAAATAAACCGCGAAGAGAGCGTGCTGGACAGCGACACCAATCAGGTGGCGATGGGTGTGCCCGGCTCTCTCAGCAACCGTCCGCCGGTTGCGGCGAATCAAATGACTAACGGTACGGAAGAAAATCGCTCGCCTGAAGCGTTATCCAAACACAGCGAAAGCAAGCGCGATTACTCTTACGACCGTAGCGTCCAGCATATTCAGCATCCCGGCTTTGCGGTGAAACGCCTCAATGTGGCGGTGGTGCTCAATCAAAACGCTCCGGCGCTGAAAAACTGGAAGCCGGAGCAGACCGCGCAGCTTACCGCGTTGCTGAACAATGCCGCCGGTATTGACGCGCAACGTGGGGATAACCTGACGCTTTCACTGCTTAACTTTGTGCCGCAGGCGGTGCCGGTCGAACCAATTATTCCGCTGTGGAAAGATGACAGCGTGCTGGCCTGGGTGCGCCTGATTGGCTGCGGCCTGCTGGCGCTGTTGTTGCTGTTCTTCGTGGTGCGCCCGGTAATGAAACGGCTGACGGCGGTACGTGCACCGATTATCACACCAGAATCGGAAGCCGTCAGCGAACCGTGGATTGCCATGCCGGAAGAGGAGCGCAAAAACGTCGATCTGCCGTCGCTGCCCGGCGATGACAGCCTGCCGTCTCAGAGTTCCGGCCTGGAAGTAAAACTCGAGTTCCTGCAAAAACTGGCCATGAGCGACACCGATCGCGTAGCCGAAGTTCTCAGACAATGGATCACCAGCAATGAGCGAATTGACAACAAATAAGAGCAACAGCTACCTGGAACAGGCGGCGATCCTGCTGCTGTGTCTGGGCGAAGAGGCGGCGGCGACGGTGATGCAAAAACTCAGCCGCGAAGAAGTGGTGCGCCTGAGCGAAAACATGGCACGGCTTTCCGGCGTGAAAACCAGCATGGCGCGCAAAGTGATCAATAACTTCTTTGATGAGTTCCGCGAACAGAGCGGGATCAACGGCGCATCGCGATCCATGTTGCAGGGTATTCTCAACAAAGCCCTCGGCACCGAGATCGCCAGCAGTGTGATCAACGGCATCTACGGCGATGAGATCCGCTCGCGGATGGCGCGCCTGCAATGGGTGGAACCACGCCAGCTGGCGATGCTGATCTCCGAAGAGCATTTGCAATTACAGGCGGTGTTCCTCGCGTTTCTGACGCCGGAAATCTCGGCGGCGGTGCTCTCGTATCTCAATGAATCGGTGCAAAACGAAATTCTCTACCGGGTGGCGAAACTTAACGACGTTAACCGCGACGTGGTGGATGAACTGGACAGGCTGATCGAACGTGGCCTGTCGGTACTTTCGGAACATGGCTCGAAGGTGAAAGGCATTAAACAGGCGGCGGATATCGTCAACCGCTTCCAGGGCAACCAGCAGGTGATCCTCGACCAGATGCGCGAGCGCGACGAAGAAGTGCTGGAGCAGCTCCAGGATGAGATGTACGACTTCTTTATCCTCAGCCGCCAGAACGAAGAGGTGCGTCGACGTCTGCTTGACGAAGTGCCGATGGAAGACTGGGCGGTGGCGCTGAAAGGCACCGAAGCCCTGCTGCGCCGTTCGATTTACGCGGTAATGCCAAAACGGCAGGCGCAGCAACTGGAAGCCATCACCGCGCGTCTGGGGCCGGTGCCGGTCAGCCGTATCGAACAGATCCGCCGCGAAATCATGGGCATCGCCCGTGAACTGGAAGAGGCGGGCGAAATTCAGCTACAGCTCTTTGCGGAACAGACGGCGGAGTAACCATGACCATTGAAACACTGCGCGGGCGCTATCGCCTGCACCGTTTCCCGCCGCGCCAGCGTGCGGTGACCGGAGAACCGCTCACTACCAGTATTAGCGCCGCCGATTACCAGCGCCAGTTGATGGACGGATTTCAGGAAGGGCTGCAAAAAGGGTTTGCTCAGGGAATGACCGAAGGCCAGGAGCAGGGCTTTAGCGAAGGTCATCAGCAAGGTTTTGCCGAGGGGCGACGCCAGGGTTACACCGAAGGCAGCCTCGCCGGGCAGCAGGAAGGGCGCAAACAGTTTGTTGAGGCGGCGCAGCCGCTGGAAGCCATCACCGGTAAAGTGAACGACTTCCTCGCTCATATCGAACGTAAACAGCGGGAAGATTTGCTGCAACTGGTGGAAAAAGTCACCCGCCAGGTGATCCGTTGTGAACTGGCGCTGCAACCCACGCAGTTGCTGGCGCTGGTGGAAGAGGCGCTGGCGGCCTTCCCGGTGATGCCGGAAACCCTGCAAGTGATGCTGAGTACGGAAGAGTTTAACCGCCTGCGCGACGCGGTGCCGGAAAAGGTCAGCGAATGGGGGCTGACGCCTTCGCCGGATCTGCCACCGGGCGAATGCCGGGTGATCACCGACAAATCCGAACTGGATATCGGCTGCGAGCATCGCCTTGAACAATGCATGACCGCGCTGAAAGAAACACTCACGCCGGAGTCGCAGGGTGAGTGATTTTTCTGCGTTCGATAACGCCCTGCGCTCGCTGGAGTCGATCCCGCTGGCCCGCGTCGCCGGGCGGCTGGTGCGCCTTAACGGCATCCTGCTGGAGAGTGTCGGCTGCCCGCTAATGACCGGGCAGCTGTGCCGCATCGAAAGTGCCAATCACACGCTGATCGACGCGCAGGCCGTGGGCTTTAATCGCGACATCACCTATTTAATGCCGTTTAAACAGCCGGTCGGCCTGATGGCAGGCGCACGCGTCTTCCCGGAAGAAAAAGCCCACGACATCCTGATAGGCGAAAGCTGGTTAGGCCGCGTGGTGAATGGCCTCGGCGAACCGCTGGATGGCAAAGGCCGCCTGAACGGCAACGACCTTCTGCCGCCGTTGCCGCCCTCGGTTAATCCCTTAACTCGTCGTTCGGTAGACGAACCGCTGGACGTGGGCGTGAAAGCGATCAACGGCCTGCTGACCATCGGCAAAGGCCAGCGCGTCGGACTAATGGCAGGCAGCGGCGTCGGGAAAAGCGTGCTGCTGGGGATGATCACCCGCCAGACCAAAGCCGATATCGTGGTGGTTGGGCTGATTGGGGAACGCGGGCGCGAAGTGAAAGAGTTTATCGACCACTCGCTGGGCGCGGACGGGCTGGCAAAGTCTATCGTCGTCGTCGCGCCTGCCGATGAATCGCCGCTGATGCGTCTGAAAGCCACCGAACTGTGCCACTCCATCGCCGCCTGGTTTCGCGACCGCGGGCATCACGTCTTACTGCTGGTGGATTCCCTGACCCGCTACGCGATGGCGCAGCGGGAAATCGCCCTCTCGCTCGGCGAACCGCCCGCCACCAAAGGTTATCCGCCATCGGCATTCGGCATGATCCCCAAACTGGTCGAAAGCGCAGGCAACAGCGAAAGCGCGGGATCGATGACCGCCATCTACACCGTGCTGGCGGAAGGTGACGACCAGCAAGATCCGATTGTCGACTGCGCGCGCGCGGTGCTGGACGGGCATATCGTATTAACCCGCAAACTGGCGGAAGCGGGGCACTATCCGGCCATTGATATCGGCCAGTCGATCAGCCGCTGCATGAACCAGGTCACCAGCCTGGAACATCAGCAATCCGCCCGCGCGTTAAAGCAAAACTATGCCGCCTATATGGAGATCAAACCTCTGATCCCGCTCGGCGGCTATGTGGCAGGTGCCGACGCCAGCGTCGACAAAGCGGTGAAAATGTTTCCGGCCATTGAGCGATTTTTGCGCCAGGAGATGCGCGAACCCGCCTCCCTCGAACTGGTGCAAAGCCGCCTGCAAATCCTCTTTCCTTGTGCCAAAAAGGCAGAACAGTAACTATGCGACAAATCATCGACACCCTGGCGCAGTTGCAGCGCCTGCGGGATAAATCGGTCAAAGACAAAACCGTCGAGCTGGCAAAGCAAAAACAGATTTGCGCGGGTTATGACAACAATATCAAGGCGTTAGGCTACCTTGTCGAGAAAACATCTGCGGGTGCGGCGGTGTCGGTGGAATCGCTGAAAAACGTCAGCGGCTACAAAGGCACCCTGCGCAAGGTAATCGCCTGGCAGGAGCAGGAAAAAACGCTGGCCAATATCAAAGCCACGCGAATGCAGAAAAACCTCACGGCGGCGGCGTGCGAAGAGAAAGTAGTCGCCCTGACGCTGGACGACAAACGCCGCGAGCAACAAGAAAGCGCCACGGCGAAAGCGCAAAAAGCGGTGGACGACATCGCCGTGCAGTGCTGGCTGCGGCACAAATTAGTGGAGTAGCCATGAAAACGGTCATCACCTTCGGCACCTTCGATGTGTTTCATGTCGGTCATCTGCGCCTTTTACAACGCGCCCGCGCATTGGGCGAGCGGCTGCTGGTCGGCGTATCGTCCGACGCCCTGAACATCGCCAAAAAGGGCAGGGCACCGGTTTACCATCAGGATGACCGCATGGCGATCATCGCCGGGCTGGCGTGCGTGGATGGCGTATTTCTGGAAGAGTCGCTGGAGCAAAAAGCGGAGTATTTGCGCGGGTACAGTGCGGATATTTTAGTGATGGGGGATGACTGGGCAGGGAAGTTTGACAGCTTTGCGTATATTTGTGAGGTGGTCTATTTCCCCCGCACGCCGTCGGTGTCGACGACGGGGATTATTGAGGTGATTAGAGGGCTTTTATAAAGTACTAAAACAGAGATGTATTTTCTTGCCGGATGCGGCGTAAACGCCTTATCCGGCCTACAGGACGTGATCGATCCGTAGGCCTGATAAGCGAAGCGCATCAGGCAGTTGCGCGGTTTACCCCAGCGCCTCCACAATCACAATCGCCGCCCGTTCTCCCGCCTTGCCATCCATAAACGCATCGCAATAGTGATGGCGAATCTCCGTAAGCCGCGCCTGCACCGACCCCCAGTCAAACGCCTCTGACAACAAATAACGCAGTTCTGCAACATCATGAGCAACCGGCAATATTTCGCGGATTCGCTGGTCGGCGCTCTCTGCCGTGGAATAACTTTTCTCACCGTCGAGCAAATCATTCATGCCCGGAAAGTCGAGCAGGATCACCCGCTTATCAACGTGGATAGCATCGAAAATAAACCCGCTGTTATCGGTCAGCACGTAATCGGCTTTTGCCAGCAGCGCCAGCGTGTGGCGGGCGGAGTCGGTGCGCTGTTTTAAATGCCTGCGCACCAGGGCCAGCGATGCTGCTTCTTCCGGGCGTGAGCAGGTGCCATGGTGCAGTTTGCAAATCAGGTTCACATCACCGCTCAAGCGGCCCAATTTTTCAGCCCAGTGGGGCAGGGAGCTTAATGCGCCAAACGTTGGGGCATAGAGCACCGTAGGTTTACGGTAATCTGATTGGATGTTTTCCGGCAACGCGCGATCGAACGTGCCGTTATGCCAGGCGTCGAAGCGCGGGTTGCCGACCACTTTTGCGCTGCCGAAATGCGCCAGCGCCTGCTGACTGTAGTGGCTATAACACAAAATGCTTTGGTAAAAACGATTCCAGTCGGCGTGGTTCCACGTCTCTTTGGCTAAGCCGTACATAGCGCGGATGTTCACCGCCGCCAGGCCATTGAGCGCAGGCGTGTGGTAGGGGCTGACCAGGCATTTCACCCGCTGACCATGTGTCTGCATTTCTGACAGACGCATACCTTTAAGCTGCGGATCGTCGATGTTTTTCAGTGTTTCCAGCATCTCATCAAGAAACGGTTTAAACACGCGGTCATTGATCACTAGTGTGCAGCTCTGCCCCTGCGCCTGTAGAGCGGTGATGATTGGGCGGTACAGCGTGTAGTGGAATGAGGTTTCCATAAAAAAGCCGATGGTATCGGCGATGGGTAATGCGGATGGCTTTGTGGATACAGGTAACTTATTGAAATAGTGACTAATGTTGTCGGTCACTTTTTTCTCGATATCGCTAAAGCCCGGTCGCTGGTAACAAAGGCTCGGGTAACAGGCCAGCCATTTGTCGGCGCGTAGCAGCGGCTGCCAGACGTCTTCCAGCGAGTGCTCATCGTTGCTCAACTGCTGCGCCAGTTGCGGGTAGTAGCGGCTGTTCACCAGATAAGCGCACACTTTGCGGCAGTCCCGCGCGTGCACCAGCCCCGGCAAACTTTTTAGCATCGTTCCCTGCGAAATTTCGCCGCCGAGGATCATCACCTGCCAGGGAATTTTCGCCAGGCTCGCCAGCAGCGTGTTCAGCACCTGAATATGTTTTTCCTGCTTGAGAATAACCGCGTCATCTTCCAGCAACAGGTAATTTTGCCAGCCATGCTGTTGCGCCAGGCGCAGCGCCTGTAAGTGCGACTGACGGCGGCCCCGTTGACCGTTTTCATCTTCACTGGCGGCAAGGCGGGTGATCTTCTCAGGTGGAATATGCAGCAATGCCAGTTCTTCACGGATCTGTTGTAAGCGATCCGGGCGTTTATCCAGATTCAGCAGAACGATCTGATCGATCGCCTGATGGTTGATCGCCTGGTGATGAGTGGCGTTATGCAGACTCAGATAAGCATTGCGCAGCAGCGGATCGCGGACGATATCCGTAAGCGCCGTGTTTACTGGCGTGCTGGCCCCGATAATAAAGTCTTTATCAAAGGTGTTGTGGCTATGCGAGATACACAAAATCGTGCGCTCGCCGGGCAGTTGCAGCGGGTTAACGCTGAAATTGTCGGTGAAACTTTTCTCTTCGCCTAAATTGCAATCATCGTCGTAACGGTGCTTTTTCAGGTAGTTACGGTGATAGCAAAAGGTGCCGTTGAGGATATTATGTGGGCCAAAGCTGCGGCTTTGAAAGATACGGTTGATATGGCTGTACCAGATGGGGATCTGGTCGGAACCGGAGATGAGCGCCCGGTGTTTTTGCATCATAGCGATGGTGTAAGAGATTTTATCTGCCGGATAGTAGTCGTCATCATCCATGCAGAGGATGTATTCGCCGCGCGCCAGTTCGTTGAGCATGTTGCGTTTTTTGCCCAGCGGCAGTTTTTCCGGGTGATGGATGTAGCGGATGTTAAAGGCTTCCGGCGTGCCATTGGTCAGGCGGTCGATGATGTGTTGATGGCTTTGTGGGGAATCGTCGAGGATGATGAGTTCGCGGCGGTCTGCCGGGTAATCCTGATAGCGGTACATATAGAGCAGGTACGGCAGGAATGCGCCGCGGTTCCAGGTTGGCGTGACGACGCTGACAAACGGTTTTTCGCGGTGGGTGGCGAGTGTTTTGATGATGGTTGGTGTTGGCATGGTGTTTGGGTGAGTTAATGTGTGAATGTGATGAACGTGCGTGCTGATGCCCTCACCCCGACCCTCTCCCACAGGGAGAGGGAGAAAATCAGCGCCGATTTTAACACCGTGCTCGATCGGTCCCCTCGCCCCTTTGGGGAGAGGGTTAGGGTGAGGGGCAAAGCGCGCGCAGAGCGACTCACGTTAGCAGCGAAAACGCTGAAAGCAGCGGGTCGGCGGCACATAACGACTGAATTTGCTGGCGAACCAACAGCGCATTTTCACTGGCTCGCCAGCGTTCAAACATGGCAAAGAGGGCGAAAATATCCTCCTGCCGCAGCGGAGAACCATCCAGCGTCCATAAACTGATTAACGTGCGGAGGAGATAAAAATCGCACACCAGCGGGAAATAATCCGCCCCGTCAGTCTGCCCAATCACATCGTGGTAAACGCGGTAAATCAGCCAGTTACGCATCATCCAGGGCGCGGTGGCAAAATGCTGTTGCCAGGTGGTTTGCCACTGCGTCTGAAGCTGCTGTTGTAACAGGGCTTCGCTGTTGGCGTCATGCAGCGTCAGTAAAGTAACCTGCAACGGCAGCGAGGCTTTGCGCGGGCTTTCCGGCAAAATCGACCAGTCAAACGCACAACCGCCGAGCAGCGTCATCAACTGGCGCGCCAGCTGTGGCACGGGCGGGAGCTGGGCGTACTGTGCCTGTAGCGTACCTTTTTTCGCATGATCGGCCAGCGCCAGTGGCAGCGTCGTCAAACGGGCCAGGATGTCTCCGTCTCTGCCCGGCATTTTGCTGGCGCGGGAGAGCAAAATCCCGACAGCATACAGGGAAAGCTCCGGGGTTAAATCACGGAGCGTGAGGGTACTCAAAATCACCTGGTTTACTATCGCATCGCGCGCGGAAAGCTCTGCGGAATTATCTTCCACAGGGCGGTAGGTGAGCTGTAAATCAAAGGCCCTGACATCGTTGAGCACCGCTTCGCAGCTGGCAATATCGGTCAATGACAGGCTCAGGCGAATCTCGTTTTTCCACACCTTGCGGACGTATAAAGGCGAACCGGGGTGACGCGCTAAAAATTTGCGCACGTATTCCGGTTCGTAACATTCAATAAAACTCATAGGTGGCTTCCAGTCTTTAATGCTGTGCAGGATATGCAATAAGCGTGCCGGGAATTTTTGTAATCAAAAACAAGGGATTGGAAATCAGGCGGAAAATCCATTTCCGCTATGGGGAAGGTATTCGCGTTATTCCTGATAGAGAAAATCTGCTTCGCTGCCTAAAAACGACTGAATAAATTCATACTGGCGAATCAACAGCTCGCCGTTTTTATCGTTGTAGGCTTTGCAGCGTTCCGCTTTTTGCTCAAGGCGTTGCCACAACTGCTGTGCTGCCGCTTTTTGTACCGCCGGAAGCCAGGCAAATACCTGCGCCAGACCGTCACGATTTACGCTAACACCGAGCATTTTCAGCAGGCTGTGCCGTTGATGGCTATGTCCATGCAACTGCTCATAGTGATGCGTTATCTCCTCGTTTACTGCCAGCAGCTCCTCGCTGGCGCGGCGAATCATGCAGATCCGCTGGCGCTGGAGACGTTCGCGCAGGGAATCATACAGCGCGTCGTCGTCACGAATTCCCTGCAGCAACGCCTTCACCTGTTGTAACCGGATACTCACTTCATCGGCCTCTTAGTTCTGGAAAAAACTCAGCATGTCGCTGGCTAACTGTTCGGTGTCCACTTGCAGGCTGCCGGAGGCCAGCATCGCCTGCATTTGCGCCACTTTGTCGCTGTCGATATCGCTCTCTTGCTGGTCGTTCAGCGTTTGCTGGGCGGACTGCAATCCCGCCTGAGTAATGTCGTCGGCGCTCAGCGTCGTGGTGGTGGTCGCCGTGGTTTTGCGCGGCTGGTTGGAGCCTGCCGTCGTGGCTGTCGGGCGATTGCCTGGCATAGTCGGGGTGATTTTCATCGCAACCTCGTCTCGGTAATTGGGTGGGTTACTCCGGTAAAGCGGTTAACAGGCGGCAAAACTTTAATCGCCTGCGCAAATTACTCCGCGCTTACCGTCGTCACCACGCCGCTTTCGGCCACCATTGCGCTGATGACCCGCTGGCTGCTGGCATTGCGCACTTTCACCATCTCGCCCTTACGACCATTTTTCAGCGCCACGCCGGGCATCGAGGCGGTGATCCCCGCGCTCTGGTAAACAATCATCACCGGCTGATCGCGCCCGACCAGCACCGGAGACACCAGTTCTTCTTTGGTGATGGGTCTGCCTGGTTGCAATGCGTGCTTACTGCTTAAACCAATCGCGTCATCAAGCTCCATCAACACATCGCGGCGCTGGGCGCTGACGTTGTAGGGCTTAAGCTCCACATCATTCGCGGTGAGCGGCATATCGCGGGCAACCAGTGACTTCGTCATTACCACCGGCACCAGTACATCCGGGCGCACCGCCACGTTCATCTGCCAGCTTTGCGGGCAACTAACGGTGAAGTTCATCCGGTTGAGGGCGATTTCCGCAGGCGAAGTCAGCGTGACGCCGGGTGTTTTAGTACAGGGCGCGGCGGTCGCAATCTGCGAGGGAATGTAGATCTTAAAGGTGTAGCGATAGTCATGCCACTGCCGCTGCTGCGCCAGCGATTCAATTTTTTGGCTCGCGGCATTCAGCACCTGGGCGTTGACTTGTTCCCGCGCGCTGTGTTGCACGGGATGGACGGCGGCGTAGCCCGGTAAGGCCAGCGCCAGGAGGAAGTAAAACTTCCGCCTGCAAAATTGAAAACTCATAAACCCTTTCTCATCAGTGACTTAAAAAATGGCATGGCGATTGCTTAGCGTATGCGGATTGAAGCAGGAGTGATGCAGGAAATGGGGATCAGTTTTCAGCAGGCATTGGGAGTACATCCGCAGGCAGTGAAGTTACGTCTTGAGAGGACCGAGCTACTGACTGCGAATCTGGCGAACGTCGATACGCCAAATTTCAAGGCTAAAGATATTGATTTTGCCAGGGAGATGCAACGGGCAAATAACGCGGCGGTGGATGTCCAGTACCGCGTGCCGATGCAGCCGTCGGAAGATGGCAACACCGTGGAACTGAACAGCGAACAGGCGCGGTTTTCACAAAATAGTATGGATTATCAAAGCAGTTTGACCTTTCTGAATCTGCAAATCAGCGGCATCAGAGAGGCCATTGAAGGGAAATAAGCATGTCATTTACTGATATCTATCAGATTTCCGGCTCGGCGATGACGGCGCAAACGCTACGTCTGAATACCGTTGCCAGTAACCTGGCGAATGCCAATGCGCCCGCCAGCAGCGAGGCGCAGGCGTATAAAGCGCGCAGCCCGGTGTTTGCCGCGGTGTATCACCACAGCCTGCTGGCGGGTACACATCGTCATGCCATTGACAGTGCCAGCGTGCAGGTACAGGACGTGCTGCAAACCGGCGGGGCGGTGAAACGCTATGAACCGCATTCTCCGCTCGCCGACGCCAACGGTGACGTCTGGTATCCCGACGTCAACGTGGTGGAGCAGATGGCGGACATGATGTCGGCCTCGCGCGATTTCGAAACCAACGTCGATGTGCTCAACAACGTGAAAAGTATGCAGCAAAGTTTGCTGAAACTGGGAGAAGCCTGATGAATACCCTCGCGCTGAATGCGCAATCGCCGCAGCCAACGGCCACGCAGGAAAGCAGTAATGTGGCGGCCAGTGACACGCAAAGCAGCAGCGATAGCTCGCCCGTCGATACCTTCCTGACGCTGTTTGTCGCCGAGATCCAAAACCAGGACCCGACCGACCCGACCGACGCCACCGAATATATCGACCAGCTGTCGTCGATGGCGCAGGTGGCGATGATGGAAGAGATGAGCGTGCAGGCCAACACCAACGCGGTGCTGATGAGCAACATTCAGGTGATGGCGCTCGGTAACCTGGTGGGCGACGACATTATGGTGCAGACCACCGCCTTGCAGGTGAGCGGCCAGACCATTAATGGTCGCGCTACGCTGGACGACGCCTGTACCACCGCCGATCTCCACTTTACCGATGCCGCAGGCGATGACTACACCGTCTCGCTGATCCCGCAAGGGAGTTCGTCCGTCGGGCCAGGCCAGGTGGATTTCTCGGTGAATCCCGCGGATTACGGTATCCCGCCGGGCGATTACGACGTCTCGGTGGTCACCAACACCGGGGAAGAAGAGGTGCCGATTGAAGTCTCCGGCGAAGTGGAAGATGTGCGCATCCCGCTCGACGGCAGCTCTCCGGTGCTCAACGTTGCAGGCGTCGGCGAAGTGCCGTTCACCATGATTAGCCAGTTTGGCGTACCCGATGCCGACAGTGATGTGGCCTGATTTTGTAGGCCGGATAAGGCGTTCACGCCGCATCCGGCAAAACAACGGGCACGCTGTCAAAATTTGAATTAACAGGAAGACACAATGAGTTATGAAATTGCTGCGACGGGGCTGAATGCCGTTAACGAACAGCTGGACGGGATCAGTAACAACATCGCCAACGCCGGAACGGTGGGCTATAAGTCGATGACTACCCAGTTTTCAGCTATGTATGCCGGAAGCCAGGCGATGGGTGTCAGCGTGGCGGGCACGGCGCAAAGTATTTCGCGCGGCGGTTCGCTGGTCTCCACCGGCAACGCGCTGGATCTGGCGATTAACGACGACGGCTTTTTTGTTACCTGCGACAGCGCGGGCAACATTTCCTACACCCGCGCCGGATCGTTTGAAACCGACAAAAACGGCTATATTGTCAACGCCTCGGGCGCTTATTTGCAGGGCTATCCGGTCGATGACACTGGCACTCTGCAAACCGGTACGGTCACCGATATCCAGATCAAAACCGGCAATATCCCGGCGCAGGCCAGCAGCAGCCTGACTTTTACCGCCAACTTCGATGCCAGCGACGACGCTATCGATCGCACAACCGTACCGTTCGACGCCACCAACAGCAGCTCGTACACCGACAGCTACACCACCACGGTGTATGACTCATTAGGCAACGAACATTCGGTATGCCAGTACTTCACCAAAACCAGCGACAACACTTGGGAAGTGCAGTACACCTTCGACGGTCAGCAGCAGACCGGCGTTCCGGCGACGACGTTAACCTTCGACCCGAACACCGGGAAGCTGACCTCTCCAACCACGCCGCAGACCATTGAATTTCAAACCGACGCTGCCGCACCCATCGACTTAACCGTTGATTACTCGACCTGTACGCAATACGGCTCGGACTTCTCGGTCACCACCAATGCCGCCAACGGCTACGCCTCCGCAACGCAAAACGGCGTGCAGGTTGATGACGATGGCAAAGTTTACGCCACCTACAGCAACGGCGAGCGCATGTTGCAGGGGCAGGTGGTGCTGGCGACTTTCCCGAATGAAAACGGCCTTGAAGCGGTAAGCGGCACCGCGTGGGTACAAACCGGGGAATCCGGCACCCCGCTGATTGGCGTTCCTGGCTCCGGCACTTGCGGCACGCTCTCATCGGGCGTGCTCGAAAGCTCTAACGTCGATATCACCAGCGAACTGGTCAACCTGATGACCGCCCAGCGTAACTATCAGGCCAACACCAAAGTTATCGCTACCAGCACACAGCTCGATGACGCGCTGTTCCAGGCAATGTAATGGACCGTTTGATTTATACCGCCCTGAGCGGGGCTTCTCAGACTTTGTACGAGCAGCAAATTAGCGCCAACAACCTGGCGAACGTCAACACCAACGGTTTTCGCGCCGATATGGCGATGGCGACCAACAACAAGGTGAAAGGCGGCGGCTTCGACACGCGCTATATGGCGCAGGAAGGGGCCAGCGGCGTGAACGACAGCACGGGTGTGGCGGAGAAAACCGAACGCCCGCTGGACGTGGCGATTCAGGGGGCAGGTTACATTGCGGTGCAGGATAAAAACGGCAACGAAGTGTATACCCGCAACGGCAACATTCAGCAGGACGACCAGGGGCAACTGACTATCGACGGCAATCTGGTGCTGGGGGATAACGGGCCGATCATTCTGCCGCCGAACGCCATCGCTTCGTTTGGCAGCGACGGCACGCTGTCGGTGACGCCCGATGACGGCGACGTGACCGCGACGATGGATATCGATCGCCTGAAGCTGGTGGATATCCCGGTCGCTAACCTGGCAAAAAATCCTGAAGGGATGCTGGTGACTGCCGACGGCGTACCGGCCCAGCGCGATGAAAATATCAAAGTCAGCGGCGGTTTTCTCGAAGGCAGCAACGTCTCAGCGGTGAGCGAAATGATGTCGTCCATCGCCATGAACCGCCAGTTTGAAGCGCAGATCAAGATGATGAAAACCGCCGAAGATATCAGCGACGCGGGCAACCGCTTATTGCGCGGCTCGTAACCGCACATCGTAGGCCGGATAAGGCGTTCACGCCGCATCCGGCAACCGCAGCCCAAAAATAATACGGAATTTACCACCATGAACGCAGCATTATGGATCAGCAAAACCGGCCTCTCGGCGCAGGATGCTGAAATGAGCGCGATTGCCAACAACATCGCCAACGTTAACACCACTGGCTTCAAGCGCGACCGGGTGATGTTTCAGGATCTGTTTTACCAGACCCAGGAAGCGCCGGGAGCGATGCTCGACCAGAACAACATCATGCCGACCGGGCTGCAATTCGGGAGCGGCGTGCGCATTGTCGGCACCCAGAAAACCTTTACCGAAGGCAACGTTGAAACCACCGACAACGCGATGAATGTCGCCATTATGGGGCAGGGGTTTTTACAGGTGCAAAAGGCTAATGGCGATATTGCCTATACCCGCGACGGCAATTTGCAGGTGAACGCCGATGGCGTACTGACCAACTCACAGGGCTTGCCATTGCAGCCGGAAATCGACGTTCCGGCGGGGGCGACGAATGTTGCGTTTGGTGAGGACGGCACGGTGACGGCGATTCTTCCTGGCGACAGCGACGTGACTGAGTTAGGGCAACTGACACTGGTTAACTTCGCCAACCCGGCGGGGCTTTCCGCTGAGGGTGACAACCTCTATCTGGAAACCGCCGCCAGCGGTCAGCCGACCGAAGGCGTACCGGGTGAAGATGGGCTTGGCACTTTGCAGGACAACGCGCTGGAAGGCTCGAATGTGGATATCGTCAACGAAATGGTGGCGATGATTACGGTGCAACGTGCCTATGAGATGAACGCCAAAATGGTGTCGGCAGCGGACGATATGTTGCAGTACATCAGCCAGACGCTGTAAGGCGAAATGTCGGATGCGACGCTGACGCGTCTTATCCGACCTACAAAAGCGCATAACTCACTGTATTTAAAACAGGCAGAACGTGAAAAATTATCTCTGGCTGGTGGCACTGCTTCCCCTGCTTAGCGGGTGTGAATCGCAGGCCATTCTGGTCAAAAAAGACGACGCATACTTTGCGCCACCGAAAACCGAAGCGCCGCCTCCGGCAGACGGGCGTGCCGGGGGCGTGTTTGAAACTGGCTACAACTGGTCGCTGACCGCCGACCGGCGGGCTTACCGCGTGGGCGATATCCTGACGGTGATCCTCGAAGAATCCACCCAGTCGAGCAAACAGGCGAAAACCAACTTCGGCAAAAGCAACACCGTCGATATCGGCGCGCCGACTATTTTTGGACACACTAAAGATAAGCTTTCCGGCTCCATCGACGCCAACCGCGACTTTGACGGCAGCGCCACTTCCCAGCAGCAGAACAGCCTGCGCGGGGAGATCACTGTTTCCGTCCATGCGGTGCAGCCCAACGGCATCCTGGAAATTCGCGGCGAGAAATGGCTGACCCTCAACCAGGGCGATGAGTACATCCGTTTAAGCGGCCTTGTGCGCGCCGACGACATCCAGAACGACAACTCGGTTTCCTCCCAGCGGATCGCCGACGCCCGTATCTCCTATGCCGGACGCGGCGCGTTAAGCGACGCCAACGCCGCAGGCTGGCTGACGCGGCTGTTTAACCATCCTCTGTTCCCGATTTAATGCCGGAGAGTGCAATGCAAAACTGGATAAAGGCCGCAGCGATCGCTGTAAGTCTGATGCTGCCCGGCGTGGCGCTGGCGCAATCGCTGGAGTCGTTGGTCAACGTACAAGGTGTGCGTGAAAACCAACTGGTCGGCTACAGCCTGGTGGTCGGCCTCGACGGCACCGGTGATAAAAACCAGGTCAAATTCACCAACCAGACCATCACCAATATGCTGCGCCAGTTCGGCGTGCAGCTGCCGAATAAAATCGATCCGAAGGTGAAAAACGTCGCCGCGGTGGCGGTGAGTGCCACGTTGCCGCCAATGTACTCGCGCGGGCAGACCATTGATGTCACCGTTTCGTCGATTGGCGATGCGAAAAGTATTCGTGGCGGCACCTTGCTGTTGACCCAGTTGCACGGCGCAGATGGCGAAGTTTATGCCCTGGCGCAGGGCAGCGTGGTAGTCGGCGGGATGAACGCCACCGGGGCCAGCGGTTCGAGCGTAACGGTTAATACGCCAACCGCTGGGTTAATTCCCAACGGCGCGACGGTGGAGCGCGAGATCCCCAGCGATTTTCAGATGGGCGACACCATCACGCTTAATCTGAAACGTCCGTCGTTTAAAGACGCTAACAACATTGCGGCGGCGATCAACGCCTCGTTTGGCGGCATTGCCACCGCGCAGAGCTCCACCAACGTCACCGTGCGCGCACCCACCAGCCCCGGCGCGCGGGTGGCGTTTATGTCGCAACTGGATGATGTGCAGGTGCAGGCGGAGAAAATCCGCGCTCGCGTGGTGTTTAACTCGCGCACCGGCACGGTGGTGATGGGCGATGGCGTTGTGCTGCACGCGGCGGCGGTGTCGCACGGTAGTTTGACCGTCTCGATTAACGAAACCAGCAACGTCAGCCAGCCGAATGCCTTTGCGGGCGGGCGCACGGCGGTAACGCCGCAGAGCAATATTGCGGTGAATCATGCCCGTCCTGGCGTGGTGAGTTTGCCGGAGTCGAGCAGCCTGAAAACGCTGGTCAATGCGTTGAACAGTTTAGGCGCGACGCCGGATGACATTATGTCGATTTTGCAGGCGCTGCATGAAGCGGGTGCGCTGGATGCCGATCTGGAGGTGATCTGATGAAATTGAACGCCAGCGGCGGGATTGACGGCAGCGACGCGTTAATGGGGCCGAAGGTTCAGGCCAATGATATTAAACAGGCCGCGGAACAGTTTGAGGCGATTTTTTTACGCAACATGCTGAAAGAGATGCGGAAAACCAACGAGTTGTTTGATTCAAAAGATAACCCGTTTAACAGCGATTCGGTGCGCATGATGCAGGGGTTTTATGACGATGAGTTGTGTAACACCCTGGCGCAGCAGCACGGGATTGGCATTGCGGCGATGATTGTGAAGCAGTTGTCGCCGAAGCATAAATGAGGCTCCGACGTTCGGTGCACGATGCCTGATGCGACGCTGTCGCGTCTTATCAGGCCTACGAGTCGCCCGTATGTAGGCCGGATAAGGCGTCCACGCCGCATCCGGCGTTCGGCACCCGGTTTACGGAACTTAAGAATCCCCAACTTTACGCCGCTTTTAACCGGCACGATTTACCGGTAAGGATCCAACATGGACATGATTAACATCGGCTACAGCGGTGCATCAACCGCGCAGGTGGAGCTTAACGTCACGGCGCAAAACACCGCCAACGCCATGACCACGGGCTACACCCGTCAGGTGGCGGAGATCAGCACCATCGGTGCCAGCGGCGGTTCGCCGAACAGCGCCGGTAACGGCGTACAGGTCGACAGCATTCGCCGCGTCTCCAACCAGTATCAGGTGAATCAGGTGTGGTATGCCGCCAGCGATTACGGCTATTACAGCACCCAGCAGGGGTATCTCACGCAACTGGAAGCGGTACTGAGCGACGATAACAGCAGCCTGAGCGGCGGCTTCGATAACTTCTTCGCCGCCCTTAACGAAGCGACCACCAGCCCCGATGATTCCGCCCTGCGCGAGCAGGTGATCAGCGAAGCCGGGGCGCTGTCGTTGCGTATTGATAACACGCTCGATTACGTCGACTCGCAAAGCACGGAAATCATCAGCCAGCAGCAAGCGATGGTGTCGCAAATCAATACGCTCACCAGCGGCATCGCCAGCTATAACCAGCAAATCGCGCAGGCCGAAGCCAACGGTGATAACGCCTCTGCGCTGTACGACGCCCGCGACCAGATGGTGGAAGAACTCAGCGGGATGATGGATGTGCAGGTCAATATCGACGACCAGGGCAACTACAACGTCACCCTGCAAAACGGTCAGCCGCTGGTGAGCGGGCAGCAAAGCTCGACCATCGCGCTGGAAACCAACGCCGACGGTACGCCGACCATGTCGCTGACGTTCGCTGGCACCACCTCGACGATGACCACCGACACCGGCGGTTCATTAGGCGCACTGTTTGATTATCAAAACGATGTGCTGACGCCGTTGACCGACACCATCAACAGCATGGCGTCGCAGTTTGCCGATGCGGTCAACAACCAGCTTGCGCAGGGCTACGATCTCAACGGTAACCCCGGCGAGCCGCTGTTTATCTATGACGCCAGCAATGCCGATGGCCCGCTGACCGTCAACCCGGATATCACCGCCGATGAGCTGGCGTTCTCCAGTTCGCCGGACGAAAGCGGCAACAGCGACAACCTGCAGGCGCTGATCAACATCTCCACCGAACCGCTGGAGATCGCCAACCTCGGCAGCGTGACGGTCGGGCAGGCGTGCTCGTCAATCATCAGCAATATCGGCATTTACAGTCAGCAAAACCAGACGGAAGTCGATGCCGCGTCCAATGTCTATTCCGCAGCGCAAAACCAGCAGAGCAGCGTCAGCGGTGTCAGCATGGACGAAGAGGCGGTGAACCTCATCACCTATCAACAAATTTATGAAGCCAATCTGAAAGTCATTTCCGCCGGGGCCGAGATTTTCGATTCGGTGCTGGAAATGTGCAGCTAAGCGGGAGCGCGATAATGCGAGTAACCACCCAACAAACCTACGTCTCGATGACGCAAAGTTTTAATAATCTCTCCGGCGATCTGGCGCATGTGGTCGAGCAGATGGCAACCGGCAAGCAGATTTTGCAGCCGTCAGATGACCCGATCGCCGCCACGCGAATCACCCAGTTAAACCGCCAGCAGTCGGCGATTGAGCAGTATCAGAGCAATATCGACTCCGCGTCGGCGGGCTTAAGCCAGCAGGAGTCGATTCTCGATGGCGTCAACAACAGCCTGCTGGCGGTGCGTGACGACCTGCTGGAAGCGGCGAACGGCACCAATACCGCCGATTCGCTCGCAAGCCTCGGGCAGGATATTGAGTCGCTCACCGAATCGATGGTCGCGGCGCTCAATTATCAGGACGAAGACGGGCACTACGTGTTTGGCGGCACCATCAACGATCAGCCGCCGATTGTGGCCGTGGACGATGACGGCGATGGCGTGACCGACAGCTATAGCTACCAGGGCAACAGCGACCACCGCCAGACCACCGTTTCGAACGGCGTGGAAGTGGATACCAACGTGGCGGCGAGCGATTTCTTCGGTAGCAATTTAGATGTGCTCAACACGCTCAATTCGCTCTCTCAGGAGTTGCAAGACCCGGACGTTGACCCGGCAGATCCGCAGGTGCAGAGCGATATTCAGAATGCCGTTGATGTGGTGGACACCGCCTCAGACGACCTCAACGCCTCGATTGCGTCGCTCGGCGAGACGCAGAACACCATGTCGATGCTGAGCGATGCGCAGACCGATATCTCTACCTCTAATGATGAGTTGATTGGTTCATTGCAGGATCTCGATTACGGCCCGGCGTCGATCACCTTTACCGGACTGGAAGTGGCAATGGAAGCTACCCTCAAGACTTACTCGAAAGTGAGTGAGTTGAATTTATTCAGCGTTCTCTAACTCTTTCAGGAACCGTATGCAGGTCGGACTTACATCTTCATCACTCGCCACCGGCGGCGCGCATAGCGCTGCGGTATCGTCGTCAACCGTTGCGCCCACTCAGGCGGTGCGGCAAAAACTCCCGGCGACGGCGAGTGAATATCCGGCCTCGCCGCTGATTACCACTCGCCCGCAGCGTTACAGCGTGCAGCTTAACGACCAGCTCACCACGTTGCAGCAGGCGGATCATTATCTCGGGCAACTGGAGCAGCAGTTGCTCGATTATCGTCATAGCCAGCGTAAGGGCGGGCAGGCGCAGAGTACGGCGCTGATGCAGATGCTGGACAAACGCACCGCGCTTTCCGGCGGCGCGGTGGACCGCCAGTTGCAGCCAGTGTTGCAGGGTGAAGCGCGGGTGACTTTTCACTCGCCGGATATGGCGAATCTGGTACACAATCCCACGCCGGGAACGCGGATGTTCAGCGTCTCTGACGGGCGGCAGACTCAGCTTTCGGCGGTGATGCTGTCTGAGGATGACAGCGCCGGGCAGTATCAGACGCGGCTGACCAACGCCCTGCGCCGCGTGGGCGTTCAGTTGCATCAGCAAGCGGATGGCATCAGTTTCTCCACCACTGAAAAACAGTGGCCTGATATCGAGCGCACCTTAAGCGTGCGCACCGATGGCGATAAGTCGGCGTTTATGCCGCTAAAAACCTTTGCCGAACCATCACAGGTGGAGCGCTTAGCGCAAAGCCTGCAACAGGGCGGGGCGGGGATTTCTCAAATGCTGGAAAGCATTAATCAGCAGCGCGCGCAGATGGCGGTGCAGCAGGAAAAGGCGCGGCAGTTGATCGACGGCATGTCGCGCTTCCCGCAAACGGAAAACGCGGTGCAGGCGTCGGAAAACCTCGGCGGCGTGCTCGATAGCGCCAATCATAACTATCAGGTGTTATTGCAGGCGGTGAACGGTCAGGCGCGAATTTCCAGCCAGACGGTGAGGAATTTATTGGGGTAATTATCGGCAGGCCGGATAAGACGCGTTTAGCGTCGCATCCGGCATATATTGGCACTCATCAGCATTTTTGCACAGTATTTAACAACTTCTCTAAATTCTGATACATCGCGCTATTAATATCGCTGTTCTGCCAGCCTTCCACATTAAAAGTTAATTGCCAGCTACCATTGCACTGGTTGCGCAGAACAATATCACTTTCCAGTCGGTTACGAACATATTTATAATAGGTTGTCATTGTCATATTATGCGCTGACAATAAATTATCGAGTTTGTCTTTCCCTGGTGCGAGGGTTTGTGACAGTAACGGTACGGAACTATTTTCTTTTCCAGAACTAAGGTGAAATATTTTTATTCTTGGACTGTTAATTGACTCTTTTACCAGTTGCGGGGCATCAGGTGTACTTTTCAAGTGTGAATACCCCACGGCCGAGCCAATAAATATAACAGCCGCGGTCAAGGCTAACCCCATCAGTCCTTTATGTTTTTTTCTAACAGGCACAGGCGGTGTTGTCGAAGATATCTCTTCTGGCACAATTTCCTGTATCTGGTTGGTAATAATCAGCGCTTCCGCTGGCGATGACTCCGGCAAAGACACATACTCTTTATTGCACAGGTAACCTTTTTTCGGGATGGTTTTAATAATGTTCTGTTGTTTGCCATCATCGTCGATAGCAACGCGCAACGCATGGATTGCCGTCGGCAGGCTGTTACCGCCGACAATGCGGTTCTTCCATACTTCGGCACATAAATAAGATCGCGATAAAACCACATCGGCATTTTTTGCTAATGTTTCCAGCAAAATAAAATGGTATTCGCCGAGACGACGTGTTTCACCCGTTTCGCAATGTATTAAGGCATTAAGCGACGGGTCCATCCGCCAGTTGTTGATAATAATACTCATAGTTGAGTTTACCTTAGCAAGGGATAAATGTTACCTGATAGTGCTTTGCATAAAGCACAGTCTTATACGTCCCTGAGAAGATGATTTTTCTGCGTGATAATTAATATTTTATGGTAATAGGATTATTCTTAATCACTATATGGCGTGGAAATGTAACGAAATGACAGGACAGGTACAATAGCCAAATGTGTACTATTTGCAACGCAATGTAAATTTTGGCATCAGTACATTGAGAAGAAAACGCGTTAATTGATGGTAATCTTAACTATATCAAGCGTTTGATAAAGACATATTTTGATACCTGGCCATGTGGCAGATATTGCTAATAATCTTTTTATCTGAATTTAAACTCTGCTTTTTTTAGCTAAAAGTGGCATCAGATAAATCACAGTGAAATTTTTTTAACGGCGGTTTTAAGTTTGCTCCTTAGGTGTCGTTTTTACAGGGTATCGAAACGAAAACGATTAATCCCAAGGAGCAGTATCATGTTATCTATTAACACCAATAACGCCTCAATGGCCGCCGTTAATGCAATCAGCAAAAGCAGCTCTTCTTTGTCTACATCTATGGAACGCCTGGCGACAGGTAACCGGATTAACTCTTCTGCCGATGACGCCGCAGGCAAACAAATTGCTAACCGTCTGACAGCACAGTCCAGCGGTATGGGCGTGGCGCTGAGCAACATCAATGACGCAACCGCGATGCTGCAAACCGCCGATAGTATGTTCGATGAAATGTCTGATGTGCTGGGTCGTATGAAAGACCTGTCAACTCAGGCAGCGAACGGCACCTACAGCGACGACGATCTGCAGGCGATGCAGGACGAATACGACGAACTGGGTCAGCAGATGTCTGACATGCTGCAAAACACCACCTACGGCGGCACCAACCTGTTCGGTGTTTCCGGCACCAGCAACACCGGTACTGACGGTCTGTTCCAGAGCGCGGTGACTTTCCAGGTGGGCGCGGAATCTTCCGACACCATGACCGTGAACATCTCCAGCCAACTGAACACGCTGGTGACCGATCTTTCTGCTATCAGCAACTCCTTTAGCGCGGATCAGGCAGACACCACGGGTACTGCAGGTGTTTCTGGCGGTACTGAGCTGACCGCGTCTGGCTCGGCTAACCAGATGATCACCAGCATCTCTACCGCGATGGATGACGTTTCGCAGATCCAGTCCAAGCTGGGTGCGTCTATCAACCGTCTGAACGACACCGCCAACAACCTGACCAGTATGCAGGACAACACCGAAGTCGCTATCGGTAACATTATGGATACCGACTACGCGACGGAAGCGTCCAATATGACCAAACAGCAGGTGCTGATGCAGACTGGCATCACCATGCTGAAACAGTCCAACAGCATGTCCAGCATGGTTTCCAGCCTGCTGCAGTAATGGCGGACTTGCCGGATGCGGCGTAAACGCCTTATTCGGCCTACGAACAACACCGCCTGCGGGCGGTGTTGTGCTTTCTGCGGCAGGCTTTTTTCCGCCAGACCGGAAACGCCATTTCCGCCTGTTTTTTAATCTATTGATTATTCACATAAAAAATATTGGCACGCCTTTTGCCAATAACCTGACATCGTTATCCGGAGTCATCAATGATCAACCCAAGAACCATTGCGCAAGAAATCGCGTATGCGGATGTCGCCACTCAGGCGGCAAACTTGCAGGAGAAGCAAACAGAGCTGGATGCTGAAAGCAGCGGCCTGGACTCGCTCAGCTCAGCGTTGAGCGATTTCCAGAGCGCCGTCGATGCGCTGAACAGCGATACCGACGGCCCGGTGACGTTTGCCGCCACCAGCAATAATGACTCGGCGACCGTTTCCGCCAATTCCCAGGCGCAGGCGGGAAGCTACTCATTTTTCGTTGAGCAACTGGCACAGGGGCAGCAAACCACGTTCAGTATGGGCGACGACGCCTTTTCCGCCACCGGCACTTTTGAACTGACGATGGGCGACAGCACCATGGATATCGATCTGTCGGCGGCAGATCAGAATGGTGACGGCGACGGTTTTATCGACGCCAGTGAACTGGTGAATGCGATTAACGACTCCGATGATAATCCGGGCGTGTCGGCGGCGCTGGTAAAAACCGACGGCACCACAACGATTATGCTCACCTCGGATAGCACCGGGGCGCAGAGCGCGTTTTCGGTGAGCGTAACGGGGCATGATGCCAGCAACGATAGCACCAGCGCGCCCGTTGCCACGGATGTTTCCTCCGCTCAGGACGCGATTATTCATCTTGGCAGCGCCACGGGGCCTGAGATCACCAACAGCAGCAATACGTTTGATGATGTGATCCCCGGTGTCACCATGACTTTCACCGAAGTCAGCGATTCTGACAGCGATCTCACTACCTTTAACATCAGCGAAGATTCCAGCGCCAGCCAGGAGAAAGTACAGACCTTTGTCGATGCCTATAACACCTTGATTGATACGGTTGATTCGCTAACCACCCACGGTGATGACAGTACCAGCGCCGGGGTATTTGCAGGCGACGCCGGACTCAGTTCACTGGCGAACCAGCTCGATGACATCGCCCATGCCAGCTACAACGGCGTGTCGATTGTTGACTATGGCATCACCCTCGATTCTCACGGCCACTTACAGATTGACTCCGACCAGTTCAACGACGAAATGGCGAAAAATCCTGACGGTCTGACCTCTATTTTCGTTGGCGACAACAGCATGGTGGCGCAGATGGACGACCTTATTAACACCTACACGGACTCCAGCAACGGCATCATCACCCTGCGCCAGCAGAACATTGACGATCAGATGAGCAAAATTCAGGACGAAGGCGATCAGCTTACTGATACCTATAACGCCAACTACGACCGTTATCTCGAGGAGTACACCAACACGCTGGTCGAGGTGTACACCATGAAAGCCAGCATGGCGGCATTCGCGTAACTCAGAAGGAATATCCCTAAAGATGTACCAAGTACAGGACGGCTATTCGCAATATAAAGAGATCGATCTCGCGGCGCGTACTGCGGCGGCATCGCCTCTGGAACTGGTGCTGGTGCTGTTTTCTGGCCTGATGGACGAACTGGAACGCGCCAAAAGCCATATTGAAGGGCGGCGTTTCGAGAAGAAAGCCCAGAGCATCAATAAATGCATCGACATTCTCAATGCGCTCACCAGTTCGCTGGAGTTTGAAACTGGCGGCGAGCTGGTGGTCAACCTTTCGCGACTCTATGACCACTGCGTTTACCGATTGTATGAGGCCAGCGGCGAACTGTCGGCAGAGAAAATCGATGAAGTGATGCTGATCTTAAGCAACCTGCGCGAAGGCTGGGAAGGGCTTTCGGGCAAGCTGGGTTAAGACGATGGAAAAACAACGCAGGAAACTTTTCGCACTGGTCGAGGCGATGAATGAAGCCCTCGACAAGCAACGCTGGCGACGCCTTCCGGCACTGCATCAGCAGTTGATACGCCAGTTTCACGATTACGCGGCGGCGGAAACCGATGCGGCGCAGTTGGATGCAGTGAAAGCGCGACTGTATGACGCGTTTAACGCCCTGATTAAACGGCGCGAGCAGCGCGCAGAAGTGTTGAAAGCGCGTATGGAACAGCATCAGCGGCATCAGGAAGGCGTACTGGCCTACTCAATTGTTAATTTACTTTCGGAGAAGTCATGAATCCGACATTGCTTGCCACGCTCGGAACGCTTGCGGAAACCGCTTCGTTGAAGGCGGATATTTTACCGCCGGTGAGCGGTGAAAACGCGCCCGCGTTTACCCTGCCGAAAATGGCGGTCGCGGCGGTGGCGGAGCGCGTTCATAGCGCAAAAACCAGTCAGCAACAGGCGACGCGCCCGCAGGAGAACGATCCGGTGGCGATGCAGGCGCTAATGGCGCTGTTACTTCCGCAACCTGCCGCGCCGCATCAGGACACGCCGCAGCCGCGAAACGTCGCAACATCGCCGGTTATCCAGCAATTGACGAAAGCGGTGGTGCAAAACGCGCCGCAACGCCAGACGCAACAGCAGGAACTCACGCCGTTGCCGCCGCAGTTGCAGGAACTGATCAGTCAGTTGCCGCAGGCGAAGCCCGAACAGCAGGCCAGACTGGCGACTTACGCTAGTGAAGATTTACATGCCATTACGCCGACGCAGCCGCGCGTCTCAACACAGCCAGCTCGCCCGAAATCTGAACTAACCCGTGTGACCGCGCGCCCGCAGGTCGAGCGTAAAACGGAAAAAGTGCCGGACAGTGAACCGGTTATTGCGCGTGCGGTGTTGCAGGTTAAGACGCCGGAGCTGGTCCGCGATCATCAGGAGATTGTCGCCAAACCAGCCACGCTTTCGATGGACGAACTGGGCGAAAAACTGACGACGCTTTTGAAAGATCAGATCCACTTTCAGCTCAACAAACAACAGCAGATCTCCACCATCCGTCTCGATCCACCGTCGCTTGGCAAGCTCGAGATCGCCGTACAACTCGACAACGGCAAACTGATGGTGCACATCGGCGCGAACCAAAGTGAAGTTTGCCGCGCGTTACAGCAGTTTAGCGACGATCTCCGCCAGCATCTGACGGCGCAAAATTTTATGGAGGTGAACGTACAGGTTTCCTCCGAAGGGCAGTCGCAGCAACAACAACAGTCGGGCCATCAGCAGGAAGAGGTGAGTGCCGCCTTACAGCTTGATGATGCGCCTCAATTTCAACAGAACGAATCCGTTTTGATCAAAGTGTAAAGGCAATATGAAGAAAATCGTGGTGGCGGGCGTGGTCAGCGCCGTTCTGGCGTTGGTGGTGGGGGCCGGAGCTGGATGGGGTGTCTGGCATCATTATGCCGGAAAAGGAAAACCGACTGCCGCCGCGCAGACGGAAACGGTGGAAACCCTGGATGAAAGCAAAAGCGTGTTTGTGACGTTGCCGGAAACCATTGTCACGCTGCATGACAACAACGGCGCGGACCATTATTTGTCGGCGGAATTAGTGATGGTGGTCGCCAGTGACAAAGAAGCGGAAAAAATAAAACATCAGGAGCCGCTGTATCAAAGTATTGCGGTTGAATGCCTGACGGAAATGAAATTTGAAGATTTGCGCGGCATGAAAATATCTGCCATCCGCAAACTCATTTCGGATGCGTTAAAGAAAGATCTTCAGCGTCGCAAAATGAGCGCACCGTATAAGGATTTGCTGGTGAAAAAAGTGGTCTTCCAGTAATCACCAGGCGGATATAAACATGCTACAGGATGTATTCGAGTCGGAAGAATTTGCTGCCGCGCCGGTATTAACCCCGCAGCAGGAGAGCCACTACTTGCAGGCCTATTTACCGTTGGTGCGTAAAGTGGTGCGGCAACTTGCCCCGCAGTGTAATTGCATTATTGATCGTCAGGATATGGAACAAACGGCGTTAATGGGGCTGCTTAATGCCATCCGCCGCTACGGGCTGCCGGACGAAGGTTTTGCGGGCTATGCCGTGCACCGTATTCGCGGCGCGATCCTGGATGAGCTGCGCGCTCTCGACTGGCGACCGCGCCAGCTGCGACAGAAATATCATCAGATGAAAGATCTGATTCGCGAAACGCGCAAAAAACTGGGGCACGAACCGGAGTGGTCAGAACTGGCCGTGGAAGGGATCTCACATGAAGATTATCTCGAATATCAGCAACTGGAAGGGGCGGAAACGCTCGCCAGCCTGGACGAACTGCTGAACGGCGAAGGGCCTGGCATTCTGCTTGCTGGCAGGGAGCTGGAAGATCAGTTTGTCACCCAGCAAATGCTGCAACAGGCGCTTTCACAATTAAGCGAAAAAGAGCAACTGATCCTCTCCATGTATTACCAGCATGAGATGAATCTCAAAGAGATTGCGCTGGTATTAGGGCTAACCGAGGCCCGAATTTGTCAACTGAATAAACAGATCGCGCAGAAAATTCGTGATTTTGTCTATCCGAATTAAAGTGAAGAAATCATGCAAAAAATATTAGGTTTACTGGTGGTGCTCGGCTGCGTATTTGGCGGTTATTTTGAAGCGGGCGGGCAATTAGTGGCTATCTGGCAACCGGCGGAAATGATCATTATTTTGGGTGCCGGTTTCGGGGCGATGATTATTGGTAACCCGAAACATGTGCTGAAAGAGATTGCCCATCAAATTAAAGGCGTAATCAGTAAAAAACAGCTCGGGCCGGAGTTTCAGCGCCAGCTATTAATGTGCCTGTATGAGTTACTCGAAATGGTGCAAAACGGTGGTCTGCGCATGCTGGATCAACATATTGAGCAACCGGAAGAGAGCACCATTTTCCAGAAATACCCGCTGGTGTTAACCCAGAAGCGGCTGGTGACCTTTATTGCCGATAACTTTCGCCTGATGGCGATGGGTAAAATCGACGCCCATGAACTGGAAGGCATTCTCGATCAGGAACTGGACACTGCGGAAGAGTCGCTGCTCACGCCGTCGCGCTCGCTGCAACGTACCGCCGAAGCGATGCCGGGGTTTGGCATTTGTGCGGCGGTGTTGGGCATCATCATCACCATGCAGTCGATTGACGGCTCTATCGCCCTGATTGGCCTGAAAGTGGCGGCAGCGCTGGTGGGGACATTTTTAGGCGTCTTTATCTGCTACTGCCTGATGGACCCACTCGCCAACGCCATGGAACAACAGGCGCGGGCAGAACATTCTTTGCTGGAATGCGTGCGTACCGTGCTGGTGGCGCAGGCAGGCGGCAAACCGACGCTGCTGGCGGTGGACGCCGGGCGTAAGCTACTGCATCTGGCGTCCAAACCGACCTTCGCCAACCTCGACGCGTGGGTGAATGCGATGCTGGAGCAAGAATAAGCATGAGAAAGACGGGTAACCGCCGCGATCGTGGGGCAAAAACCACCATCGTCCGGCGGCAGATCAAAAAGAATCATGCCGGGCACCACGGCGGGGCGTGGAAGGTGGCGTTCGCCGACTTTACTTTGGCAATGATGGCGCTGTTTATGACGCTGTGGATTGTCAACAGCGTCAGTAAATCCGAGCGTGAAAGCATTATCGCCGCGCTGCACGGGCAGTCGATTTTCAGTGGCGGCGGATTGTCGCCGTTAAATAAAATCAGCCCGTCTCATCCGCCAAAACCTGCCACCGTGGCGGTGCCGGAAGAGACGGAGAAAAAAGCGCGAGACGTCAACGAGAAAACAGCGCTGCTGAAGAAGAAATCCGCCACCGAGCTTGGCGAGCTGGCAACCAGTATCAACACCATTGCCCGTGATGCGCATATGGAAGCGAATCTGGAGATGGAGATTGTTCCCCAGGGATTGCGCGTGCTGATTAAAGATGACCAGAACCGCAATATGTTCGAACGCGGCAGCGCGCAGATTATGCCGTTCTTTAAAACTTTGCTGGTGGAGCTCGCGCCAGTGTTCGACTCGCTCGATAACAAAATTATTATTACCGGGCATACCGATGCGATGGCCTACAAAAACAATATCTACAACAACTGGAACCTTTCGGGCGATCGCGCGCTTTCAGCTCGTCGGGTGCTGGAAGAGGCCGGAATGCCGGAAGATAAAGTGATGCAGGTAAGCGCAATGGCGGACCAGATGCTGCTGGATGCCAAAAATCCGCAAAGCGCGGGCAATCGGCGTATTGAGATTATGGTGCTGACCAAAAGTGCGTCCGATACGCTGTATCAATACTTTGGTCAGCATGGGGATAAAGTGGTGCAGCCGCTGGTGCAAAAGCTGGATAAGCAGCAGGTGCTTTCGCAGCGAATGCGCTAAATGCTGAATCTTTACGCATTTCTCAAACCCTGAAATCACTGTATACTTTACCAGTGTTGAGAGGTGAGTAATGCGTAAAATCATTCATGTGGATATGGACTGCTTTTTCGCCGCAGTGGAGATGCGCGACAATCCCGCCCTGCGCGATATCCCTATTGCTATTGGCGGCAGCCGCGAACGTCGGGGGGTGATCAGCACCGCCAATTATCCCGCGCGTAAATTTGGCGTACGTAGCGCTATGCCTACTGGGATGGCGCTCAAATTATGCCCACATCTCACCTTGCTTCCGGGGCGCTTTGACGCCTACAAAGAAGCCTCAAATCATATCCGTGAAATCTTCTCGCGCTACACCTCGCGCATTGAACCGTTGTCACTGGATGAGGCTTATCTCGATGTCACCGATAGCGTCCATTGCCACGGTTCTGCGACCCTCATCGCCCAGGAAATCCGCCAGACGATTTTCAACGAGCTGCAACTGACGGCATCTGCGGGCGTGGCACCAGTAAAGTTTCTCGCCAAAATCGCCTCCGACATGAATAAACCCAACGGTCAGTTTGTGATTACGCCGGCAGAAGTTCCGGCATTTTTACAAACCTTACCACTGGCAAAAATCCCCGGCGTCGGCAAAGTCTCGGCGGCAAAACTGGAAGCGATGGGGCTACGAACCTGCGGTGATGTACAAAAGTGTGATCTGGTGATGCTGCTTAAACGCTTTGGCAAATTTGGCCGCATTTTGTGGGAGCGTAGTCAGGGGATTGACGAGCGCGACGTTAACAGCGAACGGTTGCGAAAATCCGTCGGCGTGGAACGCACGATGGCGGAAGATATCCACCACTGGTCTGAATGTGAAGCGATTATCGAGCGGCTGTATCCGGAACTTGAACGCCGTCTGGCAAAGGTGAAACCTGATTTACTGATTGCTCGCCAGGGGGTGAAATTAAAGTTCGACGATTTTCAGCAAACCACTCAGGAGCACGTCTGGCCGCGGCTGAATAAAGCTGACTTAATCGCCACCGCGCGTAAAACCTGGGATGAACGCCGCGGCGGGCGCGGTGTGCGACTGGTGGGGCTGCATGTGACGTTGCTTGACCCGCAAATGGAAAGACAACTGGTGCTGGGATTATGATGTATACTATTATGTCTATTCTGGTGTGCATTATTATGAGGGGATCACTGCATGCATCGAATTCTCGCTGAAAAATCGGTCAATATTACTGAGTTACGTAAAAACCCAGCTAAATACTTTATTGATCAACCGGTTGCGGTTCTTTCTAATAATCGCCCCGCAGGATATCTCTTAAGTGCCAGCGCATTCGAAGCGTTAATGGACATGCTTGCTGAACAAGAGGAGAAAAAGCCCATAAAGGCGCGCTTCCGTCCAAGTGCTGCAAGATTAGAGGAAATTACACGCCGAGCTGAAAAATATCTTAATGATATGACGGATGATGATTTCAATGACTTTAAGGAATAAGGATGCGGGTATTCAAAACAAAACTTATTCGCCTGCAACTTACAGCAGAGGAACTTGATGCGTTAACGGCGGATTTTATTTCCTATAAGCGTGACGGTGTTTTGCCAGATATATTTGGCCGCGATGCACTCTACGACGACTCGTTTACCTGGCCATTAATCAAATTTGAGCGAGTTGCTCATATTCATCTGGCAAATGTGAATAATCCATTTCCGCCACAGTTGCGCCAATTCAGCAGAACGAATGACGAAGCGCATTTGGTATATTGTCAGGGTGCGTTTGATGAGCAAGCATGGTTGCTCATTGCCATTCTGAAACCTGAACCTCATAAACAGGCTCGAGATAACAACCAAATGCATAAAATTGGGAAAATGGCAGAAGCGTTTCGCATGCGTTTTTGAATTTATATTATGAATAACATACAAATAAGAGACTATCAGCCTGGCGATTTTCAGCAACTATGCGCTATTTTCATTAGAGCGGTTACGATGACTGCCAGTCAGCATTATTCACCACAACAAATTGCCGCCTGGGCGCAGATTGACGAATCTCGCTGGAAGGAGAAACTCGCGAAATCACAAGTGCGGGTTGCAGTCATTAATGCAAAACTGGTCGGCTTTATTACCTGCGTTGAACACTATATCGATATGTTATTTGTTGACCCTGAATACACCCGCCGTGGGGTTGCCAGCGCTTTGTTAAAACCTTTGATTAAGTCTGAATCCGAACTTACGGTGGACGCAAGCATAACCGCAAAACCCTTTTTTGAACGTTATGGTTTTCAGACAGTTAAGCAGCAACGCGTTGAATGTCGGGGAGAGTGGTTTATTAATTTTTATATGCGTTATAAACAGCAACATTAAATCCAGCTTGCAATGAAAATAACGCAAGCCTAGTATGTGCGCGTTTTCTTATTCCACAAACTGCAAGGAGGTAAATCATGACAAATCCTTTATCAATGACTCTTTGCAGACCTTTCCAGGATTAATTCTTTTTTTCTTGCCCTGGATTCGTCTGCCATTTCCTGATTTTTTAATTGTTACTCTCAATAATTCAAGTCGCAACACATGCAACTTGAAGTATGACGAGTCTATTTACGGAATGGTATATGGGCAATTATATTCGTCCCTTATCCGATGCGGTATTTACCATCGCATCTGATGACCTGTGGATCGAGAGTTTAGCGATCCAACAATTACACACCACGGCAAATTTACCCAACATGCAGCGCGTAGTGGGGATGCCAGATTTACATCCCGGACGCGGCTATCCGATTGGCGCAGCGTTCTTCTCTGTTGGTCGTTTTTATCCGGCACTGGTCGGCAATGATATCGGCTGCGGTATGGCGCTATGGCAAACAGATATTCTCGCTCGCAAATACAACGCCGATAAGTTTGAAAAGCGATTATCAGATCTGGATGACGTTGCTGAAGAAAGCTGGCTGGAGGAAAACCTGCCGTCAGCATTTGCACAGCATCCGTGGCGCAGCTCGCTTGGCTCTATCGGTGGCGGCAATCATTTCGCTGAACTGCAACAAGTTGATCAAATCATCAACGCTGAACTGTTTGCACTGGCAGGTCTGGATGCACAACATCTGCAACTGTTGGTTCATAGCGGCTCGCGGGGGGTGGGGCAGTCTATTTTACAGCGGCATATTGCCTCGTTCTCGCATCATGGTTTGCCTCAAGGCAGTGACGACGCGCTACGGTATATTGCGGAACATGACGATGCGCTGGCGTTTGCGTGTATTAATCGCCAGATGATCGCTTTGCGCATAATGCAACAAGTTAAGGCCACGGGAAGTCCGGTTCTGGATGTGGCGCATAACTTTGTTAGCGCGTGTCAAATCGGCGATCAACAGGGCTGGTTGCATCGTAAAGGTGCCACGCCGGATGACAACGGTCTGGTGATTATTCCCGGTTCACGTGGTGATTACTCCTGGATTGTACAGCCTGTTGCGAACGAAAAAACGCTCCACTCGCTGGCGCATGGGGCAGGGCGTAAATGGGGGCGCACCGAGTGTAAAGGGCGTCTGGCAGCGAAATACACGGTGACGCAACTCTCGCGGACTGAACTTGGCAGTCGGGTAATTTGTCGCGATAAACAACTCATCTTTGAAGAAGCGCCACAAGCCTATAAATCGGCTGAAAGCGTGGTGCAATGTCTGGTGCAGGCCGGTTTAATTATTCCTGTCGCGCGGCTGCGTCCGGTGCTAACGCTCAAAAACAGTGGAGGGAAAAAAGGATGATCTTGCTACAACTCTCCTCAGCGCAGGGGCCGGAAGAATGTTGTCTCGCAGTGAAAAAGGCGCTGGACAGGCTAATTAAAGAAGCTGCCCGACAAGACGTCGCGGTAACGGTGTTGGAAACAGAAACGGGCCGCTACTCTGACACGCTGCGTTCGGCGCTGGTTTCTCTGGATGGCGATAACGCATGGGCATTAAGCGAAAGCTGGTGTGGCACTATTCAGTGGATTTGTCCGAGTCCGTATCGGCCTCATCATGGGCGCAAAAACTGGTTTCTGGGCATTGGGCGTTTTACCGCTGATGAGCAGGAACAATCGGATGCAATCCGTTATGAGACGTTGCGTTCGTCGGGGCCGGGCGGTCAACATGTCAATAAAACCGACTCGGCGGTACGCGCCACGCATTTGGCATCCGGTATTAGCGTGAAGGTTCAGTCAGAGCGTAGTCAGCATGCTAACAAGCGGCTGGCACGATTGCTGATTGCCTGGAAGCTGGAGCAGCAGCAACAGGAAAATAGCGCGGTGCTGAAATCGCAGCGGCGAATGTTCCATCACCAGATTGAACGTGGCAACCCGAGACGGACATTTACAGGGATGGCATTTATCGCTGTGTAATTGAGTAATGTCGCCCGCCGTTTTCTACATGAAAGCGGCGGGCAAAAATGAAAGGAATCGCCATGTTTATCGGTCATCTTCCGGCTGGTTATTTAATAACTTGTACTTTAATGAAACGCTTGCCGCTGATTGTTTGTTATGCGCGCAGGGCGATGGTTATTGGCTTAGTTGGGGCCGTTGCGCCCGATTTTGATCTTTTCTGGTGCTATCTGGTTGATAACGGGCAACGACATCATCATCTTTACCCGTCGCATTGGCCATTATTATGGTTTGCTCTGCTAGCGGCGATATTAGTCTGGGCCGCAATTGCGAAGAATAAACTTCCGGCGTGGTTGGGCGTGGTGTTTTGCCTGAATAGTATCGCGCATTTATTACTCGATACGCTGGTCGGTGATATCTGGTGGTTGATGCCTTTCGTTAACAAACCATTTGCATTCTTTCATATTACAGCGGTAAATCATCCGTGGTGGCTCAATTTTTTATTACACTGGTCGTTTTTACTTGAACTGGCATTAGTGGTTGCCGCCATTGCCATGTGGTGCAGGCGTAATGCCAAAATGGTAAATGCATGAAAAAATAATTCTGACTTTAAGCGGCGTAACATGTTTCCTGGGGAAATTCTCCCGTGGTTAAGTATGTTTTCCTGACTTTTCCCCAGGCTCTGAACATAAAAAATTTCTGTTTTTCACCCTCAAGCTCTTTCACGGATTCCAGCGCAAAACTTTTTTTGGTGATCAGAAATTCTCCCCATGAAATATGGTCGCAGCTATATAAATATACGACCTTTTCATGAGTTTCATAATGTTTTGTTATTTCGATATAGATAGCCATTGGCTTCAAACAGTAGTCCACGCCCGCAGGCGTGGACATTATCGTAATTACTTCGCCGGAATTTCTTTCAGCAGTTCAGTCAGCAGTGTCCAGTAATGACCTACGCTTTCGATGTGAACTTGCTCATCCGGAGAGTGTGGACCGGTGATAGTTGGCCCGATAGAAACCATGTCCATTTCCGGATACGGTTTTTTGAACAGACCACATTCCAGGCCCGCGTGGATAATCTGGATGTTCGGCGTTTTGTTGAACAGACGCTGATAGGTTTCACGTACCAGATGCATCACCGGAGAATTAGCGTCCGGCTGCCAGCCAGGATATGCGCCTTTCGCTTCGGTTTTCGCGCCAGCCAGTTTCCCCAGCGAATCCAGCATGCTCACCACGTAGTCTTTACCGCTGTCGATCAGAGAACGGATCAGACAGTGAATTTCTACGTTATTATCAGTCATGGTCACCACACCGACGTTCAGGGAGGTTTCGACCACACCTTTTGCCACGTCTGAGTTGCGGATCACACCGTTCGGGGTGGCGTTCAGCAGACGAATAAAGGTATCGCGAGATTTCGCAATCAGGGCAGCTTTATCGTTCGCTACAGAGTCCAGCAACAAGGCCAGATTTTTCTCTTTCTCTGCCAGCTCGTTTTTCAGGATCTCCTGATAGGTATTCACCAGAGATTTCAGGACGTCGACTTTATCAGCTGCGACAGCAATGGTCGCAAAGGCTTCACGCGGGATGGCGTTACGCAGTGTGCCGCCGTTGAAATCGATAAGGCGCAGATCCAGTTCTTCTGCATGACCCGCCAGGAAGCGCACCAGCAGTTTGTTGGCATTACCCAGGCCAACGTGGATTTCCCCGCCGGAGTGACCGCCTTTTAGACCTTTTAAGGTTAACTTGAAGGTTTCAAAACCAGCTGGAACCGCTTCACGATCTAAATGCAGGTTGGAGGTGAAGTCGATACCCCCCGCACAACCCATGTAGATTTCACCTTCTTCTTCGGAGTCGGTGTTAATCAGAATATCAGCCTGCAACCAGTTGCTCTGTAAGCCGAACGCACCGTCCATACCGGCTTCTTCGGTCATGGTCAGCAGCACTTCCAGCGGGCCGTGAACCACGTTTTCGTCAGCCAGAACCGCCAGCGCAGACGCCATACCAATGCCGTTATCTGCACCCAGCGTGGTGCCGCGCGCTTTAACCCATTCGCCATCAATATAAGGCTGGATAGGATCTTTCGTGAAGTCATGCACGGTGTCGTTATTTTTCTGCGGCACCATATCGAGGTGGGCCTGTAAGACGACCGGTTTACGATTTTCCATACCTGCGGTAGCAGGTTTACGAATCAGGATATTACCTACCTGATCGCGTTCGACATGGAAACCTTTCTCTTTTGCCCAACCAACAATGTATTCAGCGAGTTGCTCTTCATGATAGGACGGGTGAGGAATAGAACAGATTTTGGCAAAAATATCCCACAGCGGCTGTGGAGATAATTGAGACAGTTCAGACACGTTAAGTCTCCTTGTCGATCACCCGCAAAACAGTATTGCAGGTCACAGGGTTAGCAGAAAATGTTGTCAACACAAGACAGGCTTGCGAGATATGTTTGAGAATACCACTTTATCCCGCGTCAGGGAGAGGCAGTGCGTAAAAAGACGCGGACTCATGTGAAATACTGGTTTTTAGTGCGCCAGATCTCTATAATCTCGCGCAACCTATTTTCCCCTCGAACACTTTTTAAGCCGTAGATAAACAGGCTGGGACACTTCACATGAGCGAAAAATACATCGTCACCTGGGACATGTTGCAGATCCATGCACGTAAACTCGCAAGCCGACTGATGCCTTCTGAACAATGGAAAGGCATTATTGCCGTAAGCCGTGGCGGTCTGGTACCGGGTGCGTTACTGGCGCGTGAACTGGGTATTCGTCATGTCGATACCGTTTGTATTTCCAGCTACGATCACGACAACCAGCGCGAGCTTAAAGTGCTGAAACGCGCAGAAGGCGATGGCGAAGGCTTCATCGTTATTGATGACCTGGTGGATACCGGTGGTACTGCTGTTGCGATTCGTGAAATGTATCCAAAAGCGCACTTTGTCACCATCTTCGCAAAACCGGCTGGTCGTCCGCTGGTTGATGACTATGTTGTTGATATCCCGCAAGATACCTGGATCGAACAGCCGTGGGATATGGGCGTCGTATTCGTCCCGCCAATCTCCGGTCGCTAATCTTTTCAACGCCTGGCACTGCCGGGCGTTGTTCTTTTTAACTTCAGGCGGGTTACAATAGTTTCCAGTAAGTATTCTGGAGGCTGCATCCATGACACAGGCAAACCTGAGCGAAACCCTGTTCAAACCCCGCTTTAAACATCCTGAAACCTCGACGCTAGTCCGCCGCTTTAATCACGGCGCACAACCGCCTGTGCAGTCGGCTCTTGATGGTAAAACCATCCCTCACTGGTATCGCATGATTAACCGTCTGATGTGGATCTGGCGCGGTATTGACCCACGTGAAATCCTCGACGTCCAGGCACGTATTGTGATGAGCGATGCTGAACGTACCGACGATGATTTATACGATACTGTGATTGGCTACCGTGGTGGCAACTGGATTTATGAGTGGGCCACCCAGGCGATGGTGTGGCAACAAAAAGCCTGTGCGGAAGAAGATCCGCAACTCAGTGGTCGACACTGGCTGCATGCGGCTACGTTGTACAACATTGCCGCCTATCCTCATCTGAAAGGAGATGACCTGGCCGAGCAAGCGCAGGCTTTATCAAACCGCGCCTATGAAGAGGCCGCCCAGCGTCTGCCGGGCACGATGCGGCAGATGGAGTTTACCGTACCCGGCGGTGCGCCCATCACCGGCTTTTTGCATATGCCGAAAGGCGATGGCCCGTTCCCGACAGTATTAATGTGTGGTGGTCTGGATGCGATGCAGACGGACTATTACAGCCTGTATGAACGTTATTTTGCGCCGCGCGGCATTGCGATGCTGACTATTGATATGCCGTCGGTGGGCTTTTCTTCAAAATGGAAGCTCACCCAGGACTCCAGCCTGTTGCATCAGCACGTCTTAAAGGCGCTGCCTAACGTACCGTGGGTGGATCACACTCGCGTCGCGGCCTTTGGTTTCCGTTTCGGCGCTAACGTTGCCGTGCGTCTGGCATATCTTGAATCGCCGCGTCTGAAAGCGGTTGCCTGTCTTGGTCCGGTAGTTCATACCCTGTTGAGTGATTTTAAGTGCCAGCAACAGGTGCCGGAAATGTATCTTGACGTTCTGGCGAGTCGTTTGGGGATGCATGATGCTTCCGACGAAGCGTTACGCGTGGAGCTGAATCGCTATTCATTAAAAGTGCAAGGATTGCTGGGACGTCGCTGCCCAACGCCAATGTTATCAGGCTACTGGAAGAACGATCCGTTCAGCCCGGAAGAGGACTCACGCTTAATCACCTCATCATCTGCTGACGGTAAATTATTAGAGATCCCATTTAACCCGGTGTATCGGAATTTTGACAAAGGTCTTCAGGAAATCACCGGCTGGATCGAAAAACGCTTGTGTTAAAAATTTGCTAAATTTTGCCAATTTGGTAAAACAGTTGCATCACAACAGGAGATAGCAATGACGTTACCGAGTGGACACCCGAAGAGCAGATTGATCAAAAAATTTACCGCACTAGGCCCGTATATTCGTGAAGGTAAGTGCGAAGATAATCGATTCTTTTTCGATTGTCTGGCTGTATGCGTCAACGTGAAACCGGCACCGGAAGTGCGTGAATTCTGGGGCTGGTGGATGGAGCTGGAAGCGCAGGAATCCCGTTTTACCTACAGCTACCAGTTTGGTCTGTTCGATAAAGCAGGCGACTGGAAGAGTGTTCCGGTAAAAGATACTGAAGTGGTTGAACGACTGGAGCACACCCTGCGTGAGTTTCACGAGAAGCTGCGTGAACTGCTGACGACGCTGAATCTGAAGCTGGAACCGGCGGATGATTTTCGTGACGAGCCGGTGAAGTTAACGGCGTGAGTGAAATGTGCCGGATGCATCACATCCGGCAATATCTATTAAAACTGATACGTCATCCCAATCGCGACAATATCATCATTATTAATATTCAATTTGTTATCGCTATCCAGTTGGTTGATTTTATAATCAACAAATGCTGACATATTTTTGTTGAAATAATATGTAGCACCGACGTCGATATAATTAACCAGATCTTCACCACCGATGCCCTCAATATCTTTCCCTTTCGATAAGACATAACCCAGCGATGGACGCAGACCAAAGTCAAACTGGTATTGAGCGACCGCTTCAAAGTTCTGTGTCTTATTGGCAAAACCGCCAGTTATTGGCGTCATTTTGCGAGTTTCAGAATAGAAAGTTGCCAGATAAATATTATTGGCATCGTATTTCAGACCTGTTGCCCATGCTTCTGCACGCTTGCCAGTGCCACGGCTTTGCAGGTTCTGCTCGTTGGTGCGATCTGAGTTGGTATAGGCACCACTAATGGCGAAATCGCTGCCGCCAAAGTCATATGTCAATGACGTGCCGAAGCCATCGCCGTTTTGCTTTTTAACGTCGCGGTTTTCGTTTTTCCCTTGATATTGCAGGGTTAAGTTCAGGCCATCGATAACGCCGAAGAAGTCGGTGTTCCGATACGTCGCCAGACCGCTGGCGCGTTTGGTCATAAAGTTGTCGGTCTGCGCCGAGGAATCGCCACCAAATTCCGGGAACATATCGGTCCAGGCTTCCACGTCATACAACGCGCCCAGGTTACGACCATAATCGAAAGAACCCAAATCTTTATATTTCAACCCGGCAAAAGCGAGACGCGTTTTTTGCTGTGCGGTATCACTCTCCGCTTTATTTCCGGCAAACTCCGCTTCCCACCGACCATAACCAGTCAGTTGATCGTTAATTTGTGTTTCACCTTTAAAACCAAAACGGATATAACTCTGGTCGCCATCTTTACTGGCGTTATCACTCATATAATGCATGGCTTTAACTTTGCCATAGACATCCAGTTTATTACCGTCTTTATTATATATTTCTGCAGCCTGTACAGATGCAGATGCCACAATGCCCATCACCACTAATGCCAGAGTGCTCTTTTTCATTTTCATTCCTGATTTTAATTAACGCGCGAATATTCAGCGGGAGAGCCCCGTTGAAAACAGGAAAGTTTTTAACCTGAGATTGTTAAAGATATATTACAGATTAATAATATTCTTAAAATGTGGTAATTTATTAAATCTGTAATAAAAGCGTAAACAACTGCCGCTAGGCTTGCTGATCCCGCGCAACAAAACGCCATGCTTTGCTCGCAGATGGTTGGCAACCGACGACAGTCCTGCTAAAACGTTCGTTTGATATCATTTTTCCTAAAATTGAATGGCAGAGAATCATGAGTGACAGCCAGACGCTGGTGGTAAAACTCGGCACCAGTGTGCTAACAGGCGGATCGCGCCGTCTGAACCGTGCCCATATCGTTGAACTTGTTCGCCAGTGCGCGCAGTTACATGCCGCCGGGCATCGGATTGTTATTGTGACGTCGGGCGCGATCGCCGCCGGACGTGAGCACCTGGGTTACCCGGAACTGCCAGCGACTATCGCCTCGAAACAACTGCTGGCAGCGGTAGGGCAGAGTCGACTGATTCAACTGTGGGAACAGCTGTTTTCGATTTATGGCATTCACGTCGGGCAAATGCTGCTGACCCGTGCTGATATGGAAGACCGTGAACGCTTCCTGAACGCCCGCGACACCCTGCGTGCGTTGCTCGATAACAATATCGTTCCGGTAATCAATGAGAACGATGCTGTCGCTACGGCAGAGATTAAAGTCGGCGATAACGATAACCTTTCTGCGCTGGCGGCGATTCTGGCGGGTGCCGATAAACTGTTGCTGCTGACCGATCAAAAAGGTTTGTATACCGCTGACCCGCGCAGCAATCCGCAGGCAGAACTGATTAAAGATGTTTACGGCATTGATGACGCACTGCGCGCGATTGCCGGTGACAGCGTTTCAGGCCTCGGAACTGGCGGCATGAGTACCAAATTGCAGGCCGCTGACGTGGCTTGCCGTGCGGGTATCGACACCATTATTGCCGCGGGCAGCAAGCCGGGCGTTATTGGTGATGTGATGGAAGGCATTTCCGTCGGTACGCTGTTCCATGCCCAGGCGACTCCGCTTGAAAACCGTAAACGCTGGATTTTCGGTGCGCCGCCGGCGGGTGAAATCACGGTAGATGAAGGGGCAACTGCCGCCATTCTTGAACGCGGCAGCTCCCTGTTGCCGAAAGGCATTAAAAGCGTGACTGGCAATTTCTCGCGTGGTGAAGTCATCCGCATTTGCAACCTCGAAGGTCGCGATATCGCCCACGGCGTCAGTCGTTACAACAGCGATGCATTACGCCGTATTGCCGGGCACCACTCGCAAGAAATTGATGCAATACTGGGATATGAATACGGCCCGGTTGCCGTTCACCGTGATGACATGATTACCCGTTAAGGAGCAGGCTGATGCTGGAACAAATGGGCATTGCCGCGAAGCAAGCCTCGTATAAATTAGCGCAACTCTCCAGCCGCGAAAAAAATCGCGTGCTGGAAAAAATCGCCGATGAACTGGAAGCACAAAGCGAAATCATCCTCAACGCTAACGCCCAGGATGTTGCTGACGCGCGTGCCAATGGCCTTGGCGAAGCGATGCTTGACCGTCTGGCACTGACGCCCGCACGGCTGAAAGGCATTGCCGATGATGTGCGCCAGGTGTGTAACCTCGCCGATCCGGTGGGGCAGGTAATCGATGGCAGCGTACTGGACAGCGGCCTGCGTCTTGAGCGTCGTCGCGTACCGCTGGGGGTTATTGGCGTGATTTATGAAGCGCGCCCGAACGTGACGGTTGATGTCGCTTCGCTGTGCCTGAAAACCGGTAATGCGGTGATCCTGCGCGGTGGCAAAGAAACGTGTCGCACTAACGCTGCAACGGTGGCGGTGATTCAGGACGCCCTGAAATCCTGCGGCTTACCGGCGGGTGCCGTGCAGGCGATTGATAATCCTGACCGTGCGCTGGTCAGTGAAATGCTGCGTATGGATAAATACATCGACATGCTGATCCCGCGTGGTGGCGCTGGTTTGCATAAACTGTGCCGTGAACAGTCGACAATCCCGGTGATCACAGGTGGTATAGGCGTATGCCATATTTACGTTGATGAAAGTGTAGAGATCGCTGAAGCATTAAAAGTGATCGTCAACGCGAAAACTCAGCGTCCGAGCACATGTAATACGGTTGAAACGTTGCTGGTGAATAAAAACATCGCCGATAGCTTCCTGCCCGCATTAAGCAAACAAATGGCGGAAAGCGGCGTGACATTACACGCAGATGCAGCTGCACTGGCGCAGTTGCAGGCAGGCCCTGCGAAGGTGGTTGCTGTTAAAGCCGAAGAGTATGACGATGAGTTTCTGTCATTAGATTTGAACGTCAAAATCGTCAGCGATCTTGACGATGCCATCGCCCATATTCGTGAACACGGCACACAACACTCCGATGCGATCCTGACCCGCGATATGCGCAACGCCCAGCGTTTTGTTAACGAAGTGGATTCGTCCGCTGTTTACGTTAACGCCTCTACGCGTTTTACCGACGGCGGCCAGTTTGGTCTGGGTGCGGAAGTGGCGGTAAGCACACAAAAACTCCACGCGCGTGGCCCAATGGGGCTGGAAGCACTGACCACTTACAAGTGGATCGGCATTGGTGATTACACCATTCGTGCGTAAATAAAACCGGGTGATGCAAAAGTAGCCATTTGATTCACAAGGCCATTGACGCATCGCCCGGTTAGTTTTAACCTTGTCCACCGTGATTCACGTTCGTGAACATGTCCTTTCAGGGCCGATATAGCTCAGTTGGTAGAGCAGCGCATTCGTAATGCGAAGGTCGTAGGTTCGACTCCTATTATCGGCACCATCACCTAGTTTTCCCAAGTCAACCCACATCAACAAAATCATTTAAAAACATATATATTACGTTGTTTTCATACGTTTGAGGTCAACCCTTGTCTCTTGAAATCAACACGCGGTTGGGGGCACAATCAGGGGCATGTTCTGTTCGGTCTAGGAAATGTGCCCCCAATGATGCTGAATGCCCGCAAGGTTGAAGCTGCGAAAGGAAAAGAGAAGAGCTATAAGCTGTTTGATGGAGGTGGCCTATACCTTCAGGTCGAACCTAATGGCTCGCGTTACTGGCGTATGAAATACCGTTTTGCTGGTAAAGAGAAACGATTGTCCTTTGGTGTTTATCCAACAGTCACACTTGCTGATGCCAGACAAAAACGAGAAGACGCAAAGAAACTACTCGCAGCAGGTGAAGATCCCGGCGAAGTCAAAAAAGCCAAAAAGCAGGCTTTAAACGCAGCGATTGAGACACTTAACCCATTCAGAGAAGTGGCGTTAGAGTGGCACAAAATGAAATCATCCAAATGGTCTGAGGGCTATGCTTCCGACATCATTGAGGCATTTGAGAAAGACATTTTTCCGCATATTGGGCACAGACCTATAGCTGATATTCAGCCCCTTGAACTGCTTGAAGTTCTGAGGTTGATAGAAGCTCGAGGCGCTATGGAGAAAGCGAAGAAAGTCCGTCAGCGATGCGGTGAAGTTTTTCGCTATGCCATCGTAACGGGTAGGGCAATCTACAATCCGGCACCGGATCTTGCCAGTGCGATGCAAGGACATGAAGCAGTCCACTATCCATTCCTCAAAGCCAACGAACTACCGGAGTTCTTTAATGCCCTTAATTCTTATTCAGGAAGTCCAATTGTATTGTTGGGGGCGCATTTACTTATCCTGACAGGTCTACGAACTGGAGAACTACGAGCAGGTGAGTGGCGAGAGGTGGATTTTGATAATGCGGTGTGGGAGATCCCAAAAGAACGTATGAAAATGCGTAGGAGCCATATTGTCCCGTTACCAAAACAAGCATTATCCCATCTCAAAAGTTTGAAAGAACTAACTGGGAACTACCCGCTGATGTTCCCTGGACGCAACGATCCTAGCAAATTTATGAGTGAAGCAAGCATCAATCAGGTGTTTAAACGTATTGGATATGCAGGGCGTGTTACGGGACATGGTTTCAGGCATACGATGAGTACAATTCTACATGAGAAAGGATTTAACAGCGCTTGGATTGAAACCCAGCTTGCTCATTCGGACAAAAACTCTATTCGTGGAATTTATAACCATGCCCAATATCTCGAAGGGAGAAGAGAAATGATGCAATGGTATGCTAATTATTTATCTGAGCTAATTGGTACTCATAAATGAATATTTTAAAAATTAATAATACTGATTCTCTGCTCAGAGATTACTACCAGTTGGATGAAGCTTCAGAAAAAATTGGTTGTAGTGAAAAGGATATACTCTGGTTTGCCAGAGAACGAGATGTAGAGCTATGCATGGAATTCCATGATGATGAGTATGATGTTTCATGTGGTTTGAAGATTGATGGTCAAATGGATGAGTTCTTATCTAATCTGAAATATTTACCACGAGATAGAAATGGCAATATTATGTTGTCAGACTTAAGCTCTATAAGAATCCCTGATGAAAATAATTTAATTGATAAAAATGGTTTTATTCGATGCTTTATATCCGGTTTATGGGCTGTTGATTATGAATATAAAGATCTGTTAGTTAAGCATGAGGGGCAACCGGATTCCTGGCCTATTCATTTTCTACTGGCGGGTACGCCTAATATAAATTGTAAGGTAATTCTTTATGTAAATTATGATGAAAAAGAAAATTATTATCTTTTTGAGGTTTTGTGGATTACAAAGGTACAGATTCAAAAATTCATTGATATAGTCTTATGCGAACAAAAGCGGATAAAAAACGCCAATAAATATAAATCACAATCTGAGGCGCAAAAACAAAAACATGCTGTTCCTCGAACTGAAATACTCATGGCTATTATTTCGCTCTATCATCGTGATATGAGGCTAAGAAGAGAGAGTCCAGCAGCGATAGCTGATTATCTTTTTCAACATGCCAGTGAGTTCTGGCCTAAGACCGGAGAACCACCTTTGAGCTATGATACTGTTGTTAGCTTGCTACGTAGTTGCATGAAAAACATTAAGTTTAACTAAATGTTAACAATTATTGTGACTAATGATTTTGGATTTTTTTCATTAGTCACATTTTTCTCATTTATAACCTATGTTTTAATTTTCCGTGTTGAAGCCAATAGACTTAGATAAACGGAGAATGATGAATGTTATCTAAACATGATAATACTACTTTGCAACGACCTTCAATGGATTCTCTGATCGATATGAAGTTTATTACTTCCGATTGTTTATTAAGTGACAAATGGATTTATCGATTGATTTCTCTGAATCGCTTTCCAAAACCTATAAAAATAGGTCGGATGTCCCGATGGCGCGCTGCTGATTATTATAAGTGGCGAGATGGGTTTGAAGAAAACTCAGGTCAACAGTTTGAGGGGATGAGAAATAAGGCAAGAGCAATTAATAAAGGGAATAGATTATCACCTACTCCCTAAGCCTTAATTGATAGTTAGTAATATTTAACTGATTAACCTTTAGGGTCAATCCCGCGTGATTGTAGTTCTTTACGTAAAATTCTTTTAATCCAAGTTGCCAACGCGCTATCTCCATCTTTGCGCATTTCTTTTTCGAGTTGCAACCTAAAATCGTCGGTAAGACGCATTTGGAATGGTGGGGAACGTTTCTCTTGTGGTGTTGACATGGTAATTACCCTGGAATATGATGACTACATGGTAATTACCATTGTAAGTATAGTTCGCTTGTAAAAGCAATGCCCGATTGTGCGGGAACACAAATCGGGCATTTAACCAACCGTTATAAGAGGTAACGAAGATGGCTAAACAGAAGTGTACTTGGTTATTTGCGGCGATCAACCGCAGTCAACGCAATGCCCGTCCTGTGATGTTAAGGATCACCGCAGATAACGAGCGGTCAGCGCGGCGCAGACTTGCCCCGGATTATGTACTGAGCTTTGCCGGGCGCATTCCCTGCGGAGGTGAACATGCGTAATTATCCGCACCCCGGCGAACGCTGGCAGCATGAACGTGGCTGGACGGTCACGATTATCCGATTAATTGAAGCCTCGCCCTCTGTGGCGCTGGTTAATCCTGAATTCAGCTGTGAAGTGCTGATACGTCATGACAGCGACAACCAGCTTTCTTCCTGCCCTCTGGCATGGTTTGAACAGCGGTATACGCGCCTGTTTGATGTACCGCTCTTTAAGCCTGCACCAGCTCCTGCAGGCGGTAGTGGTTCCGGCCCGCTGACACTGCATCCGTCTGTGCTATTTATCCGCTGGCGGGAGCGTAGCATACGGCGTTCTGCTGAGCCTGACGACGGTCACTATTCAAAGTTTCTCTGACAAAATACCGCTGAAAACGGAGTAATCCACGATGAATATTTCAAACGGGCACAACGGTGCTCAGGGCCACACTTTGCCTGAAAAACACAATACCGGTGCTTTTGCCTATGGGTTGTCAGAGGACAGTTTCGGAAAGCTGACCCGCGCAAGAAATGCCTGCGACATGCTCCAGCTTCTCTTTTCTGAATACCCGTCTCAGGCCGGAGCACTGGACGCTGGCTGTGCGCATGGTGTCGCCGCGCTGATGGAGTACCTGCGGGCAGATTTGACGGATATTGCGCACAGCTGTGCACTGATTGAAGGAGGTGCCAGATGAACCAGCCGCAGGTTTCCATTTTCCCGGCAGAAATGACAACCGCGCTTTACCGGCGGGCTATTGCTTCAGCATGGCGGCAGAAAATGCTGAACGAAACTGGCAGTGATCAGTATGGTCCGCACAGCCTGACGGTGGAGCGTATTGAAATGGCCATTGCGCTGCATATCGAGTGCGCACTGATTAACGAGTACGGCGAAGCACAGGGCGCCGCTGCCGCGCTGGCACTGCTGACTGACATGCTGGAGCCGTCACTGCTGACCGCGCCGCCGGTACTGACCGCGCGCGGCTGTGAAGTAATGGCGGAGATGTACCGCACGCTTCCGGCGACCTTTGATGACTTCTGCAGTACTGGTGTGACGTTGTATCAGGGGGAAGTATGACAATACAGACGGTTACGCAGATTTCAGCCGCCGCGCGGGGGAAATGGCCCGTTATTCTGCATATGCTGCGTATTGATGTACCTGAAAACGGCAGGCACGGTCCCTGCCCGAAATGTGGGGGCAAGGATCGTTTTCGCCTCGATGACCTTGACGGGCGCGGGACGTGGATCTGCAGCCAGTGTGGCAATGGTGACGGTCTGGATCTGGTTAAGCTCGTAACCGGCTACAACGTCAGAAAGGCTGCGCAGCAGGTGGCGCAGGTGCTTAATGTGCCGGATGTGCAGGAACTGCCTGTTAAGCCTGCCAGACAAAAAGCCCCTAAACGCGACATGAGCCTTACCGTGGCGACGCTGATGAAAGAGAGCCACACGGGAGAAAGTGCCTATCTGGCAGGAAAAGGGTTCGCCGGATACCCGGCCTCTCTGACCGGAAGCGTGCAGCATATCAGCGGTAAGGATTTTCCTGCTGGTTCCCTGCTGTTACCACTCACGACCAACACCGGAGCCGTGACCGGTGCACAGCTTATCGCCCCGACGGGTGAAAAAAGCATACTGCCCGGCAGCACGATGAAAGGCGCGTTTGTGTCGCTCAGCCCGTTACCGTCTGAACCACCGGTACAGGTGGTGATTACCGAAGGTTACGCTACGGCGCTGACGGTAAGCCAGCTCACTGCCGGATGCGTAGTGGCTGCCATATCTGCGGGCAACCTGCCCAATGTGGCGCAGTCGCTGCGGGCACGCTGGCCTGAGGTAAAAATTATCATCGCCGGTGATAACGATTTTCAGGACGGGGGGGAGAATCCCGGCAGAGCCTTTGCTGAACGGGCGGCAAAAGCTGTTGGCGGCTGGATGACGCTGCCACCAGGAGAGATTAAGGCTGACTGGAATGACTTTCATCGGGAGCACGGTATTACCCGTGCCCGTGAAGCCTTTCGCAACGGTCTGGTACTGTGCGGGGAAGGCCGCACGCAACTGCCGCACGGATTCCGTCTTACCCAGGAATATCTCTGGTATGAAAAGCAGGTACAGCGCAACGGTGAGACGGAGATCCAGAACGTCAAAATATGCAGCCCGCTGCGCGTGACGGCAATCACCTGCGATGCCGATGGCGGTAACTTCGGACGACTGCTGGAATGGGAAGATACGTGGGGTGAGCGTCGCCGCTGGGCGATGCCGATGGAAATGCTGAGCGGCAGTGGTGAGGAACTGCGCCGGGTACTGCTTGTTAACGGGCTGTCTTATATCAGCACCACCGGTGAGGCACGCGCACGCCTGATGGAATATATCTCACTGTGTAAACCGGAACGTCGCGTGACCTGCGTCAGCCGTACTGGCTGGCATGGTCAGGTTTACGTCCTGCAGGATGAGGTCAGCGGTGAAGGTGCAGAGGGTGTCATTCTCCAGACCACTTCCGTGCAGGGGCGTGATTTCCGCGTGTCGGGCACAACAGAGGAATGGCGGGAGAACGTATCCCGCTACTGTACCGGCAACTCCCGCGTGGCATTTGCTGTCAGCCTGGCCTTTGCTGCACCACTGTTACGGCTGGTTGGTATGGACGGCGGCGGCTACCACCTCAAAGGGGAATCGACAGACGGTAAGACCACCACCATGAAAGCGGCAACCTCCGTCTGCGGCGGGCCTGACTACTGGCAGACATGGCGGGCCACCGGCGCGCTGGAGGGATGTGCCAGCCGCCGCAACGATGCCGCCATGATGCTTGATGAGATCCGGGAAGTTGACGGACGCGAGGCAGGCAATATCGCCTACATGCTGGCAAACGGTCAGGGCAAGGGTCGTGCCGGTACGGACGGTGAACTGCGTACCCGTAAGCAGTGGCGCCTGTTGTTCTTTTCAACTGGCGAGTTATCTCTGACCGAACATGCGGCAAAGGCCGGTGAGCGTACTTTTGCCGGGATGGAAGTCAGGATGATCCAGATCCCCAGCGATTCCGGGAAGTTTGGCGTTTTTGAGGAGCTGCACGGCTTCGACAGCGGCAAGGCTCTGGCAGAGCATCTTGAATGGGCCACGTCCTGCTACTACGGTTCGCCGTTCCGGGAGTGGCTGAAAGCACTGACCGCTGATCTTAACGGACTAACGGCACAGGCAAAATCGCTGATGAAGGAATATGCTGCCGCCCTGACTCCGAAAGATGCAGGCAATCAGGTGGGCCGGGCTGTGAACCGCTTTGCACTGGTGGCGATGGCAGGTGAACTGGCAACCCGTCTGGGTATCACCGGCTGGCCTGAGGGTGAAGCATTGCGGGCAACCCGCGTCTGCCTGAACGCATGGCTGAAAGAGCGCGGGCACACCGCCAATCAGGAAGATATCGCCGCACTGGAGCAGGTTCGCAGTTTCTTTACCGCGAATCAGTACAGCCGCTTTGCAGACTGGTATGACGAGCGCAACCGCCCCGCCAATATGGTGGGCTGGCGCAGGGTGGAGAAAGGCAGTACCGCGCAGGGCACGGAAGCTGTCACTACGTTTTATGTCATGCCATCCGGCTGGAAAGAAATCTGCAGGGGATTTGACCCGCGCAAGGTGGCGCGTCTGTGCGCAGATCGTGGATACCTGCTGCCCTCCACTGATGGCAAACTCCAGACAACCATTCGCCCGCCAGAGATGAATCCCCGCAGGCTCTATGTCTTCAACAGCGAGGTGCCGGGTTAAGGCTTTGCGTGAGTCTTATTTATTAAGGGTAACAGGTGAAACAGGTGGAACAACCGTATTTTACAGGGGCTGAACCTGTTCCACCTTCTGAAATAGTGAGGTGGAACAGATGTAACGCCAGCCAATCCGCTGTTCCACCTTGTTACCCGCGATGTTCCACCGGTGCAGTGTATATAAATGATTTATAAAACAAAGCTGTAACACATGTTTCACCTGTTCCACCGCATCAGGGACATAAAGCAGACTGAAACAGTGGGCATTTTTATCTGGCTGGCTTTCATAGCCACGTCTGAATAACCGCAAGCGCCCGTTGTGCCAGCCACCACACACTGAGCACCGATAGTGTGCTTGTGTCAGCCACGACACAATTGACGTAACGAACCAACCCGACAGGAGAAGTCATGAACAACACCGCAGTGAATAACAACCTTTCCACTTTTCCGGCTGTAACGCAGCGGGCACTGGAAACCATGAACACAGCCAGAAACGCATGGCTTGAAGCACGTCGTCAGCAGAAAGCGGCAGCGGATAATATTGCGACAATCCGCCAGCGTCGCGCTGAAATGGAATCCACGACGAATACACTGAATGAGGAGTGGCGCACGCTGTTTCGTGAAAGTCAGGGCGTGGTCTCAAAGGAAATGAAAAAACTGCGCACGGAAATTGCGCTGGGACGAGAAACGCTTGAGGATTTTGATGAGCTGCTGGCGGCTCAGGAAAGCGAAAATGCACTTTTGCCGCAGAAAGCTGCGGAATTAGCCGGAAAGTATATCCACGCGCATAACATTCTTGTGGATATTCGCGCAAAACAAATCTGGGAGGATTTTATGCAGTCGCATGGAAAAGCGCTTATTCAGACGCTGAGCCTGCTTAAATCCACAATGGGCCGGGAAGCCAGTGCCGTTGTGGGTGTGGTGAATTCAGTTAATGACCCGGACACAGTGCTGAAAGACTTTATTCATAAACATATCACCAGACCGGCTCTGGCTAACGATGCGATGCCTGAACAGGACCCGGTGTTTAAACTGGCGGGAGTTGCCCCGGATTATGCGGCGCGTCTGGATTTCAGTAATCAACTCTCTCCAGCAGCTATGCATAAAATAAAGGTTCGTCAGGAACTTGCTGAGAAGGAGAAAGCAGTATGACGGCCCGAGGCACACCTGACCAGGTACTTACCAGTTTTCGGAATGCCCGTATTCTGTGGGCCAGACATAGTGAGAGCCGAAAAGCCGTTGAACAACAGATAACATCTCTCCTCGCTGCCACAGAAAAACCAGCAGATTATGCCCGACAGCTCGAATTCCTGCGGGAACGTCTGGATGTGCTGAAATGGCAAATTAACTGTGCTGCGCGCGAATGCATTTACTCGCAGCATTTACTGATGGAGGCCTGCACAGAAGCCGCTCTCAGCAATTTTATGCAGGCGAATGGGGCAGCCCTGACATCTGCACTGGCTCCGTTCCTGAAGGGGCGCGGAGGGGTTGACGTTGCGTCCCGTATATTACGCAGTGCTCTGGTTCGCCAGCTGGCAATAACACCGCCTGAAATTGCCGGGGATTATCGTGAGATCCTGGATGAATCCGGTTTGATGCCTGACCCCAGTATGATTCGTGATTGCCAGGGCTCTTACACCCCGGCACAACATCTGCGTTTTCAGCAACGCCTGAATGACATTAACGATATACAGGAGTGATATTAATGGCACTTAAATGTCCGGAATGCGGTACAGTTGCACACGCCAGAACAGCAGCCTATGAAGCTCCGTCAGTTAAACGCTCGTGGTATCAGTGCCAGAATCTGGAATGTTCCTGCACATTTACGGCACTGGAGAGTGTGGATAAGATAATCATGAAACCCCGGCGCAATGAACAGGAACCAGACAAATCACAAACCCCGGTAAAACAACAGCAAACGCTCAATCGCTATGGCTCCGCGTCAAAACTGTCAAGCCGTCAGCAGATTCCTGTCTGATTAGAAAAAAACGCCTACGTAATCCCGGTCGAGTACCGGGATTTTTAACACCTTTTCCCTGGCTGGCCTGAGAGCGCATGAGTGCATGTCTATGGCGCATGAAAACGCATGAGTCTTATGCACCATTTTTGACGAGAAAGCCCTTGTTTGGTGGCTTCTGAGACGATTTATGAGGTGCATGAAAACCAGTCTGTTAAGCGAAGCGGGCAGGCGTGCGGGGCTGTGCGATATGGGGGCAATTCAATGAGCTAGCTGAGGATTGGTCAGTAAGTTGTCCCGCTAGGTTAAGGTTTCTCCTAGGGATGTTGTTGCTTCACAAATCTGCGGTAAGATGCTATTTATAATATGCTTTTGGCAACAATTTTCTAAATTTTTTGTGTTGAGTACGGGTTGTAATCTAAAAGGCAAACGTAAAATGGAATATAAAGATTACACTGAAGTTAGAGAGTTTTGGAAAAATGAAATTATTGCGTTTCTTGCCTTAACTTGTCTAAAGGGGGTTGGTTACTGGACGCTTCGCAAAATCTATCAATCCAAAATTGGATTTAAGAATATATTAAAAGATAATACAGCTGATGCCTTGGCAGGATATCTAAGAGTTTCCTTGCCTAAAAATATATCTTGGGAAACATTTCAACAAGACCTTTGGTCTAAGGGACTGGAGAGAGCTCGTGAACTCAATAAAAATGGTATTGTGCTCACCTTTTATGATCAGGCTACATTTCCTCAATCATTAAAGAACATAAGCGATCCGCCATTTTGGATTTTTGTTCATGGTAATTATGAACTTCTTAATAAGAAATCTGTTGCAATTGTGGGGACACGAAAGCCAACGGATGATGGTATTTTTCTAGTAAAACTGATTGTTTCTTCTCTATATTCTAAAGATGTTTCAACAGTCAGTGGTTTGGCGACAGGAATAGATCAATGTTGTCATTATGAATCGCTGAGATATGGCATTCCAACTATTGCGGTATTGGGTAATGGGATTTTTGTCGAGTATCCGAAAGGTTCTAAAGAGTTATATCGAGCAATAGTTTCTAATGGTGGGGCTATCGTTACCGAGTATCTACCTGAACAAACATATAGCGCAGAAAATTTTGTAAGGCGTAACAGAATCCAGGCTGCTTTATGTGATTCACTAATACCAGTCGAATGGAATATTAAAAGTGGAACATCACATACTGTTGATTATGCTTTTAAGTATGCAAAAAAGATAGCGAGTCCATATCTTCCTACTACGTATGAAAGTAGACCAGAATTGAAGTTTGCTGAAGAAAATAGAAATTCTTTATCTTTTTTAATGCCTTTTGAATTGAATGAGATGAGTAATTATATTTTGAATAATAATCATGATTTAAAAGCACAGCCGATACAGCAGAGCTTAGATCTCTAAGGAAGATGAAATGAGCAAAATTAAGGGTGTGATTCTTAGTGTTGAAGATATTCTTGTGCCTAAGGGAAAGATCGATAGCGAAATCTTTGCAGAGGTAGATAAATTAATTAGATATTTCAGAACTAAAAAGATCGAGTTTGTTGTATTCACTAACAGGGGTTGGGTTGTCGGAGATGAAAGAACCCCTTTAGAGGATGTGTTACAAAAGCATTGGGGAGAATTTAAATATCTTTGTCGAGCGAAAGATAAGAGCATTCCAGGGAAGCCAACTGCGGATGCTACAAAATATGTCCTTGATTTGATGGGTTGGGAAAGTACAGAAACTTTGTACATTGGTGCTTCGATAAACGACATGCAAACAGCAGTTAATGGTGAGTTGCTCTTTTTAAGAGCTACATGGTGGGCAGACAAAACAGATTATGGTTTCGAGTTTTCAACCCCTAAAGATATTGCTAGATTTATAGATACCTTCTGTTTAAGAGAGCATCTTTGGTGTCATGAAATTCACGATGGTGATTTTAATTTCTATGCACTTGCTCCTTTCAGCACCATGAAGGAAGAGTATACTCTTTACTCTGAAGATGCTCGTGCTGCTGCTAAACATGGATTAGGCCATCCTGAATTTTGGACGAGTGCCTTAATATCCAGTCTCTATTTTAGTGGCATTCATAAGATGATTAATTATGTTAGTGTTTATCCAGGGCATAAGCAAGGATATGGGAATAATATCATGGATGAAGCGATTTCAATATTTGGAAAATGTTTTCGCAAGACGTATATCCCAGATCTTATTTTAAGGCATACGACTTCCAAAAAATCTCAAAAAGCAAGAAATGAGGGAGTTGCAATTGACCATTGCAATCAACTTAATACAATTTGTCTTAATTCTCAGCCACACAGAAATCCTAGAACTACCTATAAAAAACCACCTTTAGGCCCTGGTAAAACAGTACTTCTTATAGATGATATAACAACTCGAGGCTATAGTTTTGAATCGGCAAGAGCTTACATACAGAGAACAGGGGCAAAAGTAATTCTTGTTTCTTGGCTTAAAACTATTAATACCGATATCTCAACATTAGGTGAGCTTCACGATTTTAATCCTTATCAAGCTAATCATTTCGAAAATGTTCCATTAGGTAAATCGCATAGCTACAGAGCTAATATTGTTGATATTCTTGCGCCTGCTGAGCTCACGCGCCTATTCTCTGCCTATCAGCAGTGGGATTGGCCAGCATAACCTAAATGGATTCCATTCTCGGTAAGTAATGTCTCTTTGTTCCCGCTATTGACATTACTTACCAGTCCTTGGGACAAGTCGACTTACTGCGGCATCTATTATGGGGGCATTTTCGGGGGCATTACTTAACGGTGTGTTTCTTTTTTGTATATTTTTCAGTATGTTATTGTTTTATTTTATTCCTATTATCGGCACCATTAAAATCAAAGAGTTACCCCATATTTAAATACACCACGTTTCCTCCTGTGCCGCATTTGTGCCATTGTAACCTTGGCAATTCATCAAAATACTGTTCTGACATCAGGCAGTGCAGGTGCAGCTATTTAAACCAATTGCTGCCGCCATTCTTTGACGTAGTCAATCAGGGCGCGGAGCTTTGGTGCAATATTGCGACGCTGTGGGAAATACAGATAGAAGCCCGGAAATTGTGGAAGAAAGTCATCAAGCAGCGATACAAGCTTACCGCTTTCAATATATGGCCTGAAAGTTTCCTGAGTGGCAATTGTTATTCCTCCGCCGGCAAGAGCCAGCCTCAACATCAGACGCAGATCATTAGTCGTAATCTGCGGTTCAATCGCAAGGTCGAAAGTTCTCCCGTTTTCTTCAAATGGCCAGCGATAAGGCGCAACCTCCGGGGACTGACGCCAGCCGATACACTTATGGGTATTTCCCCCGGAGGTGAGAAAGCGCTTCCCACGCCCGGCCGCAAGGATCAGGACGACGGGGGCAGGCATGAATCCTCCTCCTGATGGAGACGTACAGAGGCGACTTCTGCCAGCACGGAGAGTGCCAGAGTATGCGCATCCCGGGCTTTGGGGAATATCCCGACGGGTGCCCGAATTTGCGCTGTCTCCTCCCTGGACCATCCCAGCTCGTGGAGCTTTTGCAGACGTAACGTGTGGGTTCGATAGCTGCCCAATGCGCCGAGATAAAAGGGTTTTGCCTCTCGCGCGGCCTGCAACACTGGCAGCTCTCGGTTGAGATCATGGCACAGCAAAATGACCGCCGTATCGGTATCGATCTGAGCGCTGGCTGAGGCCGGAAAAAGATCGAAGATATGGCTGTCATAGCCTGTGGCTGCTGCAAGACTCGCGGTTGCCTGCGCCTCAAGAGAACGTCCGTAAATCATCAGCCTGACGCATGGCCTGAACCCCACCTCAAAGCCATTGAGATTCCAACCCGTCCGGGTTTGCGTGGGCAGGCACACCAGTGATTGTGCTTGCGGATCGTAGCGCAGACCCGCCGGTTTTCTCTGTTCCAGGCGGTTCAGCACGGCGAGCAGAGGCTGTGCCGTGCGTAGTTTATGGAGCGTCAGCGTGATCCCACCGCCGCAGGGCAGAACGATGTCAAACCACGGCGAACCTTCGCCATAGCGAATTTCGCGATCGCAGCCTGAGCCCATCATCTCCAGCGCTTCAAAAGCGGCAGCGGCCTCCACGCAGCCGCCAGAGACAAAACCGCAGTAACGACCATCTTCGCGCACCACCATCTGCGCCCCGAGCGGTCGCGCCGCGCCGCCGCGTATCTCCACCAGCGTCACCAGCACCGCTTCTTTACCGGACATTAGCGCCTCTACGGCGAAGCGCAGAATGGTCCGGTGGTCATCGGTGAGAAACGCCTGCTCTGGCTTATGCCAGTGTTCGTCTTTGTCAAAAAGCGGGTATGACATTGTTCCTCCTTAAACCACATCCGGCAGCTTATCGAGCAGCTTATCCAGAGTGATGGGATAATCCCGTACCCGAATACCGGTGGCGTTATACACTGCGTTGGCGATAGCCGCGCTCACGCCGCACAGGCCCAGCTCACCGACACCTTTGGCCTTCATCGGGGAGGATATGGGGTCGGTATCATCCAGGAAAATCACCTCCTGTTTTGGGATATCCGCATGGACCGGCACCTCATACCCCGCCATATCGTGATTAACGAAGTAGCCCAAACGGTCATCCACCGCCAGCTCCTCCATCAGTGCCGCGCCCATGCCCATAGTCATTGCGCCAATGACCTGGCTGCGTGCAGTTTTCGGATTCAGGATGCGTCCTGCAGCACACACAGCGAGCATACGCCGGACCCGAACTTCTCCCGTCGCGCTATGCACGCCGACCTCCACAAAATGCCCGGCAAAGGTCGACTGCTGGTACTCCTTGCTCAGTGTTCCGAATTCAATGCTCTCTTCCGCTGTCAGTCTGCCGCCTGCGGTGGCCTCATGTAGCGTGGCGCTTCGGGTACCGTTGGTAATCTTGCCGTCGGCAAACTGCGACTGCTCAGGATCAAACCCGACTGCCGAGGCAATCATTTCGCGAAGTTTCACACAGGCGGCGTAAACGCCGGAGGTGGAGGTATTCGCGCCCCATTGTCCACCAGAACCCGCAGAAACCGGGAAACTGGAATCGCCGAGGTGAACCGCAACCTGCTCCAGCGGTACGCCAAGCATTTCCGCTGCCGTCTGGGCCAGAATGGTGTAGCTGCCGGTGCCAATGTCGGTCATGTCCGTTTCCACGGTAACGGTGCCGTTTGGTTCGAGGTGAACCCGAGCACCCGATTTTTCCAGCAGATTATTGCGAAAGCCCGCCGCGACGCCGTGGCCGACTAGCCACTCCCCGTCGCGCACCTGTCCGGGTGTGGCGTTGCGCTGCTTCCAGCCAAATTTATCCGCTCCGGTGCGCAAGCACTCGATAAGCTGACGGCGAGAGAAGCGGCGCGTCTGGTCGGCGGGGTCAACCTGAGTGTCATTCAGGATGCGAAACTCGACGGGATCGATGCCCGCTTTTTCCGCCAGTTCGTCGATCGCGATTTCGAGCGCCATCAGACCGGGGGCTTCGCCGGGCGCACGCATGGCGTTCCCTTCCGGCAAATCAAGCGTGGCGAGCCGCAGGCCGGTATGACGATTCGCCCCTGCGTAGAGTAATTCGCTTTGCTGTACCGCCGTTTCCGGCGTGCCGCCGGGCAGGTTTCCGGACCAGCTTTCATGTGAGATAGCGGTGATTTTCCCGCTCTGGTCAGCACCGATACGAAGGTGCTGAAGGGTGGCGGGGCGGTGCGTGGTGTTATTGGGAATAGTGGGGCGGGGGAGCATCACTTTAACCGGACGTTTCACCGCTCGGGCGGCGAGGGCCGCCAGCAGTGCATCGCTTCTCAGGAACAGCTTGCCGCCAAACCCTCCGCCGATATACGGGGAGATAATACGCACATTCTCCACGGGCACTTTCAGCGTTTTTGCCAGATCGGTGCGGCACCAGTCAATCATCTGGTTTGAGGTCCAGAGGGTAAGCTTATTTCCATCCCAGACGGCCATCGAGGCATGCGGCTCCATCGCCATATGGCTCTGGTCCGGGGTCGTGTAGGTAGCATCGATCTTCACCGCAGCGGAGGTGAAAGCCCCGTCAAAGTCACCGACGTTTTTGTCGGGCGTGTCTTCCGGCGGCTGACTGACGGCCTGTTTTTCGTCCGCCAGGGAGTAAGCTCCTTTATTACGGCGATAGTGCGCCTGCACCAGCGAGGCCGCCGCTCGCGCCTGTTCGAAGGTCTCGGCCACTACCAGCGCAATGGCCTGATGATAGTGCTCAATAGTGGGGCCGCCTAACAGCCTGGCGGTGTTTTTGTCGCCTTTACTGAGTGCCCCGGCGTTACTGGCGGTAATGACAGCCAGTACGCCCGGCGCTTTTTGCGCGGCGTCCGTATCAAGGGCGGTGAGGCGTCCTTTGGCAATGGCGGAACCGACGATATAGCCATAGGCGGCGTTGGGAGCTTCTTCAAACCATTCGTAGGCGTAGCGTGCCGTGCCGGTAGTTTTCAGCGGTCCGTCGATGCGGTCATGGGGACGACCGACAACCTTCAGCTGATCGATCGGGTTTTCCCCTGCGGGTTTATCAAATTTCATGCCTGTGCCCTCGCTTCAGCCAGTACGGAGGCAAGCGTTCGCTTCGCCAACAGGAGTTTAAAGGTGTTTTCAGCGGTGGGATGGGCGCTGGCGAACAGCGCGTCATATACGGCCTGCGCCCCCTGGGATAGCTGAGCATCCGCAGCCTCAATGCGCCAGGGCTTATGTGCTACTCCGCCCAGCGCGACGCGCCCGCTGCCGTCAGGGTGAATAATCGCCGCGACCGATACCAGGGCAAAGGCGTAGGAGGCGCGATCGCGCACCTTACGGTAAATATGTTTTCCGCCGAGCGGCGGAGGTAACGTCACCGCAACGATAAGCTCACCGGGAAGCAGGGCGGTTTCAATGTGCGGCGTTTTCCCCGGTGGGTGATAAAAATCAGCCAGTGTGATACTGCGAGTCTTTCCCTCCAGCGTGATGGTTTCCACCACCGCATCCAGCAACCGCATTGCGACCGCCATATCGCTCGGGTGGGTGGCTATGCAGGCTTCACTTACGCCTACCACCGCGTGCTGACGGCTAAAGCCTTCAAGCGCCGCGCAGCCGCTCCCGGGCAGGCGCTTATTGCAGGGCTGATTGGTGTCGTAAAAATAGGGGCAGCGCGTGCGCTGGAGCAGATTACCTGCGGTGGTTGCCTGATTACGTAACTGACCAGACGCGCCCGCGAGCAAGGCGCGGGAGAGTACCGCGTAATCACGACGCACGCGCTCGTGAGCCGCCAGGTCGGTGTTCCGTACCAGTGCGCCGATGCGCAGCCCACCCGCGTCGGTCACTTCGATCTTATCGAGCCCGAGGCCGTTCACATCGATAAGGTGGGTGGGCGTTTCAATTTCCAGCTTCATCAGGTCCAGCAGATTGGTCCCGCCCGCGATAAATTTTGCGCCGGGTACGCGCTGAGCGCTAAGTGCCGCCTCGGCTGGGGTGTTCACTCGTTCATAGGTAAACGCCTTCATGATTTTATCTCCCCCGCAGCATCTTCAATGGCGGCAAGGATGTTAGCGTATGCACCACAGCGACAGATGTTGCCGCTCATACGTTCACGGATCTCATCGGCAGTTGTTTCTGGAGCGGAAACCAAATCGACCGTGACGTGACTGGGAATGCCGTCCTGAATCTCTTTTAGCACCGCTACTGATGAGCAAATTTGCCCGGAGGTGCAGTAGCCGCACTGGAAGCCATCATGCTTGATAAAGGCCGCCTGCATGGGGTGAAGATTATCTGGCGAACCCAGGCCTTCAATGGTGGTGATCTCGGCCCCCTGATGCATGACTGCAAGCGTCAGGCAGGCATTAAGCCTGCGACCATTGACCAGCACGGTACAGGCTCCGCACTGTCCGTGATCGCAACCTTTCTTGGTACCGATCAAATGCAGATTTTCACGCAAAGCGTCCAGTAGCGTGGTTCGGGTATCCACCTCAAGCTGCTCGGTTTTGCCGTTCACCTTAAGTGTCAGGGGCATTATCTCTGGCGCGGGTGTAGCTGCCGGAACGCTTGCCGCCAGCGTAGAATGCGGATAAACCACGGCGGTCGCCGCTGTTGCGGCGCTCACTTTAATCAGATCGCGACGGGTCAAACTTAAATCGTGCGGCTCGTGCTTCCCAACCCGATTATCTTCGGGGTATTCGCCTTGGTTGCTCATACCAGGCCTCCGGTATTCTAAAGGGGAAAATAAGAGTGCGTTGCGAGAGTGCTGATGCTTTTTTAAACGTTAAGCATAGTCGGCGACAGCAGGAGGATTATTCTTAAAACGCGAATGCAACTATGAGCTCGGCTAATAAATTCATGTTCGCCGGGATGTTGATGATGATGGGAGCTGGTTTATTGCTTTAGTTGTACGATGCAAAAACCAATAAGGAAACCTGTGATTTTCAGCTCTACATCACCCTGCAAATCTCTGTCACTTCTAATATAAAAATAGGGAGAAATGATGGAGCTTATATTCATTGGCGATTAGGAAACTATCTTGTTATACAAAACAATACAGTTCTTTACATTTGCCTTGTTTTATGAATACTCCTGAAGAGGTGTATAACATAATGGTACAAGCAGGGTAGATATGAATATATTTGAACAAACTCCACCGAACCGCAGACGTTATGGTCTTGCTGCATTCATTGGGCTGATTGCTGGCGTTGTTTCCGCATTCGTGAAGTGGGGGGCTGAAGTTCCATTGCCGCCACGTAGCCCGGTGGATATGTTTAATGCAGCGTGTGGCCCGGAATCATTAATCAGGGCTGCAGGCCAAATTGATTGCTCGCGTAATTTTCTCAATCCACCGTATATTTTTCTTCGAGACTGGTTGGGGCTGACAGATCCCAATGCGGCTGTTTATACCTTTGCCGGGCATGTCTTTAACTGGGTTGGTGTTACGCACATTATCTTTTCGATAGTGTTTGCTGTCGGTTATTGTGTGGTCGCTGAAGTATTTCCAAAAATTAAACTCTGGCAGGGCTTACTGGCAGGTGCTTTAGCCCAACTTTTTGTTCATATGATTTCATTCCCTCTCATGGGACTGACGCCACCTCTGTTTGATCTCCCGTGGTATGAGAATGTTTCTGAAATTTTTGGACATTTAGTCTGGTTCTGGTCTATTGAAATTATTCGCAGAGATTTACGAAACAGAATTACTCATGAGCCAGACCCTGAGATCCCTTTAGGCTCAAACAGATAATGCATTGAATGATAAAAATGGCGCAAATACAGCGCCATTTTTATAGGTTAAAAACATTGCTTTTTATATTCTGATGCAGATAGTCAGTGAGTATATCGCGCTACTTCAGGATGATGTAGATCCGAAGAACGCTACAGAAGAGAGGCATTGTTGCTGGCAAATAGAAGAAGTATCGGGTTTTGTTACCCCTGAAAAACGAAGCCCCGCTATTATCGCTGGCGGGGCAGTGCAATTAATTATTGTATGTTTATAACGGTGTCAGCCCGTATTTAGCCCTTGCTCGATTGCAAGCCTCATTGACGACTCCGTTCTCACCAGACATGGCGAATTCTCTGCATGTGGACGATCGATTTTTATATATCGTGCAGCAGGCATTTTTGCCCGGGGTTCCTGCAAGGGCAATACATCGGGGGTTTTTCTGATTGGTACCGCTCATGCATCGGTGAAAAGGGGATATTTGTTCAGTGAGCCTGGCGGGAATAGTACCGCCAGCATCGTCGGCTTCGGCCCAGTAGAAAGAGACGCGGAAAAATGCACAACAGGCACCACACGTCATGCATGGATTCAGATTGCTCATAATTCACCAGTACAGCTAAAAATCGTAAAGAGAACAGCGGTACATCGTATGTAAGAACGTACCGCGGTTGGCTGGGGAACTTTCGATAGTGTGAGTATTGAATGATTTCCAGCCGTTACCGATTTTACGTACTAATTCGTGATTAAACCACTCGTTAGCAGGCTGCCTGATACCTTTCCGTGTCTCCTGAACACTATGGTGTGCATATGAGAAAGCCCATCGTTACAGGTGACATTGACGATCGCTTCCACATCATTTAAACGATTTTTGGAGCTCTGAGGTGGAATTCTTCCCTCGACCGATGGATAAGTCTTAGTCCGCCGAAGGGGGCTTAGCCGGACAGGAATCGCTAATCTTAATGAATTTGTCGTTATAGACCAGATAATGATTCCCCGGCTGACGTAACTCAGGCTGATGAACCACGTCTCCCGGACGTAGATACCAGGCATCGCCTTCCTCTTCGGTCGAATCACATCCTGGCTTAATCAGTAGCTTAAACCATGTGTTGCCAGTGTTACTTACCGTTCCTGTCACCTTGTCGAAGGACCATTTAAACTGAACCTGACGTGGTCGTACTACCAGAATGGTATCCATCACCACCACCGGCTCCGTGCTGACCTCGCCGCCGGTTGGGCTACGTCTTGTCTGGTTACGAGTGGGGACCTCGCGAAATGAGACCCGGTAGTAGCGCTCGCGGTTATCCCGTGGACCATGATAGTAAAATTTAAAATACTCGCTCTCACCAGCCTGCAACGCCAGCTGGCGGGGGGCGAAAAGCAGTTCACCATCCACCGGTCGGGTGCGCAATTCACTGCTGCCCGGGCTATCAATAGCACTGATGGCAATACGGTATATCCGTGCGCTTTTGTTGTTATTCACTACACGTTTGCTGACAAAGTCAGTCTCGGACGGCAGCGAAAATGTCAGATTGCCGACCGAAATCGCCTGTGTCAAAGGTGCCGCCAGCATACAGACCGCTGTCAGCAGGGCCTTAGTTAATGTTACGCCACGTCGCCTGAACATGAATTTCTCCTGAAGCGCTGACTTCGCCAAACCAGCCGTTATCATCTACCGTACGCAGCGAAATGGCGTTATCCATTGGAATCGAAAATTTGACTGTGGTCTTATCCATCTGCCCCACTTCGCCAGAGATATCAGTCCACGGTGTGGTCAGCCACAGCGCATCGGTCATATCCCGCCAGCTATCATCGCACCCGGCATCGTAGGTTTTTGTAGCTCCGTTGCGGGCAATAAAGGAAAGCGTCGCCGGGAATGGTACTTTCGCCTTACCGTCATCGGAGCTGAAGACACAATAGGAGCGCCCGCCAATCACCTGCGCGGGTCCGGTCACCTTGATCAGCACTTCGTCGGCAGCTGTTTTACCGCTGGTGGTTACGATATAGCCGAAATCGAGTGCCGACTCGCCGCTGCCGACATATCCCTCCCGCGACGGTGTCTGAGTATATTCATCGGAGATAATACTGATGCTGAAATCACGGGGTTTGATAATCAGCGTGTTGGAGGTAGAAAATTCATACCAGCCAGACTCCGGTGATGTGGTGTTCTGAAAGCGAAAGTTGAATAGATCTTTGGTGTTGATATCGCTGATCCCGAGGTTCACCATCTGCTTAAAGAAGTTGCTCGAGAAGAAAACATAGATCGAGTCTGCGCTCTTCATCTCGTTGAAGGTGTAGTAATAGGCGGTATTGCTCACCGGTTTCCATGAACTGCCATTCAGACTGAACTGCATATCGTACGCCCCGACGGCCGAGGCTAACGACGAGTTGGCGATCGCCGGGAATATATGGATTGAGATGTTGCTGAGTCCGTTTGTTTGCAGGGTGTAGTTGACCATCTTACAACTTAATCCTGAAAGGCTGCCGATGGTTTGCGTCCGGCAGTCGGCGTTCCCTTCGCCCAGAGTCGGTACTCCGTCGCTGTTGATAAATACCTCCGCCAGCGAGTGGGTATTTATTAACCGCAGATTTGCTGCTTTCGTATGGGTGACGTTGCGAACATACCAGTTGCCGGAGGCCTGATCCTTACAGCGTGCGCCGCTGCTGGCGTCATAGTTCACAGAGGTCTGGCAGGCATTGATGGTCATTGTAAAGCTGCTGCCGACGGGCATTTGTTGCATATACTGGTAAAACGCGTCTGACAACATGCCGTGCATCCACTTCGCGCCGCCGCTGGTCACCGTCGCGCCATAAAATCCACTGGCGTCGGTGGTTTGCGGCAGGATAAGACTGGTGGTCATATTACACCCTGCGTACCAGTTGATGCAGCGTAAGCCAGTTAAAGGAGATGAAACCGGCGAATTTTCCAGCCACATATCAAACTTCCAGTTGGTATAGAGGCCGGTGTTGTAACCGTTATCAATGTAGCCGAGGCTTTGCTGATAAATGGTTCCTGAGCCAGTGTATTTTAAACCGGTCCAGCGGTTGGCACCGGTCAGGCGCGGATCCAGCGCCCCGCCAGGCGTGACGAAAAAGTTGTCGTCTGAGTTGTTTTCGACAAACACAAACTCGCTTGCCGGTGCATCCGCCCAGGTTGTTTTGCTCACTGCCGCTCTGAGCGCGGTTACTGGCCAGATTAGCGCGAAGATTATCATCGCTATCAGTAGGTTAACTCTCATTCTCTTCTCCTGTCTGCGTCACCGCCGCCCACGATGAGAGGCCGCTGCAGACCACATCACCGACCCAGACGGCACCGCGCGCCTGGCTGAGTTCCAGTGCCACTTCGCAGGTTTTATTGCCACTGTAGCGAAAATCGATAGTGGGGTATTTCTTATCCACGTCCATGACAAACTCGCCGTTTTCATCGGTTCGGGTTCGGCCGATATGGTTGTTAATCCGTGCGTTAGCCAGCAGTGTGCCGTCTTCCGCACGGATACGACCGGAGACGGTAACCATCTGCTTCACCTCTGGCTCAATGACAGCGACATTGCCTGGATAGAGAGTCAGATGGCTTTTGCGGCCGCTGACGATATCGTAGCTGTCGAGTGAGTTTTTGCTGTTCTGTAACTCCACTTCATATCTTCCATAGGGAGAGAGCGGGAGATAGTTACGCTTGCCGTTAAGCGGGAAAATCCGCCCGTTGATTTTGGCGCTGATCTGACCGTCGTCCTCCAGCCCGGTGTTGAATATCACCCCAGCGTTGCCATCAGTCCGCCCGCTGGCAGCAATGTTTTTACCCTGCCAGCCGACGCTGCCATTGGCGGTCAAGTTGGTATTGACGTAGCCGTCCGCCGCGCTATTGACGTTCAGCGTTCCGCTGGCGTAACGAGCGTCGAATTGTGCATACGCCCCACCGCTGAGGGTTTTGTCATCACCGGTATCGCCGGAGATGGCACGTGACAGATTGGCACCAACAGTGCGAATGGTTCCTTCATCAAACTGTTTGCGTGCTGACAGGTTTGCCATGGTGTAGCCGTTTTGATGAGTCATCCCTGCGCTAAACCAGTTGCCCAGTGGTAGCGAGAGATCGAGAGCGATATATTTCCCTGTATTGGCGTTGCTGTCGCCGTTGTTATAGCGCTGAATACCGGCCCGCAGGCCAAGCGAACCAAAGGTACCGCTGTAGACATTTTGATAGTAATCTGCCGTGTAATAATGGCTGTTGTAACGGCGGTCATCATTGTAGCTGATGCTGAATGTGCCCAGCTTCGACCACAGTGAGTTCAGGTTGAGTGTGCCGCCGATTGCACGGTTGTCGGCATCGCTACGTCGCAATTGATTGCCAATGCGGGTTTTTTCCTGATTAACCCACAGCGAACTAAAGCCTCCCGGTAGAGTGGCGCTGATGCTGCCGATGCTGCTCCATGAGCTGTCACTGGCCAGCATATTTTGCAGGTTAACGTTGATCGCCCCCCCAAGCGGCAGCGTCAGACGGGTTTCACCCACCGCCTGATTATCGTATCCATATCCCGTTGCCGCCCAGCTAAGCGTACTCAATGAGCCGGAGGTCGAGGCACCTGCTAGCCAACTCTCTTTAGCTGGTCGCGTCTTTTTCCCGTTTTCCGACCAGCGATCCATATGAAAGCTACCGCCCCATACCTGCCACGCCAGTGGTGCACCGACGCCGCGCCCCCGGCTAAACAGCTTATTGACCCGCTGGGTGCGTTTGCTGATCACGCGACCGTTAACGATCACCTCAACTTCCACATCGTAAATCCCGTACGGTAGACCCCGGGTATCCACTTCATGATTGCCCATAGTGAAGTTCTGAACGCTTAGTAGCCGCCCATCACGGGTGAGATGTACTTCGCCCGCCGCCGGTAAAAAGGCGATCACTGGCGTGGCTGACTGGCTGCTGTCGAAGATGGTGGAGCTGGCCTGGTTTCCCCAGGAAAGGCCGTAAATCTTCCCTGCTGAAATGGCGGTCATCGGCCCTAAGGACTGCAAGTTCCAGGTGTCGAGCATTCCACCGGCAAATCGGTGACCGGCAAAATCGCGTTCATACATCGCTTTATATAATTCACTGTCCTGTTGACCGCTACCGATCCCGTACAGCGAGCCGTCGAGCACCACATGGTGTTCGCGCAGCGCAGTAACGTTATTCAGCGACAGATAGCTGGATGTGTTGCTCCCGCCGTTACGCAACTGGTTGTTATAGACGCCCAAGTTATAGCTCAGATTACTGCTGAGGGTGTTAACACTGGACTGCCCGATGTCTTCGCTACGTGAGCGTAGTACGGTGCCCAGCGCTTCGCGCTTGACCACCAGCTGCAGCAGCAGTTGGCGCAAGCTGAGATCCAGCTGCGCGTTGTCAGTCAGGGGGATGGTAAGGGCCTCATTGAACGGGGCGTTGGCCAGAGCCATCAGCTGCTGTCGAGTTTGTTCGCTGACACTGGCGTTATCTTCACTCTCTTCCAGCTGTATTTTCCGGATGCGTAGCTGTCCATCATCCAGCCAGATAAAAGCGCTGCCGATTCGCTGATCGTCCTGGCGACCCTGGCTACCGGCGAGATGAATATAGAGCGGGACGCTCATGCCGTCCTGAAGCGCCTGACTGAAGGCCTGCGGAATAATCACCCCACCTATTTGCTGCGCACTTATGTCAGCAGCGCTGGCATCGGGCTGAACGAACAAAAAGACCATGCCGAAGGCAAACTGGGCTTTCAGTCCTGGGGAGAACCGTCGTAAAGGCATTGTCGTTATCCATCTGCACAGCTATCTATTTCACGGGAATGAACTTATCACCCTGCCAAAGTGCAACCCGTCCTTTGTTATCCGCCGTGTCCACGCGGGTAAAACGACGCGACTTGCCCGGCATCAGGTAGTAATTCTCTTTACACTCCTTACCGTTGGCGGCTTTCAGGCAAGGGCCGTAGGCGAGGATCCGCAGCGTCGCATTTCCTGTATTTGTCAGGGAGCCGTTGGCGTACTGAAAGTGGTAGTTCGCCTGGCGGGGGGCGACGACCAGAATGGTGCCGATGCGGGCGGAAGCAGTGGCCACAGCGCTGCGGTTGGCATTATCGCGCTGCGCATCACTGAGGGCCTGATCAAACCAGACAATGCGGTAGTAGCGCTCTTTTTCATCTGCGGGTCCCTTATAGAAGAAGCGGATCACTTCGCTGGCTTGGGCGGGTAGCAGCAAGCTGGCGGGAGTGAGTAGCAACTCATCCGGCTTGTCCATTGAGATAACCTGCCCGTCGTCAAGCGGTGAAGAGAGCCGTTCGAGACGGATATTGATAAGGCGACCACTGTCGGTACTGTTTTTGATCGTTTTGCTCAGCGTGCTGCTGTCACTGTTCATAAACGATGATATATCGCCGACATCCAGCGCCTGGGCCGGAGATATTCCGGAAAACAGCAGAGCGAGAGGCAGAAGGTGCTTTTTCATAACAATTCCGTCCAGGAATAAAGCAGGGGGGCTACCCCTGCTGGTACATCAGAGAGATTAACTGGTCCAGGTCGCGTCGAACTGTACGCTAACGTCGCCGCTCCAGATGCCTTCCGGTAGAGTGCTGTAATCGGTTACTGCGGTGGTACCATTGGTGGTACCGCTGATGATGGAGAAGGTGAAACCATCCTGTGCGGTGGTACGATTGCTGGCATTGTAACCGTTAGCCAGCGGGCTAAGGTTGCCGCCCAGTACGCCGTTGGCGGTATCGATCATCACGGTATCGCCAGTTTTTTCGACTGCCGCGCCGTTATAATCCACGCCCACATTCAGTGTGGAACCTGAGGTATCCAACTGGGTTAATGTGTTGGTGATAAGACGTGAGGTCAGTTTAAAGGCGGTAGCCGTTGAGTCACCCTCGATAGCCACGTCAAATAGACCTTTCTGTGAGTTAAAACCTTTAATGCCTTCGGCATACTGGAACGCCAGGCTACCGAGTGGCGTCACAACCAGCTTACTGGTGGTGTCTTTTTTGGCTGTTGCCGACCAGGTCGCTACAGCCTGAGCTGTTACGTCAGCAGCCTGCGCCACACCCATGCCGGTAAACACCGTTACCAGAGCTATTGCCAGAACCTTTTTTTTCATTGCATTTCTTCCCGAGTTGAATTGAGGACGTGATGTCCCAGTGAGTCATTTTTTAAAACTAACTTGCCTGGAGTTTACTGAACCAACTTATATATTTTTGAGTACAGCTTGGCCTCAGCATTACGCCGATGGGTATACACTGTCTTCACACTACAATTTTCAATTCTGGCAATCGATTTAGGTTGCATTCCCTGGGCCGTCATGCGGATAATTTCCATTTCCCGGTCCGTGATTTTATCTTTCTTAATATCTTTTCTCAGGAACCTGCCATTAATCACATAGGCCAGTTCTTTTCTAATATCACGACTCAGTCCTGCGTATACCACGCCCCTAATATTGCTGTTGTAATACCAATAATTTGCTAAGGCTTCTGACTTTCTGGCCGCAATCAATACGACCTGTTTCCCCTTTACCGCGGATAACCATTCATTATCACGGTTTATAAATTCAGATAAAGAATCCGTATTGAGATTGATAAACACGAAATCTTTTCTAATTTTCTCCAACGATAGATAAATTAATCTGTCGATATCCACAATCAGTTCAGATAGTCCTTTATAGAAGTAGGCGTCATGGGGAGACCAGATGTATTTATCAGAACGGTTTTGACATTCCATATGGTTTTTAACCTCATAGTCCCTGCTGTAATCACTTTGCCATGTCACTACTTTCCAAACCTGTAATTTTTACAGGTGCATTCAGTTTCCTTAGTAAACCGGAAGTAAATAAGATACGTAGTACATATCAATAAAGGTTAAACGAGATTAAGTTTAATTATTTTCGATTGGGCTTAAATTTATGTTTTTTTCCCGATGAGTGTCAATATGTGAACGGAAAAGGAATTCAATGGTTAAGTCAATATTTAGAAAAACTGAAAATATTGCTTTTTTGATAAGAAGAAAAAGACATTTGGTTTCATAAGGTTATTGGCAATATAACGTTCAATTCTTACTTGCATTTTATATTGGTCAGGAACTTTGCCCTGAAGTGTTAGGAATAGTCTTAATGCGCTGTGTGATGGACTAGTAAAAAAACAAGTTTTAAGGGTAAGGGATAGAATATAAAACTATAATGAGCTGTCATTGAAGATGATTTGCCAATCAGTAAGAAATTTTAATGGATTAACATGCCGCACAAAATGGTTATAGGTGTTCATTACAATAAGTGATGGAAAATTGAACGGGCGTATGTACGTCATCTGTTCGGTAAGCCCCCAAGAGCCAGATTAAGTGAAGTTAAACGAAGGCTGCCAGCTGTCACAGGAACGATGGCCTCTTTGTCAGGGCACTGAGTGCAGTTATCTGTGTGCGTTACTCTAACAGGCACTCGAACGTCGGCGACGGGGTTACCGGTGGATCAGACTGTTCCTGTGGCGTAAACGTTTTTATGTTAGTACCAACAGATTTACCACATTTATCATCTTAACAGTTTGAGTGAAAATGCAGGCTGCGCCGCAAAGGGAGGAGACTGAGTGGCGTGTTCAGTCTAAAAGAGAGTTGATGCCAGCATACAGGGGCGAAGCTGGTCAACAAGTCAACATTAAGATAATGGAATATTCGGAGAGAAACGTCAGGCAGTTGGCCTCAAATGAACAGGAGGAATATATCCCCAGGAAAATTAATGTTGGTGTTATAAACACACCAACATTAATCCGATCTGATTATTAATCAGACAAATATCGTTAATCCGTCGAATTTTGAATCAACGTTTTTTCTTACGACCCTGAACGGCCTTAAAACGTGGATTAGATTTACAAATCACATATAGCCGTCCTTTTCGCTTCACAATCTGACAGTCTGGATGGCGTTCTTTTGCGGTACGCAGAGAGTTAAGAACTTTCATCACGACCCCTTTTTCGTGCTAACAAAACGACCAAAACGTTGGGTGAATCGTGCAACATTTCCTTCTGATGCCACTGTTCTCAGCTTCCCTGTATAGAACGGGTGCGATTTAGAAGAGACATCAATTGTCACGTATGGATACGTTACGCCATCCAGCTCAATCTCACGGTCTGTTTTGATAGTCGAGCCGATTTTAAAGTACTCATCAACACTGGTGTCGTGGAACACCACAGTACGATACTCAGGATGGATATTGGGCTTCATCATTTTTACCTGTTATGTTATAACATAACCATAAAGATACATGCTCATCCGGATCATTTCAACACCCAATCCCTGTGACTCTTTGTGGATGTGGAATTTTCGCAACGGGGAACTCTGGCATTGTTAGCAGCCATTGGTGACGCTCCCATAAACGCCTGGATGAGTGATTGATGATGGTTTTGCTGAGAGTATGGATTTTTCGACAATGGAGGTTATCTCCACTTTACTGGCCGATGATTTATCGCAGTATGATTGATTACCTGACAGCGTGTATTCCTCTCCCACGGATATAATAATTACTTACAAAAAGGGAGAGGATGCATATTTTAAATATCACTGAAGTGAACAGTTTATTGCCGTTATTAATAGAAATGGAGAAATAAATAGGCGTATTCTACAATTGCGACAAAAACAACGATATTAATCAGTTTATGACTGATTTGTTGTACTTTATTCTCTTTCATTGGTACTTCCTCGCTTTAAAAAAGAGCGCACTTCGTAAGTGCCCTTATATAAATAACGAGTTTGGTCAACCAATTTTTTGACATGTATCACAAATTTGAATAGATGTATTACATCGGCTATCTTTTATTGCACCAACGTCATTGATATATGTCGCCTGAAGTCAGTTCCGGGAATGAGTCTGATCTCAAGACTGGCCCAGTCCGGGCGTTGATTGGCGCTGAGGAGCATACCTCATTTCATCATAATGTCGTATCTCCTGGGGTGTTATACAAGATATCGTTGTTGGTAACCTGGGAAAGGAATTGAGTTCTATTAAACCGTCAACTATGCCGGATACATACTGGATTACACTGCAGGCACGCCTTATGAGAGAACGTGCCGCAGTGACGGGTTAATTATCTGAAAGAATTTGTGAGGCTGTATCGGTTACTCATTGATTTGATAGTTTTACTCTCGGGAGAGTAATAGATATTTAATCTATTAACGGAAACCAGCCAGTTCCTTTCGATGCCTGAATTTGATTCCATAGTTTATCCGGAATGGTTAATTCATGAATAAGTTGTGTTCTCGTTCATGAGAAGCATAACGTAAAGGGAAAAGCTCGATTAGACGGCAGGATTTGTCAGGGGTTATGAACGAAATTCATAAATCTGTTTGAGTGTTGCGATGGGTAGTGCAAGTTCGAAATCTCCGCAATTTACAGTCCGATGAAGGAAAATGAATATCCATAAAAAATATATCGATTTATTCTGGCGTATATACCTACTTCGACGTATTTCCAATAGTTGTTAATTAAAGGCAGGCCATTATTATTCACTCTGAATAATGAATTATTCACTGTCCGCAGAGTAAAAAATATAACTTAGGTGTCTATTTAATGACTTGCACAAAAAGCTAAATTTTCACCCATAAATAAAAATATAATCCCGCGCCCAACCACCTGATGAGTGGCTACAGACACTGGATATATTAGGTGGCGGTGCACTTTCTTACATAAAGGTATTTCCTTTTCTGCGGAAAAGGAAATCGGGAAATCCCCGGTTTTTCTGACAAGCAGACGCCATTATTTGTGTCTGCCTATGTTCGTTAATTCGTTCATCAGGAAATTATCTCAATGTCGCGTTATAAAACAGGTCATAAACAACCACGATTTCGTTATTCAGTTCTGGCCCGCTGCGTGGCGTGGGCAAATATCTCTGTTCAGGTTCTTTTTCCACTCGCTGTCACCTTTACCCCAGTAATGGCGGCACGTGCGCAGCATGCGGTTCAGCCACGGTTGAGCATGGGAAATACTACGGTAACTGCTGATAATAACGTGGAGAAAAATGTCGCGTCGTTTGCCGCAAATGCCGGGACATTTTTAAGCAGTCAGCCAGATAGCGATGCGACACGTAACTTTATTACCGGAATGGCCACAGCTAAAGCTAACCAGGAAATACAGGAGTGGCTCGGGAAATATGGTACTGCGCGCGTCAAACTGAATGTCGATAAAGATTTCTCGCTGAAGGATTCTTCGCTGGAAATGCTTTATCCGATTTATGATACGCCAACAAATATGTTGTTCACTCAGGGAGCAATACATCGTACCGACGATCGTACTCAGTCAAATATTGGTTTTGGCTGGCGTCATTTTTCAGGAAATGACTGGATGGCGGGGGTGAACACCTTTATCGACCATGATTTATCCCGTAGTCATACCCGCATTGGTGTTGGTGCGGAATACTGGCGCGATTATCTGAAACTGAGCGCCAATGGTTATATTCGGGCTTCTGGCTGGAAAAAATCGCCGGATATTGAGGATTATCAGGAACGCCCGGCGAATGGTTGGGATATCCGCGCAGAGGGCTATTTACCTGCCTGGCCGCAGCTTGGCGCAAGCCTGATGTATGAACAGTATTATGGCGATGAAGTCGGGCTGTTTGGTAAAGATAAGCGCCAGAAAGACCCGCATGCTATTTCTGCCGAGGTGACCTATACGCCAGTGCCTCTTCTGACACTGAGCGCCGGGCATAAGCAGGGCAAGAGCGGTGAGAATGACACTCGCTTTGGCCTGGAAGTTAACTACCGAATTGGCGAACCTCTGGAGAAACAACTCGATACGGATAGCATTCGCGAGCGTCGGGTACTGGCAGGCAGCCGCTATGACCTGGTTGAGCGTAATAACAACATCGTTCTTGAGTACCGCAAATCTGAAGTGATCCGTATTGCTCTGCCTGAGCGTATTGAAGGTAAGGGCGGTCAGACACTTTCCCTGGGGCTTGTGGTCAGCAAAGCAACTCACGGACTGAAAAATGTGCAGTGGGAAGCGCCGTCATTACTGGCTGAAGGTGGCAAAATTACCGGTCAGGGTAGTCAGTGGCAAGTAACGCTCCCGGCTTATCGTCCAGGCAAAGACAATTATTATGCGATTTCTGCGGTTGCCTACGATAACAAAGGCAATACCTCAAAACGCGTGCAGACAGAGGTGGTCATTACCGGAGCTGGTATGAGCGCCGATCGCACGGCGTTAACGCTTGACGGTCAGAGCCGTATTCAAATGCTTGCTAACGGTAATGAGCAAAGACCGCTGGTGCTGTCTCTGCGCGACGCCGAGGGCCAGCCAGTCACGGGCATGAAAGATCAGATCAAGACTGAACTAACTTTCAAACCGGCTGGAAATATTGTGACTCGTACCCTGAAGGCCACTAAATCACAGGCAAAGCCAACACTGGGTGAGTTCACCGAAACTGAAGCAGGGGTGTATCAGTCTGTCTTTACTACTGGAACGCAGTCAGGTGAGGCAACGATTACTGTTAGTGTTGATGGCATGAGCAAAACCGTCACTGCAGAACTGCGGGCCACGATGATGGATGTGGCAAACTCCACCCTGAGCGCTAACGAGCCGTCAGGTGACGTGGTTGCTGATGGTCAGCAAGCCTATACGTTGACGTTGACTGCGGTGGACTCCGAGGGTAATCCGGTGACGGGAGAAGCCAGCCGCTTGCGATTTGTTCCGCAAGACACTAATGGTGTAACCGTTGGTGCCATTTCGGAAATAAAACCAGGCGTTTACAGCGCCACGGTTTCTTCGACCCGTGCCGGAAACGTTGTTGTGCGTGCTTTCAGCGAGCAGTATCAGCTGGGCACATTACAACAAACGCTGAAGTTTGTTGCCGGGCCGCTTGATGCAGCACATTCGTCCATCACACTGAATCCTGATAAACCGGTGGTTGGCGGTACAGTTACGGCAATCTGGACGGCAAAAGATGCTAATGACAACCCTGTAACTGGTCTCAATCCGGATGCACCGTCATTATCGGGCGCAGCTGCTGTAGGTTCTACGGCATCAGGCTGGACGGATAATGGCGACGGGACCTGGACTGCGCAGATTTCTCTCGGCACTACGGCGGGTGAATTAGAAGTTATGCCGAAGCTAAATGGACAGGATGCGGCAGCAAATGCGGCAAAAGTAACCGTGGTGGCTGATGCGTTATCTTCAAACCAGTCGAAAGTCTCTGTCGCAGAAGATCACGTAAAAGCCGGCGAAAGCACAACCGTGACGCTGGTGGCGAAAGATGCGCATGGCAACGCTATCAGTGGTCTTTCGTTGTCGGCAAGTTTGACGGGGACCGCCTCTGAAGGGGCGACCGTTTCCAGTTGGACCGAAAAAGGTGACGGTTCCTATGTTGCTACGTTGACTACAGGCGGAAAGACGGGCGAGCTTCGTGTCATGCCGCTCTTCAACGGCCAGCCAGCAGCCACCGAAGCCGCGCAGTTGACGGTCATCGCCGGAGAGATGTCATCAGCGAACTCTACGCTTGTTGCGGACAATAAGGCTCCGACCGTCAAAACGACGACGGAACTCACCTTCACCGTGAAGGATGCGTACGGGAACCCGGTCACCGGGCTGAAGCCAGATGCACCAGTGTTTAGCGGTGCCGCCAGCACGGGGAGTGAGCGTCCTTCAGCAGGAAGCTGGACAGAGAAAGGTAATGGGGTCTACGTGTCGACCTTAACGCTGGGATCTGCCGCGGGTCAGTTGTCTGTGATGCCGCGAGTGAACGGCCAAAATGCCGTTGCTCAGCCACTGGTGCTGAACGTTGCAGGTGACGCATCTAAGGCTGAGATTGGTGATATGACAGTGAAGGTTAATAACCAACTGGCTAATGGACAGTCTGCTAACCAGATAACCCTGACCGTCGTGGACAGCTATGGTAACCCGTTGCAGGGGCAAGAAGTTACGCTGACTTTACCGCAGGGTGTGACCAGCAAGACGGGGAATACAGTAACAACCAATGCGGCAGGGAAAGTGGACATTGAGCTTATGTCAACGGTTGCGGGAGAACACAATATTTCCGCTTCGGTGAATGGTGCTCAGAAGACGGTCACGGTGAAATTTAACGCGGATGCCAGCACCGGTCAGGCAAACCTGCAGGTAGACACCGCCGTTCAAAAAGTGGCAAACGGCAAAGACGCCTTTACGCTGACGGCGACCGTTGAGGATAAAAATGGTAACCCTGTTCCAGGGAGCCTGGTGACCTTTAATCTGCCCCGGGGTGTCAAGCCGCTTACAGGCGATAATGTCTGGGTGAAAGCCAACGATGAGGGGAAAGCAGAGTTGCAGGTGGTTTCAGTGACTGCCGGAACCTATGAGATCACGGCGTCGGCAGGAAATGACCAGCCTTCGAATGCGCAGTCTGTAACGTTTGTGGCGGATAAGACTACGGCAACCATCTCCAATATTGAGGTGATTGGCAACTATGCGCTGGCGGACGGCAAAGCCAAACAAACGTATAAAGTTACGGTGACTGATGCCAATAACAATTTGGTGAAAGATAGCGAAGTGACGCTGACTGCCAGCCCGGCTTCGTTAAACCTGGAACCGAATGGCACTGCGACAACGAATGAGCAAGGGCAGGCTATTTTCACCGCTACCACTATTGTTGCGGCGACATACACACTCAAGGCGCAAGTGAGTCAGACCAACGGTCAGGTATCAACGAAAACTGCCGAATCTAAATTCGTTGCGGATGATAAAAACGCGGTACTCACCGCATCATCTGATATGCAATCTCTAGTGGCGGATGGGAAATCGACTGCGAAGCTGGCGGTGACCCTGATGTCGGCAAATAACCCCGTTGGCGGGAATATGTGGGTCGACATTCAGACGCCGGAAGGGGTGACGGAGAAGGATTATCAGTTCCTGCCGTCGAAAAATGACCATTTCGTGAGCGGGAAAATCATACGTACATTTAGTACCAGCAAGCCAGGCGTCTATACATTCACATTTAACGCCCTGACCTATGGCGGGTACGAAATGAAGCCAGTGACGGTGACCATTACCGCGGTGGATGCCGATACGGCAAAGGGCGAGGAGGCGATGAAATAATTTTTAAGAATATGAAAATAGCATTCTAATAAACAATAATGGCGTTGACATATTCAACGCCATTATTTATTGAATTGCCTGACAGTAGTCTCGTTATAAGTTCATTTAGATATAGCGACAGCTAAACCGGACGAACGGGGATAAAAATTTCGCAAACAACATCATTGCTATCCTTTTCTACGAAATCTTCATTGTAATAAAATCGCTCAATATCACTGCCGTTCACTCTGGCTAACCCCCTGGCAGGTAATTCCATCAGATAGAGGTTTCGCGACCATTCAGGATAGCGCTCCCACTCACCTTCATAGCGGAAAGAGGCATACAGTCCTCGGTTAATTGTCCACTCTTTCGGCATCTCTGAATCGGTTGGTTTGCATACCGTACCAGCAAAAGTTTCAACCGTGAGCAAATCGACCGATTTTGTTGACGGTTCAAACGTGGAAACGAAATAGATATCCGTCTTAAAATTCTTCATACATCTGGTTAAATGATGACGTCGTAGTTTGACTTCTTCATCCGGTGATTTATTCGACACTTCAATGTCATATTTAAATGAGTTGCCAAAAATAGGTGTCTCAGGAAAGTTGATTAATCTACACTCCGTCTTTTGCTGTTGACGTATTAAAAAAGAAGGGAAGATATTTGCGAGATCCCAATAATCACGGTGGCGGTATTCACGGGGAGAGCAGCCGAATAACTTTTTAAATTCGCGGCTGAATGACTGCTGTGAATCAAAATGCAAAGAGAGTGCAATATCAAGCATAGATTTCGCGGTGAGCCGGACAAGAATGGCGGCACGACAAAGCCTTCGTTTGCGAATGTATTCTCCCAAAGGCACATGCATGAAATTTCGGAACAGAAGCTGGATGTTGCGTCTGCTGTAGCCAGATTTCTGTGCGATATCTTCGATTGAAATAGGGTGCTCAAGATTGCACTCAATCCACTCCAGGAGCTGCTGTAGAATCTTCTGCCTGATCATCTCATTCTCCGTTAATTCTTTGTCATATCGCACATTTTCGTTATACCCTGGGCCCTAAGTGTATCAAAAATAGCAAGGGCGAAGGCAAAAGCACTGGTAGCGTCTGCTTCGTTGTCCCCGAAAATAGAGAGGTTTCAGTCCTACATTATTAATGAATTTTTTGCATAAGTGATATCAAAATCCACATACTACTTTGAGGTTACGTTTTAACGTAGACTCATTGTTCATGCCTAATGGAGGGACTGACAGTGGAATTTTCCGTATAGTCTGCTTCAGAGTATTGCAGATGCCCATCAAAAATCGATTTCTCACTGACAGATAAAGAAATGGCACAAATTAGTTCGCTTGATTTGGGTTATGTTGGGGAGTCGGTAAAACATTTTAATCCTGAATTTGTTCGTGGTTGTCTTGCTGTAAAAATACATGATTGATATTAATCATGTATTTTACCTAAGACGACAAAAACCTTTTAACAGGGAGTGATATTGATCTTCACTCTGTCATATCTCCGGTAATATGGCGTCAGGCTTCATCATCAGAAAGGGGGCCTGACGCCTGAAAAAGTGAACAACAGACAGTGTTCGGATTATCAATATTCAGTTTTTAACGTTGAACTGGATTCATTACTGCGTTGTTTAAGAATTTCCCGCGCCGAATCTGCCATTATCATGACTGCACCTGCCAGCATCAGAGTATCTTTCAATACCAGGCGACCAGCACCGGATAAATAAGGGAAACCATGATGAGCGTCACCCAATGCGGGTACCCATGCCTCCGGGGTGGTGATTAAAAATGAGAGTGTTACCAACGGTGTGGTAAATGCCATCAGCCCTCCCAATAAACCTAACCAGCGATTGACAGGATTAGCCAAAACCAGCAGAGCAATAATCACCTCCACGACGCCAAGACCGTTGGAAAAACCATAGGTATTATTGGCCGATTGCCATGCCCTTGCTTCTGGTTTGTATTCGCCTTCGTGAGTCAGATACTGTTTATAGTCTTCCGGGTGTTCATAAAAGAACGACATTAGTGGACTGTTTGCGACGAATGGTGTAATGCTGTCTGCCTCGTAAGGGACAAACTTTAATAACCCAATCCACATAAAAACAATTGCAATACTCAGACGAATCAATGTCAGGCCAATTTTATCTCCCCGACTTAACAGGTGCAGGTATTTTTCCATTGTGAACATCCTTATTTATACAATACTGCTGTTGCGGTTGAATTATTATCAATTCGCATCGATGTGACTTTCCAGGATGAAGCATTATATTTTCTGGCTATATCAGCAATGGCATCCTCCAGAACTGTCGGTGATGCTGATACTGACGAGACGCTGATATGTTTCAGAATTATTTTATCATCTGCATTGGTGGAAAATGCCATAACGCCAGATAATAGTGTTGCAAATAAAACGGATTTTTTAAACATATAAAATACCATCAATGAAGTGATTAAGAAGTTATAGAGTAACAGGGAATTAATAAGATTCTTTTCTCTGAGACGCCAGAATATTTGTTCTGGCGTCTGATTTTGAGTTTATTTGACTAATGAAAATAGATCATTGAGTGATTCGCTCATCGACGGATGAGTAAATATCTGATCGCGTAATATGCTATAAGGCAGCCCGGCATCCATCACCATTTTTACTATATTAATCATCTCGTGGGAGTCAACACACAGCAGCGATGCCCCTAATATACGTTGGGTTTTATTATCAACAATCGCTTTTAATACCCCACGGGTATCGTTCATCACTCTGGCGCGCGGAATTGCAGCTACAGGCAATGTCACCACCTGAATATCAGCACCACTCTCTCTGGCTTGTTCTTCTGTCATACCAACCCTGGACAGGGGCGGTGTCATAAATACGGAATAAGGCACATTTTTCCGATCATCAGTACTACGTTTGCCTTCACCCAGTAACTCATCACGTACAATGCGGTAATCATCCAGTGATATGTAAGTAAATTGCAGCCCGCCGGTAACATCTCCCATCGCCCAAATATTGTCTGCGGTCGTATGTAATCGCTTGTCAACGACAATTGCCCCGCGCTCGTTTACTGCGATACCGGCATTTTCTGGATGTAACGAAGCGGTAGCCGGTTGACGACCGGAAGCTATTAACAGTGCATCCACCGCCAGTTGGGCGTGCTCGCTATGCACTTGCACTTGATTTTCATGGTGACTGATTCGCTCCACATGGGCATTGAGGATAATATCGACGCCCTGATCGCGTAAAATCGTCGCGATATTATCAGCAATATCCCGATCTTCCCGAGGCAAAAACAGCGAAGCTGCTTCTAAAATGGTTACCTTGCTGCCAAAATTAGCGAACATAGAGGCGAACTCAACGCCAATATATCCGCCGCCCAAAATACCTAAATGCCCAGGCAATTCTTTTAGATTAAGTAATCCGGTGCTGTCATATACTCCTGGCGTGGTGGTAATTCCAGGAATTGGCGGAACCACGGTTTGTGCACCGGTATTAATAAAAATTTTCTCGCCATGAATTTCCAGATTTCCCTCAGGCCGATGAACACGCAGGCTATGATTATTGATAAACTCCGCCTGGCCGTCGATCACGTCGATATTGGGCATATCCGCAAGATTATGAAAATTCTTATTACGTAAAAAATTAACCACTTCATTTTTACGCTGTATGGCACGGACAAAATCTGTGTGCTGCTGTGCGTCATGAACCAATGTTTTGGTTGGGATGCAGCCGATATTAATACAGGTCCCGCCATACATTGCATTTGATTGTTCGATGAGAGCCACTCGCCAACCTGCTTTTGCCAGCGTGACGGCTAATGTTTTTCCAGCCTTGCCAAAACCAATAATCACTGCCTGATATTTATTCATGATGATTTCCTGTCGAAACGCGTTCATTTGACATCATGACTATAGACACAAAAGAGCAAATACCATTTCTTCACAACGCTTGATATTTTGTCTTATCGTCTGGTATTTTCTTTTTCTTAATCAGAATCACAAAACAAAAATCATGATTAACTATTTGATGGTATTAGATTAGTTATTTACTAAGATTGTTGGTGTTTGTAATCAAAAACCACTCAGGAGTCTGATATGGATGCCCTTAGCCGTTTGTTGATGCTTAACGCTCCACAAGGAACGATCGATAAGAATTGCGTGTTAGGAAGTGACTGGCAGCTTCCACATGGTGCCGGGGAATTATCGGTTATTCGTTGGCATGCGTTAACGCAAGGAGCGGCGAAGCTGGAAATGCCGACGGGAGAGATTTTTACATTACGCCCGGGAAATGTGGTCCTGCTACCACAAAATTCAGCTCATCGCCTGAGTCATGTCGATAATGAATCGACCTGTATTGTCTGCGGCACTCTTCGGTTGCAACATTCGGCGCGTTATTTTTTAACGTCTTTGCCGGAAACGCTGTTTTTAGCACCGGTTAACCACAGCGTAGAATATAACTGGCTGAGGGAGGCGATCCCGTTTTTACAACAGGAATCCAGATTGGCAATGCCGGGAGTGGATGCACTGTGTAGCCAGATCTGCGCTACATTCTTTACCCTCGCGGTGCGTGAGTGGATTGCACAGGTTAATACTGAGAAAAACATTCTCAGTTTGCTTCTGCATCCACGTCTTGGTGCGGTAATACAGCAAATGTTGGAAATGCCAGGACACGCCTGGACCGTCGAATCGCTGGCCAGCATCGCCCACATGTCCCGGGCAAGTTTTGCCCAGCTTTTCCGTGATGTTTCCGGAACCACGCCGCTGGCTGTATTAACAAAGTTGCGTCTACAAATAGCGGCCCAGATGTTTTCCCGGGAAACGCTCCCTGTTGTGGTGATCGCTGAGTCAGTAGGCTATGCCAGTGAATCATCTTTTCACAAGGCGTTTGTCCGCGAGTTTGGTTGTACCCCGGGAGAATATCGGGAAAGGGTCAGACAGCTTGCACCCTGAATAAAACCGCCAGGAATCGGAGCAAAGATAATCCGCATTCCGGGTGTTGTGAGCCTTTCAGCTATTTCTATTTCCAACGGTGGTTTGGGCTTTATATATTTTTTTTCTGATGGACTCTAGCTCGGTTTTTAAATAAAAATGCAAACTAAATTGCTTCAATTAAATAAAACTCCGACTATTACTTGATACGTGATTATTGTCGGTGATTTTGTTTGTACACCATCAGTGTATATCTCAATAACCCCTGAATAAGTAGCTCTGAATAGGTATAAGGGATGTGGCCATTTTTAAATGGATTTCTTATGCCAAAAATGATCGTCGATTTCCCCATAAAATGTGAGCGATGCCGAAAGAAATAAAATTAGTTATTGCATTTGAAGTTTGGATGAAAGATTATCATTTGTCATACAAATGAGGGGTGGTATGTTGCTAGCCAATTAAAAAAGAACGCCATATTTATTGATGATTGATCCCCCGGTGGGGGGGAAACATCGGGCATAAATGGGCATGAAGTAATGGAGTATTAGTTGTGAATGTCAATTTCTTTGTCACCTGTATTGGTGACGCCCTGAAATCAAGAATGGCACGAGACTCCGTGCTGCTACTGGAAAAACTCGGCTGTCGCGTAAATTTCCCGGAGAAACAGGGATGCTGCGGTCAGCCTGCGATCAATAGCGGTTATATCAAAGAAGCGATTCCAGGGATGAAAAATCTGATCGCCGCACTGGAGGATAACGACGATCCCATTATTTCACCAGCTGGCTCTTGCACCTATGCCGTAAAAAGTTACCCGACGTATCTGGCGGATGAACCTGAATGGGCATCACGAGCCGAAAAGGTTGCCGCGCGTATGCAGGATCTCACCTCTTTTATTGTTAATAAATTAGGGGTAGTCGATGTAGGTGCCAGTTTGCAAGGGAGAGCGGTGTATCACCCATCTTGTAGCCTGGCCCGTAAGCTGGGGGTGAAGGACGAACCACTTACGCTGCTGAAAAATGTGCGTGGACTGGAGCTGTTGACCTTTGCTGAACAGGATACCTGCTGCGGATTTGGCGGCACGTTCTCGGTCAAAATGGCCGAAATATCCGGCGAGATGGTGAAAGAAAAGGTTGCGCACCTGATGGAAGTCCGCCCTGAGTATTTAATTGGTGCTGACGTGAGTTGCCTGCTGAACATCAGTGGGCGATTACAACGGGAAGGGCAGAAAGTCAAAGTGATGCATATTGCTGAAGTGTTGATGAGCCGCTGAGGATATAAAGATGTCGATCAAAACCAGTAATACAGATTTTAAGACACGCATCCGTCAGCAAATTGAAGATCCGATCATGCGCAAAGCGGTGGCAAACGCGCAGCAGCGTATTGGGGCAAATCGGCAAAAAATGGTCGATGAATTGGGGCACTGGGAGGAGTGGCGCGATCGGGCTGCCCAGATACGTGATCATGTTCTGAGTAATCTCGACGCTTATCTGTACCAGCTCTCAGAAAAAGTGACGCAAAACGGCGGTCACGTCTGGTTTGCAAAAACCAAAGAAGACGCTACCCGCTACATTTTACAGGTTGCCCAACGCAAAAATGCCCGGAAGGTGGTGAAATCTAAATCGATGGTGACCGAAGAGATTGGTGTCAATCATGTATTGCAGGATGCTGGCATTCAGGTGATTGAAACCGATCTGGGTGAATATATTCTCCAGCTGGATCAAGATCCGCCATCTCATGTTGTGGTCCCGGCAATTCATAAAGATCGCCATCAGATCCGTCGAGTGCTACACGAACGTCTGGGCTATGAGGGGCCGGAAACGCCTGAAGCAATGACCTTATTCATCCGGCAAAAAATCCGCGAAGATTTCCTCAGTGCTGAAATAGGTATTACCGGCTGTAATTTCGCGGTGGCAGAGACAGGTTCGGTATGCCTGGTGACCAATGAAGGTAATGCGCGAATGTGTACCACGCTGCCTAAAACGCATATTGCAGTGATGGGAATGGAGCGTATTGCCCCCACGTTTGCCGAGGTAGATGTATTGATCACCATGCTGGCGCGCAGTGCCGTTGGTGCACGTTTGACGGGATACAACACCTGGCTGACAGGACCGCGCGAAGCGGGGCACGTTGATGGTCCTGAAGAGTTTCATCTGGTTATTGTCGATAACGGGCGTTCTGAGGTGCTGGCCTCTGAATTTCGGGATGTGCTGCGCTGTATTCGCTGCGGGGCTTGTATGAATACTTGTCCGGCATATCGCCATATTGGCGGTCATGGATATGGCTCTATTTATCCAGGGCCAATTGGTGCGGTGATTTCTCCGCTACTTGGCGGCTATAAAGATTTTAAAGATTTACCCTACGCCTGCTCTTTATGCACTGCTTGTGACAGCGTGTGTCCGGTGCGTATTCCGCTGTCAAAACTGATTTTGAGTCATCGTCGGGTGATGGCTGAAAAAGGGATCACCGCAAAAGCAGAGCAACGGGCGATAAAAATGTTCGCTTATGCCAATAGTCATCCAGGATTGTGGAAAGTCGGGATGATGGCCGGCGCTCATGCGGCAAGCTGGTTTATCAATGGCGGCAAAACACCACTCAAATTTGGCGCGATTAGCGACTGGATGGAAGCACGCGATCTTCCTGAAGCTGACGGAGAGAGTTTCCGTAGTTGGTTTAAGAAACATCAGGCGCAGGAGAAAAAGAATGGATAATCGAGGCGAATTTTTGAATAACGTTGCTCAGGCACTGGGTCGCCCGCTGCGACTTGAACCGCAAGCAGAAGATGCGCCGCTTAACAACTATGCTAACGAGCGGCTTACCCAACTTAACCAACAGCAGCGCTGTGACGCGTTTATTCAGTTTGCCAGCGATGTTATGTTGACGCGCTGTGAGCTGACCAGCGAGGCGAAGGCGGCAGAAGCTGCAATACGTCTGTGTAAAGAGCTGGGAGATCAGTCGGTCGTGATTAGCGGTGACACGAGGCTCGAGGAATTGGGGATTAGTGAACGTTTGCAGCAGGAATGCAATGCCGTTGTTTGGGATCCGGCGAAAGGTGCCGAGAATATCTCGCAGGCCGAGCAGGCTAAAGTGGGTGTCGTGTATGCTGAATATGGTTTAACCGAATCGGGAGGCGTGGTTCTTTTTTCCGCCGCCGGGCGCGGGCGTTCATTGAGCCTGCTCCCGGAATCTTCTCTTTTTATCCTGCGTAAAAGCACAATCCTGCCGCGTGTAGCGCAACTCGCAGAAAAATTGCATCAGAAAGCGCAGGCCGGTGAACGAATGCCGTCCTGCATTAACATCATTAGCGGCCCTAGTTCAACGGCGGATATTGAGCTTATCAAAGTCGTCGGGGTTCATGGTCCGGTGAAAGCGGTGTATCTGATTATTGAGGATTGCTGAGAGAGATATGAGATCTGAACATAAACCTGAAGAAGGCATACGAGGTTGAAAATAGCGTTAAGGACAACCTGACTTAACCCCGTTCCGTCATGGTTATGCTGCTCTTCTGTAAATATCCTGGCATTAGTAATGCCAGGATATTTACAGTGAAAAAGACAGGCATCCATTCCTGAAAACGGGTTCCCTTCCCGGTCATTGTCACTTCAGCTTTATACAGGCACTCTCTATCAGAATGCTGTTTATTACTACCCAGAGTTTTGTTGGTATTCATCTACCATTTTTTTGACAAGGCAAAACATTACAGAAATTACAATGCTTAGAAAAAATCCCAGAGCCAGGCAAATGGCAGCAGGGTATTTATTTTTTATTTCTGGTGAGCTTATAGTTACACAGCCATCACCGTTCGGATACAATGACCAGTTCCTGGTCAGGTATATCATTTTTGTATAAAGCTCACTGTTAATTGCTGAAGGCGTTTGTATCTCATCGAGAACTTGCCTGCCATTATGGTATTCTGACGCATACCATTTGATAATAGACGCCTGCACGCGAGATATTTCCGCTTCAGCAGTTGGTAAATCTCTCTTATCTCCTGACCATTCCAGCTTTATTTCTCTGTTCTTGACATCTGGGCTGGTGTGAAAAAATGTAGTAATTCGCTGAATAACATCTTCAGTCATTGTGGTCTGACAGGCAAAATTATTATTGCTATCACAGCTAACAAGTATACCTGGCGTTGTCTGGTTTATTTTTAGGCTGTAAATCACTTTTATATTGTCTTTATTGATATACAGAAACAACAGCACCATAGCTATACATATAGCCATAATAAAAAGGATAACACGAATCTTTTTCTTCAGATAAAATAAAATCTCAATCAGATCGATATCCTGTTTGATTTGTTCACGCATAATATATCCAGAAAATAAAATCTGCCGCAGATAAGGTTGTATTAATAGTCTGTATCAGGAATGTTCGGGGTAAATATCAGCAAAAAACCAGCATCATGAATACTGGATGTTTATAGCCTGCAGGCAGCAGTATGCTGCCTGCAGGGGGTATAACAGTCGACAGGGGAACCGACTGCTTTATTCTTACCAGGTCACATTGATACCAACTACACCCTGTAGCGGGTTCTCAATGTCGTCACCTTTGGTGTAGTCAAGGCTTGCATATGCTCCCATGTTTTTGGTGATATCAGCCTGTACACCTGCACCCACGCGGAATGCTGCACCGTCAATGCTGGCATTGACAGACTCATCACCCAGACGGACTTTGTTGCCATCAGAGAATTCGTTCAGTGCGGCCAGATTCAGATAAGGTTTAACGGTCGAGTTGCCCACAGCGAAGTCATAACCCACGCGCGTACCGGCCTCACCCAGCACGGAGTTATAGCTGTCAGAATGAACGTCCACGCCGTTGAGCTGATAATCCACACCTTCCAGCGTCAGCGCAGACAGTTTGGCATATGGCTGAATAAACAGGCCATTACCGTCTTTCCATGTGTAACCGCCTTTAACCATCGCACCGAAACCATTGGTGTTAAAGTCAGCTTTGATGGTACCGCCACCATTCATCAGGCGAACATCTGCCGTGTTGCTGTAGTGACCAAACTGTGCAGCAGTATCAATGAAGATACCGTTGTTATACTGGCGGCTCAGGTAAGCGTGGAAGCTGTAACCTTCAGTGTCGCCTTTGCTCTGCATGGTGGTCATGTCACCTTTCGCAGAAGACATCGCTACACCTGCCAGCCAGCTACCATCTTCAGTCATGAAGCGGGTATCACCACCCAGCATTACACCGTTTACATCCAGGTCATAGGATGCATTTCCCGCGGTGGTATGTTTCTGTTTACCGCCAAAGTACTGAATCCATACGCCGCCCTTGTCATTTTCGCTCAGACGGACAGCATCCTGACGGGCTGAGAGCGTGTCAGCCTGCAGATTAGCAACGTTAGCCGGAGCTGCTGCCATTGCCTGAATCAGGGAGCTGGCGTTGGATGCTTTATGCGTGTTTTTTACGAAATAAAAGTTACCATCAGCTCCCTGTGTCAGGTCATATTGATACAGACCACCTTCCGTTGTGCCTGTGGCTTTTAGAGTGCTGTCTTTGCCGGTAGAAATAAATGCCGTTTGTTCATTGATAAGATCCAATGAACCCGCACTGTAAACACGCAAGTCACCGCTCGCTTTTCCGCTGATATCCAGAGTGTTTTCAGAAGAGGCATCAACAATCAGAGTGCCGTTCTGAGAAGCAAACGTGCCAGTATTGACTGTAGCCTTCGTGATATTAACCGTACTGTCTTTTACTGCCAGAGCATCAACAGTTGAGGATCCCGTAACATTCCAGACAGACCCGTTTTGCAGAGATACACTGGCATCTCCTGCCCCTGAAACTTTGCCTTTCCAGACTGAGCTATCGGAAAGATTTATATCCAGATTACTACCCGCTTTATCGCCGCTATTGAAGGTATAAGCATTACCTTCCCAGTAAGAGCGGGCAACGTTCATGTTTACATTTGTTGTGGTACCGGCTGAATTCTCGCTTGCAGAAAGGGCATGGATATCAGAGTAGATGGTTGAATCGGCGACAGATAAATTTAAATTTTGCGTTGCTGAACCTGCTCCTTGTGCCGAAGCAGAAGCATAAATTGTTTGTTTATTATTAGCCGCCCCAATTACTGAGCCATCCTTAATATTCAGATTGACTGTATGAGTTCCCGTATTCTCCTTGGCAATAACTATTGTTTCAATCCGGCCATTAATAATATTTGAGCCAGCAAGGGTAATGTTGTCGGTTGCATCACCTTTAAAACCATTCAATACGCTACCCTTTTGAGCAAAAATTGCCGTAGAGCCGTTGCTGGAACTCTTATTACCTTGAGCATTTATGGTTGTACCATTTAGCGTTACATTATTTCCCGTGGCCCCTTCCAGAGATATTCCTGTCGCACTACTTTTTTCATTTTTTGCAACGAAATTACCGCCATTAACAACAACATCGCCAGTTGAAGAAATGACCATTGCAGTCCGGACATAGGTGCCTTCACCTTGAGCTGTGATGGTGGAGCCTGTAGCATTAATCACAACATTTTTGTCACCGCTAACTTTTACACCTTCAAGGAATTTTTTGTCTGCCGTTGATTCAGCAGTAATATCATGACCGCCAAAAGTAACATTAAGATCTTTATCTGCCGCATTAATTGTTACGGCTGTAATCTGTTGGTCTGCTGTATTGCTAATAACAACATCTTGATCCAGAGTTGTCTTATCTTTATCCAGTGTAACCGGTGTAGTTGATACCGCGTTATCAGCAGCGAATGCTGGTGCAGAAAGAGCCATAACAATAGCTGTCGCTAATGCGCTGCGGTAAAATGCCTTACTGTTTTTCATGAAGAAATTCTCCATTCTGGTAACTAATTTCAATTTCCCACTTATTTATATTTATGCAGAGATAAAGCCTGCGTCCCTGCATTTACCACCACGGAATACCTGTTGGTATTTCCGTTTTCACGCAATGTCATGGCATTCGTTTTTTCCAATGCATTTCCATCACCGTGAAATTTATTGCTGCTCAGCAGCAGGGCTTCCCGCAATGACATGCTGTCCGGTATTCCCCAA
>OHIM01000109.1_pt1 | contig 54972 bp, 74 predicted proteins | sample 1568271 | NCBI WGS metagenome assembly OHIM01 (sample SAMEA3879580, study PRJEB24766) | human gut metagenome | biome: human-associated habitat; feature: feces | place: USA | collected 1985/1987
TGTTGTATTTGAATTATTATGTACATATAAATTCGTTGAAATCGTGAATATTTAACTAAAAACGGCTGTTTTTGGGGTAAAAACCGTAAAAAATGGCCTATTTTAATTATTATGTACATATAAATTCGAAAAAATTTAGCTTTCTTAAACCCCATAAAGGCAAACTTAAACAATAGTTAAAGAAATTAAACAATAGTTTAAGTTTACTTTTAAATAAATATAAAGAGTAAAAAAAATGATTTTTGGTACCATTAATTCAGATTTCAAAAAGAAAGGAGATAAAACTATGAAAAAAGGAAAAAATTACTGGGAACCGATATTTGAGGAGTTTATTAGAATGTATCCAGATCTCGGTGAACATATTGTAGATTGGTATCCAAGTGGTCAAATGGAGATCACGGTAAAAATAAAAGGCGGAAAGAAATATGCCTATGATTGGATGCGTAAAATAATAACATTATTGTATGATCCAGAAGACGAATATGACAAAACCGAAGACGAGTGGAGAAATACATTTGGTAGAAACTTAGATCATAAACTTTACAATGTCGGGAAGTCGCAAGATCTACTGGCTTTCGAAACAGGCATCTCTCCAGTAACTATAAATAAATACATAAAAGGTAAAGCAACACCAAGCACGTATAACTTACGAAAAATAGCACAAGCGTTACAGTGTAGCGTTACAGAACTGATCTATTGATATTTATTATATCGCGAACTATACAGCTTCTTTTATAGAAAATTAAAACCATCAAGGAGGAATTTATTATGATTATTAAAAGTATTAGCGAAAAACAAAACGAACTTCAATTAAAAGTAGACGAGCTTAGTGAAGCGTTAGAAACATATAAGAAAACAGTAGTTGAGCTTGAACAAGAGAAAGTTGCTTCATTGATGAGATTTGTTAAAACAATGGAATTACAATATGCGTTTGATGCAAAGAAATCAGACCAAAGTATAAAGGCATTGAGAACAAGAATCAACGAATTAGAAACCGAACTTGTTGTAGCTGCTAACGAGCTGGAGAAATTTATAGAAGAACACGATATTCATGGTTGCGAACGAAGCTACTTTTATGGGATTAAAGACATTGATATTCGTGAAAAACTTGATAGAAATGGATATATAATAGGTTTTAAATTTTAAAGACGAGAGTCTGGGTTAAATGCTCAGGCTCTTTGTTTTATCATTGATATTTGAAAGGAGTTACTAAATGGAAGAATGGAAACCACTAAGAGAAACTGACCAATACGAAGTAAGCACAGAAGGTCGTATTAGAAATGCCAGGACTGGACGAATCTTAACCGGAACGATCGACGGACAAGGGCGCGTTCAGGTCTGCCTAACAATTGACGGTAAAGTAGGAACTAAGGTTGTACATAGATTAGTTGCCGAAGCATATTTTGGTGACGAGTGTAATGGAAAAGATGTGTATCATCGAGATAGAGACAAAACAAACAATCGTGTTGATAATCTAGTCGTAGGTACAAGATCAGATGTTATAAAATATGCATATAGACACGGTAATATGATACCGAATAATCAACGACCAGTTCGATGTGTTGAGACTGGTGAAGTGTTTGAGTCCATATCAGAATGCGCTAGACAGATGCATATTTCAAAGCAATCAGTTAGTAGAAGTGCAAACAACCCAGTTTCACATACAAAAGATGGATTACATTTCGAACATATAGATTGATATTTACATAGGTTTAAAAGAGGGCACTAGATTTACATGCTCTCTTTTTTTTTCTTCTTTTATCAACAAATAATAATGCTAACTAATAAAACGCTATTAGAACATGCCCTGTTATAGAGAGAGGATGAAATATCGCCTGTTTTTCTCTTACTTTTTATTTAAAAGTTATAAAAATAATACTAATTAATAAAACGCTTTTAAAACACACTATGTTATAGAGAGAAAGGTAAATGTTCTCCTATTTTCTTTGACTATGCGCAATCATTCTCACTGACAACAGCTTCGTAACTGTGTCCTACACTCCCATCATGGTCGAAAGAATTTAGGATGACTTTACCTTTTCCTTTTTAGAACATTACTTAAATTAATGTTTGAAACTACTGAAAACGGAAGGAGCTTAATTATGTTAGAAAACAAATTTCAATCCAAACTAATTCAGGAGATTAAGAAAGAGTTTCCTGGTTGTATGGTACTGAAGAATGACTCTTCATATTTGCAAGGAGTTCCTGATATCAGTGTGTTTCATAAAGATCACTGGGCAATGTTAGAAGTTAAGAAAAGTAAAAATGCGAAACGACAGCCTAACCAAGAATATTATGTTGATAAATTGAATGATATGTCCTATGCGACTTTTGTATATCCAGAAAACAAAGATGAAGTTATGGATGAACTTAGAAAGAGATTCAATGAATAAGGAGGAACGATTCAATGGTATTTGAAAAACATTCAGAGTTAAGAGGGAAACATGCTACTCTTGCTCCAAGTCAGCCACATTGGTTGCGATATTCTGAGGAGCAGCTGTATCAGAAATATGTGAGTGGTTATGCACAGAGTATGGGAACTTCATTACACGAGTTAGCGGAAACACTCATACGGAACAATTTGAAATTGAAGAAGAATGACGAGCTGGTTGTTCTGTCTCATTTATTGAATGACGGGATTCCACGTAATGTTATCGACATGGATCGTATTTACGGAAATCTGCGTAACTATGTGAACGATGCTATCGGTTTCAAATTGACACCGGAACAGATTTTATATTATTCACCGTATTGCTTTGGTACGGCGGATGCTATTTCTTTTAGAAATAACTTTTTAAGAATACATGACTATAAATCTGGAACACTTCCAGCAAAGATGGAGCAGTTGTTAGTATACGCTGCTCTTTTTTGTTTGGAATATAAAGTAAAACCAGGAGAGATCGATGTAGAGCTTCGCATCTATCAGAACGATGAGATTCTACATCACGAACCTACTGCTGAAGATATTTTACCAGTAATGGATGCCATCGTTCAGAACAGTAGAATCCTAGAACGAATTCACGAGGAGGGATAAACCATGAATCCAATAGCAGAAGAGATATTGTCTTATTTAGGATACGCTGACACCCTTGAGCCACCAGAGGCTATTGATATTTCAGAAGATTTGTTGCACTCCTCGAATCCGGTTGCTGACGATATCGCTTCTTATTTCGGTATGGCTGAGATGCTAGAAGAAGATTTATATTTGGAACATTACGGAATGCCACGCCGAAGCGGTAGGTATCCATATGGATCAGGAGAAAATCCTTTCCAACACGGACGTGATTTTCTTGGTCGTATTAAAGAGATGAAAGATTCTAACTTTACATGGACTGATCCGGAAACTGGTGAGACATTCACTGGTGAGAAAGCGATCTATAAATCTATGGGATTGACTTCAACTGAGTATCGTAGACAGGTAAGCTGGGCGAACTATGAGAAACGATTGATCGATGTAAAAACAGCTAAGAGTTTAAAAGAAGACAGACTCGGCGCGACAGAGATTGGTAGAAAGATGGGTATTCCAGAATCTACAGTTCGATCTTTGTTGGACCCTAAATCTGAAGATCGTATGAATCAGGTTATGGAAACAGTAGATTTCTTACGTAAGCAGCTGGAAGAGAAAGGTATGATTGACGTAGGCGCTGGTGTCGAACAGGAATTGAATATTTCCAGAACACGATTAGACACGGCACTTGATTATTTGGAGAAAGCTGAAGGATGCCCAGTTTATGGTGGTGGTGTTCCACAGCCTACGAACACAAACCAACAGTCAAACCAGAAAGTATTATGCTTACCAGGAACAAAGAAGAGCGAGATCTATGATTATGACAGAGTTAAAACAATCGATGATTATACTTCTAATGACGATGGTCAGACATATCATAAGAAGTTTACATATCCTGAAAGTCTTGATTCGAAACGTTTACAGATTCGTTATGCTGAGGATAAAGGGTTAGATGGAGCATATGGTATCGACAAAGATGGAATCATTGAGTTAAGACCTGGTGTTCAAGATCTATCTTTAGGAGAGTCTCGTTATTCACAGGTTCGTATCATGGTTGATGGAACTCATTATCTAAAAGGTATGGCTGTATACGGAGATCCTAAATCATTTCCAGATGGTGTCGATGTTATCTTCAATACTAATAAAAAACAAGGTACTCCTCAGGGCGATGTACTTAAGAAGATTAAGTCCGATCCTGAGAATCCGTTTGGTTCATTGATCAAAGATGCGGATCAGGGAGGTCAATATTGGTATACAGATAAGAAGACTGGGAAACAGAAGCTTGGCCTTATTAACAAACGTGCTGATGAAGGCGACTGGACGGAATGGGCTAATGCATTACCGTCTCAGTTCTTGGGTAAACAGTCTATCACTATGGCAAAGAAACAGCTTGGCTTAGCGAAGGCTGATAAAGTTGCAGAGTTCGATGAGATCTCCAGTTTATCAAACCCAACGATCAAGAAGTATTTACTTGAGAAGTTTGCGGATAATTGTGATTCAGCAGCCGTACATCTGAAGGCAGCAGCATTACCTGGACAGAAGTATCATGTTATTATTCCGGTTAACACCTTGAAAGATACAGAGATCTATGCACCTAACTATGAGAATGGAACTAAGTTAGCATTGATTCGGTACCCGCACGGAGGAACATTTGAGATTCCAATCCTTACTGTTAACAACAAGAACAAGATCGGTAATGAGATCATTGGCAAGAAGAGTATTGATGCTGTTGGTATCAATCATAAGATAGCCGATCAGTTATCAGGTGCCGACTTCGATGGTGATACTGTTATGTGTATTCCTACGCATGATGCAGGCGGTAAGGTTAAGATCAAGAACAAACCACCATTAAAAGACTTGGAAGGATTCGATCCTAAAGTTAATTACGGTGGAACTAAGACTGTTGATTCAAAAGGTGTAGAACACTACACTCGTAATGGTCATGAGTATCCAATCATGAAAGACACGCAGAAACAGATGGGCGTTATTTCAAATCTTATTACGGACATGACTCTTGCTGGGGCTTCTGATGCTAAGCTTGCACGAGCTGTTAAACATAGTATGGTTGTTATTGATGCGGAGAAACATAAGCTTGATTACAAAGCTAGTGAGGTCGATAACAATATTGCTGCATTAAAAGCTGAGTTTCAGAGAGGTACTGATAAGAATGGTAATCCTAAGTCAGGTGGAGCAAGCACAATCTTGTCTAGAGCTAAAGGAGAGCACACTGTTGATAAGAGACAGGGTAGTTATAAAACAAACCTGCCAGACAAAGAGTATTACGATCCAACCAAACCAGTAGGGGCAAAGCTTTGGAAACCTGCGGACGATCTATATTATCCAGACCGTAAGTACAATAAGAAGACTGGTATGGTGGAGATCAAGACTACTGACGGTAGTAAGGTGACCTATGATCCAAAGGATAAGGCGGCCTATAAAAAGTATAACCCCGTACCTGTTAAGAATAAAGAGACTGGCGTAGTAACCTATACCGATAGTACTGGGAAGATCTCCTATGCCACCAAGACACGTACCCAGAAGAGCACACGTATGGCTGAGACAGACGACGCCTACTCACTGGTATCTACCTCCCGTCACCCTATGGAGGTGGTATACGCGGACTATGCTAACGATATGAAGGCCATGGCTAACAAGGCTAGAGTAGAGGTGGCTAAGACTGGTAAGATAGCATACAATGCGGAGGCTAAGAAGAAGTACCAGGCGGAGGTGAAGTCTCTGGATGATAAATTAACTGATGCTCAGAAGAACAGACCTAAGGAGAGGGAGGCTCTTCGACGGGCTAACGTTGAGATCCAGGCTAAGATTAAGGCTAACCCTAATGCTAAGAAGGAAGACATTAAGAAGTGGAAGCAACAGGCGGTATCCAAGTATCGTGCCGAGGTAGGATCTGTTAAGAGAAGTGACCGCAATATTAACATTACTGATAAAGAATGGGAAGCTATTCAAGCAGGAGCTATCAGTGAGACGAAGTTAAAGGACATTCTTAATAATACAGACATCGATAAGCTTAGAGAAAGAGCAACACCGAAGCTTACAACAGCACCAAGCTCTGCGCAGATTGCTAGAATCAAAGCTATGTCTGCATCAAACTATACATTAGCTGAGATTGCTAAGAAGACTGGCTTCTCAACTTCAACTGTATCTAAGTATCTTAAAGGGAAAGGAGTGAACTAGTATGAACGAACACATCATTGAAACTGATTACAGATTAACAACGTTTGACAATCCTTTCGATCCGTTCGACGACTTCACTTCTTGGTTTATGTTTGATGTTGAGAAAGGTTACAACACTTGTGGTTACTTAGATCGAATAGCAAACGTTACAGAAGACATGTCACAAAAGGAAGCAAACAAAGAGATTGAAAGAGCAATCGATGAAATCATTGAGTTCAATCCTTTAAACATTTACAAGAAAGTTGAAAGAAAAGTTGAAGTTCAAGTTTAAATGTTGATTGAAAGCTTCTTTGAAACTGTTTGTTAGCTAATTGTTGATAAATGATTGATTAATTAAACAAAAAAAAGAAAAAATAATAATTTTTGATCGAATTTTGTTGAAAAGTGAGGAAAATATGGAATATAAGACTGACTATGGGATTCAAAAATAAATTTAGAGGGGTGGGGGTCTCTTTAAAAATACACCCCCTCCCTGCATCGCGCCGGTCTTGATATTTTCTCCGGAGGGAATTTTTGGAGAGGGCAGTAGGAGATATATAGAAAGGTAAGGTGTATTATATGAGCGAGATAAGAGGTAAAGGAATACCACTGTCTACAACAAAGGGCTCAATTGGTGACTATTATATTGATACCAATACGGGTGAAAAGTACAGATGTATATTTAGCTATACTGCTGCGGTAGGCAGTGGTAAAACAGAGTATTCATATGTATGGCATAAAGTTATGTATACAGTTAGTTCTATTGGTGACAGTGCATTCGACGGTTGTACAAACTTAACCTCTATTCGTTTCTTAGGAACACCTACTAAAATAGCAACATCTGCTTTTTCTGGTTGCACCAACCTCAAAGAAATCAAAGTTCCGTGGTCTGAAGGAGCAGTAGCGAACGCACCATGGGGAGCTACGAACGCTACTGTAACCTATGACTATACGGGATAACAAAAAAAAAAAAACGTAACAATGTCCAAAGCGACCATATAAATAACAAACATAGCCCACTCTTCTAAACCAATGGAGGGTGGGTCTTTTAAGTTAATCACAACATTTAACAGAATCTATAAGGCGAATCCCACCATGGTGTTAGTACTCATGCTTTCGAATCCTTTCTCATGAGTAAACAGAGCTGCACCATGTCTTATAGGTTCTATTAAGTGCTGTAAAAGTATCTGAAAACATTATTGAAACTATTAAAGAGGAGGCAGTAACTATGGCGAAAGGTAGTGTAAAGTCGTCAAAAGGCGGTCAAAAGATGCGATCAGCTATCGATCCGGAAAACCGAGAGAATCAAATGATTGCTTTGGCCGTGAACTTAGCTGAGCAGCAGTTACGAGATGGTACTGCATCTTCTCAGGTTATTACACACTTTCTTAAACTTGGCACTACGAAGGCTGAGTTGGAGAAAGAGAAACTAAGACGAGAGAACGAAGTATTGTCAGCGAAGGCGAAGGCTTATCAGTCGGGTGAAGAAATGAAAGAACTTTATGAGAATGCAATTAAGGCGATGCGAGATTATGGAGGGATGGGTGATCCAGATGACTATGACGAATATTAAATGTTATTCCAAACTGATCCAGATTCCAACATTTATCGGGCGATATCGCTATTTGAAACTTAATGGTCAGGTTGGTAATGAGACGTTCGGCTACGATCGATATCTGAATCAGATTCTTTATCATTCACCGGAATGGAAACGATTTCGTAGAGACATTATTCTGCGGGATAACGGATGCGACTTAGCTTGTGAAGGATACGATCTTGTTGGTAAGATTCTAATTCATCATATCAATCCGATCACAGTAAGAGATATCGAACTCAGAGATCCGAAAGTCTTTGATCCGGAGAACGTTATCTCTACAGGCTTGAATACTCACAATGCAATTCACTACGGTGATGAAGGCTTGCTGATTATAGAACCTCTCGTACGAACACCAAACGATACTTGTCCTTGGAAACGAGCATAGGACGGAAAGGAGAAAGCACATGGATAATAGCATTCTTAACACTGTAAAAAAAGCAGTTGGTCTTATGCCGGAGTACGACGCATTCGACGATACACTTATTATGCATATCAATTCTGTCTTTATGATCTTATCCCAGGTAGGTGTCGGTCCGACAAAAGGTTTTCGAATTGAAGACGCATCTGCCGAATGGGGCGACTTCCTTTCCGAAGATTACGAGAATTATGAATCTGTAAAATCCTATATCTGTATGAAAGTACGACTTCTCTTCGATCCTCCGTCTAGCTCAACTCATATGCAGGCTATCAAAGATCTGGTCAGTGAGTTGGAGTGGCGACTGAACATCGAAGCAGAAGAATCAAAATGATTTAGGAAGGAGGTAAATGAGAATGTATTCAAACGAACTTTATCACCACGGCACTAAAGGTATGAAGTGGGGTGTTAGGAGGTATCAGAACGCTGACGGAAGCTTGACGAGTAAAGGAAAAGCAAGATACGCCAGAGATGCCAGAGAAAAAGAATTCAACAAATATGACGAGTCTAGTGGTAAGTACTACAAGCAATCTAAAAAGAATGGAAGAACTGATCTGGAAGCCGATGCGAAACGTTATGCAAAAGAAGATACAGAGAGAATAAAACGGTTGGTAGATTCTGGGCGTAATCTTTCGAATGATTTAAAACGAAGCGTCGATACTTCATCGAGAAATCGTAAGGTTTCAAAAATGGATCTTTCTAATATGACGGATCAGGAAATGCGCAATCAGATCAACCGTGCTATGTTAGAGCGGCAGTATAACGATATGTTTAATCCACAGAAGGAATCGAGGGGTAGGGAATACGCTAGTCGTACTCTGGAAACTGCAGGTAATGTACTTGCTGTAACCAGTTCCGCGTTAGGTATTGCTTTGGCTATCAAAGAGCTTAAGGGGTGATGTGAGATGTACAATAAAGAACTTTATCACCATGGAATCAAAGGTCAGAAATGGGGAGTCAGGCGCTATCAATTTGCGGATGGATCAGTTACGCCAGCCGGAGCAAAACGGTATTATGCCAAACAAAGTAACAGTACCATAAAGCGAACCACTTCTTTAGCGAGCATGAAAGTGAAAGAGCTCACAAACACTGCGAGAACTCAGATTACTGGAAAACAGTACGTCGATACATATCTGAAGAAAGGGACTACTTTCTCACGAATTCAAACCAGTAAAGATTTTGAGAACTTCGCATTCTACGCTACTTATAAGAAAGCAGATTCGGATAAGTACATGGGATTGTTTGGTAAGAATCTCACAAGTCGTGCGAATGCTGCTGCGAAACAGGCAGAGAAACAAGCCAATGCTTCTGGTAGCGAGGCTGATGCAGCTAAGGCAAAAGAGTTGCGTACCACTAGCGACAATATGAAAGTTTATCAGTTGAAGATAAGCGCTACTAACAAGCTCAGAGTTCCTTCGGACGAGAATGCCAGTCATATCACTGCGAACTTGATGAAAGATAAAGAGTTTAAGAAGAACGTAGAAGCTTCCATAGCCGATTCAAAAGAGAAAATGAGACGTGGACAGCAACAGCTCTTATTTAAACAGGCTCAAAACGCTTTGAATAAAGATCCAACCAGAATGAAAAAGTTGATGCTGGTTTTAAGAACTGGGGCGAAAATTCTAAGAAGAAAGCCAATGCTATAGAGCTTGGAAAGAAAGCGAATGTGTCTAAACGTGCTTATGAGAGTAATAAGTCAGATAAGGCTTTAAAATCTCAATATAAGCAGGACGCGAAAGCATATAAGAAAGCTCTCAAGGGGAATACGACATATCGAAAAGGTCAGATTAAGAAAGAAGTTGGGTCAGACCTTTCGCGTAAATATCTTAGTGACGCTAAGAAAGTAAAGAAACAGTTGGACGTAGATCCGACAAATAAACAACTTCAGAAACAATATAACAAATTAATGAGTAAACATGACATCGAAAGAGCCAATGCAAGACGTGCTCCAGAAGTGGCTGCTAAACGTTCCAAAAAGAAAGCAGCTCTTAAACGTGGTATGACAATGACTGTAAAATCAGCAGCAACTACGGCAGCTGTAGCTGGTGGTATGTATGCGGCTAATAAGTATTTGACGAATCATCAGGTAACATTAAATGGTAATTCGGTACAATTTAGTTCTCAGAACGTTAGTGATATCATGGATGCTGCTAAAAAGGTTAAAAACTTCATGGGTTATATGTATTAAAAGCAAAAGTAGGTGATAAATCATGGCATTGAGTAACACAGCCGTTCCGCGCTATTACGGTCGATTTAGAGATGCCGTGATTAGAGGTGAGATTCCGGTCTGTGAAGAAGTATCCCTTGAAATGAATCGAATAGACGATTTAATCGCAAATCCTGGCATTTGGTATGACGACCAAGCTGTCGAGGGTTTTATTCATTATTGCGAGAATGAGTTAACACTTACAGATGGTGAAGATCTTCATTTATTGGATTCTTTCAAACTATGGGCAGAAGAAATCTTCGGATGGTATTACTTTGTTGAGAGAAGTATTTATGATCCAGAAGAAGGACGTTATGTAAAGAAAACGATTAAGAAACGACTGATTAATAAACAGTATCTAATTGTAGCCAGAGGTGCTGCTAAGTCAATGTATGCTGCTTGTATTCAGAGTTACTTCTTGAACGTAGACACGACCACTACTCACCAGGTTACCACAGCTCCTACTATGAAACAGTCTGAAGAGGTGCTTTCACCGATCCGAACTGCTATCACAAGAGCACGAGGACCGTTGTTTCAGTTCCTAACAGAAGGTTCATTACAGAACACGACTGGTTCCAGAGCCAACCGACAGAAACTAGCAAGTACCAAGAAAGGTATTGAGAACTTCTTAACCGGTTCGCTGCTTGAAATCAGACCAATGAGCATTGACAAGCTTCAGGGTTTGAACAGCCGAATCAACACCGTGGATGAGTGGCTTTCAGGCGATGTTCGTGAAGACGTTATCGGTGCGTTAGAGCAAGGCGCGTCGAAGAATGATGACTATCTGATCGTAGCTATCAGCTCAGAAGGTACAGTCCGAAACGGTAGTGGTGACACAATCAAAATGGAGTTGGCCAAGATTCTCAAGAATGAGTATCGAAATCCACATGTGTCAATCTGGTGGTATAAGCTTGATTCTATTGATGAAGTTGGAAGACCTGAGCTATGGTTGAAGGCCAATCCTAACCTGGATAAGACAGTCACCTATGAAACCTATCAGCAGGATGTAGACAGAGCAGAACAAGCACCTGCAGCTAAGAACGATATTCTGGCAAAGAGATTTGGCATTCCTCTTGAAGGTTATACATACTACTTCACATACGAGGAAACATTGCCTCATAGGAGGAGAGACTTCTGGCAGATGCCTTGTGCTTTAGGAGCGGATTTATCTCAGGGTGATGACTTCTGCTCATTTAGTTTCCTATTTCCATTGCGAGATGGCTCGTTCGGTATCAAGACTCGAAACTATATTTCTTCATTAACTCTAAAGAAGTTACCAGCAGCTATGCGAACTAAATATGACGAGTTTATGAAAGAAGGCAGTTTGATTATTCTTGAAGGAACTGTATTAGATATGATGCAGGTTTACGATGACTTGGATCAGCACATCATCGATAGCGATTACGATGTAAGATGTTTTGGATTTGACCCGTATGGTGCTAAAGAGTTTATGGCTAGATGGGAATTGGAAAATGGACCTTATGGGATTGAGAAAGTGCCGCAGGGTGCTAAGACAGAATCTATTCCATTAGGCGAATTAAAGAAACTGTCCGAAGAGCGAATGCTAATCTTTGATGAAGAGATTATGACGTTTGCGATGGGTAACTGTATTACTTTAGAGGACAGTAATGGTAACAGGAAACTTTATAAACGTAAACGTGAGCACAAAATCGATTGCGTTGCTGCATTAATGGATGCTTATGTTGCGTGGAAACTGAATAAAGATGCTTTTGAATAAGCAAAATTACCAACCCCCATTTGAACGGGCGAGAGGAGGAAATAATGAGTGAATATGTAATAACAAGAGTCGACAATCCAGACGAACTTTATCATCATGGTGTGAAAGGTATGAAGTGGGGACATAGAAAGAATTACTATGGAACGTCTGGTGATAAATTCAGAGCAAGCAATGGCGTAACTGTTGGTGCTCCAAAGAATGCAGGAGTAGCCGCCTTTAGAAAAGTTCAGGGAACCAAAGTCGGAGGAGCAGCTTTGAATGGAATGGTAAAAGCTAACACGGCTTTCTATGGTCGAGGTAAAAATAAAGGTATATGGAAAAACGCTGAAAAGCAGGTTCGTAGAGAGAATCAGGCAGTCAGAGAAGCTAATCAGGCTCATAAAGCTGCTAAGAAAGCTTATGACAAAATGGCTAAACAGAAAGTGAAGGATCTCTATAAGAAGTATGGTGATATAGAAGATCAGGTCGACTACAGTCGACATGGAGATAAGAAGAAAAATGCAAAACTCGAAAACGAAATGACTAAAATCCAGAACGAAATTAACAAATACGACAAAAAGTATAGATAAGAACTGAGGAGGTAAATCAAAATGGAATTATCGTTTAGTTCCCGTCTCAGACATGCCTGGGACGTATTCAGGAACCGGGAACCTACTTATGATTATCAGGATACCGGTCCATCAACTCCATATCGCCCAGATCGCACAAGACTGACGGGTGGTAATGAGCGATCAATTGTAACCTCAATATTCAATAGAATTGCATTGGACGTTTCATCTATTAACGTCAAACATTGTCGAATCGATGAGAACGGTAGATTCAAAGAACAGATTAATTCTGGCCTAGATAACTGTTTAAACCTGGAGGCGAACATCGATCAGACTGGACGAGCTTTTATGCAAGATGTGGTTATGAGTATGTTGGATGAGGGATGTGTAGCGATTGTTCCAACGGATACGACACTCGATCCAAATACGACAACTTCATACGACATTCAGACTATGCGAACTGGAAAGATTTTGGAGTGGTATCCGAATCATGTTCGAGTGCGGGTCTATAACGAGAAAACCGGTAAACAGGAAGATATTAAACTTCCAAAAAGCATGGTGGCAATTGTCGAGAATCCTCTTTATGCAGTTATCAATGAGCCGAACTCAACGATGCAACGATTGATGAAAAAGCTTGTTCTTCTGGATGCTGTGGATGAAAACACTCGATCTGGAAAACTGGATATGATCATTCAGCTTCCTTATGTTATCAAATCGGATGCTCGTAAATCACAGGCAGAGAAGAGACGTAAGGACATCGAAGAACAACTGAAAGGACCGTACGGCATTGCTTATGTTGATGGTACTGAAAAAGTCATTCAATTGAATCGTCCAATCGAGAATAACTTGATGACACAAATCGAGTATTTAACGAAACTGTTATACAGTCAGCTTGGTATCACAGAGGAAATCTTAAATGGTACAGCTAACGAGCAGACGATGTTAAATTACAATTCTCGTACAATTGAGCCGATTGTCTCTGCGATTGTGGATGAAATGAAACGGAAATTCTTGACGAAGACTGCTAGATCTCAGAATCAGACCATTCAGTTCTTCAGAGATCCATTCCGTCTGGTACCAGTAAACGATATCGCCGAAATTGCTGATAAGTTTACACGTAATGAGATTCTCACATCAAATGAGATCAGACAGATTATTGGTATGAAACCGTCTAACGATCCGAAGGCTGATAAGCTTATCAACAGTAACTTAAATCAGCCAGAGAATTCCACTGAGGAAATTCAGCAGGACCAGACAGATCAGGAAGACGTACCAGTGAGTTTAGGCGATATGCCAGTATCTAGCTTACCAGAGCTGGATGAATAATTTGTGTTCTAGATGTGTGATAGTTTGTGAAAGTCGTAACGAATTAGAGGAATAATAAGAGATATAAAAATACCATATTACGAGACTGACGAATTATGGCAAACTCAGGCTATAATGCATCATTAGAATCATACATGTAACTATAAAACCAAGTAAACCGATAAACATGGAGGTAAAATCAAAATGGATAAAAAGTTCGACTGCTCTGGATGGGCGACTCGTGCGAATATGCTCTGCTCTGATGGTAGAACAATCCGTAAAAATGCCTTCGAAGACTGTGATGGAAAGACTGTTCCAGTTGTATGGAATCACGAACATAACGACCCTAATGCTGTACTCGGTCATGCATTATTAGAAAACCGAGATGATGGTGTGTATGCGTTCATTACATTTAATAAAACAGATGCAGGTCAGAATGCCAAACTGTTAGTTCAGCATAAAGATGTCGATAGATTATCTATTTATGCGAATAAGTTGAAACAGATGGGCGGAGATGTGATTCACGGAATTATCCGGGAAGTTAGCTTGGTATTAGCCGGAGCTAATCCTGGAGCAGTTATCGATACTGTCATGGCGCATGGTGAAGACTCTGAAGAGGAAGGCATCATTTACTCAGGCGAGTTTATTGAAAATATAGAGCCATTATTCCATGCAGATAAAGATGAGAATAAGGATGAAGTAAAAGATGAAGGATCCAAAAAAGAGAAAGGAGAACCAGAAATGGTAGAGGAAAGTAAAACAACCAAAGATACACCGAAAAAAAATAACGGTGAAAAAACGGTAGCAGATGTATTTAACACTCTCACTGAGGAGCAGAAAACAGTCGTTTACGCAATGATCGGACAGGCTCTTGAAGAAGCTGGCATGAAGCAGGATGATGAGGAAAAAGAAACCAAAGACGAAGTAAAGCATTCAAAAGATGCGTCAGCAGCTAGCGGAGAAGATGACTCTGAGGAAACGGTAGCAGATGTATTTAACACTTTGACAGATAAACAGAAACAGGTAGTTTATGCAATGATCGGACAGGCTCTTGAAGATGCCGGTGTCGACACAGACGAAGAAGATCAGGAAAGTGACCAGGAAAATAAAGGAGGAAACAACACTATGAAACATAACGTATTTGATCAGGAGACAAACACAGAGAATCAGGAAGTTCTCTCTCACTCTGAGATGGTTGAAATCTTCGATGAGGCTAAGAGAAACGGAAGCCTTGCTGATACAGTTCTTCAGCATGGTATTACAAACATTGATTATCTGTTCCCGGATGCTAAAACAATCGACAACGTACCAGGATTCATCAAGAGAGAAGATGATTGGGTTGCAGGAGTAATGGCTGGAGTACATAAGACACCAATGTCTCGTATCAAATCTATCTTTGCTAACATCACAGCTGATGAGGCAAGAGCTAGAGGATACATCAAAGGTAAACAGAAGATTGATGAAGTATTCAGCTTACTGAAACGTACAACAACACCAACAACTATCTACAAGAAACAGAAACTGGATCGCGATGATGTGATTGATATTACAGATTTCGATGTAGTAGCATGGCTGAAAACAGAGATGCGTATGATGCTTGACGAGGAAATCGCTCGTGCAATCTTGGTTGGTGATGGAAGAAGCAGCTCTGATGAATCCAAAATTAACGAGCAGAACATCAGACCAATCTGGACAGATGATGATGTTTACACAGTCAAATCCGAGATCGCTATCACAAAATCTACAACAGCTGACGAGAAAGCGAAAGCATTCATCAAGGCTTGCGTCAAATCAAGAAAGAACTACAAAGGATCTGGAAATCCGGCAATGTACATGTCTGAGGATATGCTTACAGACTGCCTGCTTCTTGAGGACGTAAACGGACGCGTAATCTATGACACAGTAGAGAAACTTGCTACAACTCTTCGTGTTTCCAAGATCGTAACAGTTCCAGTTATGGAAGGTCTTAAGAGAGTTAAAGGAGCTAACACTCACTTCCTTGGAGGTATCTATGTAAACCTTAACGACTACAACTTAGGTGCTGATAAGGGTGGAGCAGTTAGCATGTTCGATGATTTCGATATCGACTACAACGCTCAGAAGTATCTTATCGAGACACGTTGCTCAGGAGCTATGATCAAACCTTATGGTGCTGTAGCAATTGAGTTTGTTGGAGCTACAACGGACGTGGATGCTGAGTAAGTCGCGTAAATTCAAAATGGAGGAATGATTATGTCTAAGTGGTTTGGAAAAATAGCTTTTGCTACTCAGGTAGAGTACGAGCCGGGTTGCTGGGAAGATCAGGTTGTCGAACGTCCTTACTACGGCGACGTAATCAGTAATCGTTGGAAAAGAGAAAATTCAGGCGGGGTCAATGATAATATTAATCTTTCAAACCAGATTAGTATTGTTGCTGACCCTTTTGCAATTAATCATATTACTACGATTCTCTATATCGAGTACATGGGTGTTAAATGGAAAGTCTCAGAAGTTGATACTTCTCAATACCCAAGACTCGTATTAACGGTGGGAGGTGTTTATAATGGGGACACGACTGGAACTTCAGAGTAAGTTAGAAGAGCTTCTCGGTGCAAAACATGTATATTATCAACCACCGTCAACTGTGAAAATCGAATACCCAGCAATTATATATTCGAAAAGCAAGATCGATAAAGATCATGCAAATGACACTGCTTATCGGTTGAAGACAGGATATGACGTAATAGTAGTTGACAAGCGCCCCGATAACGCTGTTATTCAAAAACTACTTATGCTTCAATATTGTTCTTATGATAGGCATTATACATCAGACAACCTGAATCATGATTCATTAACTTTATATTTCTAAAAGGAGGAACCAACCATGGCAGGTCAGAAACTTGAATGGGACAAAACTGGCGAACGTTTATATGAAACCGGTGTCAGCAAATGTGCACTTTATGTACAGGGAGAAGGCGGAACATATCCGCAGGGTGTTGCCTGGAACGGTATTACAGCTGTAACAGAGAGTCCATCTGGGGCAGAAGCAAGCCCGATTTATGCAGATGACATCAAATACCTCAACCTGTTATCAACTGAGGAATTTGGAGCAACGATTGAGGCTTACACATACCCACAGGAATTTGAAGCTTGTGACGGTACAGCTGAGATCGCTACAGGTGTGACAATTGGACAGCAGAAACGTAAGACGTTTGGTCTTTGCTACAGAACGATTGTTGGTAATGACACAGACAGTAACGAGCATGGATACAAGCTGCATATCATTTACGGCGCTCTTGCAGCTCCGTCTGAGAAAGCTTATGCAACTGTTAATGACAGCCCAGAAGCAATTACATTCTCTTGGGAAGTTAGCACAACACCTGTAAATGTAAATGGTGCAAAACCTACAGCATCTCTTACAATCGACTCTACAAAGGTTGACAAAGAGAAACTTGCTAAGCTCGAAGACATTCTCTATGGATCAGCAGAAGCAGCAAGACTTCCACTTCCAGACGAGATTGCTACTCTTATGGTAGCAGCGTAAACAAAGCATAATAATCAAGTAACTGAAGAGGCTCCACTGTCATAAGTGGGGTCTTTGTTCAATGAAAGGAGAACAAACATGTTAAAGAAAACAATCGAATACACAGATTACAATGATGTAAAAAGAAAAGAGGATTTCTATTTCAATTTAACAAAGGCTGAAATCATGGAGATGGAACTCAGCACTACAGGTGGGTTGGCTGAGATGATACAGAAGATTATCGACACTCAGGATACACCGCAGATTATTAAGATCTTCAAAGAGCTTGTACTGAAAGCATATGGTGAGAAGAGTGCTGACGGTAAACGTTTCATTAAGAATGATGAGGTCAGAGACGGATTTGCTCAGACAGAAGCTTATTCGGAACTGTTTATGGAGCTCGCAACAGATGCCAACGCAGCAGCAGCTTTCGTGAATGGTATTGTCCCAAAAGACCTCGAAGTTCCGCAGGATAAACTTCCGGCTTCTGTAAATTAAATTGTTTGTAAGAGAGGACTGATAGGATGCTTCAAATCACGATACCGAAAAGCGAGATCTTTAATGAGGATACTGGTGAATTTACCTATATTAAAGAACAGACGTTGCAGTTGGAGCATTCTCTCATCTCTCTTTCAAAATGGGAGTCAAAATGGTGCAAGTCTTTTCTTAACACATCAGATAAAACATCAGAAGAAGTGCTAGATTACGTAAAGTGCATGACTATTACGCAGAACGTAAATCCTCTAGCTTATCAGTTTTTATCGGCTGAGAATCTTAAGAAGATTAACGAATACATTAATGCTCCAATGACTGCTACTACTTTTTCAAACGATAAGACAAGTAGGAGAAGTCGAGAGATTATAACATCGGAGGTATTATATTACGATATGATTTCACTCGGTATACCATTTGAGTGTCAGAAGTGGCATTTGAATCGTCTTATAACTCTTATACGAGTATGTTCAGTTAAGAGCCAACCTCCGAAGAAAATGGGTAGAACCGAATTAGCAAATCGTAACAGAGCTTTAAATGCAGCTCGAAGAAAACAACTTAACACACGTGGTTAGAAAGGAAGGATTGCTATGGCTACATATAACGTACATGGCGGACATTCGTTGAAATGTCGTGGAGCAAGTGGTTGTCTAGACGAAGTAAATGAAGATCGTGCCGTAAAGAATCGAGTAATCGAATTGTTAAGAGTTGCCGGTCATACGGTTTATGACTGTACAGATGACGTCAGCACAACTCAGAAACAGAACTTAAAAAACATTGTTGCTAAATGTAATCAACACGCAGTTGATTTAGATATCTCTATCCATCTTAACTCTGCTCGTAATGATTATGCCGGTGACGGAGTGACGGGTGGTGTAGAGGTATATAACTACAGTTCTAAAACAGCAGCAGTTTCTGATCGTATTTGCCAGAACATTTCGAATGCTCTCGGACTCACAAATCGAGGAACAAAGTATACAAAAGGATTGTATGTACTTAACCACACACATTCCCCAGCAATATTAATCGAGTGTTGCTTCGTCGATGACAAAGATGATGCGGATCGTTGGAATGCTGATATATGTGCAAAAGCAATTGCAGAAGGCATTCTCGGTACAACTGTATCTGGAGGTTCTTCAAGTCCGGCACCACAGCCAACACCGGCTCCGTCTCAGGATTCATCTGATGATATAGCGGTTGATGGCAAATGGGGTAAAGACACAACTCGTAAAGCTCAGAAAGTATTTGGAACAACTGTTGATGGAATTATTTCCAAACAGAAATACAGTTGTAAGAAGTATCTTCTAAATGCTTATACATCTAGCTGGGACTTCAGAACATCAAACTTCGGTAATGGTTCACAGCTTATCAGAGCAATTCAGGCTAGAATCGGAGCTGTTGTAGATGGCTTCTTTGGTCCAAATTCTGTTAAGAAGTTGCAGGTATTCCTTGGTGTTCCGGCCGACGGTTATCTTGGACCAGTAACTGTTAAAGCATTCCAGAGATGGTTGAATGCACAGTAAAGGAGAATAATCATGATTAGTTTCAGAAGCAAGGGTGACTTTTCTAAAGCGACTCGATATTTCGAACAACTTAACAAGACATCGAATCTAGAACAAGTTTTGAGTAAATATGGACAAATGGGTGTGTCGGCCCTTGCCTCTGCAACTCCAACCGACACGGGGTTAACAGCCTCGTCTTGGTATTATGAGATAGAACATCAAAATGGTGATGTCTCTCTATCATTTAAAAACTCGAACATAAATAAAGGAGTCAATATTGCTGTTATATTGCAATATGGTCATGGAACTGGCACTGGTGGTTGGGTTGCCGGAAGAGATTATATTAATCCAGCAATTCAACCAGTTTTTGATAAAATCGCAGAAGATGCTTGGAGGGAGGTTACTAATTTATGAGTAAAACAGTCGATGAACGCGTCTTATCGATGCGATTTGATAATAAACAGTTTGAAAGTAATGTTCATACAAGTATGTCAACTCTCGAAAAGCTGAAACAGAGTTTAAAGCTTACAGAGGCTTCTAAAGGTCTTGAGGGGATTAGCACCGCTGCTAAACGAGTGGATATGTCTCCAATGGCTAACGGCATAGAAACTGTCCGAATGAAGTTTTCAGCTTTGGAAGTTATGGCGGTAACAGCTCTCGCAAACATAACGAATTCTGCGGTTAATGCCGGTAAACGCATGATTTCTGCAATAACTGTCCAGCCGATAAAAGATGGATTTGCAGAGTACGAGACTCAGATGAATGCAGTTCAGACTATTCTGGCTAATACACAAAAAGAAGGAACGAACGTCAAGACTGTAAATGCTGCTCTTGATGAATTGAACCATTACGCAGATAAAACTATCTATAACTTTACAGAGATGACTCGTAACATTGGTACATTCACGGCAGCTGGAGTAAAACTCGACACATCAGTTTCCGCTATTAAAGGTATTGCTAACTTGGCAGCCGTTTCTGGTTCGAGTTCTCAGCAGGCGTCTACAGCAATGTATCAGCTTTCACAGGCGTTAGCTTCTGGTACCGTTAAACTTCAGGACTGGAACTCGGTTGTTAATGCCGGTATGGGTGGACAGGTATTTCAAGACGCACTTATACGAACGTCTGAACATTTACAAACTGGAGCGAAAGCAGCTATTGACGCTAAAGGGTCGTTCAGAGAATCACTTCAAACTGGATGGCTTACAACTGAAGTTCTTACTCAGACCTTAGACATGTTTGCCACAGCGGCCGATACACAGGAAGAGTATGAAGCTGCTGTACAGAAATTTGTGAGTCAGGGATATACACAAGAAGAAGCAAAACAGATGGCTGATATGGCTAAAACTGCTGGGGAAGCTGCCACAAAAGTTAAAACATTCAGTCAGCTTATCGATACGCTTAAGGAAGCTCTTGGATCAGGATGGACCGAAACTTGGCGTACAGTTATTGGTGATTTCGAAGAAGCCAGGGAATTATGGACTAATGTAAGTGATGTACTCAGTGATTATATTAACAAAACTTCAGATGCAAGAAATGCTATGGTTAAACAATGGGCTGATCTTGGCGGAAGAACTGCTATGATAGATAGTTTTAAAAATGCTTTCAAGGGTCTTGCAAGTATTATTACACCTATCAAAGAAGCATTTCGCGAGATATTCCCTCCAATGACCGCACAGCAATTATTCAAAATAACAGAAGGTGTACGTGACCTAACAGCTAAGTTTATATTATCCGATTCGGCTGCCGCTAAGGTTAAGAATACATTCAAGGGTGTATTTTCAGTCATTGATATAGGCGTAACATTTATAAAAGATCTTGCCGGTGGAATCATAAAAGTTGTTGGTAGTTTATTAGGGTTTAGTGGTGGTATTTTAGATATTACATCCGCTTTGGGCGATTGGGTTTCAAAACTACGAGATAGTATAAAAGAATCAGATGCGTTTGGAAAAGCTATCGATAAAATTTCAGGCTTTATTGTTAAATGCATTGATAAACTAAAAGATTTTGGAAGTGCTGTAAAGGAAGGTATTGGTAATTTAGTTGATGGATTTAAAGGTCCTAACATAAATGGATTTGTCGGATTCTTAAAAACTATTGCCGGTCTTGCGTCCAAAATTGGATCTGGTCTGGTTGATGCACTAAAATCCATTATGTCCTCAATCACCGATGCACTTGGTGGAGGAAACTTTTTAGATACTTTAAATAATGGCATATTCACAGGAATTTTATTGTATATTGGGAAGTTCTTCAAGAATTTGTCAGGAGTTATCGGCGAAGCCCCTAGCTTCCTTGAAAACGTGAAAGGCGTATTGGACGACGTTCGGTCTAGTTTGGAAGCTTATCAGAATAATTTGAAAGCTGAAACTCTCAAAAAGATAGCCGTTGCAATTGGCATATTGGCGGCTGCTATTTTCGTATTATCTACAATTAATGCGGAAGACATGTCGAGATCGTTGACTGCTATAACAGTTCTTTTTGGTGAATTGCTGGGATCTTTGTTCATATTCAATAAGATGGATATTAAGTTGAAAGGTGTTACGAAGGCTATATCGGCTATGATAGGAATGTCTGTAGCTGTATTGATATTAGCCGGAGCTTTAAAAAAGTTATCATCTTTAAGTTGGAATGAATTAGCCAAAGGATTAGTTGGCGTAGCTGGGTTGGTTGGAATACTTATTGCTGCCGCTAAACTCATGGACGGAGAAAGTAAGACTATTACGAAATTTGCCGGACAGATGATTATTATGACGGTCGCAGTAGGCATTTTGTCGCGCGTTGCTAAGTCATTGTCGTCTATGAGTTGGGAAGAACTCGGTAAAGCTGGAGCTGGCGTATTAGGGTTGGTTGGAATACTCGTTGGCGCAGCAAAGATTATGGATAGTGAAAACGCCACTATTACAAAATTCGGTGGCCAAATGATAATGATATCTGTGGCTGTTGGAGTTTTAGGAATAGTTGCTAAGTCATTGTCGTCTATGAGTTGGGAAGAACTCAGTAAAGCCGGTGCTGGTATATTAGGGTTAGTAGCTATGCTTGTTACGTCTGCTAAAATTATGGACACTGAAGATAAAGCACTTACTAAATTTTCAGGTCAAATGTTAATCATGTCTGTATCTATAGGACTCTTAGCTTTAGTTGGAAAGAAAATATCTTCTATGAGTTGGGGAGAACTCGGAAAAGCTGGGACTGGATTATTGAGTCTGGTTGTTATGCTTGTCGCGGCGGCTGAAATTATGGATAGCGATAGTGCGTCCATCACGAAGTTTTCAGGTCAAATGTTATTGATGTCTGCCTCATTAGCTATATTAGCGCCGGTATTAAAATCACTCGGTTCTATGAGTTGGGAAGGAATTGCTAAAGGTTTAATAGCTATTGGTGTAGCCCTTGCTGAATTGGCAACTGGATTATATTTTATGACTGGCACTTTGGGCGGGTCTGCTGCTCTGATTGTGGCTTCGGTATCGTTGATGGTATTAGTGTCTGTATTGGCTAAGTTAGGCTCTATGAGTGTCGGATCAATTGTTAAAAGTCTTGTAACGTTGGGTGGGGCAATTGCAATTATCGGTGCTGGAGCAGCGTTATTAACACCCGTGATTCCAGCATTACTAGGTTTATCAGCAGCATTTGCGCTGCTTGGTTTAGCTATGGTTGGAATTGGGGCTGGCTTAACTCTTATAGGAATAGGCTTAACATCTATTGCGGCAGCTGGAACCGCAGCAGCGACATCTCTGATAGCGTCTCTTACCATTATTGTAAGCGGTATTTTAGAGCTTATCCCTACTATTATGGAAGGATTGGGAGAGGCTATTGTTTCGTTTTGCCAGTTAATTGGTGAAACCGCACCGCAGATTGCTGAGGCTATTCTTAAATTACTATCAAGTGTTTTAGAGTCGTTAACTCAGTATGCACCTCAGATAATCGATTCATTGGTTACATTAATCATAGAGTTGTTAGATGGTTTGGCTGCACGAGCACCTGAATTTTTAGACAGTCTGACCAATTTCTTAGTATCGCTTATTAACGGTTTGTCTTCTAACATAGGTTCATTAATTGAATCGGTTGTTGGATTAGTTAGCTCAATAATACAGGGCGTTGCCGATGCACTTAGTCCAATTGTAGAGTCCGTTTTAGCACCGATTTTAGAGGGGCTTAAAAATATTATTGTCGGAGTCTTCACAGCTATCGGACCGTATATTCCATCTATTTGTGATGCATTCACTCAGATGACTCAGATAATTTGTGATGCGATTGTTCAAATCACAGCAATACTCGCTCCATTTATTCCGAATATTCAGATGATTGCTCAGTATGTAATGATGTCTATTCAGTCTATTTGTAATGCATTTGTTGCAGTCATTGGACAAATATCACCGATTATACAGTCAATTACAGGACTTGTACAGCAGCTTGGAAACAGTATTACTCAGATCCTGTACGGTATCCGAGACGTTATTGCACAGGTTGGAGCTTCAATTTCTCAGATATTGATATCACTCGGCATATCATTCCAGTTGCTAGGTAGTGCTATAAGAACTGCATTGGATGGCGTAGCTGACGTTGTTGTTTCTGTTGGTGAAGCAATCAAAATGGCGTTAGACGGCGTGGTTAATATCATCTCATCCGTCGGTGACTCAATTAAGTCCGTATTCGAAGGCATTGGAGACGTTATTACATCAGTCGGAGAGTCTATTAAATCTGTATTAGACGGACTTGCAAACGTGTTCGAATCCATCGGACAGGCTGCACTTGATGCTGGTACTGGATTCGACAAACTGGCTAATGGTGTTGTAAAGATCACCAATACGAAACTCAGCGATATGGCAGCAAGTTTAACGGCTGTAGCAACCGGTCTTGGTGATATCGCAGCTAACTCCGATGGTCTCGCGGCGGCTGGTACTGGAATGCAACAGATCGCTAACGGAATAAACATGTCAAGTACTGCGTTCGGTGTTATGGCGATGGGTGTTCAGAGAGTAGTAATGGCGCTACAGTCTATCGGACCAGTAGCTTCTGCTTCAATGTCTACACTCGTAACATCGGTATCATCTTCAGCAAACTGCTTCACTATGCTTAGCACGACGGCAGTTACAGCTATATCTATGATGATGTCCACGATGGCTTTGACAGTTACATCTGGAAGCTTCCTTATTATTACAGCTTTCAACACGATGATGAATTCAGTTGTTATGGCAATTAGCGGTAAAGCTGTTATATTTATGTCTGCTGGATTAGCTATGATGAGCGGCCTTAGTGCTGGTATCATGATGGGATCTGCATCTGTAACTGTAGCTGTCATGACTGCATTATCGAATGTAGTTTCAATTGTAACAAGTAGACAGGGTATATTCATCTCAGCCGGTATTGCTTTAATGAGTGGACTTGGTTCTGGTATTATGGCTGGATCATCGGTTGTTGCATCAGCAGTAATGTCTGCATTATCCAGAGCGACTGCAATTATCATCAGTCAACAAGGATTATTCACGACTGCCGGTGTTGCTTTAATGAGTGGATTGTGTGCTGGTATGTTGTCTGCTTCGGGCACTGTCGCAGCTGCTGTAATGTCAACAATGTCAAGCGCTGTCGCTATTGCCATGTCTCAGCGAGGTTTATTCATGGCTGTCGGTATGCAGTTAATGGTTGGACTTCGTTCTGGTGTAATGTCTGGAGCTGCTGGAATGATCTCAGCAGTTAACATGGTTATCATGAAAGCTTACACCATGATTATAGCGAGACGTGGACAGTTTATGCAGGCCGGTATGCAGTTGATGCAGGCTGTAGCGAATGGAATCAGATCAAGTGCTTCGTCAATCAACTCGGCTATTTCATCAGCAATGAGCAACTGTACTTCTGGAATTCGCTCACATTACGGTTCATTCCACTCTGCTGGAGGATATCTTGGTGATGGTCTTATTGCAGGTATCAATTCCAAAAAGCAGGCTGCTTATGATGCTGGTTATGCTTTAGGTAAGAAAGCTGTAGAAGGTGAGAAGGCAGGCCAGCAATCTCATTCACCGTCTAAGCTTACAAAGAAAGCAGGTCGTTGGTTAGGTGAAGGTCTTGTTATCGGTATGGAACAGATGGGCAAGGCTGTTTATCAGTCCGGTAAATCCATGGGAGCAAATGCCGTTGACAGTATCTCTACTGCTCTGAGTAGTATTGACGATATCTCAGCTACAGATCTGAGCTTGACACCAACAATTCGACCGGTTATAGACATGGATGAACTTCAAAATGGATCTCAGACATTATCTATCGGAGCTGATTTGAGCGCAAGCTTATTATCCAAACCAGTTAATTCTTTGCAGGAGATTGTATCAAATGCACAAGCAAATATTAATGCAAGTAATAATGAAGTAATTCGGGCGATTAACGATTTACGAGCAGACTTGAACGCGTTCTATGCAGGAGACGATACAGAACTCGCACTGTATATGGATACGAAGAAAGTTGCTTCTACGCTCGCAAAACCAATGAATCGTCAGTTACTTACTTTACAGAAAAGGGGGTCTCGCTAATGAGTTATCCAGATTATCCTAAAAACCGTTTGATCGTGGATGGTACAGATCTGACTACGAAATACAGACTGATTCTGGCCGACGGCTATGCATTGGACCCTCCAGAACCAAAAACTTATACGGTAGATATTCCAGGCGGAGATGGGGTGATTGATCTTACCGATTCTCTGCTTGGCGATACTGCCTATAAGAATAGAAAAATGGAACTTGAGTTCTATATTATTGGGTTAACTGACGCTCAAGAATTCGAAGCAAAGATGACTGACGTTAAACGTTATCTCCATGGTAAATCATTTGATTTCAGAATTACTATGGATCCGGATTACACGTATCATGGTCGATTTACAATTTCCGACGTTAAACACTCTATGTATGCGAACGGTATTACTGGGTATTTCAAAGTTACTGTAGATGCAGAACCGTTCAAATATTTGGACGATCCAGTTTACAGAGTTAACACAGTCGGTGGTAAGATTGTATACTTCGAAAGCGGACGAAAACGAGTCAGACCTACTATCGAAACGGATGGATTCCTGAAAGTCATCTTTAACAACAAGCTCTACACCTTACAACAGGGAAGTTGGTCAATCAATGACATCTTGTTTAAAGAAGGACTGAATGAGGTTTACTTCAATTCTTATGACGTAAAGAATTTGACTTGGGGTGAACTGAAAACGATGAGTGTTACTTGGGCTGATTTCAAGAAGAAGAGACTGTTTGAGTGGTATAAGCTTAATGGTGATGGTACTCAGGTAATCAAGACTTGGGAACAAGTAAAAGATTTGACCTGGGAAGATCTTGCCAATAAAACATGGTCAGATCTAACCTATATGGCTGAAGTTACGGAAAAGATTGAAGATGTTTATGTGAAGTATAAGGTAGGTGATTTATAATGCCGAATCAGACGGCGAAAATGCAGTTCAATACGTTTTTGGAAAACGACGTGATAGATTGGGAGTTGATTAATCAGAACTTTGAAAAACTCGATAATGTGGTTCTATGTATCGAGAGCGGTGAAAAAACAGCAGCATATTCGGGAGGAACTTCTGGTAATGCTACCTGGCGCTATAAGAAATACTCAAACGGTTCTATTGAGTTATATGCGAAGATGGAATTCGATAACATCAAATGTAATGGTGGTTCGTCATCTCCTTATTATTCAGGAACATTGAAAGTCATGTTTCCGTTTCAGCTCACTGCTGTCTATGATGTGCAGATGCATATGGCGTCTAACACAATCGGATGGGTATCTGATATCACTGGTAAGAGTGTAATTGATCATGTCATGTTCAGAGTTATGAGTACGGCGTATGAGAGCACGAATATTTACAAACAGGTATTCATCAATGTGAAAGGTAGGTGGAAATAATGAGTACTACTACGACACATTTAGGATTAACAAAACCAGATGCCACTGATAATATAACGCCTCGTGGATTTAATGATAACTTCGATAAGATCGATGACGAAATATTCGGATTAAAAACCGATTATGTTGTCGCTCAGGGAATTCAGGGAGCTTGGACATATCGCAGATGGGCTAGCGGGATTGGCGAATGCTGGTGCAGATATGTACAAAAAACCGGAAATGTGTGGGGGTCTTATACCGTCTGTTCTGTTGGCGACTACCCATTCCAGTTTACAGAGATCCCGTCTGTTACAGCGACATTCGGTGTTGACAGTAGAGGTCAAGGACACGTATCACACTGTAGCTCAACTTTGTCATCACCTAATATATATGCATCAAACGAAGGTGCTGAGGTTGGTCTTGAATGCTGGTTCAACATACATGCTTTCGGGCGTTGGAAGAAGGAGTAGATAACAAATGTATATCGTAAAATATGGAAAGGAATACCTACATGACCCAAATGTAGATGATTGTCTTTTGGTAGACTTGTCATTGGATGCTGAAGAAAATACCTGTGGGTATTGCGATTTTACGATCTATCCTTCGCATCCGATGTATGACAAGTTAAAAGAACGTGACGCAGACAATCCGATAACGGTTTATGACGGAGACGTTTTACTGTTTACTGGGTTTATTTATGAACTTGGTAAAGAGTTTTATTTAGACGGTAAAGTTAAATGTAAGGGTGAGCTAGACTATCTCCGTGAGTCTATTGTACGACCATACTCCACACTTCAAAATGGATATGGTAGTCAACCGCCGACGAGTGTAAATGGGTATTTCGAATGGCTGATCAGTCAGCATAACGAACAGGTCAAAGACAATAAACGTTTTACAGTCGGTATCAATCAAGGAGCTAGTCTGGATCCTAACAATTATATTTATCGAGAATCTACAAAGTATCCGACCACCTGGAAAGAAATTGGCGAGAAATTGCTTGATGATCTTGGAGGTTATCTCCGTATCAGACATGAAGGGGATACTCGCTACATTGACTATCTTTCTGAGTGGACTGATACAAACACGCAGATTCTCGATTTTGGTAAGAACTTGACCGATTATACCCAGACTGATGACTCGGATAGCATCGCAACGTTTATTATTCCGTTGGGTTCTAGAATGAGCGATACAGAATATTCGTACAATGATGGTTATTATCAGACTACTGATAAGACTATGAGTTCTGAGAAAGAGTATTATACGAAATCAGATAACGGCTATACAAAAGTTAGCGATGATGTAAAAGCGTTTGAAGCCGGTATAACCTACTACGAATATTTCGAATTGTTTGATGAGTCCAGTCTTTCTTTGACAATCACTGGTCTGGACGATAAAGAGTACGATACGGAAGGTTATCGAAAATCTGGAGATATTATCTATTGATTGTTGTTAATTATTTACAAGATCTAATAAGGAGATATTATCTATTGTGAGTCAGCAGTTCAGAAGTACGGTTGGATTGGTGTTACGTATGAGAATACCGACATTATAACAAAAGAACAGCTCGTTTCGAAAAGTATTATCGCTTTGAAGGAACTGATTTCACCAAAGCGGACAATCGAGATCAAAGCGGTTGATATGCATTTGGTAAATCCAGATATTAACCCTATTCGAATCGGAGAGTATGTTCGAGTACGCTCAAAACCTCACAATCTGGACAGTTACTTCCTTTGTACAAGTATCGATTTGGATTTAAACAATCCAGAGAACAGTACTTATACGTTAGGAACAACATTTGACACTTTAACAGGTCAGCAGAATAAGAGAATCAAACTTCTCAATGCAACAATTAATCAGACTTATGAACAAGCTGAGAAATTGACTGAGAAAGAGAAACAGAACGCTCAATCTGCAAATGAGGCATTGAAGAAGTCGAACGCAGCTACTGAGACTGCAAATGATGCGAAAGATACTGCGACAGAAGCGAAAAACAACACTATTGTGGAAGTTATTGATGAGTATGCGGTATCCGACAGCACAACAGATCCACCGCAAACCGACGAGTGGAGTAGAGAAACTCCGGCTTGGGAAGAAGGTAAGTTCATTTGGCGTCGCTTTATTTATGTATACGGTGATGGTCATGAAGAAATAGGTAATCCCGCATTATCTACAGGAGGAAGCGGTAAAGACGGTGAGGATGCAGTTACTCTTCGTATTGAATCGTCCAGAGGAACTGTGTTTAAGAACGATCAAGTTTCTACAGTGTTGTCAGTAGTAATCTATCAAGGTTCGAAACGAATTACTGATAGTGCTACATTGAAGTCGACATTCGGTAATTCTGCTTATTTACAGTGGAAATGGATGCGACTTGACGACGAGACTTTCGGTATTATCTCAGCAGGTGATTCAAGATTCAGTGACAACGGTTTCAGGTTTACTCTGTTACCAGATGATGTAGATACAAAAGTAACTTTTATGTGTGAATTAATAGTATAAAGGGGGAAATTCAAAATGGCAATTAAATCAGCGGATCAAATTACAATTGTTGACGTTACCGATGCTTACTCGGTCATGCTAACAAGTGAAGCATATACATTTGTAGGAGGAGTCGGTGGTGTTGGCTCTGGACAGGCTTGTACGACAGAGGTAGTGGCATATTGTGGTTCGAATCAATGTGCGGCTGTAAACGTAACGGTTGGGGATATTGTTTGTCCGACTGGAATCGGTGCAAAAGTTGAGAATAGTGGTACGTCTAAAGTTAAAATCACATTTACGACCATAGCTACTATTTCCACATCATGTGAGGCAACAATTCCGGTGGCAGTGGACGGAATCACAGTAAATAAGAAATTCTCATTCGCAGTGGCTAAGGCTGGACAGAACGGAACATCTGTAACCGTTAAATCTACATCTGTAACTTACCAGGTAGGATCGTCTGGTACGGTAAAACCGACTGGAACCTGGAACGCTGATGTCCCATCTGTTAGTAACGGACGGTATCTGTGGACAAAGACGGTTGTAAATTATTCAGACGGTAAGTCAACCGAGGCTTACAGCGTTTCTTACAAGGGCACTGATGGGCAGAACGGAACATCTGTCGCAGTAAGTTCATCATCAGTAACATACCAGGCAAGTACATCCGGTACGACCACACCTACTGGATCTTGGAGTCCTACTGTGCCTACTGTGCCAAATGGACAATTCTTATGGACAAAGACTGTTGTTACCTATTCGGATGGTAAATCCACAACTTCCTACAGTGTTTCTTATAAGGGGACTAACGGTGTTGATGGAGCAGATGCTATCTCTATGACAATCACAAGTTCAAACGGAACGGTCTTTAAGAACAATTCCGGAAGCACGGTTCTGACAGCACATGTATATAAAGGTGGAGTAGAACAGACAGTTACAGAAGCAGGTATATGCGGATCATTAGGTACTGTTAAATGGTACAAAGCTGGAAGCACCACAGCAGTCGCTACAGCTAATACATATACAATTTCAGCAGCAGATGTAGAAAATTCAGTAGTTATCACAGCTCAGTTAGAAAAGTAGGTGATTTCGTATGGTAAAAGCTAGTGCTCAGATTACTATTTCAAAAGTAATTGACATATATGCGTGCTACCGTTATTACAAACTTCAATCATCAACTTTAGCGAAACCAGCTAAGCCGACTACAAATCCTCCGAGTGGTTGGAGTGACACGGAGCCGGCTTATGATTCTGGTTCGACCAACACGTTGTATTTCGTAGATTGTAATGTATACAGTGACATGACGTTTAGCTTTTCAGAAGTATCAAAGAGTACAAGTTACGAAGCTGCTAAAGATGCTTGGAATAAAGCTAATAATGCTCAGAATACGGCTGATTCGAAACCAGATATGTCGGATGTCGGAGATTATGTAGCAAGTCGTGGTGAGAATTTAGTTACAAATGGAACATGTCTGCTTGGTGATAATACAAACTTTTCATCGTTTACTTATGATGGAAGTGATACGTATTATGCTGGTGGATCATTTAAAATTAGTTCAACTAGCACGTCAGGAAATATCGTAGTATGTGACGAATTTATTCCGGTAGATACGGCAAGCAAATATTTGTTTTCATACTGGATCAAAACTAGTAACGCTTTAGCGAGATACTATGATTTTATAGCATCTTACGATATTGACAAGAAAAGTATTTATGCAGCACATGTCATGTGGATAGCTGGTTCAACGACAACTTTAGCTAAAGAACTTAAAAACGGTGATACTGTTATATATTTAACTAGTGCTGCTGGTTTTAATACAACCACGACAAATGATTATCAAAAAGGACTTATATTCTGGAATTATAAGAATTCAAAGGGATATACATATGGACCTGAAACATATTCTCAAAACCGCTGGGAATCGTTATGGGGCGATGGTTCTGCAATTGATAAGAGTAATAATACTATAACTCTTAAAACAGCATGGACTCATGGCACATTTCCAGCAGGAACATCAGTATCACAATGCAACGATGGTGGATCATATACTTATTTAAACAGTGACTTCACATTGCCAGCTGCAAATACATGGATTCATAAAACTGGAACTGTGTGTGGTGTTGGTAAAAACGATGCAAGTGGTAAATTTAGAGAAGGTACTGCTTTTGTTAAAGTTGGTTGGATAACAAATAGAGATGTTAGCAGTGGAGCTACGTGTTGGCTATCGACAATTTCTCTTACACAAAATGTAGGTCTTGCCGATGTAATAAAATCAGTCGACGTAGAATACTACCTTTCTACCTCAGCAACTTCACTTTCAGGTGGTTCATGGTCAACAACAGCACCAACTTGGGTAGATGGAAAGTATATGTGGAGTCGTACTGTCACTGTTGATGGAACCGGCAGTAAAACATATTCACCAAATCAAAATGGAGTTTGTATAGCAGGAGCTAAGGGTTCAACTGGAGCAGCTGGCAAAGGTGTAACATCAATTGTTGAACAGTATTACAAATCAACCTCAGCTACTTCTTTAACAGGTGGTAGTTGGAGTACAACTTATCCTGGTTGGGAGAATGGAAAGTATATATGGACAAGATCGGTTATCACATATACAGATAAAACAACAAGTATTACCACGGCTGTTTGTGTTACAGGAGCTAAGGGTGACAAAGGTGCGACCGGAGCAATGGGTGAAACTCTATCCAACGGTAAACTTCTGTATAAAGACGTTATGTTTGCTGAAGGAAATAACGGCATAAGTTCTTATAACAATTCCAGTGGTGGCGCTGTTACGTTAGTACGACAGGCTAAATCGTCAGATAACCCATGCGGTGACTATGAATTAGTCATTACGAATACTGGCGCTGCTTCACCTGGTATTGGTGGATTTAAATGGGCACATGCCACACGAGCAAACGCTGTATTTATTTACCGTATTATCGCAAAGATCCCGACAGACAGAGCTTTACGCTGGATGAGTAATAGCGCCGGTGATGTTACTTCTGGTAAGTTCCTTACTTCCAATAGTGGAACTGGTAAATTCACAGAATACATCTACAAGTTTACTTGTGGCGCATCTGGTACTTTCGGCACTACCGGTTGCTTCTATATAAACGGTTCAGCAGGTAGTTCATCATCTCCTGTGAAATGGTATGTGGCTTATGCTGGCGTTTGGGATATGACTGACTATGAGGACATGCTTCCGAAAGACGAAGCAAAGGACATCTATACGACTCAGCTTGAAATGTCAAAGACAAATAGCGAGCTTCGTCTGGATTTCACTAAATCAATCGCTTCTGATGATATGCAATCAAAATTAGATGCTGCTAACGATGCAACAGATCAAAAGTTCGGAGAAATCAGCAAATATATTCGATTCGTAGACGGTAAGATCGTTCTTGGGGAAACTGGTAGTGAACTAACTCTTACTGTACAAAACGACCGAGTCTCATTTCAGCAAGATGGAAACGAGGTTGCATATTTCTCGAACAATAACCTTTATATCAGGAGAGCGGAAGTTCTAACGACGTTAAAGGTTGGAAACTATGAGTTCGCACCTCGTAATCATGGTGGTCTGGTTCTAAGAAAGAGAGGTAATTAATGGGAGTGGGAAAAAGCACTTTTGCTTTCACAAACACAGCTATCACGCTGGATGGTGGATCAACCACTATTAACATTACACGAGATAATCAGTCATATAGTCACAAATTATCTCACGGTTATGGAGACATTGCTACATTAGCAGTAGGAACAACTTCATATACATGGAAACCTACTGCTTCTCAGTTGACGAAGTTTTTTGAAGAGATTCCGAATCAGAAAACAAGACAGATTGATATTTATCTGGATACTTATAATGGTTCGACATTGGTCGGTAGAGATGTTCATGCATTAACCGTTACTTTATCAGAAGCTACAGGTAAACAGACAATACTTACCAGTAATATTACGGATAATAACGCAACAACGAAATCATGGGGAGTGATTGTTAACGGTAAATCATCGTGTGAGTATGCGGTACTTGCTAGTAGTAAGTATGGCGCTAGTGTTCCGGTAAACGGTGTATGTACATATGGCGGTAATAAATACACAAGTATTGGTGATTTAATAGGATCATTACCGTTAACAACTACTCCAACTAATTATGTGATTGGACTTGAAGTGACTGACAGTAGAGGATTTACCACTTCTGTAAATATCACGAAATCAATCGCACAATATGAGGCGCCGACGATAAACAGGTTCGAGGTTTTTCGATGTGATGCTTCTGGAAACGAAGTCGAAGATGGCACTAAAGCGAAAGCACTTGTAAAAGGGTCCTGGGCATTTATTGGTGGAAAGAATCCAGCTACTTTTAAGATTGGATATAGACTTAATGGTACGGAACAATATACATATCAATCAATTTCAGTTACTGACGGAATAGTTGATTATGAACAGATATTGAACGTAACTCTCGATCAAGATAGCGATTATGATTTTGCTATTGAACTTGCTGACACATTTGCAAAGCATACTGAAGAAGATAAAGCTGATATGAATAATATCATTTATGTATCTCCGACAGGTGGCGTCACCGTTAGAGCCGAAGAAGATCTGACAATGATCGCAATCGATGATATACGTCTAAACGGTAATGGAATACATTTAACAGCGGGACATTTCGGTGCGATATTTGAGGCCAAGTATGACCCCGAAACTGATACTGGGATAAGTATGTTATTTAAAGGTCCTGGTACAGATTACAGTAAAATTCATTTCACAGGTGCACAAGTTACGATGGATATTCCTGTTCTTAATTCTTGGAATTGTAATAACTTAACTGACACCGGAAAGTACTATCTCGGAAATAACAGCACGAATCGACCAGTAACTAAAAATGGTTGGTTAGAGTGTATGAAGTATTCTACCGATTATTGCCATCAGACTTACACAACTTATACAGGTGAGCGCTATACTCGTATGATGCAGGCTGGTACATGGGGTGCTTGGATTCAACTTGCAAACTATGTTGTTGCTGAAGGAACTAGCGGTGATTGGAACTATAGAAAATGGAGTAATGGTATTGGCGAAGCGTGGGGAAGATTTACGAAGAAATCAACTGTTATGTGGGGATTATACCTTACAGAATTCAGTCAAACATTCCCATTCACATTCAAGGCGGTACCACACGTAGTCGCTTCTTATGGTTCGTCAGGTGATGCCCAATCATATGCAACCCTTGTTGACGCAAATACCACGAATGCTATTGTATACGGTCGCGCTCAAGGTAGCGGAACTGATTGTTGGTGTCATATTCACGCCATTGGACAATATCAGTAGGAGGTCATTATGGAAAAAGGATATCATAGAAAAACCACTCGTATCAAACAGGATGCTAAACCAATTGATAATAAGACGAAGTTTGCCTGGGATGACGACGATTACGAAGAAGTAGAAGAATGGGTTGAATACACTGAGGAAGAGCTTGCTGAAATGGAGAAAAGAGAAAAAGAAGCCGATTTCTTAGTTAACGGTCCAGATACTATTGCTGAACAGGATGACGCTATCTGCGCTTTGTATGAGGAAAACTTAGCGTTAAAAGCTACGACAGCAGATCAGGATGATGCAATTTGTTATTTATTTGAGCAGATGACGGAGGGTAAATAATATGGTAAATCAGGCGATTATTAATGCATATGCGAGAAGAATCAAACGAGGAGCTATCACTATCGACGATGTTCCAGAAGAGATTCGAGATGAAGTACGCGCAGCTTTATAAACCATTCATTTTTATAAAAAGGAGGTAGTATTATGGATTTTACAATTTTAACTGAACATTTTGTACTTGTAGTAATGGTTGCTTGTCTGGTAGTGGGGTACATTATCAAACATGCAACTTTTTTAACGTGGATTTCAAACAATGATATCCCAGTGATTCTTGCGGTACTCGGTGCTGTGCTGAATTTGATTGTAAGTGGGTTATCAGTAGAGTCAGCAGTATACGGAGCAGTTATGGGGTTAGCTTCTACTGGTTTACATCAGGGATTCAAAGCGTTTGTTGAAGGAAAGAATTCTACGGAAGTCGAGGATGATAAGTAATGAACTTCACGATCACGGCTGATCAAATTATATGGTTCTGTACTTTCGTCGGTCTTCTTTGGGGATTGTGGAAAATCGTTAAGGAAGCCAAGAAACCTAATGATGAATTGAAAGCGAAAGTAGAGAGACATGATCGACTCTTAGATAAGGATAACAAACGACTGCAAGAGATAGAGAATTCGAATAAGATGATTTTAAAGAGTCTACTAGTTATTATCAATCACGACATAACCGGGAACGGAGTAGAGAAGATGAAAACAGCCAGAACCGAATTAGAAGAGTACCTGATTAAACGGTAAAATTCAAAATGGAATTGAAAAGGGACCGAATCATAATGATTACAGCCCCTTTTCTTTTTCTCCTAACCCTTGCTGCATAGGCATTGGGATGAAGTAACCCCGTATGAATGGGGACCAAATTGACCCCAATGCTATTCGCACTTAAGTTTCACTCGTATAGTATACGGAGCGACATGATACTGCAAGCCTTTTCTAACATCTGTCTCAAATATCTCGGCATTCTTTTTATTGATTCGCACGATCTCTGGACGATGGTATTCAATCCGGTCGATGATAGCCTTTAAATACTGATTTGCGATTTTAGCATCTAAGTCGGAATCTTTTAAAGCTTTTAGAGCATCGGTAGTTTTAACTAGTTCTTCTCGATAATCGATATGCTTAGGAGCTGATCCTTTTGCTTTCTCAAGTGCTCTATTAATCTCCTCTTTTTCAGCCAATACTTTCTTATTCAGTTTCTCAAAAATGTGCTGTGGGAGACGTTTATTTGGATCTGGGTCATATTGTGCTTCCCATTGATCCTGTTCTTTTTGTTCAGTCTCTTTAAGTTGTTTAGTAAGACGTTCTATCAGATCCTTGTGAAGCTTAACAGAATCGTCTTGATCGTTCTCTATACGAACCTTAAAGTCTTCGATACAATCTTTTAAAACTTTACACATATAATCTAGCACTTCGTTATAATCTACAGAACCAGTCTTACAATGAACCTGGTTGTTACATACGAGTTTTGGCGGAGCATATTCAACACCGTTTCGTTTAAATGTATTATAGCCTATTTTCGATCCACAGGTTTTACAATACATTAACCCACTGAACGGATTCTTAAGACTTAAATTGCGCTTTGTACGGTGTCTAGTACCTTTAATGATTCGTGCTCTATTAAACACCTCTTCTGAGACAATACCGTCATGTTTTCCTTCAAAGATTAGATATTCGTCGACTTTAGCTTTTGGCCTGAGTTTCTTAATCTCTTGATTTTCGATAATCTTGACGGTCTTTCTCCAATTCCAGCGAACACAACCGATATAGTGGACATTTTCTAAGATTCCGAAAATAATACTTGGTTTCCATGTAGCACAGCCGGTCTTAGTTTTAGCTCCGATGTCCTCTAATCTTCTACAGATAGCAGTAACACCAATATCGTCATTACAGTACCAGTTGAAGATCATACGAACAATATCGGCTTGGTCTTTACGTTCGATTAGAGTGAAATAGTTTTTCTTAGCAACTTCGTCATACTTTTCAATACGATCAAAGCCATATGGAGCAACTGACCCAACATAGTTACCAGCTTTAACGCTTGCTAAACGACCACGAGCTTGAATCTTCTTGAAATATTCGAGATATTCATTTCCACGCTTAAGCTCTCGTTCAAAAGCATCACGATCATATTCATCTCGTAAATCGTACGTTTTCATCGGTGTGATTACGAGTGTATTTGTATATCTTAGCAATCTTATGAGTTTTCCGGCATCTTCTAAGTCACCACGGCTAAGACGCTGCACATCGACAACGACAATAGCCTTTACTGCCGGGTCTTCTATATCTTTCAATAATCTTGTTATTTCTGGACGGTCCGCGATGGATTCACCACTGCCGACTTCCATATATTTGTTTTCTTCCGGAATAGAACCACCAAGATATTTTTGTGCATATTCATCAATGATTTCACTATGTCTTTGTAACGTTTCTGCTACAGTTAATAGTGGGTCGTCCATACGAGACTTTCTTCCATATTCTTTAGTTTCGTAATAATAAATTTTAGGGTATTCTTTGTAGTACATTGGATGATCTCTCCTCTAAGATGTTTTTTATATTTTTGGTACTGCTCGGCAAGAGTTTTAGGCATCACCTCCTTTATTTTTCCTCATTGAAATCAGGAACTTACCATATTCCATTAGCTTCTCGTGTTCTTCATCTGTAAATGGATCCATACCAAACATTTTATGCCAAGCCTCTACATGCCTTACATATTGTTCATTAGCGGACGAATATACAGCTTCTTCTTTTCCATCTGATATTTTCGTGGAGATCATCTCTTTTTCTTTCCATCCCATTAGATGAGCTGGAGTGGTATCTAGAGCTTCTGCTAACGGATTGAGTATATCCAATGGTAGATTCTCTATATCTCCGTTCTCATACCTATAAACAGTTGTACGATTTTTTCCTAACTTGCTAGCTAACTCATCGATTGTCATTCCTTTATTTAATCGTAAAAGTTTTATTCTTGCTCCTATTGTCATTCAGTTATCCCCTTTCCGCTACTTAATCATATATCAATAATCGCATATATGCAAATAAAAAACAAACCTAGATTAAAAATATCGCACAATATGCACGAAAACCTATTGACAGAAAAAATCCAATAGTGCTATCTTTTAAATGTTGCATGATACGCAATTAGAAAGAGGTGTGTGCATTGGATGCAAATAAACTATTAATTAAGATTATAGAAACTAGACTGAGTATTCATATTGCTCTCGAATTATGCGAATTATTAACTAATCCTGGAAAGCTAACTATCGGCGATGCAATGCTGCTAAAAGAATTACTGAATTTAACGAACCTTGAAGCAATTGACATATTTCTATCATAGAGGTGTTATACATATGAAAACTTATAAATTTGAAAACGCTACGATTTATGTGCATGGCAGCGTGGATAAAGAGCTACTACGTAAAGCAACGATTAAACTGGTAAAGGATTCTCGTAAGTATAAGGCAGAACGGAGGGCGGTTAAGTGATGTCTACCGTGATACGTCCTGAAGTATCGAAGAAGAATCGTTATTGGATTAGTAAACATCGGCACTACGAGTTGAAACATTTCTGTTTACAGTATGCCGATTGGAAGAAAACCTATTCGTATTTGGACGGGAATACTGTTGCTGCTACGAACTTAGAGCGCTTACCGTCTGGAAATGAAGTAGGAGACCCAACAGCAGACATTGCGTTACAGAAAGCCTATTACTTAGAACGGATCGAGTTGATAGAGAAGACTGCTGAAGAAGCTGATAAATATCTTAGTGATTATATACTGAAAGCTGTGACAGAGGGTGTTTCGTATACTTGTTTAAAATTCAAAATGGAGATTCCATGTGGACGAGATATGTTCTATGACCGGTATAGACGATTCTTTTGGCTGTTATCGAAGATGAGGGACTGAAAATCGAGCTAGGAGAGATTAAAGGTTATTATCCGATTATTGATAATAAAACCGGTAAGGAAGTTGGATACTTTATGTGTGTAAACGGTAATAAATTAGCAGTACGATTCTTATCGTGGATGACAGATTATCGAGGAAAAGACGCAATAAAGCATACGATTAAATATTAAGTTTTAAGAGGGCTTGGGTCAATTGAACTCGGGCTCTTTCTTATTTGAAGACACTGAGAATAGGTTTGAGCACGCCAAAACAGACGCGAAATAAACAATTCCTCTTATGAGAAAGAGAAAATTACCTCGATTGGAAGAGGCCAAGCCGTAACAAGTATCAAATGCGGAGCAGGTTTAAGCCCTGTGATTCTCTTTCTTTTCTTTTCGCGCTACAAACACATGCTGTTATGAAAACTACAAACACAATTAGAAAGGAGAATAAATTATGGAAGTAGTAAACATGGAGGAATTCAAACGCGAATCTAAACGGAGAGCATTCAAAGAGAAGATCAACGCGAAAATTCAAAATGGAAAAGAGTGGATTGTGAGGAACAAGGAAGCAGTGATTACTCTTACACCAGTTATTATCGGAAGCGTTACGACTGTATCAAAAGTTGTAGGTAAACGAATTAACTTACGTAAGCAGGAAAATCTGAAAGACTTGTATTGTTATGATCGATCTCTTGGACATTATTGGAGATTGCGTAGAGAGCTTACGAATAGAGAATGGCTTGAGATTGATCAGCGTAAGAAAAATGGGGAACGACTTTCAGATATTTTGGAACAGATGAAAGTGTTGAAGTAGGATTAGACGAGAAGGGTCTGGGTATTGATTACTTAGACTCTTTTTGTTTTAAATTTATTCATATTTCAAGGAGGTAATTAAAATGAGAAAGAAAGTAGTAGTGTGTTTATTAGCAGCGACAATGGTAACTGGTGTAATTACAGGCTGTGGTGATTCCAAAACTGATAGTAAACCAGCTACAGAAGTAACTACAGAAACAAAGCAAGAGGAGTTGACTAAAGACATGTCCGAATATTCTGAAATAGAATGGCCGGATACAGCTATAACTAAATTAATTCCAAAGCCAAAATCAATGGTCGGTAAGATTACTTTAGAAACAGACGATACTATTATGGCGGTCATAGCGAATACGTCGAATGAAGATTACGATGAGTATGTAGAGAAATGCAAAGAGATGGGATATACCGAGGATTATGTAACAATGGACGGTATGTATACAGCGTCAAACAATAACGGATACGAGATTGTCCTTACACTAAAAGATGATCATATAATGAGTATAACTGCATGTGAATCAGACACTACGGTTGGAGATGCCGTTAAATAAAGTATTGTATATTTCTCCTTATTTATACGCGAAAATTACATGTAATGTTATGAAAAGAATAACTAACTTTTATATATAAGGAGGAAATAACTATGATGAGAGTATATTTTGAGAAAACTGGTTTTAAGAATTTTCATAGAGCATATGTAGAAAAGAAAGAACTTAAACAAAAGTTCAACATTTACTGCAAGATCAATGAGAATGAAGATGGAACAGCAACATTAAATGTAACTTCAATCAAAGAAGATTCACAGAATGTATTAAGAAGTTATGGATTTAAGGAGGTTAAGGTTGAGACTTTATAGTCTTGGCCTTTTCTTCTTTTTCTAATCTAGCTTAGCCACATTTAACCTAGATTAAAACCATCAGACATATTCCGTACTCGGGTGACTAGAAACGATGTTACAGTTTCAATGTGAAAAATTCCCCGGGTGAGATTTTCGATAAATCAAAAGAAAGGAGGTATACATATGTACGAAGCTGTATTCTTATTACTCGGTGTTATCGTAGGGACTATTATCACGACAGTCTTAAACCGTACCAAAACAGGTTATGGTTTCTTCAAGCTTGAGAAGATTCCAGATGAAGAAGATCTCTATACGATTAACATGAGACTAGTCCCGGATCAGAAGTTGAATGAGAAGAAGCGTATTATATTAACGCGAGAATAACACATTCTTTTATGGAACACATTAACTGAATTCAAAAGGAGGATTTAAAAATGAGTACTAAAACATTATTAGAAGAGGAAATTCAGTCAGAGATCGAGGAGATTGGTAAATTGGAAGTTGGTTCAGATCAACACAAAGCAGCATCTGAAGCACTGGCTAAACTTCTTGATAAGTACAACGAACTTGAGAAAACGGAGATTGAATCTCAGGATAAGTATGACGATCGTGAAGCAGAACGAGAACATCGTGAAGCAGAACGACGACTTAAAGAGGAACAGTTGAAACACGATAAGAGAGATGCACTTATCAAGAATGTATTGACTGGTGTGACATTTGTTGGTGGTTGTGCGTTAACAATCTGGGGAACAAAAACATCAATTAAATTTGAGGAGACTGGATCCTTTACAACAATAATGGGAAGAGGATTTGTTCAGAAATTGCTTCCAAAGAAGTAAAGTCTGATGTGATTCAAAATGGAGGGTCTAAGTTAAAATAACTTAGGCTCTTCTTTTTATCCTGTACGCGTCATTTTCGTCTTCTATTATAGAAAAGGAGGTATTAATTATGAAACGACGTGTAGTAAATAGAAAGATTCGTGAATTACTTGGAATTAGTGGAACAGAATTGGGCAAGCGAGTTGAAGTAACAAGACAAACTATAAGTGTATATGAAACTGGTAAAACAAAGACATATAGACCTTTAGAACGAGTTATCGAATGGGAGCTTGATTCTGCCATAGATGAGTGTACGGATTCGACTATTAAAGAACTTTGTGAACAATTAAAACTCAAACGAAATGAGTCCGAATAAGGGCTCTTTTCTTTTACTTTTTTCGCGAAAATTGCTAAACCTATTATGAGAGAAAGACTAGGGCGATCCGGTGACGGACGGCGTAAAACCTAGTGGGTTAGACTGTAAGTAGGACCTTACACTTTCTCTTTTCTTTTCGCGATTAAAACACGTTCTTTAATGAAAGGAAGAAGTAGCAGTAATGTGGTCTGGGAGAATGTCCCAGCAGCTGAGATGCTGACATATAGGAACTAAGACCGAGCGACTCTCGGGCAGGAAATGAACTGTATAAGACTACACTTTCTTTTCTTTTTCTCTCGCGTTATTTTCATCTCCTATTATAGAAACTAAAACGATGGGTTAATAAAAGGAGGAGATTTATATGAAATTGATTAGTAGTTTAGGTTATGTAACAAGAACAGACGATGTTTGTAATAAGAGATTATGGACAATAGATCCAATCGCAAAGAAAATCTACGATCTACATATAGTACAAGCGTACTCAGTAGATAAAGTAGGTAAGGAATTGGGAATGGATTGTCTATTAGTTGATGCTATTATTACGGGAATTAGATCACATTACAAGATAAGCTTTACAAAACAGATCAAAAATAGAATCAGTATGAATATATTAGCACCAATACAGTTTAGAAAGTTAATACGGAAGGGAGTCCTTAAATAGGGCTCTTTTCTTTTTTCTCATAGACGCGATGATTTCAGCTCCTATTATAGAAACTAAATCAATTCAATAAAAAAGGAGAATAAAATTATGAAGGATATGACAGTTAAAGTTTATTTTAATGTAACAGATTTAGGAGCATACGGAGTAATTCCAGGATTAAAAGAGGCAATGCAAAGTGAACTTATTAGAGTTTACAACATCTATGCTGATAAAACGAATTCTGGCATAACTGAACAGTTAAATAGAGAGTTTAACAGACTTAATCCGAATTACTTTGAAAAGAATTCGAATAGAGAATGGTACGAACTAACTGAATACAATCGGTTTATGGCAGACGGGTATCAGAAATTGGTCGTTGATGACCTTAATAAATCAAATGCGAGTCAAATACTGGACTTCTACGTAGATCCTGAAGAAGTTGTATTTAAAGGAATGTTAAAAGTAAATCATAATATTAAGATCGATTTCTATATGAAAGAGGCTTAGTTTACGACTAGGGCTTGAGTTGAAATATACTTAGGCTCTTTTTCTTTTTCTCTCGCGTCAAAAACTTACCATCTTATAGAAAAATATTAAGGAGGTAACGAGAAATGATGAACAAAATTTATAACACATTTATAGTTTACAGCGAGGTATTATTGATTAAATGTATGATACGCGTTACAGAAAAGCACCGTAAAAAATACGGAAAGGATATTGAGATGTATTTGAATTTAAGAAAAACAGAGAACTCAATGACCCAAGCGTATAATAATCAGCGTTTTGTTGATGTGAGCGATCGTGCAAGAAATAAATTTATCGCTGAATTCAGGCGTTATATAAATTATGTGAATTCATATGCGTGCGACTTTATTTAATCGAATCGGAGGGGTTATTTAAGCCTCTCCTTTTCTTTTTCTAAAAATACCCCTATTTATTAATATGTGAGCTAAATTAAAGAATAGTTAAAGAAATTAAAGGATAGTTTAAGTTAGAAAATAATAGGAGGATAGAAGTGCGATATTTTTACGAGAAACCTCAATATTATCGATCAATGTATGGTTCAGTATACGAATGTAATCACCCGGTTTACAGTAGATGCACTTTATTCAAGATAGGAGATCGTGGGTTAGGTGTAATTCAACAACGATATGATTCAGCTACTAAACAAACCTGGTGGTGTGAAATCGATCCGTGGCTTACCGACGAACTATATTTACATACAAAATTTAAGGCATTCTTTGACGAACGATCTGGTGCAAAAGAAAACAGCATCTACCCAACAGTCACAATTCGACAAATTATGTGGGCTTTAAAGATGAAACCAATACCGCGTGAACGATGGGAAACATGCTTTGATCGACGAGTCATCTGATTCGCTAAAATTACATGCTCTCTTATGAGAAGTGAAGGAGGTATAACTATGTTAACACCGAAAACAATAAGAATCGCAAAATTCGTTGTATCTGTTATCGGAGCGGGATTAACGCTCGTATCCAGAAGCAATACGGAGAAATTGTTAGATGAGAAAATTGCTAAGAAGGTGACAGAAGCGTTATCTAAGCACAATCAGTAAGAGGGTCCTTAGGGACTCTTTTATTTTTATAAAGAAATTAGGAATATCTGATTGTAAGAGAAGTATTTTCGCGATAAAAACACGCTCCTTTATGAGAAAATCATAAGGAGGTAACTAAAATGTTAGACTTTTTAAAATTAAAATTATCTACAAAATTTATGAAAGGCATTGTAGCCAAAGTTATATCTAAGAAAATATACAAACAATTAGGATACAAAGTTGATATCCAATTGAACGATATTCAACTAGATATAGTCGATGGCGACGTGAAAATTCATATCGATGTAGACGGTAAAATGAATAAGACTGAGTTTAGTAGACTTATGGAGCAAATCGAGGAGGAGGCCTGATTAAGGGTCTCTTTCTTTTCTGTTTGTCAGCAATTCGCGAAATTTACACGTGCTGTTATGGAAACAATGGATAGATGCTGGTGGGAATCCAGCGGTGAGACACGAAGGCGGTGCGCCAAGTAATAACTTAATAAAAGATGCACCCCACCGGGCAACGGTTTTCGTTGGGCCGACCCTGAAGTCATTGTTTCTAAATAGTGGCTCTAGTGGTAGAGTTTATGGGTTCGACTCCCACCCTATTCTTTTTATTTATCCAGTAGTATTTCGCGATAAAAACACACTCCTTTATGAGAAAGAGACGTTACGTGCGACCGGCGTACGTTGAAATAAGGTGTTGCCCTTGAAGGTTTAGCTGACGGCTATCGAGGTACGGAGCAACTTAATAGTTACTAGGTGAGCTGCCTCTCTTTCTTTTCTATTTATTATCCGCGATAAAAACCCATTCTCTTATGAAGAATCTTAAAGGAGGAGATTTACGATGAGAGACAAACTTGTAGGGAAAGACACTATGAAGACTGTAGCAAATGTAGCGAAGAGTCTGAAAGGAGTTATTATTCCAGTACTAGGAGTAGTCTTGTCTAGTATCACAGTTTCAGATTTACTGAACGCGGTTAGATATAGCGGTAACGTCGGATATGACGATGCTGTGAAAGTAATCATGAACAGTAATATGTTAGCGTCATGCAAGACAGAAGCTATTACCGTACTGAAACACGATGGCTCACCAGACTATTACAGAGCAGTTATTAGCACAGTTAATAGTGATATGATGAGTAGCTATAAAGTGGATGCTATTCGTAATATGTCTAAAGAACAATGATTCAAAACGGAGGGTCTAAGTTGAAATAACTTGGGCTCTTTTTATTCGCGTTAAAATCTTAGTCTTTAATGAAAGGAGTGATTATATGTTCGAAAGTAAATGGCAAAAGAAGTATGAGAAAGTAATGGGGAACGTAAAATGGGCAGTGAACTATTATCAGAATCTAGCTGAAGGGCTTGACGTTAAAATTGCTGAGAATGGAGGCAATGCACACGAGAAGCGTTTTTCAGAAATTTATCATGCACAGGAATCTACTTTGAGAGACGTATTAGAACTTATGAAAGTAGTGAAGGAGGAGTCTTAACGGGCTCTTTCTTTTCTTATTCGCGAAATTTACATGCCCCGTTATGAGAAACAAATAGCTCAATTGGTTAGAGCACTCGACGGAAGCCGATGGTGTAATCGAGAGACACGGGTTCGAATCCCGCACTGTTTCTTTTGTTTTTTTCGAGCAATAGAGACGCGAAATTTACAAAGGCTTTAATGAGAGAATAATATAAGCGAGCTACGAAGCTTGGGTTGTAGTAGGCAACATGAAAATGGGAAACAACCTATTCTCTTTTTCTTTTGTAACTAATTAACTAATAAGGATGTGTCCTAAAATGAATGCGCGGCTATTTGCCAAACGTAATGCATCGACAGTATTAACTTGCTTAGGAGGAATTGGAGTAGTAGCGACATCTATTATGGCAGCAAAAGCAACACCAAAAGCTTTGAAACTTGTTGAAGACGCTGAGCGTGAGAAAGGAGAGGAGTTAACTAAATGGGAGAAAGTAAAAGTAGCATCTCCAAAATATATTCCAGCGGTATTAGTTGGCGCCACAACAATGGCTTGTATTTTCGGAGCGAATGTTTTAAACAAACGTCAACAAGCATCACTAGCCAGTGCTTATGCGTTCCTGGATCAATCATACAAGAAATATCGTCGAAAAGTAGTAGAACTGTATGGTGAGGAAACACATAACGAAATTGTGAAGTCTATTGCAATTGAGGAAGCAAATGAAGTGTATATGCACGCTAGTAACTTTTGTACGGATTGTACACAATTCTTAGAAGAAGATTACAGTGAGCCTGTTCTATTTTATGACGAATACGGACATCGATATTTTGAAGCACCAATCGAACAGGTAATTCTATGTGAGTACCATTTGAATAGGAACTATACAATGCGAGGTTTTGCTTTATTAAATGAATTTTATGAGTTTTTAGGACTAGAGCAAACTGATCTAGGAGCAGAAGTCGGTTGGGTTATTGAAGACGATGGCTCCTATTGGATCGATTTCAACCACAAGAAAGTTACATTAGAAGACGGATTAGAGTGTTATATTATCGAGATGTTTATGGAACCATCTGTTGATTGGAAAGAATATTATTGGTAAATGAAAGGAGATTATTTATGTGGGAAGAAACTAGTTTGAATGAAACACAGACAACATTTGAAACTTTGAAACAGTATTATTGGGATCGAGATGTCTTTTGTGAAACTGTGCTCAGTGCAATAAGATGTAATACATTACTCGACGCCTTTTGCTATGGAGAATTCAATCAAGGGCAGTATTTCGCTTGGTTCAAAGATGAAGATGAGTTTTACATTATTCACAAAACCAGTGGTGTAATAATTAACTGGTATAAACATCTCGGACGAACTAACACGTGTAATCGAGAAGGCATAACACTTGATAATTTACGAGAGTTCTTCGAGTTGTTCAAAGAAGACCTTTTAGATTGGGCGGAAAGTCATAATTATAAGTTGGACGAGTAAAGGAGATTAAATATGTCAGCAGATGATAAGTTAAAAGAATTGGGATTTGAGTTGAAAGAAGTAATAGAAAACGGAGGTTATGCTGTATACGTAAATGAAGAAGATGACCAACGTGTAGAAATAAGTTTTGACGGCGATCGATGGATTATATATTCCGAGACATTGTCAGAACAACTAGATTACTACGGACATACGTATCGATCTCCTATTGGTATGACTTACGAGGAGTGCGAGGCGTTCCTAAATAAAATTGATGAATTAAAAGATATGTGGGTTGACTAGTTCGCGAAATTTACAAAGCCTATTATGAGAGAATAAGATCGACAACTGGAAACAGAACGATCATGTATGCAGTGAAATTCTGAGTACGTTCTCTCTTTTTTCTGTTTGGAATTAGTTCCGTACGCAGGTGACATAAACACATGTTAAATTTATATCGCGAATGAAACAACGGCTTTTATGAGAATTAAGAAAGGAGACTTAAAACATGAAGAAAATCAAAGTAGACAAAAGAGTGGTCTTGACGGCATTGTCAGCTATATTTGGAGCAGGAGGATTTATTATAGATATCCTGTCACATAAAGATGACACTGAAGAGATTGCACAGAGAGCAGCAGAGATTTTAGAAGAGAAACAGTCTGCTGATGAATAATCGAGATAGAAGAGATCTGACAAAAATGTTGGGTCTCTTTTATTTATAGAAAAGTAACACGTTCATAAGAAAGGAGAACAATCATGAACAAACCAAATGTAAACAAGTATTTCAAAATGGCTACACGAGTAATTAAAAAACGTAGCCCAGAGATTCTAACAGGTCTCGGTATTGCTGGTATGGTTACTACAACCGTATTAGCAGTAAAAGCAACACCGAAAGCTTTGAAGTTGATTGAGGAAGAGAAGCGTAAACAAAATCGCGAACTTCTTGATGAGGCTGAAAAGAACGGTCAGGACAACTGTACTCAGATCAACAAACTCAAACCAGTCGAAGTAGTAAAAGTAGCATGGAAACCGTATATTCCAGCCGTATTATTAGGTACAGCATCAGCAGCTTGTTTGATCGGAGCTAACTCAGTACATGCACGTAGACATGCTGCGTTATATTCTGCATATAAATTATCTGAAACAGCTCTTACTGAATATAAGGATAAGGTAAAAGAAATCGTGCCTGAGAAGAAGGTAAAAGAGATCAAGCAGAAATTGGCTGAGGATAAGGTGGATAAAGTTGCTAAATCCGACGACGGTAAAGAGCAAAAAGCGAAAGTCATTGTGTCTAGTGATGGAGATACGTGGTTCGTTGACCCGTTTACCAATGGATCATTCTTGTGTACTGAAACAAAGATAAGAGAAGCTATTGTTGATTTGAATTATCGTCTAATGGATGAAATGTTCGTATCGTTAAGCGATTTGTACGACGAACTCGGTCTTGACCATACACAAAATAGTGATGATATTGGCTGGTGTATCGACGACGGTAAAATTGTTCCAGACTTCAGTGATGCCATCGTTAAAAATGGTAAGGCATATGTCGTGATGGATTTCTTAAGACGTCCTGAATACGGGTTCGACGATAAAGGAAAACTGCACGGATAATACGTTCGCGAAAAAAACATACCATGTTATGACAAATACAACAAAATTTATTATTTCAAGGAGGAATTAAAAATGAGTGAAACAATTAATGAAGTAATGGAGAACGAAGTAATGACAACTGAGGAACCTATGGATACTGAGGTATTAGATTACACAGAAGAATCTGAAGGGGGATCTGGAAAGGCATTAGCAGCATTTTTAGCTTTTGGAGCAGGAGTAACTGCATTAGGAATTGCAGCTTACAAGAAGCTTAAAGCTAAAAAGGATGAGAAGCCTAAAAAGAAAACCAAAAAGAAACTTATGTGGGTTGAAGTACCTGTAGAGGAAGAGGAAACCGAAGAAGACATTGTAGCGGAATCCGAAGCAACAGAAGTTGAGGAACCAGAAAAAGAAACTGAAAAGAAGTAAGTTTGGTATTGTCTGAAGGGAGACCTGAGTGAAAAACTCGGGTTTCTCTTTTTGTTTTGTGCTTGAGAATAAAATAAAGAAAGGATTGAATCTATGCAGGATTACAACGATTACGAACCTTATCACAAATTTGCATACGATGGCCCGGTATTAGAGTTCGATAGATTAGTAGCGGACCATTGGAAGGGAGAGACGATGGCTCCAACTGCTAGAAAAGCAAAGAGTAATCTCTCCTATCAATATAAGAAACAAAACAATCGTAATGCCAGAACGAAAGTAACCTTGCCTGGTGAAATCAAAATGGTGAATTAGAAGGAGGCAACTGATGGCGGAGTACAAGTCAAACTCTCATAAGAGTAAAGCAGAGGGAGCAGAAATCGCAACCACAGAAGAAAAGAGAGCTACCAAGGTGGTAAGCGGTAAAGTAAAAACAAAAGAAAACAACGGACGTAAATTCGCAGGTCTGTTTGTATCAGAAGATGCAGCGAATGTGAAATCTTATGTATTAATGGACGTGTTGGTTCCAGCGGTTAAGAAAGCAATTTCGGATATCGTGACGGACGGAATCGATATGATTTTATATGGAGAATCCAGAGGTAAGAAGTCAAGATCTGGCGGTGTATCTTATCGCAGTTATTACGATGATCGTGACCGTAGAGATCGAGACAGAGACCGCGATAGGGGAAGCAGCCGTAGTACATCTGGACGATTTGATTATGACGATATTGTTTTCGATACGCGAGGAGACGCTGAACTTGTTAAAGAACAGATGGGCGATATTGTAGATAAGTATGGAATGGTGACTGTTGCTGATATGTACGATTTAGCAGGTCTGACAGTTCCGTACACAGCAGCAAGATACGGTTGGTTCAATATTCGTACAGCGGAGGTAACTCGTGTTCGGGATGGTTATGTAATTAAGTTACCAAAAGCTATGCCAATCGACTAAATCAAAATAGAAAAGAGTTGTCGTTACGATGTTATTAATGACCAAAGAATTAGAGAAAGTATTCGAAAAGTATCCACTATATTCACAAGAAGAAAAAGGTTTTGAATCTGATGTAGTAGTTAAGTATTTCAATCCGTGTGGAGCTGGAACTTGGCTAATTACAGAGGGCAAAAAGCAAGAAGATGATGATTGGCTATTTTATGGTTACTGTCATTTATTCGAATGGGAATGGGGTTATGTGATGTTATCCGAATTAGAAGAAGTCACATTACCTTTTGGTTTAAAGATCGAACGAGAACAATATGTAACTGGTAAGAAAGTAAAAGATTATATTTGAATTAGTAAGAATATCTGGAAACAGAGAATGAAGGAGGAAAAATATGAAAGCAGATAGATTTAAAGATTTACTGGATGAGTTAGACGGAAACTATAAACAGACGATGGTGGAAAAGAATGCTAGATATGCAAAAGACGGAGACTGCCTGCATAATTTCAGATCCGGAGCTGCGATTATGGGCGGTACTTCTGCTCAGGCATGTTGGGGATATGCTACAAAGCATTTAGTAGCTTTACGAGATATGATAGAGAAAAATGATTTCTCAAATCGTGAGGATTTCTTAGAGAAGTGTCAGGATACAATCAATTATATTCGTTTCTTATGGTGCATTGGAAACGAGGAGAACGAAAATAGAACAGAAGGAGTGAACTAAATCATGAAAAAATTTAAACTGCCAGCCGGTACAACAAGAGCATTAAATCGTATTGGTTTAAAAATGAAAAAACATAGTCCAGAAATCTTAGTAGCAGCAGGTATTGTCGGTACGGTTACAAGTACAGTTATGGCTTGTAAAGCTACTACAAAAATCGACGAGGTTATTACTGAGTCAAAAGCACATGTTGATATGACTAAGAAATATGTAGAGGATAACGGATTCTCTGAGAGATATACAGAAACTGATTATAAGAAAGACTTAACAATCATGTATACTCAGCGTGGATTGCAGCTTGCTAAATTGTATGCACCTGCTGTTATTTTAGGTACAGTATCGATCACAGCAATCCTAGCAGGTCACAATATTCTTCGTAAACGTAACGTAGCACTTGCAGCAGCTTATGCAACTGTAGATAAAGGTTTCAAGGAGTATCGTGGACGTGTTATTGAGCGTTTCGGCGAAGAGCTTGATAAAGAGCTTAAATACAACATCAAAGCAAAAGAAGTCGATGAAATTAAAGTTGACGAGAAAACAGGTAAAGAAGAAGTTGTTAAGAAAACAGTTAACGTAGCAGATCCAAGTACTTACAGCGATTATGCTCGTTTCTTTGATGACGGCTGCACAGGTTGGACAAAAGATCCAGAGTATAACTTAATGTTCCTTAAAGATCAGCAGCGCTATGCAGATGATCGTCTGAAAACAAAAGGTTGCTTATTCTTAAATGAAGTTTATGATATGTTAGGTATTCCTCGTACAAAAGCAGGCGCTATCGTTGGATGGATCTTTGACGAGAAGCATCCTACTGGAGATAACTTTGTAGATTTTGGATTGACCAATATTTATAACGAAAAGACGCGTGACTTCGTAAACGGATATGAGCGTACAGTGTTACTTGACTTCAACGTAGATGGTGTTATTTACGATAAAATCTGAATGACAGGGTTGGATAGTCCGTATTCTGGTAATATGTATCGGGATATGTTTGACTATCCACTTTAATAGAAAGGAGACGTCATGACTGGTAAAGAGTTAATCCGCTATATCATCGACAACGATTTGGAACAAGAGCAGGTATTTCAAAATGGTAAATTTATCGGTTTTATCACAAGAGAAGAGGCAGCTCTTAAGTTTCATGTCGGAGTCGCTACTATAAGTGTGTGGTATCAATTCGGAGCTATCGACGGATTCGTGTTAGGTGATCAGTTATTTATTGCTGCTAACTCGGTTCCGAATATCGGTAAGCAAAGACAGATTGATATGCCTATAGAAATGTTGGACAAGTATATCGAGCACTACATCAAATAAAAGGAGCGAGTTATTATGAATAACAAACTGTCTGTAGTATTTGCAACTTTAGCGAGTATCTGTTTTGTTGGCGGACTTGTTGTTCTAAGAGTGTAACTGACTATCTATTTAAAGGGGAGATCATCATGGAGAGACTTGAACGAATCTTGTCAATGTTAGACCATGCATTAGGAAATCGTAAGAAGCGTCATATTGCAGGAGGGATTCTATTGTCGGTGTCTATGCTGTTTGGGGGATTAGCTTTCACGGTCATGACATTAAAACACGACGGTGAAGAAGAAAAGGAGAGTAAAGATGAAGAAAGATATTTTGAGTAAAGTTATGATGTTCGCTGCTGGAGCCGGTATTGGTTCCGCAGTGACTTATAAAGTATTGAAGACCAAATATGACCAGTTGATTCAGGAGGAGATTGATTCAGTTAAAGAAGCTTTTGGAAGAGATATTTCCAGTGATTCTGTAGAGAGCGAAGAAGATGAATCTGAGGAAGACAGTACTGATGATGATCTTGAAACAGCTCAGGACGTAATCAATCAAAATGGATATGTCACAGAGTCAACTGAAAATGAGGAGAAGAGTGAGGAGGGAGAAAAAGTGGAAGATAGTAAACCCTATGTAATTAGCCCAGCCGAGTTTGGGGAATGTGATTATGGAGTTATTTCGTTAGAGTACTACACAGACGGTGTGGTAGTAGATAGCTACGGAGATATTATCGAGAACACAGATGAATTACTCGGTGATGACTTCGCTGCTCATTTCGGAGATTATGAGGAGGATCCGGATACCGTATATGTGAGAATCGATGGTCTCGAAGTAGATTATGAGATTCTCAAAAATTACGGACCATATTCGGAGAGTTAATGAATGAATGACTTAAGAGACGAATATTTCGAGTGGATGTACCACACTGTTTGTCATGGTCGTTTTGCAAAAGAGAATAGCTATCGTAAGCTTCTAACCTATCTTCATAGTGTTGAATACACATGGATATTATCAGATGATGTGAATCGTGCTGAAGATGGAGAGGAAGGATTACGGTGGCGATTTGCTTACGAGAATCATATTAATGTTCGTCATGAGTTGGATGGCCCTTGCAGCGTATTAGAAATGATACTTGCATTAGCGTATAAGTGTGAGGAGATCATGGATGACGCTGCTATTGGGGATCGCACAGTCCAATGGTTCTGGCGAATGATAGCTAATCTTGGACTGAATGGTATGACTGATCGACGATTCGATTTAGGAGCTGCTGAGAGTATAATCGATCGGTTCCTTAATCGAGATTTTGAGCCAGACGGTCATGGTAGTTTATTTGTGATTCGAAATTGCAGATACGACTTGAGAGACGTGGAGACATGGACATCTATGTTATGGTACTTGGATAGTATCACATAATCACAGGAGTTAAAAATGTTACAAGAAGATGTATTCAAACAATTTAAAAAACAATTTCCGCAGTATTCAAAATGGGTTACTGATTGGTTTCCGAATGGTAGAGATAGCGTAAGAGTCCGTGTTATTGACGGCAGTGATTACGTATTCACCTACCATAACGAATTCGATTGGCGTTTTGAGACTGCGGTTTCTTTTATTAATGGAATGAAAGGAGGTCGTACAATGAATGTTGGACTTCATGACAATCTCCACGAAACCAAATAAAAAATCAAACACAACAGAAGTTAGTCCTAAATGGATTATGAAAAAGTCAAAAGATCTCATGATTCGAGGCCGAGACTTCTATGCTATTTGGGACGAAGAACGAAAGCTGTGGAGCACTGATGAAGATGACGTGACTCGATTGGTGGACAATGAGTTACAGAAATTCGTAGATGAAAACGCAGATCGGATTGAAGGAACGCCTATCATTAAATATATGTGGGATTCAGAAAGCGGTTCTATCGATAGATTTCATAAGTATTGTCAGAAGCAGATGAGAGATAACTATCACGAGTTAGACGAGGAACTTATATTTGCTAACACAGAACTAACACGAGAGAGCTATGCAAGTAAGAGACTGTCCTATCCGTTGGAGAAAGGCAGTATCGAAGCATGGGATAAGATCATCGGAACATTGTATTTAGAGGAAGAGCGGCATAAGATCGAATGGGCTATCGGTGCTATCGTATCAGGTGATTCAAAATGGATACAGAAATTCATGGTTTTCTATGGTGCTGCTGGAACTGGTAAATCTACAATTCTTAACATTATACAGGATTTATTTAACGGATATTCGTGTACATTTGATGCTAAGTCACTTGGTCAATCAAATAACGCATTTGCTCTGGAACAATTTAAGAGTAATCCTTTGGTAGCAATCCAGCATGATGGTGATTTATCTAAGATCGAAGATAACACAAGACTTAACAGTTTAGTTTCTCATGAGCTTATGACAGTAAATGAAAAGTTTAAATCGACATATTCAAATCGTTTTAAATGTTTCTTATTCATGGGAACAAATAAACCAGTTAAGATTACAGATGGTAAATCTGGTCTAATCCGAAGATTGATTGATGTTTCTCCTTCAGGAAATAAATTAAGTCCTACGGAATATAAAACTACCATGAAACAAGTGAGCTTTGAACTTGGATCAATCGCTAACCATTGTAAGGAAGTATATTTGAAAGATCCCGGTAAGTATGACGATTATATTCCAACTACTATGCTCGGCGCATCTAACG
>OHIM01000115.1_pt1 | contig 53809 bp, 30 predicted proteins | sample 1568271 | NCBI WGS metagenome assembly OHIM01 (sample SAMEA3879580, study PRJEB24766) | human gut metagenome | biome: human-associated habitat; feature: feces | place: USA | collected 1985/1987
CCACATCAGGATATTGCTTTATCACATTAGTAGTTTCTGCCGGATCTGTATAAATGTTATACAATTCTTCATAAGTTTTAGACGGGTCACTAACTTCCAGTCTCACCAACTTCCAACCATCAGGTGTCATAATAGATTGCTTTCCTCCAAATTCAAAGAACTCATAATAAATACAATCATGCTCCTTCTGAATACCTTTTCCCGTAAGAGTAGGCAAATAAGATATACCATCAATATTTTGAGGAATATCCGCCTGCACCAATTCACCTATAGTAGGCAAAAAATCCCAAAATGCAGAAATATGATTGGTAACTACTCCTTGTGGAATAACTCCCGGCCATTGAATGACGAACGGAGTACGGATACCTCCTTCATATAAATCTCTTTTCTGACCTCTGAACGGACCATTACTGTCAAAATAAGATGGATCGTGCCCTCCCTCCGAATGGACTCCATTATCGGAAGTAAAAACAATGATCGTATGATCATACAAACCTTTCTCTTTCAACTCTTTAATAATCAAACCCACACTTTTATCCAAATAAGTAACCATCGCCGCATACGCCGCACGCGGAGTTTGCTGCGATTTATAACCGTCTTTGCTTCCTCCAAAAGGAGTTTCACAAAATTCCCCCTCATATTCCGTCATTACCTCTCCCATTATATCAAGATCTGCATGAGGTATGGTTGGTGAAAAATAAAGAAAGAAAGGTTTCTGCGCATTTTCATCAATAAAATTCAAAGCCTTTTCCAACATCAAGTCATGCGAATAATATTTCCCATCCAGCATAATTTTCTGCTCATTCTCATGCAAGAACTCAGGGTAATAACTATGAGCAAAACGTTGTCCCAGATAACCGTAGAAATAATCAAAACCATGTTTACCGGGCATACCTTCCGTACCCGGTCCTCCCATTCCCCATTTGCCTACACATCCGGTAACATAATTCTTTGTTTTAAAAATATCGGCTACAGTAACTTCACCGGCAGGAAGCGGAGTTTCATATAACAATCCATCCGAACCTGCTACTTTTGCATTTCCTCTGATTGCAGCATGTCCCATGTGCTTTCCTGTAATCAGAGCACAACGAGACGGAGCACTGACTGTAGAACCGGAATAATGCTGCATAAACTTCATCCCATTCTGAGCTATCCCATCAATATTCGGTGTCTTAATCTGACGCTGACCATAGCATCCCAAATCACCTATTCCCAAATCATCCGCCATAATATAAATAACATTGGGCGATTTCTCTGCCGTTGTAGTCTGGGCCATCGTAAGCCCTGAAGACAACAAAGCTGCGGAAAATAATATCTTACGTGTATTTTTCATATCCAACCTTACTTTATTTAAAGGATGAAATATCCACCATCATTAAATTCAATCTTTTTCCATTTGTAAAATGTCCGGATTGGAAAAGAACTTTCGTACCATCCGGACTAAAGCTGGGATGTGCATGATCCGGTTTCATCTTGGTATCCGACGCCAACCAATGACGCTCCCCGGTCTGTACATTAACCAACCATACATTTCCTCCAAAAGTATCTCCGGCAGCCCATTTATTATCACGGCTGGCATTACAATGCCAGAAACCTCTTCCTACCAATTGGCCGTCAATCGCTTGGCGGTCTTTTTCTAATTCTACCTGCCCTATCAACTCTACATCATCCGTACGCAAATTGATACGCACAATACCACTTGCCTGTTTGCGAAGGCGCGGCTGAAATCCTAAGATATTGAAATATACAAAATCTTTGGTTGCAAAAGTTTCATGAGTCACCCAATCTAGCGGAGTTTCTTTATATAAAGGTTTAAAGACTGTTCCATCTGCCGTGCAAAACCACATACGCTGATGGGCATCGCCACCGGTTTCGTTACAAAAAACAATTTCACCCGGAGTAAAACGGCTGGCTTGTATATGTCCTGTTTTAAACTCCGTATCAATAACCTTAGTTACTTCTCCTGTACTGAGATTCATTTTACGAATTCCGCAAAGAGTTGGCTTTATCTTTACCGGCTGGTTACTTTCAGGCAGGAAAGCGTTTTTCATCATACGTTCCTTTTCCTCTTCCGTACCCTCACGCTCAACAGTTATGTAGGCATAATCATCATTGCAATCCACAGCATATCCTCCCGGACGTCCCATCTCTGTGGGAAAAGTGCCTATGAAAGTTTCATAAGCGGATGGTTTACCTACTTTTCCTTGTTTTACATCGGCAAAGAATTTATCCAAGTCCATCACATACATGTTCCAGTTTTCTTTTTCTTTCCGGCTGACAAACATACGATTCGTTTTATTAGCCAAAAAAGCACTGCCCAAGTTCGGTCCTTCCGTAGCTTGAATAATCTTACCGGTGGCCATTTCAATAAAATAAATTTGTGTAGGAGTCCATTTACGTTTTTCTCCGTTAGGAAGCGTACTTTCTACCTCTTTGTCATTTCCACGGCTGGAAGACCTGAACAATAAATATTTGCCATCAGCTGTCCACATGGGATCAGTCTGATAAAGAAAACGGTCATTCTTCATCGTATCGGTCAACATAGTGATAGTATTGCCGGTCGCACTATCTACATAAGTCCGCATTTCCGATGCAGTGCAGTTTCCAAACTGAGCCAATGCGGCTTTACTAAAAGCTAAAAATAATGTAATAGCTAAAAATGTCTTTCTCATAGCATGTCATTTTTTATCTGATACGACAAATTTATGCATGAGAGAAATTATATCAAATAGAATTTTATCCATTTATATGGTTAATTGTTCACTTTAAACCAACTATTCTCTATATATCCTAGATTTTTTCACTGATATACTGCTCCCATAAAAAAGAAGGTATACTTTTTGATACACCTTCCCCTTAACGATAATTTGACATTACATCGAATTCTTTTAAATAACTTTTTAAGCATAGGAAAGATAGGATACGATTCTTAAAAGTATTTTTATTTTTCAAGTATGAATATACAAAATGAAAGCAGAAATAAAAAACTAAAAACTTTATGATGACTCTTTACTATAGTTCTTCTTTTAAAATAGAATATCCTTTATAAAAACAGGAAGAATTTTGGCCCAAACTATGATTCGACATGATTGAGAACTAAAACTCAATCATCAGATTTGTATACTTAATCAACAGATGCTTGATGCTTATTGGGAATTTAAAGAGTGTATAAATCTATAATAAAAAAAGAAGAATATTTTCCGTATTACCATGTTATTGACTGAATGTCTTGACATATTCCCATATGTACTTTTTAATAATAATGAAACCTATAAGTTCCTGTATTATCCCAATAATGGCCTTTATTAGATGAATGGTGCCTACATCATAAATAATAATTATACCAAGAACTTCAGACCAGAGACTATTAACCTTATAAAAGATGTGACTTTAAAAAAAATACTAATATATGGATTTCTCAAATTGCTTTTAATTGAAAGATCCATATATCAGTATTTCATTTCCCTAGTTTTGTATAATATTTTTCTTGATTGGCTAAGCCTTTATCGTTTTTATCGGTAAAACTTCTGCAAATGCAATGAAGAATCCAATGTTTTAAGGAAGCATAAAATCTTTTAAAGCCATTTTACAATGTATTTGTTCTTGACCGGAAACGGTTTCAGAATTCAAATATACATCGATAAGATCGTCATCATTCATGCCTTTATCTTGAAATTTATAATAAATTTCTCCAGGCATTTCAAGACTTATAAACGAAGAAATTGAGTTATTACTATTTTGTATACTATTATTAAAATACAAATTTAGATTCAACTTATTATTAGAAATATCTATATCTTTTTCGCCATCATAGTATAATAAAAAGAAAACTGGCTTATATAAATCATACTCAAAAGTTGGAACAATATTCATATAACCATTTTTTATATAGAATGCTCCGGCCGTTTTATCTAATGAATAAATATTCTTATTTTTTAGATGGATAGAGTCTTGGCCGGATATTTGATACTCTTCACTTAAAGTGTCAACATGAACTGTAAAAGTAGGAATCTGTTGGCTCATTCCATTCGTACTGTTTAATATAATATCATAAGTTTTTCCATCCTCCAATTGAGTTATATTTTCATTTTCCTCCAATAGATTAAAACTAACTATGGCACGTTGTACTTCTTTTAACCAAGGTATACGATTAAGACTTTCTTCTGTTGGAACTAAAATTGCACCAAAATCCGTGTATAACTTGTAGCCACGAATATTGTCTCCACTAACCGTAACATATACACCATTAAATTTAGACCATTGCGCATCATCGTCATTACTGAGACATGAGCAAAATAGCCCGATACAAACTACAAAAACTACAAAGAAAAAGAGAATATAAAATCTAGATTGTTTCATGTCATTTTTATAAATTATAATTTAAAGGTAAAAGAGGATGCTTTATACATATTGATGCATCCTCTTATTGTATATTTATTCTATTACCATCCTGCGTTCTGAGACAAATTAGGATTTTTCATACGTTCCGATTGTGGAATTGGGAAGAGATACATTTTATCATTCCAAACACGATTGACAACGTTTCGTTTATAAGTGATAGTACCATCCTCATTTTTTGTAAGTTTCATTTCTATGATGCTCTTTAATTTATCACCATCTTTCCATCTTCTCAGATCATAAAAACGATGTCCCTCAAAAGCCAATTCTACCATGCGCTCATTCTGATATTTATTCCAAAAGGCATCTGCCGACAAACCTGTTGGAAATTCCGGCATTTTGACATCAGTACGATTACGTATGATATTTACCGCTTCACAAGCTGTCATCCCGAATTCACCAGCATTATCAGCAGAACCCGTATATTGGAATATGGCTTCTGCATAGTTTAAGTAAAATTCTCCTAAACGATAAGTGATCCATGAATGGCGGCTGGTTTTTGTAGTACTATTGGCACTCAGATCAATGGCTGAATCCAAATATTTTTTCAAATAATATCCGGTAGGAGTTGCACCTGAAAGAGGTTCAGCATTCAAACCTCCATAAAAAGTTTCAATAGGATTGGTATTTTTTGATGGCCATTTTGTATCGCCATTCTTCACAATAGTCATATCGAAGCGTGGATCACGTCCGACATATGGATTAGAAGCGTCATAACCACTTCCTGTTTCATTCCACATTTTTCCAGTAGCTTTCATTTCATAGGCATCAACCATATTTTGTGTTGGACAATTACCGGAATTTCCACCTGGTACTCCCATTGGAAAATTATATTCTTCCAATGTGCTGATGTTACCATTATATCGACGAACAAAAATCATTTCATTATTTGACCAGTTGTTAGGTCCCCACAATTCTGAGTACTTACTTAATTTAAAACCGTTAGCCGTACAAGTTTCAATCACTTCTTTATTAGCTTCAGCTGCTCTGCGCCACAAATCTTTGTTATTTTCCGGATTAAATAATGGACTGGCAGCATATAAAGCAGCACGTGCTTTTAATGCCAAAGCCGCATAACAAGTAACACGACCGTTCTCTGCTGGGGCAATTCCGTCCAGTCCGAGTTTTGTGTAGTCTGCAGGTAATTCAGTAGATAATTTGTCACATTCTGCTATAATGGCATTAAAAATTTCCTGTGCAGGGGTGCGTGTTAGACTGTTTACTTGATCCGTAGTTACCATTTCTGTAAAATATGGAACATCCCCATAAGCACGTACTAAATTAAAGTAAAAATATGCACGCAAAAAACGAGCTTCCTTGAAACTGTTGGTATAACGGAACATTTGTGCACGATAGTCATCATTTAATTTTAATTCATCAAATGTCAATCCTTGAAATTCAGCCAGATACTGATTACATATCTGAATTGCTTTATAGCTGCTAGTCCAGATATTAGACATTGGATTAGCCGGACTCCAAGATCCGTTTACAAAATCACATATATCATTGTTTGTATAGGCATATTCAGCTTCATCACAAGCGGATGCCAGCATTCCACCTTTATATGTTTGGCCAAAGTCATAGTCTAATATGGAATAAACATTGGTAATCATACCAATTACATTTTCATAGCTTTCATCTATATAGTCTTTTCCGTAATTGGCATATTCGTGATAATCCAGATTACATGCAGCCAAAGTTACCATACATGCCATTCCGCTCACTATTTTTTTGATTTTCATAATCATGTTTTTAATTTAAGTTCAACAATTAAAAGCCGATAGTTAATCCAGCCACTACACTACGAGTTAAAGGATAAGTCGCTCCATAAACTTCGGGATCGGCAATATTAATCTTATCAAAACACAAAAGGTCAATACCTCTCACATAAATCTTTGCATTGCTTAATATTTTGCTTTTTTTCACCCATGTTTGTGGAAACTTGTAATACAACTCTATTGAACGAAGTTTCAAAAATGAGCGGTCTGCCAACCACAAGGTATTGGTCTGATAATTGTTCTCATTACTTTGAGAGCTCAAACGAGGATATTTAGCGTCTTGATTTTCCGGAGTCCACCGGTTATCATAATATTCCTGTGAAATCGTTGTATTATTTATTAATGGCCAGTATAAACTCTTCGTATTTAATACAGCAGAATATCTTCCTGTTCCTTGGAACATGGCATCAAAGCCTAATCCTTTCCATTCCGCGCCCAAATTGAATGAATAGTAAATTTCAGGAGCAGTCGTACTATACCCTATAGCAACTTTATCATTCGCATCAATGATATTGTCACCATTGACATCCTTATATTTTATATCACCAGGTTTTACATCACCAAATGACTGCTTAGGACTATTCTCAATGTCAGCTTGATCTTTAAAATATCCGATAACTTCCATACCATAAGTTTGCTTCAGAGGGTTACCTGTAGTTATAAGATTGTCATACATACGCGGTTCTTCCATTTGCTCGATAATCTCATTTTTGGCTAAAGCAAAATTAGCTCCTATATTTAAAGTAATGTCAGCAATTTTTTTGTGGTAATTAGCACCAATTTCAACTCCCCAACTATCTACAATGCCACCATTTTCATAAGGAGCAGTAAATCCTAAGACACTTGAATAATGGCCGCTTGAAGACACCCAAATATCTGAACGTCTTTCATAATAAGCATCAAAAGATACATCCAACCCATTGAACATACTGGCATCTAAACCGAAATTATATTTATATGCTTTTTCATGAGTAGAATTCAAAGAAGCCAGACGACCTAATGACCAACTTTGCGTTCCTACAGAATAATTTGTATCAAATGGATAATAACCACCGCCACCATATGTTTGTTCCCAATAGTTAGTAACCTCGTTGTCATCATCCAACGGAAGACGGTCGGTATTAATGACGCCAAACGAAGCTCGCAGTTTTATAAAATTAATCCAAGAAATATCTTTTATGAAATTTTCTTTTGACATGACCCAAGCTAAACCAACAGTGGGAGATATAGACCATTGATGTCCTGGTGCCAATTTATTAGACGCTGAAGCAACTACACTCAAATCAGCAAAATATTTATCTTTGTATCCATAATGAGTATAGAAAGAGGCATTCTGACGATACCAAGTCTGATCAGTCCCTTTGGTATTACGGTATTCATAGTCCCATTTTAATTGACTATAAATCTTATTGTCTTTATTTATTTGTTTGTCATAAAATAAAGTTGCTGCAAAATTGAATACCCGTGTAAATGCAATACATTTAGCATCACTACTCATCGCACTTTCTTTACCATCAGTATAATAAGTCGTACTTGAAGGTACACCATTTTCCCATGCAGTTACCGAATTACTACCATAAACAAAAGTTTTAGAATGATTTTCCCAATATTGGGCATAGTTATCATAAGATAACATACCGCTTGCTCCTAGTCCTGGGGTTATAGATGATAAATCTTGGGTAAGAGTCATATCAGCGAACAATGTACGTTCGTGGAACTTTGTGTAAGCCGCCGCTTGTGATACAGCTAAAGGATTTTTGGTTCCAGCCCAAGTCGCACTACCTCCCCATGTACCATTTTCCAAACGAGCGGGAAAAGCAGCGGAAGGTAAAGTATAAATCATATCCCATAAATTAGCACCTCCCTGATCGTCCGCTCCCGGAGTCCTAGTTTCTGACAGGATACCTAATACATTTAATTTCAATTTTGTTTTTTCTGTTAGATCAATATCCAGATTAGTACGTAAATTGGCTCTGGAGTATTGGTCCTGTGTAGAATATCCATCATTCATATAAGGATTGGCAATAAACCCTTTATTAGTAGTCAAGTTAGCCATAGCATAATAACGGAATTTGCTTGCCCCACCTCGGAAACTTATATTATATATATTGGTGGCATCCATATCACGATAAGTTTCTCCAAGCCAATCCACATTAGCATAAAGATATGGATATTGACCACTACGAAATGCGTTCAATTCATCTTGTGTATAACGCGCTGTTAACCCGTCATTTGCCAATGCTTCATTCATGGCATTTGCATAAGAATAACTGTCTACAAACTTGGGCTTGCGTGCTTGCCAACCGAAACCATGATCATAAGTAAACTTGATTTCACGTGTATTATAAATACCACGTTTGGTAGTAATATTTACTACACCATTTATACCTTTATGCCCGTAAATTGCTACTGCAGCAGCATCTTTCAATATAGTGACAGTTTCTACCTCTTCAGGAGTGACATCTGTAATATCACGTTCAATACCGTCTACCAATATTAACGGATTATTAGTGGATAAACTTTGTAGACCACGAATAAAAAATGTAGGTTCGGCATCTGCATATCGTCCGCTACCTTGCAAAGTAGTCAACCCTGTACCATATCCAAAAAGCGAATTAGCTATATTTTTAGCACTACGCTTATTGAAATCTTCATTATATACGGTAGAAATTGATGAGGTAGATTCTTCCAGACGTTGAGCTTTATGATATCCGATTTCTACAACTTCATCGGAATATTTTGCCGGCTTACCGGAAGTTATGCTATCATTGAGTTCCTGTGCATACCCTTGCATACTCAAAAAAGCAAGGAGTGCCGGAATAATTAATCTATTTTTTCTCATAATAATTAATTCAAATTGTAATTGAAGTATTCATTAGTTATTACCATCCGGGATTTTGAACAAGCCCGTATCCTTTATTAACTTCTGTTGACGGGAATGGAGAAAGATACCATTTAGGGTCAAATCCATTTGTCCACCAATAACGAGTTGGGTTATTCAATTCAAATTTTTCATATTCAAAATGGGTCGGATAAGCCATCTTCCCTTCATCGTTTCCACGCCAAGGCAAATCTCTTCGTACTCCGTTGTCATCCAAACGATAAATGAAAAGTCCATGCAATTGTTTTTCAAATATATCTGCTCGTTTATAGCGAATCAAGTCAAAGAAGCGTGCATCTTCCATACCTAGCTCACAAGCACGTTCACGAAGAAGTTCTTCGATAAAAGCATCCTTGTTACTTTGTAAATTTTTATCCGGATTACATTCTGCCAATCCTTTCATTCCTACACGTGCACGTACAATATCTACTTGAGCTATAGCTTTATCCATACTGCCTCGTGAACTTTGACACAATGCTTCCGCATAAATTAAATGCAGTTCAGCTATACGGATACAAGGCCAATGTACATATCTACGCAGCATATCGTTTCCCATTAAGAATTTGATAGGTGCATATCCCGTAGCAAATGAACCTGTTTGACTGGTAGGACCATTGCCGGCACTCTTTCCCCCCAACCACGATTCAAAACAATAACCTGACATATTTCCTGTGGTCCAATCCAAAGATTCTTGCTGACCGTTTACAATGATTTCTTCATACATACGCGGGTCACGGGTCAATTCTATATTTATCAGTCCGTCACTGGCTGTGCCCGTTCCTTTCAAAAACATTTCATCCAGTTTTCCTTCACTTTTGGCCTTATCCCAATCAAACGGCGTACCATCTTTCCAAGGGAACATTTCCATATATTCTTGTGTAGGACTGTAACCACGATGAATGCTCATAAGAGGATCTCCCCATTGGTGCCAATTATAATGACTTGATTTGAATGCATCAATATCAATTACACGTGTGTTTATCAATACTTCCGGGCTATCCAAATTAGCATAGCCTGCACGATATGCCAAACGATAATCTTCTGGACGAGTACCTTTCGCCTGCTGTAAACTATATCCACCTTTAGAAGCCAGTTCATTAAAGAATTGTTCACACGCTTCCAGACAGCGATCCCATAGTTCCGGTTTATAACCACCATACCAAATAGCAGGATTGCCTGTCGCTCCCGGGTAATAAGGCTGGTCGGAATTAAATAAAGGTGAGGCTGCAAATTGAAGAATACGACATTTATAAGCTAAAGCTGCTGCTCTAGTCCAGCGTCCGGATTCAGATGCAGGTGTTTCTACAGTCCAAGGAAGTACAGCAGCAGCTTCATCCAGCAATTGTACCATATAATTCACTGTTTCTTCCACACTGTTACGAGGCATTTCATAGCTTGTATCCGTTCCACTGAATGTACCTTTAATTAAAGGAATGCCACCATAATGACGAAATACATCAAAATAACGGGAAGCAAGAATACATTTCGCCTGTGCCACCATAGAAGCTTTTTCATCTTCCCCTAGCCCCGGTACATTATCAATATTCTCAATCAACATCCATACTCCACGTACAGCTTCCCAGACATTATTTCTTAAATAATCAAATTTATCAGAACGTTTACCATAATTGGCAGTGTGAGTACCTTTATAATATGGTCCTGAGATTCCACATGACGGATAAGTGAAAACATACAAATCTGTTAAAGCTTCAGGCTTGCCTACATATTGATTGGAACTTTCCTGATTAGCCACATTCTTATATGGAAGCCCATAATATTGCATGCCATAAAGATTAGTCAGAAATTGTCGGGTATATTCAGCATTATTAAATACTGTATCTTTTGTAACCGAACCTCCCGGAGCCTTTTCCAAAAAAGAGTTGCCAAACTTAATCTCATCGACACATGAAGTAGCGATGACAGATGTCAGAGCCAGTCCTGAAGCAACATTAAAAATCCATTTATTATATTTTTTCATTTGATTGCATTATTAAGATTAAAAACCAAGTTTCAAACTCAATGAATATGTTTTTGTCAGCGGATAAGAGGGAGAATTGCTAGCCTTTGATTCCGGATCACTCCAAAAATATGGAGTAAAGGTCAATAAATTATATCCACTTAACGCTAACTGCATAGTATTCAGTTTCAGTTTTTTCATAAACGGAAGATTGAAATTATAAGCAATTTGCAGATTTTTCAAACGAAGATACTTAGCATCTTTCTCCCACAAAGTTGATTCCGCATAGTTATTGGTATCGTTGATAAATGTCGCACGCGGATATTCCGCATTTGGATTCGGATTCTCTGGAGTCCATGTATGGTCTAACATATATTCCAACAAACCTCCTTGATCTGAGTTTGTACGGTCTGTAAAAGGTTGGCGGAATACGCTTGATATACTGCGGCTTACATTCCATGCGGCAGTCCATTGCATTGAAACATCAAATCCCTTCCAGCTGAATCCCATATTAAGACCGGCCATGTATTCCGGATCATCTGTGAAACCAAATTGACGTGACATATCGTTAGAATCTATTTTACCATCGTTATTTAAATCGACATATACACAATCACCATTTTTTAAATCACTGACTAATTGTTCTGGCATATCCGTACCATATACTTCTTTGTAATGAGTAGGGGTTGTTTCCGAATTATAATATTCAAAGAATTTATATTGGCTGCGTGAACCAAGACGACGTCCTTTTTGATACATATATTCTTCATTCTGCGGAGCTTCTTTTCTCTCTACCACCCGATTTTGATTGTACATCAAATTCAATCCTACGTTATATCTAAAATTGTCGCCTATTTGATCGTTCCATTTTAAAGTGATTTCCCAGCCCCAGCTTCTCATTTCCCCAAGATTAGCCAATGGAGGAGTAAATCCTAATACAGAAGGAGCCGTACCGTCACTCAACATAATGTCTGTACGTTTTTCATGATAATAATCAAATGAAGTGCGTAAGCGATCATTAAGGAAATTAGCATCTACACCTAAATTGGTTTTCAACGCTTTTTCCCATGTAATATCTTGGTTATTCTTTCCATTTTCATAAGCAGCAGGACTTACTGTGGAATTATTGATACCAAACAAAAAACCATGACCATCACGGTTAATTAAAGAAGAATTATTAACTACATAAGGATCAGACATATAGAGGAAACGTTGCTTGTTTCCGTCAAAACTATCATTACCAACTAGACCGATTGTATAACGAAATTTCAAGAAACTTACTACTGATTTTATAGGTTTCCAGAATTTTTCCTCACTAACAATCCAACCAAAAGAACCGGCCGGAAAAGTACCAAAGCGTTTGCCGGGTGCATAATTCTCGGAACCATTATATCCAATATTGAATTCTGCCATATAGCGGTTTTTCCAATCATAAGTTGCACGTCCCACTATACCAACCATACCACGAGGAATATCAGAATATGCACTAGGATAATATATCTTAGACTGATTGTATAACAATAATGCTGAAACATGATGGTTACCGAATTCCCGGGCATAGTTTAAGGCTGCCTCCATATACCAATCACGTGATTTAGCCGGATCCTTATCTTCATATTTCAACTGAGAATTTTGTCCATATTTCTTATAAGCAATCGTACCATCTTCTTGTAATACAGGAGTATAAGTTGCAACACTAGCACTAGCCTGTGTATAAGATGTAAAACCACTATTGTATGATCCTTTAATATGGAATGACAATCCTTTAGTTATAAAATCCAGTTTTTGTTTTAATTGGACATCAGCATTTAAGGTGTTATTACTGGTTCGCATAAAACCTCCACCATAGTATCCCATGCCGCTACCACCAGTAAAAGGCATTCTCAAATCCGGATAGTCCGTACTTGCATTAACCAGTTTGCCATCGACAAGTCCCGGACTAGAAAACGGAGTGGAATAATACATGTTTATTAACATCCCGGCACTACCCTGTCCAGTATAAGGTTTAGAAGCATTATTCACATTACCAGCAATATTCATTGATAATGTTGTCGTTTTGGTTACGTCAATATCTAGATTTGAACGGTAATTGAAACGATTATATTGATAAGACAGATTATAAGGCAAGTCAAATTCTTTAAATAAACCGCCTTGTGTATAAGCTCCTGCTGAAATAAAATAACGTACACGGTCTGTACCACCTGATATATTAACATTATGCTGTGTTTGAAGGGTCATATCTTTTAAGCAATAGTCTACCCAATCCACACTTGGAAAACGAACGGGATCTGAACCATCTTTAAATTTCTGGATTATTTCATCCGAAAACGTAGGATTCAAACCATCACCAGTATTTATTTGGTTATAAAAAGTAGCATATTGATAAGAATTAGCCATTTTAATACTTTCGGTCGGGGCAATAATACTTGAGGAAGTCGTAAATGAAATCTTAGCCTTTCCTTCCTTACCTCGTTTAGTCGTAATTAAAACAACGCCATTTGCACCTCGTACACCAAAAACAGCCGTAGCAGAAGCATCTTTTAATATAGAAATACTTTCTATTTCATTAGGATCAATATCATTCATACTACGTTCCACACCGTCTACTTGAATAAGAGGAGCAGATTGATTCCATGTAGCTTGACCACGGACAAAAATATTCGCTGCATCACTTCCCGGTTCTCCGGAATACTGTACGGTAGTCAAACCTGCCATTTGCCCTGATAACATATTAGAAATGGACCCTGTTGGAGTTTTTGTCAATTCTTCACCTTTTACGCTGGAAATAGCTCCAGTCACAGAAACCTTTTTCTGAACACCATAAGCTACAACCTCTACTTCTCCTAACATTTGAGAATCATCATCCAAAACTATTTCAATGTTAGATTGTTTTACTTCTACAGTTTTGGAACTATATCCAATGAATGAAATCAATAACTTAGCTCCTTTAGGAACATCCAGCTTAAAAACTCCATCAATGTCGGTTATAGTACCTACTGTCTGACCTTGCACAACAACATTGGCACCAATAATAGGTTCTCCTAAATTATCTACAACCTTACCGGTCACTGATACTTTTTGTTGTTGAGCAATATTGTTTGCAGCTATTGCCGACTGTCCTCCTAGGGGAAGAGCCAGAGGACCTGCAAACAGACTAAAGAGAAAAAGCCATCGAAATCTTAATCGATGTCCCAACAGACTTGATTTTTTGCTGTCTTTCATACTTTAATTATTAAGTTAAACAAAAGTTAGTTTTCTATTCTCTCAGGAGAAATAGGTCTCCTACCTGTGAAAAAGTGTTGCAAATATATGCGCGAATATTAAAAAAGCCAATGTAGGATTGTACAAAAGCATGGAATTTTCCGTCTTTTCAACTGAAAAATAGTACAAATGTCTGTGAACAATCTCAAAATGGATAGTCTCACGAGCATTTTTGTTATACAAGAGTGCTTTTATTTCTGATTGTTACTTTAATATTGTATTGTAAAACGTATAAACTAAAATTTGAATATGGCTAATCTTTCAATAGTAATTGTACCTGCTAAAAAATTATCTAACGGTAGACATAGAGTCAGGATCGCAGTGGCTCATCGTTCACAAACGAGATATATTTCAACCCAATTCATTTTGGATTCTGCAAATCAAATGAAAAATGGACGAGTAGTAAAACATGAAAATGCAGCTAATATAAATGCTTGTTTGCGCAAGTTGATTAATGAATACGAAGAGATTCTTTCGTCTATTCATTATCAGTCGAATATTTCATGCACTGAATTGATACATGTTATAACTCGGGAACAACAAAAAAAAGGAATAACCTTTAATACGGTAGTGAAAGAATATCTTTCAATGATGGAAGCAGACGATCGTAAAAAATCACATAAATTATATAATATAGCTTGTGCAAAGTTCCTTAAACATATGAAAGGTGATTTTCCTTTGGTACAACTCAGTCCGACACATATACAAAGTTTCGCTGATGTAATGAAGGCTGAAGGATTAAAAGAAACTTCTATCAGAATTTACCTCACTTTAATAAAAGTAATATTGAACTATGCCAGGAAAATGAATTATGTAACTTATTTAGTTCATCCTTTTGTTTTATTTAAAATGCCAGTTAGTAATATCAGAGAACTAGATCTGTCCGTTGATGAATTAAAAAAAATACGTGATGTGAAATTATTCAAGTCTGTGCATATCATGGCTCGAGATATATTTATGTTAACTTATTATTTAGGTGGCATTAATCTAAGAGACCTAATGGAGTATGATTTCACTAAAGGGAACTGTATGAGATATATAAGACATAAAACCCGTAATAGCAAAAAAAATGAAAATGAAATAGCTTTCACTATCCAGCCAGAAGCACAGACAATTATTGAACGATATATTTCTGAAAATGGGAAATTAGTTTTTGGCAAATATGAATCTTATGAAAAAGTATATAGTTTGGTCTTTAGACATATAGGGAAGGTGACTGATCTGGCAGGCATAAATAGAAAGGTTTCATATTATTCTGCAAGAAAAACATTTGCACAACATGGTTATGATATAGGTATCGAAATAGAAAAAATAGAATATTGTATTGGTCATAGTATGAAAAACAATCGTCCTATATTTAATTATATACGAATAATGCAAGAGCACGCCGATAAAGTTTTTAGAGAAATCTTCGATCAATTGCTTAAATAGTCAATGTTATTATATATGCATAAATGTCTTTCATATCATGTAAATGTTATTATTGTATTACCTTAAAAAGTAAGTGTGGTTCATAAATCAAGCAAATGCACTTAGACAGCTGATAAAGTACACTTACTTTTTGGAGATATTTTTTAAGTTCAAGTCAGGATATAAACTACTCCATATAAATTTGAGAGCAAAGTGAAATATTTCATAAATACTAACTAAAAGAGTTTTTTTTCCAACAGCAATAAGAGCACTTTATATTCTCTATTATTGTATCATCTATATTATAAAATTCGATGAAATGGGCTTTTTTTGATACTTTCAATTTTATATATCAAGTTAACTTTTGTTTAACTTAATAATTAAAGTATGAAAGACAGAAAGAATTCAAGTCTGTTGAGTTGTCTGGAGAAGTTCCAGCGGCTTTTCTTCGTTGCTTTGTTATCCGTATTGGCTGTAGGGGCCTTTGCACAGAGCAAAACCGTTTCGGGTACTGTCCTTGACAAAACAGGTGAGTCTGTAATCGGTGCCAGTGTGGTGGTGAAAGGTACTACCAATGGTACAATTACCGACTTTGATGGTAAGTTCACACTTCAGAATGTTCCTGATAATGGAACGATCCAAGTAAGTTTTGTGGGGTACAAGACCGTAGATATCCAAGTGAAAGGACAATCTACCGTTAAAATAATCTTGGAGGAGGATACCGAAACACTGGATGAAGTGGTAGTGGTTGGTTATGGTGTTCAGAAAAAAAGTGATGTGACTGGTGCTATGGCACGTGTTGGTTCTGAAGAATTGAATACAAGACCTGTGAACAATGCTTTTGAAGCCTTACAAGGCAAAGCTGCCGGTGTAGATATCACCTCAAGTGAACGTCCGGGTACTGTAGGATCAATCCGTATTCGTGGTAACCGATCTATCAGCGCATCATCAGACCCTCTGTATGTAGTAGATGGAGTTCCTTTGAGTGCTGGAGGAATTGAAACGATCAATCCGCGTGACATAGAATCCATTGATATCTTAAAGGATGCCTCTTCTACAGCTATTTACGGTTCTCGTGGTGCCAATGGTGTCATATTGATAACTACCAAACGCGGTAAAGCGGGTAGACTCGCTTTAAACTACTCAGGTTCTGTCACATTAGAAAACCTAAAAGACAAATCACCTGCCATGAGTGCAAGCGATTATATTACCTGGCGCCGTTGGGCTTATTATAACTCAGATCCGGTAAACAATCCTCGCGGTGACCAACCTAACTACGATAAAGACCAAATTTATTTCGCAGCATCAGGTGATCCCGCAGCTTTGGCAAATGTAAATAAAGGTTGGAGTAACGGTACTTGGGATGGAAGTAAAGTAACAGATACCGACTGGGCAGACATAGTGACCCAAACAGGTATCACACATGAACATACCATCAGTGGTAGTGGCGGTAACGAAACTGCGCAAGCTTTCTTCTCTGTTGGTTACCTGAATAATCAAGGAACTCAGAAAGGACAGGAATATGAACGTTATAATTTTTCAATGTCTGTCGATTTACAAGTAAAACCTTGGTTTAAAATGGGCGGATCTATCAACGGTTCATGGGCGGTTCAAGACTATGGTTATTCCCGTACCGGACAATCTTCAGGCTCGGGCCCTGTTGATATATATAGCGCGGCAAAAGCTATTCCACGCTTTGGTGTTCCTTATGATGAAGAAGGAAATATCATTACCAACCCCTGTGGCTCCACCACCAATGTTTATACTGTAATTGACGAATGGAATAAGTCAACCGATAACCGCCAAACTTTCCGTGCACTAGGCAGCTTTTACGGACAATTTGATTTTGGGAAAATATGGGCACCTCTAGAGGGACTAAGCTATAAAATCTCTTTCGGTCCTGATTTCCGCCACTATCGTCAAGGTATTTTTATCAGCAAAGACTCTGCCGTGAAAATGGGCTCAAAAAACTATGCTAAATATGCAACAGATCGTTACTTGTCATGGACACTGGATAATCAGATCAACTATAACAAGACATTCGGCAAACATAACTTAGGCGTAACCTTATTGCAATCAGCTTCCAAATATAATAAAGAAAGTGGTTCCGAAAGTGCTAACGCCATCCCTAATGAAAATTTTGAATGGTACAACATGGGCAGTGTAGATATTACTGATGCAGCAACTTATGGTGCTGGTATGAGTACTGGTATGTCTGAGAATCAGTTGGCATCGTACATGGCACGTGTAAACTACGCATACAACGACCGTTATTTATTGACTGTATCCGGACGTTATGACGGTTCTTCCGTATTAGCAGACGGGCACAAATGGAGTTTCTTCCCTTCTGCCGCCTTGGGCTGGCGCATTGACCAAGAAGACTTCATGAAAGATATTTCTTGGATAAACCAGTTAAAACTTCGTTTCGGTTTGGGAACAACTGGTAACTCAGCTGTAAGTGCATATTCTACATTAGGTAACATCCAGTCATTCTATGTACCTTTTGGCTCTACTCTGACCCCTGCTTATGCTACTAATGAACCTTATTACACTTCTTCTCAAGTAAAAATGGCAAATAAAAATTTAGGTTGGGAAAAGACAACACAATATAACTATGGTATAGATTTCAGTTTCTTGAATGGACGTATCAGCGGTTCAATGGATATTTATCACTCTAACACCAATGACTTATTATTAAGCATGACTATTCCAACCTTAACTGGCTTTAATTCTACTTATGCCAATGTAGGTAAAACAAAAAACTTCGGTGTTGACTTATCTTTGAACCTGGTTCCCATACAAACTAAAGACTTTGAATGGAGTTCCACTATCAATGCAGCCTATCAAAAAGATGAAATCTTAGAACTTGCTAACGGTAAGCAGGATGACATTTCCAATGCCTGGTTCATTGGTGAGTCAATCAATGTTTACTATGGTATTGCCAACGATGGTCTGTGGCAGGAAAGCGATGCGGCAGAGATGGCTAAATTTAATGCTAATGGACATAAATTTGAAGCAGGCATGGTGAAACCTGTTGATCAGGATGGCAACTATATTATTGACAGTAATGACCGTATTATTCTTGGCAACAAAAATCCTAAATGGGTACTGGGATGGAGCAATACATTCAACTATAAAGGTCTTGAACTAGGTATCGAGCTGAACGGACGATTTGGTTATATAGTTGATACGGGTGGTGAAGGCCAAAACGGTATGTATAACCAACGTGAAATAAACTATTGGACTCCAGACAATACTGGTGCTGATTATCAAAAACCAATTTACAGTACAGCGGGTGGTGATGCTTATTCAAGTCTGCTAGGCTTTAAAGACGCTTCATTCATCAAGATCCGTAACATTTCTCTGGGTTATAACTTTAATTCCAAAGCATTAAAGAACATCGGAATCAGTTCTCTTAAATTATATGCACAAGCTAAGAATATAGGCAACCTCTATTCTTCAGTAGATTTTATGGATTTGGACTTAGGCACTACTTATTACAATAGAGGCTTTACTTTCGGTTTACAAGTTGGTTTCTAATTTGATAATAACACATTAAACTGTTTTTAAAATGAAAAATTTAAAATATACATTATTCACAGCCGCCCTGTCTGTCGCAATGACTGCTAGTTTCAGTTCTTGTAGCGATAGTTTCCTAGATGAAAAAAACAAGTCATCCTATACCACTGACTATTTCAAAACGTCACAGGGCATTCAAGATCTGGCTACCGCACTGTACGGTAACATCCGTTGGCATTTCGGTTATGAATGGGCGTATGGTATTACCCTTTACGGCACCGATGAATTTACAAACGGCTCTGACCTGACTGCAGAACCATGGAACACTTATGACAGCCGTCTGAACCCGTTGGACTGTACAACGGCGAACGGTGCCGCCAACAACAACTGTCCGGGTGTATCGGCTCTTTGGGATCAGATGTATTACGGCATCGCCTCTGCAAATCAAGTTATCGCATCAGCTGACTATGTTACTGATGCGGAAGTCCGTGAAAAATGCCTAGGGGAAGCTTATTTCCTACGTGGATATAACTACTATCGTCTTTTCGCACAATATGGTGGTGTGGTTCTGCAAACCCAAGTTACTGAAGGTGTGGTCAGAACCTTTACTCGCGCTTCTGCAGAAGAAACATTAAACCAAGTGATTGATGACTTGCAGAACGCTTACGACAAACTGCCTACAGATAGATGGCGTGGTACAGGTACATGGACTAAATACACAGCAGCACACTTCCTGGCAAAAGCTTTGCTGTACCGTCAGTCTGAACGTTGCAGCGACTGGAACTCAAGTTATCCTGCTGATGCTGATTTGAAAAAAGCGATTACATTATGTGATGAAGTCATCTCAAAATGTCCGTTAGAAAGTGATTATAATAACCTTTACGCCAAATGGACTGGTATAGACTGCAAAGCCGAAGAATCTAATGAAATATTAATGTCATGCCAACACACTTCTTCGGCAACCGGACGTTTCGGAAACCGTACTTATAATTACTTCAACCCACAATTCTCCAACTTCTCCGGTGGTTGGACACAACGTGGTCAATATATCGGTGGTATGGACTTCCAACGTTGCCGCCCTACAGAATACGCTTATGCTATCTTCGACAATGTGAATGACTCACGTATGTGGAAAACATTCAAAACTGTCTACGGATTGAATAATATTGCATCGAAAGCAGATGATGTAGTGGCTACAAACGGTATTACAGCCGATCAGGTTCCAACACTAGGCGACCAAGGCATCATCTTTATTCTTAATAAAAAAAGTGACAACCGTTTTAAAGACGCCACAAACTCCGATTATGGAACAGTAGGTCGTGGTGGTATAGCCCACTCCTTTGTAAACCCCGAAACAAATAAATGGGTGCCGAATGTATTCCCTATATATGCCGGTGGTCAATATGTATTGAACACCTATGGTGTTAGCGGAAATCCAGCACAGTCCAATGTATTCTGTGGTATCAATAAGACTGACGACGGATCGCGTACAGCAGAGAAAGGTGACGCACATCGTGATGTCATTATGGCCCGTACAGGCGAAACTTATCTGATAAAAGCGGAAGCTCAAGTACGTTCCGGTAACTTCCAGGATGCTATCTCTACCATCAACCAGCTCCGTGCACGTGCCGAATGGAAAAATGGTGAAGACCGCGAATACTACACCGATGGTTCTATGGCTTTCTTGAAAAGCGCAGGCGGTGACGAAGATAATTCAACCGCACTAAGCACTTTAGGCAAATGCAAAGATGCCAATGGTACCAAGATCAATAACACAGAGGCATTCAAGGCTTCTTTCCTTCAAAAGAACACTTACTATCTTTCAACTGGTATAGAACGCACAACAGATGCTTCCAGTCTGCAAATTTCAAGTTATTCATCATTACCAGCCGAGGATGAAGCTATTCTATCAGCTATGGGCGTAAATGGGGACAAAGACCGTTTGATCAATTTCATTTTAAACGAACGTACCCGTGAATGCTTAGGTGAATGGAACCGATGGGAAGAATTGAGCCGTACCAAGACTTTGGTTCAACGTGCTAAATTATTCAATCCGGAAGCAGCTGCCAATATAGCAGACAAACATTTGCTTCGTCCTATTCCACAAACATTCTTAGACCAACTTCAACATGAAGACGGTACGAATTTAAGTGATGAAGAAAAAGCCGCAATGCAAAATCCTGGCTATTAACAGACTAGATTTTTGCAGTCAATAATTAATAAAGGGGAGTGCCGAATTCAGCACTCCCCTATTTTCCACACCATAAATACTTATTTTATAATGAAAAAAATCGGTCGGTTTATATGCTTCACTACACTATTCTTGTTAATAGCGGGATGCAAACAACAAAAAACTATACGCTATGAACTTGTAGATGGCAATCCACAAATAGATTACATAGATTTCCTGAACGACACGCTATGCCGATTTATCGCACCAGGACCATTGGTTCTAACAAGCCACTACACAAAAAAAGGAGATATTTATATAATACAAATCAACGATATAGTAAGCGCACGGCTATATAAAACAGAAGAAGGAAAGCTACGAGGTGAGGCTCCTTTTTTTGAAGGAATATGGATTATAAAAGAAAAGTGATATCAACAAGTTCTGTACAGTTCATTTACTCATTTCTTTTCATATAAAGAATCTATCTGTCAGTCCCCCCCAATCAATAACTAAAATCCAATACAAATCCAACACGACGAATAAAGATTGTTATCCGTATATGAAAAAAGAACAGAAAGAAGATGAACAATATTCCATGTAAATGAATAAAATTCCATAGGTAAGACACCTTCTTCGTCTATATTTGCATAAATCAAAAATCAAAGATACTATGGAACTATTACCAGCAATCAGAAAAAGCATAATTGCATTCGCTCTGTTACCCGCACTTCTATATGCAGGTATCCCTCCCACCCTACAAAGCGATGCCTCACAAAGAATGACCAAAGATATCATGGACCGCGCTTACATCACCCCCAAACGTATTGTTACCAAATATGCAGGATGTAAGAATAATCTAATAAAAAACGAACACTATTTGTTAGAGCGTGGAAACGGCCAATCGGAAATGAACAGAAAAAAATGTTGCATAATGACCTCTACTGAAACAGAGAAGGCATCCTTATTACTGGATTTCGGCAGTGAACTGCATGGAGGATTAAAGCTCGTCATGGGCAGTTCCAACCGTAGGGAGCCTTCTTTGGTAAGAATACGTTTCGGAGAATCTGTTGGAGAAGCCAACAGTACCACTTCAAATTCCGAATGGAAAGTGGGATTTTCAACAGACGATCATGCCAAACGTGATATCATCATGGAAATTCCCCGTGACGGCATGATTGAAATAGGTAATACCGGTTTCCGCTTTGTCCGCCTCGACTTGCTGCAAAACAACGCCACTATCTCTTTAAAAGAAATTTCAGCTATCCTGCGCTACCGTGATATTCCTTATCTGGGATCTTTTGAATGCAACGACCAACGTTTAAACAAAATATGGATTACCGGAGCCTATACTGTCCACTTGAATATGCAGGAGTTTTTATGGGATGGCATCAAACGTGACCGGGTAGTCTGGCTGGGCGATATGCATCCTGAATTAATGACCATCAGCCGTGTTTTCGGATACAATGAGGTAATTCCCAACAGTCTGGACCTGGCCTGCAAACAATTTCCGTTACCCAATTGGATGAATGGCATGAGTGCATACAGCCTATGGTATCTGATCAACCAATATGAATGGTATCACCAGACTGGTGATATTGATTTTTTAAAGAAACATTCCGATTATATCAGCGGGTTAATCCATCTGATAAACGGGAAAGTGGATGATGCGGGAAATGAAACGTTAGCACCTGCCCGCTTTTTGGACTGGCCATCCAGCGGAAATAAAGCCGGAGTTGAGGCAGGCTATCGCGCACTGATCGTATGGGCTATGCAAGATGCACATCAATTGTCTTTAAAACTTGGTAACACTTCTGATGCTCAATTATGTCTGGACATTATCAACCGGATGAAAAAAAAGATATTACCTCACAACAATCTGAAACAGGCAGCTTCATTAATGGCCATCGCTGGATTGATGGATCCCCAACAGGCTTGCGATGAAGTTGTCTCTGTAGGTGGTGGAAAAGGTTTTTCCACTTTTTACGGGTATTATATGCTGGAAACATTAGCCAAAGCAGGTGAGTATGAGAAAGCAATAGATATCATTAATACTTTCTGGGGGGCCATGCTGGATTTGGGAGCAACCACGTTTTGGGAAGATTTCAATCTGGACTGGATTCCTAATGCCGCTCCTATAGACGAACCTGTTCCAGCCGGAAAAAAAGACATACATGGCGATTTCGGCGCCTATTGCTATCCCGGATTCCGTCACAGCCTTTGCCACGGGTGGTCCTCAGGACCTACCACATGGTTGTCAGATCATGTATTAGGTATAAAAATCGTGAACGTGGAACGCAAGCAGATCAGTATTGAGCCACACCTAGGTAAATTAGAATGGGCTAAAGGCACTTATCCCACCCCTTGGGGCGTGATAGAAGTCAGCCACGAGAAGAAAGCCGATGGTAAAATCGCAACCAAAGTGAAACTTCCGAAAGGTGTAAAACAAATTTAATTATAAGAAATCGTTATCAAACTTCTATAAAAACTGGATCTTATGAAAAACATAATGATATGGATTATGCTCCTCTTGAGTATAACTTATACTGACGCCCAAAATGGGAAGTCTCCTAGAAAAGACTATGCCAAATTAGCTAATTATGATGAAAGTAAGGTTCCGCAATATACCTTACCTTCCGTATTAATGTGTCACGACGGAGAAATGGTTCAGACCAAGGAACAATGGGAGCAAAAACGCCGCCCCGAAATTTTAAACCTGTTCACGACTTACATGTTTGGCAAAGCACCTGTATTAAAACACAAACTGCCTTGTACAGTCAGTCGGATCAATGAAAAAGCTCTGAACGGATGTGCCACCCGGAAAGAAATAACCATCCAATTAACAGACGATCCACAGGGTCCCCACATTGACTTGCAACTGTATCTTCCTAATCATGTATCAGGAAAAATTCCGGTTTTTCTAGGTATCAGCTTCATGCCCAATTACACGATATATGATGATCCCGATTTATCTGTCCCCGAAATAACAGATGAAAAAATGAAGAAAAGATCTTTCAGGGGATCAATGAACAAGTCTTGGCAGCTTGATAAAATTCTAGAACACGGATATGGTCTGGCCACTTTCTGTTATAATGATGTGGATCCCGATTTTGACGATGACTTCCAAAATGGTGTGCATCCTTATTATTACGAAAAAGGGCAGAATTTCCCAGATCCAGATCAATGGGGTTCCATTGCAGCTTGGGCATGGGGCATGAGCCGTGCCATGGATTATCTGGAAACAGACAAAAAAGTGGATGCCAAAAAAATCGCCGTGATAGGTCATTCTCGTCTTGGCAAAACCGCTGTCTGGGCCGGAGCCTCCGATCCGCGTTTTGCTTTAGTCATATCCGGGAATTCAGGATGTTGTGGAGTTGCCATCTCACGTCGTTGTTTTGGTGAGACTGTAGAAGCCATGAATGTACGTTTTCCTCATTGGTTCTGCGGTAATTATAAACAATTTAACGACCGGGAAAAATACTTGCCTTTCGACCAGCACGAACTCGTTGCCCTGATTGCTCCAAGACCTATATATATCGCCAGTGCAGAAGAAGACAACTGGTCCGACCAAAAAGGTGAATTTCTAGGAGGTAAAGGAGCTGAACCTGTATATGCCCTCTATGGCTTAAACGGAATAGGTTGTGAAGAAATGCCTCCTGTGGATACACCTTACATGAATGGCTCTATCGCATACCACAATCGCAAAGGGCCTCACGCTATTCTTCCATACGATTGGGAACAATTTCTTCGTTTTGCTGACAAATATTTTAAAAACAAATAATTAATATATAAATCAATGATGAAAAACAAGAACCTACTTATAGGATTATGCTCGGTACTGCTGTTGCTTAGCATATCAATAAACATGACAGCTCAGGACTCGCGTGAACGTACATATTATTATGAAATACTAGAACCACGCCATGAGCCCAAACCGAAAATCAAAGGTTTTGCAACAGAAAGAGTAAAAGAGAACTTAGACAGAGGGTTAACGGCCACCCCATCTGTAGACGGGAAAGGTATCTACCTCAGTTGGAGACTATTGGAACAAGATGGAACTGACACTTCCTTCCACCTCTACCGTTCTGCAAACGGCAAGACACAGCGCTTATCAAAAAATCCAATTAAAAACACCTGTGACTTTGTTGACCAAACTCCCGTTGCCGGAAAAGCAACCTATTGGATCTGTGCATTAGATAAAAAGAAAAAAGTAATTGACACATCTTCTAAATTGGATGTGGACTGTTCTTTATTGAAAAACTATCAATCCATTAAATTGAACCGTAATATAAAAGCAGGCAAAATAGCCGTTGCTGATTTGAACGGGGATGGCATTTACGATTATATCATCCGCACCCCGGAAAAAAATGTGGATCCCGGAATGCCCGGTACTCTGGATGGTTCAACTTACCAAATTGAGGCTTATTTAAGTGACGGCACTTTTTTATGGTCTAAAGATTTAGGACAAGGTATTGAGCCCGGTGTTTGGTACTCCCCTTTCATCGCATACGACTTCAATGGAGATGGCAAAGCAGAAATTGCCTTAAAAACAGCTCCGGAAACGACCAAACGAAATGAAAAAGGACGGGTAGACTCCGGTGAAGAATATCTAAGTGTATGGGATGGAATGACCGGAAAAGAAATTGCCCGCGTGGACTGGCCTGAACGGAATGACAGGTATGGAAATCTGGTCCGGCAGAACCGTAACCAAATAGGAATGGCCTATCTGGACGGCAAGACCCCTTATATATTGGCATGTCGTGGCACTTACAAACTGATGACTGTAGATGCATGGCAACTGAAAGATAACAAACTGGAACGTGCATGGCGATGGGACGGTGATGAAGAAAATCCCGTAGTAAGAAGCATGGGTTCCCATAATATGGTATGTGGTGATGTGGATGAAGATGGAAAAGATGAAATTCTGTTAGGCTCATGCGTGCTTGATGATAACGGGACTTTACTATGGTCTACCGGATTAGGACACCCTGATAAAATCTATCTGACTGATATCGACCCGGATCGTCCGGGTATGGAAGTGTTCCTTTGTCTGGAACCTTGGCACGAGAACGGACGTGGCGTTTGTGTTGTGGATGCCAGAACAGGACAACCGGTATGGAATATCGGTCATAAGACATTCCATGTAGGCGATGGGATGGTTGCTGATTTTGATCCGGTCCATAAAGGTCTGGAATGTTTTGCCAGCGAAGACCGTAAAGGAGGCAGCACAGACAAATATCTACTTTCGGCTGACGGTAAACCCTTAGGTAAAAATGAGGAAGTGCCCTCCTGCCGTAATTGGGCCTGGTGGGACGGTGACTTATTGCGTGAAACATTTAAAGGAGATGATAACCGATGGGGGGCAAGTTCCTCTTCAAACGGTCGTTCACTAAGTATTGTAAAATGGAAAGGAGAAACACTGACACAAGGAATTGAAGGTGATATCTTAATGATTGCAGATTTATATGGAGACTGGCGTGAAGAAATAATAACCGCATTACCCGGTGAAATACGTATCTACACAACCAATCTTCCGGCAAAAGACCGTCGTACCACATTGATGCAGGACGGAATATATAGAAGCTATGTAGCTCATCGTTCCATGGGATATCCACAAGCTCCTGTCCCCTCCTATTATTTAGGAGAATAATATTAAGATTAGCATGAAGGATTCCTCTAAAAACTGTAACGGATATCCTTTTGTTGTAGGGGCGCTTTGATGCGCCCTTATGCATATAAAACTCAACTCTAATCATAAACATCATGCAAAAGATACTATTATTTATTGCTTCCCTTTTTTATTTCAACTTCTTATTTTCAAAAAATGAAATAAAATCCTGGCAAGGCATTCATGAAACACCCCTTTCCCGTCTAGAACAACAATTTGCAGAACCTCCTGTGGAATTTGCCAACCATGTAATATGGGGTTGGGAAGGGAAAATGGATAAAAAGACTATTTGCAATGACTTGGATTCTATCAAAAAGAAAGGATTCCGTGCCGTAATATTTGAAGCAGGTTACAAACTACCTTTCAAATATCTTTCCGAAGAATGGTTTAAAGCAATTCGCACCGGAGTAGTTGAAGCCAAAAAACGAGACATGAAAGTCTGGATTATTGATGAAGGAAAATATCCCAGCGGATTTGCAGGAGGAAAATTCTCACAGGAACGTCCCGATTTGAGAATGCAAGCTCTTGTGATAGGTGATACCATACAGATAAAACGGGGAGAAGTAATGACAAACCATAAAATAGCACCGGAAATCATCAGTGCGGTAGCCGTCAGTACATCCGGCGCTCCTAACAGAACTGTAGAAATTAATAATGGAAAAATAAGTTTCAACGCCGGGCTGGATGACTGGAAGATCCTATTAGTCAAAAGCGACTTTCGGACGGCCGTAACCCGAGCCGTTAATAATCCCAATGGCGGTAAAGATGCCACTAATTCTCTGTGTGATTATCTGAACCCTGTTGCCGTACAACAATTCATTGATTGGACACACAAACAGTATAAAAAATATCTTGGTAAAGAGCTGGGTACCACCGTACTTGGTTTCCGGGGAGATGAACCCGATTATGCACATTTACCTTGGACTCCTTCCATTGTCCAAACATTCAAAGATACAAAAGGGTACGATCCGACTCCCTATCTAGCCTCCTTTTTTACCGCTTCGCCTACCATACAGGAACAAAGAGTAAAAGCCGATTATTGGGATGTCTGGTCCAGCTTGTTTGCCACCCACTTTTTCAAATTACAAGCCGATTGGTGTGCAGCCAATGGAGTAGCCCATATTACCCATCTTAACAAAGAACATGAAATGCCCGCATGTGTAAAAGCTGAAGGAGACTATTTTCGAGCCTTAAGTAAAGTTCAAATACCCGGAGTAGATGCAATCTGGAACCAAATATGGCCCGGTACCCTTAATGATTTCCCCAAACTGGCCTCATCTGTAGCTCATGTTTATGGAAAACCTAGAGCATTCAGCGAAAGTTTTGCAGCTTACCACATCTCCCCTACCATTCCCCAAGCCAAATTTGTTGTAGATCATCAAATTGCCCGTGGGATTAACTTCTTTGAATTCATGTTCTGGCTGGCAGGATCCAAACATCGCAATTGGATGAGTGATCCTGGTATGAAAGGCCTGAATGAATATACAAATCGCACTACTTACCTGATGAGCCAAGGGAAGCCGGGAGCACGGATTGCCATGTATTACCCCACATCTACTATGTGGCTGGGTAACAATGAAGTTTATAAGGATATCGTCACTCTTACCCAACAGCTGTTAACTCATCAACGAGATTTTGACTACATAAACGATGATGCTTTTACGGAAGCACTGACCATAGGTCCCGGCTATCTGGAAAATAAAAGCAGCCAAAGATATGAAACATTGATTATCCCATCATCAGATGTTATTTCCGTATCTGCCTGGAAAGTAATAGAAACATTTTCCTCACGTGGAGGAAAAGTCCTGTTTTGGGGAAAGAAGCCCACTTCTTTCATTGACAAAAATTTCACTGCTCCTGGTTCCCTATCAGATTTAACCAACAGCAGGATTGAGCCATCCACCAGATGGACAGCACATGTAAGCTCTTCCCTTCCGGAACCAGAAATGAAAATCATTTCACCTGACAATGATTCTATCCGCTACACACGCAGAGTAATGCCCGATGGCGACCTCTACTTCATATTCAATGAAGGGAATAAAGCTACAGAATTTACAGCAGACTTTGATAAAGTAGGAGTTGTAAAAGAATGGAATGCAACAGATGGCACACTCCAACCGATAAATGCAACAATTGTCAATAATCGCACCCGTCTGACCATTAAACTGGAAGCATGGGAAAGCAAGCTCATATCTATCGGAAAAAATAACAGAGAATATAACATTAAAGAATATGGCGTAAAAGGAAATGGCTATTCGGAAACAGCCACTTTACAACGTATCATTAATGAAGCAGCTCACAATGGAGGCGGAACGATAGTTATTCCTGCCGGGGAGTATCTAAGCGGCGCTCTATTCTTCCCACGTGGTGTAGATTTACGTATAGAAAAAAACGCCAAACTAATCAGCACTGTCGACCCCAATGAATTTCCTGTCATCCCTACCCGTTTTGAAGGTATAGAAAAAAGGTGGCGATGTGCTTTCTTGAATTTCGACCATTCAGACGGAGTTAAAGTTTATGGTGAAGGAGTTATCGATGGTAAAGGAGTAGAATGGAAAAAAATTCCATTCGGAAACTCCGGACGTCCTAGACTGTTATGTTTCACAGATTGCCCGGGAGGTAAGATTTCCGGTTTAAAAATGATAAATCAGGCCTCATGGTGTCTTCATGTACTTTACACAAACGGCTTCACTATAGATGGAATCGATATCCGTGCATTGGAATATATACCCAGTTCCGATGGCATAGATATTGATTCGTCCAATGATATACTGATTACTTCCACCCGCATTGAGGCACATGATGATTGCATCTCCATCAAATCCGGACGAGACGAGGACGGACGCAGAGTAGGACGTCCCAGTGAAAACATTCTGATAGAAAACTGTCATTTTGCATACGGTCATGGTGGAGTGGCTATGGGCAGTGAAATATCAGGCGGCATACGCAATGTGACCATACGTTCCTGCCTGATGGATAACGAAAACTGGAGCCCCTTACGTTTTAAAAGTCAGCCCAGCCGCGGCGGAACTGTGGAAAATATCACTTTTGAAGATATTACCATCAAAGGAGCGCGCAGTATCTTTGATATCAATATGGAATGGCGTATGGTTCCTCCGCTTTCACCTGCACATTATCCGCTGACCTGTTTGCGCAATATCCATTTCAAGAATATAAATGGAGAAGCACAATCAGCAGGAACCATGTATGGTTTTAAAGAGGCTCCATTCGGAAATGATACATTCTTTTTTGAGAATTGCCATATCAAAGCTCAAAAAGGATTAAGCATCTCAAATGTGGCCAATGTTAATTTTAAAGGTTTGGAACTAGAGATAAAAGAAGGAGAAAAGATTTATGAACGGTCTGCAAATAAAGACAAATAACCCAATAAGAACACTGTTAAATAAAAAATACACTCGAAATGCGTACACATGCATAATATTCAAGGAAGATGTACACATTTCCATTGTAGGAAATCCCAGACCATCCTATTTTTGCGCTACCATTAAAACACTAAAACAACATGATGAAGAAAAAATTAATACTATCATTCTTTTTTGTTGCATTAGGTTTTGGAGTTGTAAAAGCACAAGACTTGCCGGACAAAAAAGAAACGTTGAAGACTGTTACAAAAGTCAATGATTACTTCATGAAGAAGTATGCCGATTATCGTACTCCTTCTTTTGTAAAAAATGTAACCCGTCCCAGTAATATCTGGACACGCGGAGTATATTATGAAGGATTAATGGCTCTTTACTCCGTCTATCCACGCGATGACTATTATAAATACGCTGTCGATTGGTCAAATTACCACGAATGGGGATTCCGCAACGGTACCACCACTCGCAATGCTGATGATTACTGTGCCAGCCAGACTTACATTGATTTATATAACATTTGTCCCGATCCGGAAAGAATCCGTAAGGTCAAAGCTAATATAGATATGCTGGTTAACACTCCTCAAGTAAATGATTGGTGGTGGATTGACGCCATCCAAATGGGAATGCCTGTATTTGCCAAACTGGGAAAATTGACCGGAGAACAAAAATATTTCGACAAAATGTGGGATATGTATGAATATACCCGTAACAAACATGGCGAGAATGGCATGTACAACCAAAAAGAAGGTCTGTGGTGGAGGGACCAAGACTTTGATCCCCCCTACAAAGAACCTAACGGTAAGAATTGCTATTGGAGTCGTGGCAATGGATGGGTATATGCAGCACTGGTACGTGTACTGGATGAAATTCCTACTAATGAAAAACATCGTGCCGACTATATCAATGATTTCCTGACCATGAGTAAAGCTATCAAAAATTGCCAACGTACTGATGGTTTTTGGAATGTAAGTATGCATGACGAATCAAACTTCGGAGGTAAAGAAACCAGTGGCACCGCTTTATTTGTATATGGCATGGCATGGGGGGTACGTAACGGACTGTTGGACAGAAAAGAATACCTGCCAGTCTTGTTGAAAGCATGGAATGCTATGGTGAAGGATGCCGTTCACCCTAACGGCTTCCTAGGACTTGTACAAGGAACCGGAAAAGAACCGAAAGACAGTCAACCTGTCACATACGACAAAGTACCCGATTTTGAAGATTTTGGAGTAGGATGTTTCCTGCTTGCCGGAAGTGAAGTTTACAAATTAAATTAATAATATGATTGGTTAGTGAATCGATTTTTCATAGACTATGATTTAAAGGTTAGATTTAGGTTAAGTAAAAAGGAGCGACTGTGAAGCCGCTCCTTTTTGTTCTATCAATCATACGTTTTCAATCAGTAATAGAAAATACCAATACTCCTGCTGTAGGAATTACCGGCTCTCCTATCAACACTTTGGCTCCCGAAGGAAGTACGAAATTATAAGGTTTATCTGTATAATTCAGTACAATCCCCATACCATTGCGGTACTCTAAAGTAACACCGTATGGTAAATCCATCACAGGAATATTCAATTGCGCATATAGTTTCTTCAAAATATCTTTCTCCAATAATCCGTCCGTACTATCCACTCCCACGTAAGTAACAGTACCTTTTCCCAACTTACGAGTAGTGACTGCCGGTTTTCCTTCATAAAATTCCTGTGTATAAGTAGCCCATACTTGTGAATCCTTACCCGGTTTCAATATCTCTCCCCAAGTATTCCACGTATATTCTTTTCCATCCATCCGTAATTTGCCCGGTTCTTCAGGAAGTAATAAATCATAAAACTCCATTTCATTACCGGTCAGTTCATTTATCATGGAACCGAAAGGAGCTTCGGGTAAACGTCCATGGCGGTCTTTTTGGGCTGTACGGCAAGTTAAGACCAAATTACCACCCTTCTTTACATAATCAGTCCATCTGTCTACCAATGCCTTGTCAGCCAATTGATAAGCCGGAGCTATGATCACAGGATAAGAGGAGAACTCCTTGCTTTCATTGATAAAATCTACGGGCGCGCCAAAAGATTTCAACGTGCGATAATATTTCTCAATATGCCCTAATGTATTCCATGTACGATTTTGCTTCTGGCGCTCAATGCTCCATGAATTTTCATGATTAAAAAGAATGGCAGTACGACGCGCCAAATAATCGGCCGGTTTCACCTCACGAGCTGCAACCTGTCCCCGCAGCTGTCTGATTTCTTTCATGAACTGCTCATATTCACGTCCACCGGGAGTTACCGTTGTTCCGTCTGTACCTACAATGCCGTAGTGATATTGTTCCGTGCCATACAGAGGCTGGCGATAACGATAAGTACAGATAAAGTCGCCTCCACCGGCAAATACGCTCCACATCCATAAACGGATAGCTCCGGGCAGCGGTTGAGGATTGATACTCCCCCAATTCACCTGTCCTGGCTGAAGTTCCATTACTCCATAAGTACCTTGTATGGGTCTGAAAAAGTCATTGGCAAAAGCAATACGCAACGGATTTCCCACTCGATATCCGCGACGGCCGATCCCTTCATTGTCTCCATACACCATATAGCGAGTATAACTTTGAAAATCAAGTGCAGGGCTGCCACCTATATGTCCTTCCTCATAATTAGGAATATAGTTAGTAGTCACCCATTGGTTCTTTGCATATTTTTTAATCAACAAACATTGTTCATTCAAAAAGTCGTTTGTCTGACTGGCAGCAAAACGGCGGTAATCCAAAATCTGATGATGATTCATAAACATCTGGGCAGTTTTAGGAAGAGTTATTTCATCAAAAGAAGAATAAACCTCACTCCAAAAAGCCGTTCCCCAGGCATCATTCAATGCTTTAATGTCATGATGATATTTTTCACGTAAAAAATCCCGGAAAGCCAGTTCGGCTTTCGGATTATAATCAAATTGTACGGCCGGCTCATTATCGAGCTGCCAGCCGATTATTCTGGAATCATTTCCATAATGCTGAGCTAACTTCTCTATCATTTTATAAGCCAGTTCTCTATAAACGGGAGAAGCAAAAGAAGCATGTTGACGTGCTCCGTGATCAAGCACGGTACCATTTTCATTTTTAATCAAAATTTCAGGGTATTTACGGCTCAGCCATACCGGTGGAGTTGCCGTAGAAGTACACATAATGACTTTCAAATCATATTTGGCAGCCAAAGCCACCGCTTTATCCAACCAGGCAAAATCATATTTTCCCTCTTCCGGTTCCAATTGCGCCCAAGCAAATTCCGCGAAATGGGTGAATTCAAAACCCAAATCGTGCATCTGTTTAAAATCTCTCTCCCATTGACTCTCATCCCAATGCTCAGGATAATAATAAGCACCGGTCAAGGTCAAATCCTTGTCTTTAAACCAAGGCTGTTGTGCAAAAAGTCCTCCGGCCAAAGAACAAGCCAAAAGAACGGTCACAAATCGTTTTTTCATGATAAAATAGTAATTTAATAGATTTTCCATTCCCATAATCCGGCTGCACCTTTATCTATGTGCAAACGCAAATAACGTACTTTATCTCCCACCGTTACCACATGAGGTGAACATGCCTTCACCTCTTTTACTCCGGCACAAGGTTGCCAATTAGTACCATCATTGGATTTTTCGAGATGCCAGGCATGGCCTTCAGCAGGGTGTACAAAGGCAAATTGACACTCCGTTACTTGCATGGCTTCACCCAAATCCACCATCAGCCAAGGATGATCATCATTTGTTTCTGCCATCCAGCGTGTTCCATTAGACCGGTCGCCTGCATTTCCAGGGTGATATATATGTGTGCGTTCCACCTTGACAAGCGAAGTTTTATCAGCCAAAGGACAATTAGGCTGAGTTTCTATTTCAACCTTAGAAGTACGGGGAGAACGTACGCTGGATGCACTGAAAGAAGCTTTCAGCGCCTTATTTTCGCGCTGTTCCTGGCTGACAGCCAAGTAACCAACTCCCTTTTCATCAGGAACAAGTGTCTTTATAGTGCCATCCTCATTAAATTCCATCCGATTAGCATATACTTGGCGGGTAGTTCCTCCGTCACCGTACTCCAAATATACGAAAATATAATCGTCTGTTTCTTCATTATAAAATACATTCCCATGTCCCGGCCCCCAAACATTATTGGCAATGGATGAAAAAAGAAAAATATCATTGCCTTCGGGCTTTTCAAAGCCCGACAAAGGGGACTGCCGGCTCATCATGTAAGCATTTACATAATTCTGATTCCCTCTCAAAGTATAAATGTAATAATAAATACCTTTACGTTTAAACATAACCGGCCCTTCCGAATACCCTTGACGAGCTGTACTCATCACAATAGTATCACCGGTTAAATGCTGCCAATCGTCAGTCATACGGGCAGCCATCCGGCGGCGCCAGAATAAATAAGCAGTTCCATCATCATCCACAAAAGGTTCCCCATCTATATCCGGAGCAATACAAGATTGATCAAACCCATCCAAAGAATGAGAAGATATAGAATTACGTCCGGCAAAAAGGAAAGGACCTTCGGGACGGTCGGACTTCAGCACATAGGTACGTGCATTCTCATCCGGTTTTACAAAAGTGGTATAAAGATAATATTCACCATTCTTCTCCACTACTCTGCCGGGTGCCCAATAACGAAAATATCCCGTCTTTTTCTCTCCTTTAGCATTGACATATTCATGTCCTTTATGCCAATCGAATCCCACAATATGTGATCCGTCAAAACTCCAGTTTACAAAATCTTTAGATTTCCATACCACAGGAGTTCCTGCTTGTGACAATCCTTTATCAATATCAGTAGTACCATAAAGATAATAAGTATCACCAAATTTGGATAAAGAAGGATCAGCGATATTATCCGGAATAAGAGGATTGAAGTGATGGATACGAAGCAATTTATCAAGTACAGCCTTCTCTACGGTAAAAGCAGTTCCGTGACGGGTTCCTTTTGGAAAAGATACACGATCAGACACATCTTCCCACGTCTTTCCATGATCACGACTGCAAACTGCTCCATATTGATGATTACGGTATTTATCAAAATAGACATAAAGAGCATCATCTACAAAAAGTGGCGCAGGTCCCTCACACCAATAATTTCCTGTAATGGAAGGAGAAACGGTAGTAGGAAATCCATCCTCTATCCGTGTTGTCCGTGTTATTCTCAAATTCTTCTCTGCCGGCAACGAGTTTTCATTCTTCACCACCATAATCAAGTCTTTCATCACCGGATCGCGTACAATAGCTGCATCAATCACACTGAAATCGGGATTAAAGAACAGTTTGGTTTCAGAAAATGTATTAAAATCCTTCGTCGTAACATAGTAAATACGATGGTTCAACCCTTTCTCACTCTCAATGACCGGCACTTCCTTGTGACGTCCGGGAATGGTCGTTGCCCAAAAAATATAATAAGTTTGCGAAGGTTCATCATAAAACAATTCAGGTGCCCAGCAATTATGTGCAGCAGGCTCATGCATCATTACCGGAATAGAACGCTGCTCACTCCAATGGATTAAATCGGGAGAAGAGGCGTAACCTATAATCCGGTCTGTCCAACTGGAAGTCCACACCATGTGAAAGGTTCCGTCCGGCGCCTGACAAATACTAGGGTCACGCATCAGACGATCCTTCCCGACCGTAGGTATCAAGAAAGATTTTCCATGATTCAGAGGAGTCCATGTCAGCCCATCCAAACTATAAGCCAAATGAAGACCGTCCCGACTGTCATTAATGAAATAAGAGAACAAATAAGCCGTATCACCGGCAAATAATCCGGCAACCGTTCCTAACAAGCAGAGCAAACTGAATAATCGTTTTTTCATGTATACAATGATTTAATTGTGAGCATACAAAGATAAAAAGAGATTTGGACTTTTTTCTGCACATACAAGGCATATCCATGTAAAATCGTACAAATATATCGCACATTACCCCTATTTTATACGAATTTCCATCTATATGTACTTCTTTCTATTTACATGCAAATGAAAAGACCTTAATTTAGCAACATCAAATTCAAAGTAAAAAGATACTATGAAAAAAACGTTATTGACAATCTGCCTAGTATGGATGTGCTTCTCGTTAAGCGCACAAAAAATTATTGACTTATCCGGAAAATGGTCATTCAGTATAGACCGTCAGGATAATGGAGAAAAGGAAAAATGGTTCAGCCACACTTTGAATGACTTCATCAACCTGCCCGGTTCCATGCCCGAGAAACTGAAAGGTGATGAGGTTACCGCAAAGACCCAATGGACAGGCAGTCTCTATGACAGTTCCTACTATTATAATCCATACATGGAAAAATACCGTAAAGAAGGTAATATTAAATTTCCATTCTTTCTGACTCCCGACAAACATTATGTAGGAGCTGCTTGGTATCAGAAAGAGGTGAATATACCTGCCGACTGGAAAGGTGAACGTATTTTGTTGTTTCTGGAACGTCCCCATATAGAAACAACCGTATGGGTGAACGGACAAAAGACAGGAATGCAGAATAGTCTTTGCGTTCCCCATCAATATGATATAACCCGTTATGTCCGTCCCGGAAAATGTACTATCACCATCCGGGTGGATAATCGTATCAAAGAAATCAATGTCGGACCGGATTCGCACAGCATAACCGACCAGACCCAAGGAAACTGGAACGGCATTGTAGGACGCATCTGTCTGCAAACGACTCCGAAAACATATTTCGATGATATTCAAATATATCCGGAACCGGAACAAAAACTGGCACGTGTCAAAGTCGTCATCAAAGGTACAGGCACTGCAAAAGTAAAATTATCAGCAGAGAGCTTCAATACGGATAAAAAGCATATAGTTCCCGCCATACAACAAGAAATCAAACTCAACAAAGGAGTGACGGAAACAGAAATGGTATTACCTATGGGGAATGATATGCTGCTATGGGATGAATTTCATCCGGCCCTGTACAAACTGAAAGCAGAAGTCACCAATGGGAAAAAAACTGAGATAAAGGAAATACAATTCGGTATGCGCCGATTTGAAATCAAAGGTAAATGGTTTTATGTAAACGGGCGCAAAACCCAGCTTCGCGGAACAGTTGAAAACTGTGACTTCCCGTTGACCGGTTACGCCCCGATGGATGTAGAAAGTTGGGAACGGGTATTCCGTATCTGTCGCAGTTATGGACTGAATCATATGCGTTTCCATTCATTCTGTCCTCCCGAAGCCGCTTTTATGGCTGCCGACCGGGTAGGATTCTATCTGCAACCCGAAGGTCCGAGCTGGCCCAATCATGGTCCCAAATTAGGTTTGGGACAACCTATTGACAAATATCTGATGGACGAAACCATCGCATTAACCAAAGAATATGGCAACTATGCCTCTTATTGCATGTTGGCATGCGGAAACGAACCTAGCGGACGCTGGGTAGAATGGGTGACCAAGTTCGTAGAATATTGGGAAAAGAAGGATCCCAGACATGTATATACCGGAGCATCGGTAGGCAACGGATGGCAATGGCAACCTCGCAACCAATATCATGTAAAGGCTGGGGCACGTGGCCTGACCTGGTCCAAGAAACAACCGTCCACCCAAGACGACTATCGTTTCCAAAATCATCTTGACACCGTGAGACAGCCCTACGTATCCCATGAAACAGGTCAATGGTGCGCTTTCCCCAATTTCAATGAAATACGTAAATATACAGGCGTCAATAAAGCCAAGAACTTCGAGATTTTCAAAGACATTCTGGCTGACAACCACATGAGCGACCAAGCCCATCTATTTATGATGGCCAGCGGAAAGTTGCAAGCCCTTTGTTATAAATATGAAATAGAAAAGACACTCCGCACGCCTGATTATGCAGGTTTCCAATTATTGGCACTGAACGATTATTCGGGTCAGGGAACTGCACTGGTAGGTGTTCTCGATGTTTTCTTTGAAGAAAAAGGATATATCAACTCCGCAGAATGGAGACGTTTCTGCTCACCTACAGTTCCACTGATGCGTACAGATAAATTTGTATATAATAACAATGAGATTTTAAAGGCGGATATTGAAGTTGCTCATTTTGGTGCCAAGACATTAAAACAAGCAGAAATTGTATATACGTTAAAAGACGAATATGGCAAAGTATATGCGCAAGGCACATTGGCAACACAAGACATCCCTATCGGAAATTTAAATCACACTGGTAGCCTTGAGTTTCCGCTTACTGATATCCAAGAGGCTAAAAAGCTGAATCTGGAAATACGCATTATGGGAACAGAAGCTGTAAATGACTGGAATTTCTGGGTTTATCCCGCTCAAGTGACAATAGCCGAAGGAAAAGTATACACTACCGATACCTTGGATTCGAAAGCCTTGGAAATTCTTCAGCATGGTGGAAATGTGCTTATTACAGCTGCGGGCAAAGTGAGTTATGGTAAAGAAGTGGTTCAGCAATTCACTCCTGTATTCTGGAACACCTCCTGGTTCAAAATGCGTCCTCCTCATACCACAGGTATCTTAGTGAACCCCAAACACCCGTTATTCCGTCAGTTTCCGACAGAATATCACAGCAATCTGCAATGGTGGGAACTGCTGAATCATGCTCAAGTGATGCAATTCACCCACTTTCCACCCGCTTTCCAACCTACGGTTCAAAGCATCGACACTTGGTTTATAAGCCGCAAGATAGGTATGTTATTCGAAGCCAATGTATTAAATGGGAAAGTGCTCATGACAAGCATGGACATTACCTCCCAGCCAGAGAAACGCATTGTAGCCCGTCAGATGCATAAAGCCATTTTGGATTATATGAATTCGGACCAGTTCCGTCCGCAATTTACTGTAACGCCTCAACAAATCAGTGAGTTGTTCACAAAAACAGCCGGTGATATCAAATCTTATACCAATGACTCTCCGGATGAACTAAAACCGAAAATCAATTAATAACAATCTATATCAATCATGAAACAGATAGCCCTATTAGCTCTTGGACTTTTAGCGACATTAGGAGTCGAAGCACAAACTTACAAATTCGATTTTACCACAGGTAAAAAAACTAAAGACGGTTATACCAAAATAACTCCCGCCGACAGATACTCGGAGGAAAAGGGATACGGATATGACAGACAGCCCTCTCCGGAAGGTAAAAGTACAGCTCCATTCTTTTTCTCTGTTACGGTTCCCGATGGAAACTACCATGTCACAGCCGTGATAGGAAACAAACGCGCTGCCGGAGAAACAACAGTGCGAGGAGAATCACGCCGCCTTTTCTTCGAAAATGTGAAGACAAAAAGAGGGGAGTTAAAACCTTGTACATTTGTGATCAACAAGCGCAACACACATATTTCGGAAAAAGAAAATGTGCGCATCAAACCGCGTGAACGCCAAAAATTGAACTGGGATGACAAACTAACCTTGGAATTCAACGGGGATGCACCCCAATTGTCCGAACTGATTATTGAGAAAGTAAATAATGTACCCACCGTATTCCTATGCGGTAACTCCACGGTAGTAGACCAGGACAATGAACCTTGGGCAAGCTGGGGACAAATGATTCCCCGCTTCTTCAATGACAGCATTTGTTTTGCCAATTATGCAGAATCCGGCGAAAGCGCCAATACTTTTATCGGTGCAGGACGACTGAAAAAGGCATTGACACAAATGAAACCCGGAGATTATATTTTTATGGAATTCGGTCACAACGACCAAAAGCAAAAAGGTCCCGGTAAAGGAGCTTATTATTCATTTATGACCAGCTTGAAAACATTCATTGATGAGGCAAGGGCACGAGGAGCCTATCCTGTACTGGTAACCCCGACACAACGCCGCAGTTTCGATGAAAACGGGAAAATCAGAGATACTCACGAAGATTATCCCGAAGCAATGCGCTGGTTGGCTGCCAAAGAAAACGTTCCTTTGATCGATCTCAACGAAATGACCCGTACCCTCTATGAAGCAATGGGAGTGGAACCTTCCAAAAAGGCATTCGTACATTATCCTGCCGGAACCTATCCGGGACAAAACAGGGTATTGGCAGATAATACCCACTTCAATCCTTACGGAGCTTATCAAATCTCCAAATGTATCATTGAAGGGATAAAGAAAGCGGGATTACCTATCTCTAACTATTTGCGCAGCGACTATTCCGGTTACAATCCTGCACATCCGGATGCTTTGGACAGTTTCAAATGGAATGACAGCCCGTTTACAGAAATTGAAAAGCCGGACGGCAATTAATTTAAAAGTAGGAACAAATGAACAACAAAACATTATTATTAACCCTATCATTTACCTTAGGTACCCTCTTTACCAATGCCCAATCCCTCCCCGGATTCCAATGGGGAGAAGGGATGGGAACTCCTGACCTTTCGTGGACTGCCCAAGTAGGAGCCAAAACCTATCCGAAGGGAAAAATATTCCAAGCAGCCGATTACGGATTGAAAAATGACAGCACCCGGTTAAGCACTGCCGCCCTGCAGAAAGCCATTGACGAATGCCACCGTTCCGGAGGAGGAACAGTGGAAGTAGCCCCGGGATACTACCGGATTGGTGCCATCTACCTGAAAAGTAATGTAAACCTCCACCTCAACCAAGGTACGACGCTGATAGCCAGCGAGGATATAGATTTATACCCCGAAATGCGCTCCCGCGTGGCAGGTATCGAAATGGTATGGCCCTCGGCAGTCATCAATATTCTGGATGCGGAAAACGCAGCTATCAGCGGAGCAGGTACGTTGGATTGCCGTGGAAAAATATTCTGGGATAAATATTGGACCATGCGGAAGGATTACGAGAAACGCAAACTGCGGTGGATTGTGGACTACGACTGCAAACGTGTAAGAGGTATGCTCATCTCGAACAGCCGCCATATAACACTGAAAGACTTTACCTTGATGCGTACCGGATTTTGGGGTTGCCAAGTGCTGTATTCCGACCAATGTACCTTGAACGGACTGAAAATCAATAATAACGTAGGGGGGCATGGTCCCAGTACGGATGGTATTGACATTGACTCCAGCACCAATATCCTGATTGAAAACTGCGAAGTAGATTGCAACGATGACAATATCTGCCTGAAAGCCGGACGGGATGCTGACGGCCTGCGCGTAAACCGCCCCACTGAAAATATCATTGTTCGTGGATGCATTGCACGTAAAGGTGCGGGACTTATTACCTGCGGCAGCGAAACTTCAGGCTGCATCCGAAATGTCTTGGGATATAACCTTCAAGCATACGGAACCTCTTCCACCCTCCGTCTGAAATCTGCCATGAACCGCGGTGGAACCGTAGAAAATATCTACATGACCCAAGTGACAGCAGACCATGTCCGCCATGTACTGGCAGCGGACCTGAACTGGAACCCCAGCTATAGTTATTCTACCTTACCGGCTGAATATGAAGGTAAGGAAATTCCCGAACATTGGAAGGTTATGCTGACTCCTGTCACACCTAAAGAAAAAGGGTATCCGCATTTCCGTAATGTATGGCTCAGCGATGTAAAAGCTACTAATGTGCAAACCTTTATCACCGCTGCCGGCTGGAATGAGGAACTGCCTTTGCAGAATTTCCATATTTCCGGCATAAAAGCCAAGGTAAATAAAGCAGGAAGCATTATCTTTACCGAAGACTTCCACCTGGAAGATGTCCGGTTACAAGTAGAAGACGGCAGCCGTGTGGAAGAAAAAAACAATAAGAACGCACAAATCGATATCAGCTATGAAAACAACATGGAATTATAGCCGGCGGCTACTTCCGTTCTTTCTCTGTATGCTGTTGTCTGTCTTTGGCAACAAGGCCCAGACTCTTCCCTTCCGTTTATCCAAAGGTGCGGGAACTTTCCGTCTGGGAGTGGTTTGCGGCAATGAAAGTTGCTGGCTGGACCAATGCAGTGTCAAGAAAAAGGGACAGGCTTATACCATTAAAGATAAATTATGGAAAGAAGGTGAAATAAAGCTGATTGTATGTCCATTGACGGATAGTAATGGTTTTATCATGGAGGTTTCGGGTGAGCGATTACCCGAAGAGCTCAAACTTTGCTGGGCTTTCGGTGCATGCGACGGTGCAGACGACTCTGCCGTAACAGACAACAGTATTCCGGCAGCCTCCTGCTTCCATAATGTATTCAGTATAGAAGGAAACGCTTTTACTACCTATTATGGTGAAAGCATGAAACTGAGAACGGTTCATGGGGTATCTCCCATCGGTTCCGAAATTCGTCTGTCCGACGGACATAAACAAGCATCCCCGCTTGCTTTATTCAACTCCGGTAAAAAGACAGATGCCCCCGTCATCTCTGCCCTATGCCCGTGGAAACCGCAAGAAAAGCTCTACTTTTGTTTCTACCAACGAGGCGATTATAATTATTTCATGCTACCCGGACTATTCGGGAAAGAACATAAAACCCGATCAAAATGAAACGATTGTATCCATACCTGTTCTTCCTTTTCCTATGCCTGTCTGCCCAGGCACAGGAATTCAAGGTGTACCAATTTCCGGCAGATAAGGTTCCTGCCATAGATGGCAATACCCACGACTGGGATTGCGTTCCGGCTGATTATAAGATAACGGAAGCAGCTTTAAAGGAAGACGAGGGAAAACATGCACAGCCGGACACTACCACCTTGAAAGTCAGTGTCAAAGTAGGTTGGTGTGCAGAAACTCAGAAGTTGTATTTTCTATATGAAGCATACGATAATTATTGGCGGTTCAGTGAGAACTCCTTGAACACGGATATTTTTGAAGTAGTGGTGGATGGCGATTGTTCAGGGGGACCGTTCATCGACCGTTTTCATCCCACAGCTCCCAAAGACGTATGGCAGGCTTGGTTCAAATTTCACGGATGCCATGCCCAGAACTATCACATCTTCACCCCGGCTCACGGCAATGACTGGTGTATGTTATGGGGTCCTCAAGTATGGCTGAAACAAAAGCCATACGCTGATTATGCCTATCAGTACTCTTTCAAGGAGGGAGAAGCGGGTAAGCTGGTATTGGAATTCTATATCACCCCCTTTGACCATGCGGATGCCGACGGTCCCGAACTATCTCGCCCTACTTTATTAAAGGAAGGAAATGAAATCGGACTATGCTGGGCGGTGATTGACTGGGATGCCCACCCTGCCTCTAAAGACGGATTCTGGAATTTATCCGATGAGCATACCATGTATGGCAATGCATCTTATTTACGCAAATTCAAACTAATGCCCATTCAGTAAAAGCAAAGACAGACCATGAAACAACTCATACTCTTCCTTTTATGCCTCAGCACATGGACAGCACAGGCAAAGATCTATAATGTAAAAGATTACGGAGCGAAAGCCGACGGTACTACCATTGATAGCCCCGCCATAAACCGGGCCATTGAGGAAGCTGCCTCCCAAGGGGGAGGAACCGTTTATTTCCCTGCGGGAGAATACGCGTGCTATTCCATACGTCTGGCCAGTCATATACATTTGTACATAGAACAAGGAGCACAAATTGTAGGCGCCTTCCCATCAGCAACGGAAGGTTATGACCTGGCAGAACCGAATGAACACACCCAATTCCAGGATTTCGGGCACAGTCATTGGAAGAACTCACTTATTTGGGGAATCGGTCTGGAAGACATCACCATCAGCGGACCGGGACTGATTTATGGCAAAGGACTCACCCGTGAGGAAAGCCGCCTGCCCGGTGTAGGCAACAAAGCCATCAGCTTGAAACTCTGCAAGAACGTGACACTGAAAGACTTCTCTTTGTTGCATTGCGGTCATTTTGGTCTGCTGGCTACAGGAGTAGATAATCTCAGCATTCTGAACGTGAAAGTAGATACCAACCGGGACGGTTTTGACATAGACTGCTGCAAAAATGTCCGCATCAGTCATTGTACAGTCAACGCTCCCTGGGATGATGCTATCGTGCTTAAAGCGTCCTACGGATTAGGCTATTTCAAGGATACGGAAAATGTAACCATCTCCGATTGTTTTGTCAGCGGATACGACCGTGGCAGTGTATTGGATTGTACCTGGCAACGAGACGAACCCCAAGCACCGGATCACGGGTTTGTAACCGGACGTATCAAACTAGGAACAGAATCCAGTGGCGATTTTAAAAACATAGCCATTACCAATTGCATATTCGAACGTTGCCGAGGTCTTGCCCTGGAAACGGTAGACGGGGGAAAACTGGAAGATATCGTCATCAGCAACATCACGATGCGCGATATTGTCAACGCCCCTGTCTTCCTGCGGTTAGGAGCCCGGATGCGCAGCCCGCAAGGAACGCCCGTGGGCACAATGAAACGCATCCTCATCAGCCACGTCAATGTATTTAATGCCGACTCGCGCTACTCTTCCATTATCAGCGGAATACCGGGAGCCCTTATTGAAGATGTGACACTGAGCGATATTCATATCTATCACCAAGGAGGATATACAGAAGCCGACGGACTTCTGACTCCTCCCGAACAAGAGAAAGTATATCCTGAACCGTGGATGTTCGGAACGATTCCCGCCAAAGGTTTCTACATCCGCCACGCACGCAACATCACCTTGGACAATGTAAATTTCCATTACGAGAAAGCGGACGGACGTCCCTTGTTTGTCACGGATGATGCCAGTGATATCAGATACAGGAACATCACAGTGGATGGAAAAGAATTCAATGCAGCAAACTTATAAAAAACAAATAGAATGAAGAGAAAATATTTATTGTTCAGCCTATTACTGACCGGAAGCAGCCTTTATGCACAAGAATGGCCGGCAGTACACCCCGAAACCCGTCCGGCTACCCGCTGGTGGTGGCTGGGAAATGCTGTCGATGCAACCAATCTGACCTACAATCTGGAGGAATATGCCAAAGCCGGACTGGGAGGTGTTGAAATCACTCCTATTTATGGTGTTCAAGGCAACGATAAGAATAACCTTCCTTTCCTCAGTCCGCAATGGATGAATATGTTGCAACATACTGAAGCTGAAGGAAAACGTATCGGTATTGAAGTAGATATGAACACCGGTACCGGATGGCCCTTCGGCGGTCCTCACGTGAGTATGACAGATGCTGCTACCAAAGCTATTTTTCAATCCTATCAAGTAGAGGGTGGAAAAGAAATTACGCTAGATTTGAAAGTAGAAGAAGAAAAACAACGCCCTGTAGCCACTTTAAGCCGGGTTATGGCCTATAATGCGGACAATAAGCAATGTCTTAACCTCACTTCCAAAGCGAAGAACGGACAATTACAATGGAAAGCTCCGGCAGGACATTGGAATATCATCACCTTATATATAGGCAAGACTTTCCAAAAAGTGAAACGTGCCGCTCCCGGTGGAGAAGGCTATGTGATGAACCACTTGGATAAAGGAGCTGTAAAACGTTATTTTACCAACTTTGACAAAGCTTTTAAAGAAAACGAGACCAATTTTCCACATACTTTTTTCAATGACTCTTACGAAGTATATGGTGCTGACTGGACTCCTGATTTTCTGGAACAATTCGCCCGCCGTCGCGGCTATAAACTGGAAGAACACTTCCCTGAATTTATAGCTCAGGATCGTAATGAAACCACCGCCCGCATAGTCAGTGACTATCGCGAAACCATCTCCGATTTATTGATTGAGAATTTCAGTACCCAATGGACTAACTGGGCACACGGTCACGGCAGCATCACCCGTAACCAGGCACATGGTTCCCCTGCCAATCTGATAGATACCTATGCCTCCGTGGACATTCCCGAATGCGAAGGGTTCGGCCTGTCGCAATTCCATATTAAAGGATTGCGCCAAGATTCCCTGACCCGTAAGAATGACTCCGACCTTTCCATGCTGAAGTATGCTTCTTCCGCTGCCCATATCGCCGGAAAGCCCTACACGTCTTCAGAAACATTCACCTGGCTGACAGAACATTTCCGTACCTCACTTTCCCAGTGCAAACCGGATATGGATTTGATGTTCGTATCAGGTGTAAACCACATGTTTTTCCATGGAACCCCCTACAGTCCTAAAGAAGCCAAATGGCCGGGATGGAAGTTCTATGCCTCTATTGACATGTCTCCTACCAATAACATTTGGCAGGATGCTCCTGCTTTCTTTGAATATATCACCCGTTGCCAGTCTTTCCTGCAAATGGGAAAACCGGACAATGATTTTCTTGTTTATCTGCCTGTATATGATATGTGGCAGGAACAGCCGGGCCGTCTTTTGCTGTTCAGCATCCATGATATGGCAAAACGTGCTCCCAAGTTTATAGAGACCGTTCATACCATCAGCAATTGCGGCTATGACATGGATTATATCTCTGACAACTTTGTGAAAAGCACCCGTTGCGTAAATGGCAAATTACTGACCAAAGGAGGAACTTCCTATAAGGCCATCATCATTCCTGCTGTAAAACTAATGCCGTCCGAGGTACTCGGCCATTTACTAAAGCTGGCACAAGCCGGAGCTACTATCATCTTTACCGAAAACTATCCGCAGGATGTACCCGGTTATGGAAAACTGGAAGCACGCCGGAAAGGCTTTGCGCAATTACAAAAGCAACTTCCGGAAGTTGCTTCTTTCAATGAGACGGTGGCAACTCCTTATCAAAAAGGGATCATCATTACAGGAAACAACTATCAATCTGCCTTGGAAAAAAGCGGTGTTGTTCCCGAAGAGATGAAAACGCGGTATGGCTTACAATGTATCCGCCGCTCCCATGCCGATGGACATCATTATTTCATCTCCTCATTGCAGGAAAAAGGAGTAAACGACTGGATAACCTTAGCCGTTCCCGCAGAAAGTGTCATGCTGTTCAATCCGATGACGGGAGAAAAAGGGAAAGCACAAACCCGCAAGCAAGAAGGCAAAACCCAAGTACGCCTCCAGCTACATTCCGGCGAAAGTGTCATCCTGCAAACTTTCAACCATGCCCTGACAGACGTTGCCGAATGGAAATACGTTCAAGAACAACCTGTCAGCCTCAGCCTTGATCACGGCTGGAAACTTCATTTTGCAAAAAGTACTCCCCAGATAGAAGGTACATTTGATATCGATACTCCGTCTTCGTGGACTGAAATTGCTCACCCCAACGCTCCGATTACCATGGCGACGGGAGTATATACTAATATCATCACTGTTCCCCATATTCCCGCCGATGACTGGATACTGGATTTGGGCGATGTGCGGGAAAGTGCCCGTGTGCGCATCAACGGACAAGATGCCGGAACGGCATGGGCCGTACCTTATCAGTTGAAAGTAGGCAAATGGCTGAAACCGGGAGATAACAAGATAGAAATAGAAGTGACCAATCTGCCTGCCAACCGCATTGCGGATATGGATCGTCGGGGTGAGAAATGGCGTATCTTCAATGAAATCAATGTGGTGAATCTGCAATACAAACCGGTACCTTATACTGATTGGCAGCCATTGCCATCGGGATTGAATGGTAGTGTAAGGTTGATACCGGTTACTTATAAATAAGATATCCGATAGTGGCAGCCTATTGGCGGAGTTAATCCAGACTGTATTTGAAAGACTGAATTAATTCCGCCAATGTTTTTTACCTCATACTCAGTGAGTGCACCTGCAACCGATCAAGCCGCAGCGAGACAGCATTTTATAGCAAAGCGGTGTATTTACGGATAATATCCAAATGTTCCTAAGCGTCTGATCATTACCAGCCTGCTGCATATTATATTCCGGTTACAGCCGCATCAGCGAACCGGCAGGATATCCAGCATCGCTTCAAACATCATGGCTGTAGGAGTAGTCAAGCCTCAATTGAATGTATATCACTCCCTACCCTATAGCATAAGCCTTTTCTTTCTCCAGGTTAAGCCTTTTTATACGGATATGTTCTATCTCCATAGCCTTTGGAGTTATCTCCATAAGCTTTGGAGTTATCTCCCAAGACTATGGAGTTAACTCCAAAGGCTTGCGGAGATAAAACAGGCAGGAAGAAAAGCCTTAACCATACGTCAGGAAAGGGTTAGGGATACGGATAAGATCCTTTAAGGACGAATCGGATGCCAAAGTCTTTCGCAGATGCCTTTTTCGGATGAAAGTCCCGCTAACATTCTACAGCTCCAAAACTTTTCCGTCAGTGAATAGTCGAGATGCCATCCGTACCGGTTCCCGATAAGCATACCAACCGTCCGTATCGTTACATACAGCCTACAGCTTTCAAACGGATGTGTCTATTCCAAGGGGTAACGAAGCTAAGACAAAATGTGACAGGAATTCCCAAACTATCAGAGGAAAGGGAAGTGATAACAGATAAAAAGTGGTGGTAGCAGATGTTTTTTCATGCTACTACCACCACCTTTGAAACGCCCTGTTCATGGGTGTTTACGAAAGAGGATGGTAGTAGTGGTAGCAGTTTTGCAAAACTCTGTTGCAGGTGGGAGGAAAATTCAAACAGGAACTAAAATTATAAAGTTTTCATCTTCTTCCCTATGCCCACTGCTTTAGAAATTTTGCCTGTTCCTTTTTCCTTATACAAGTAGCCACGGAACATGCCTCCGCTATTAAACGGCATGGCAAAATTACCTTTCTTGTCCACTGCAATCAATCCACCATTTCCCTCCTTGGTATTCAGTTCCTGATGGATAATATAATCGGCAGCCTCCCCGACAGGCTGGTGCAGCAACTTCACACGAGTAGAAAGATTATAAGCTACGACGTGACGGATAAAATACTCCCCATGCCCGGTGCACGACACAGCACAACCTTCATTATCCGCATAAGTACCTGCACCAATCACCGGAGAATCCCCCACACGGCCCCATTGCTTCTTGAACATACCACCGGTACTTGTTCCCGCTGTCAGGTTACCTTGCTTGTCCAGTACCACACAGCCCACAGTTCCATTCTTCTTGCTCTCCTTCTTCAAATCCTCTATCCACTTCAACGTCTTAGGAGTAGCAAAATACATATTATCCACAATTTCCAGTCCTTGTGACTTTGCAAACCGGTCAGCACCCTCACCTGCCAGCATCACGTGAGGTGTTTTAGTTTTTACCGCATAAGCTGCATTAATCGGATTCTTCACCGTTTTCAACCCGGCGACAGCTCCTGCTGTCAAATCCTTACCTTCCATAATAGAAGCATCCAACTCAAAAGTACCGGCACTGGTACAAGTAGCCCCTTTACCTGCATTGAACAAGGGGTTATTCTCAAAGTAGTTGACAACTGCCATTACCGCTTCAGGCCCTTCGCCTCCGGCAGACAGTATAGCATTTCCAATGCTCAAAGCTGAATCTAAAGCCGCATAATACAAGGTTGATTTCTCCTTATCGTCCTCGAGGTTTTCCATAGCACCGGCACCTCCATGAACAACAATTACGTATTCTCTCTCCTGTGCCAGCATGCGGCACAATGGTAATAAGAGCAGAATTGTGATAAATAAGTGTTTCATAATAGTAGTTTAATATCAATAGTATGGTGCGAATGTAACAAAACAATTTGTAAAAAGGAAACTTTTATGCAGAGATATAGACATAAAAAAAGGAGCAACGCCTTGCTCCAACCTTTGTTAACCTTAAATCTAATACTATGAAAAACACAATGCAAAGGTACGAACATTATTGAAATTTGCAAATTCGACAAAAAGAAAATTATGTTCTCTAACATGATTTAAGGAGATCCGCCACATTTGTTAATGAACATTTCCCTGTCAGGTTATAAGTGACATTTTTACAGTTACATTTCTTAACGTATACTAAACCATAAGACAAAATACACATTAAAAGTTAAATAAAGCGGATTGATACTATGTTTTAAAACATAAATAGGAATTTTGGTGTTATCTTTGCAGTAGTAAAAGAGAAAACAAAAGGTTTTTAGGAATAACCAGTTCTCCAAACGGGAGAACATAAAAAAGATGTAATTATGAAAAGAACAAATGACACAATCGAGATGTTGCAGTATCAGTTAAGAAGATACAAAGCAATGAGAAAGGGAGCTGCTTGCCAATCTTTGCAATACAAGCTTCAGAAATTAATGAGCCAACAGGCTAATGCCTGATGAGCTCTACCATAAAGAACACAAGTTTATAATTTTATAATATAAGAAAAAGGATATGATTTTTATCATATCCTTTTCTTATTATTATCTAGAATGAAAGTTATTCATATAGATAAAACATTCTATCCATCAACTGCCATTTTTCAGCCGAAGACGCTCCCGGCTCTGCCTGTTGAAAGACAGACATATACTCTTCCCATTCTGCCTGACGAGGCAACGTAGCCATTCTGGCCATGGCCGTATCCCAATCAAAATCGAGAGGAGTTTCCACTATCATAAACAAATTAGTTCCCAGGATATAAATTTCCATTTCCAAAATACCGACTTCACGAATAGCTGCCAATGTTTCCGGCCAAACCTTGCCTTCCGAATGGCGCTTTCTATACTCGGCTATCAAGGCCGCATCGTTTTTCAGATTCAACATCTGGCAATAACGTTTTACCGGTCCCTGATATTTCCGAACTTTATATCCTTGCTTTTTGTTTTCCATTATTCTCTTACTTCCCAGCCTAATGCACTAGCTCCCAACACGGCGGCATCAGCATCCTTCAATTCAGAAATCAACAATTTAGTCTTACCTTCGTAAATCTTCAAGATATTATCATCTATAGCTTTACGGATCGGCTTCATGATATAATCACCTGATTTTGCCAATCCACCAAACAGGATAATCGCTTCCGGGCTGGAGAAAGCAATGAAATCCGCCAAAGCCTCACCCAAAATACGTCCTGTATATTCAAAGATATCTTGTGCTAATTTATCCCCTCTTACAGCCGCGTCAAAAACATCTTTAGATACAATATCTTCAGCCGGGATATCTCTTAACAAACTAGGTTCGGGACGGGCAACCAGAAATTCACGTGCCGTGCGTGCCACACCTGTAGCCGAACAATAAGTTTCCAAACAGCCCTTACGACCACAACCACACTGACGTCCGTCACGACGAACTATCACATGTCCCAATTCTCCGGCAAACCCGTCACAACCGTAGACCAACTCACCGTTGACTACAATACCGCTGCCCACGCCCGTGCCCAAAGTAATCATGATGAAGTTCTTCATTCCCTTGGCTACTCCGTAAGTCATCTCACCGATAGCCGCAGCATTGGCATCGTTTGTCAAGACCACGGGAATCCCCAATCGTTCACTGAATTTCTTTGCAAACGGGACGATTCCTTTCCACGGCAGGTTGGGTGCCAGTTCGATATTGCCGGTATAATAGTTACCATTAGGCGCACCGATTCCCATCCCCTTGATATTCTGGATGCCGCCCACCTGTTCTATCATCGGAGCCAAAGCGGCACAAGCACTGTCCATATAGACATCCAAATCGTTCTGTCCTTTCGTCCGGATAGACGTCGAAGTCACCACACTTCCTTCCGAATTCACAATGCCGAAAACTGAGTTGGTTCCTCCTAAATCAAGCCCTATTACATAAGGTTTATTTTCCATAGCCATATAAAATACATAAAAGTTAATTATAACAGTTTCCAAAGTTAAGAAAAACAGATGTAACCGCGAAAAGAAAAAAACTCTTTTTCACGAAAAATAAAAAAAGAACGGCCTTTTCTTTATAGTCTCATGAAAAAATGCCAATTTTGCACCTATTATGTGGTTTGAACCGGTTAGTACATTAGATTTAATCATAAAGGGATTGCTCATCGGCGTGGTGGCATCCGCTCCCATGGGACCAGTCGGAGTGCTTTGCATTCAGCGTACACTGAACAAAGGGCGCTGGTATGGCTTCGTCACAGGAATCGGAGCAGCTTTCAGCGACATCATATATGCTTTGATTACGGGATTCGGAATGAGTTTCGTGGTAGACTTCATTGAAAACAAAGACAACATGTTCTACCTGCAGATGGCGGGCAGTATCATGCTCTTCTTTTTCGGATGGTACACTTACCGTTGCAATCCGGCGAAATCCATCCGCCCGACTTCTCCCCGCAAGGGTACGCTGATACACAATATGGTGACCGGTTTTCTGGTCACGTTTTCCAACCCTCTCATCATCTTTCTGTTCGTGGCGTTGTTCGCCCGCTTCACCTTTGTCGTCCCCGACCACGTGGTACAGCAATCTCTGGGTTACTTGTCCATACTCGTCGGAGCCATGATATGGTGGTTCGTCCTGACTTATTTCATAGACAAGGTGCGCAGCCGTTTCGATGTCAAAGGCATCTATTTGCTGAACAGGCTCATAGGAGTGGTTGTCATTGTGGCCTCTATCGTGGGGTTTGCCGTCACGCTGACCGGTTTATCGTTATAAATATATGTATATAGCCCAACAACTTAAAGAAAAAAACATTGCCGAATACCTGCTTTACATGTGGCAGGTGGAAGATATTCTCCGTGCCCACCACTTGGACCCGGATGAACTCAAACAGAACTATCTGGCACAGTTCAGAGCCACGGAGGAAACGGAAAAAGAAATGGAAGAATGGTACAGCCATCTCATCCGCATGATGAAGGAAGAAGGCATACAGGAGGGTGGCCACCTGCAAATCAACCGGAACATCATCCTGTGGCTCACCGACTTGCACAACCAACTGTTGCAGTCCTCCAAGTTTCCGTTCTACACGGCTGCTTATTACAAGGCCTTACCCTACATCGTAGAACTCCGCAACAAGGGAGACAAAAAGGACGTGTCGGAATTGGAAAACTGTTTCGATGCCCTCTACGGCGTGATGTTGCTCCGCCTGCAACACAAACCGATAAGCGACGAGACCGCCAAGGCCGTGGCCGACATCACCAAACTTTTGGCCATGCTGTCCGACTATTACAAGCAGGACAAAGCAGGCGAATTGAAATTTGAATGAACAAAAGGAAACAAACGATATGAAAAATATTTTAGTAACAGGCTGCAACGGCCAACTGGGCAATGAAATGCAGCTTCTGGCTGCCGGTCATCCGGAATTCAATTATTTTTTCACAGACGTGAAAGAGTTGGACATCACCGACGAGAAAGCCGTAAAGTCATTCGTCGGCATGCACGAAATTGACTGTATCGTGAACTGTGCGGCTTACACGGCCGTAGACAAAGCGGAAAGCGACGAAGCGTTCTGCGACTTGCTGAACCATACAGCCCCGGGCTATCTGGCCAAGGCCGTGCATGAACGGGGCGGCTGCATGATACAGGTTTCTACGGACTACGTGTTCGACGGGACTGCACACATTCCCTACCGCGAGGAGGAACCGACATGCCCGGCTACGGCATACGGCCGCACCAAACTGGCAGGCGAAGAAGCCGTCATGCGGAATTGCCCCGAATCGGTCGTCATCCGCACGGCATGGCTCTACTCCACTTTCGGAAACAATTTCGTCAAGACCATGTTGCGGTTAGGTCGGGAAAAAGAGAGTCTCGGGGTCATCTTCGACCAAATCGGTACGCCGACTTACGCACGCGACCTCGCGGTGGCCATCTTTGCCGTACTGACA